>Ga0181593_10001340_pt1 | contig 22193 bp, 20 predicted proteins | sample 071ome_19_FD_133756 | JGI IMG/M metagenome (GOLD analysis project Ga0181593, IMG submission 133756) | Coastal salt marsh microbial communities from the Groves Creek Marsh, Skidaway Island, Georgia - 071413AT metaG (megahit assembly) | ecosystem: Environmental > Aquatic > Marine > Intertidal...
CCGCGCGATCTTGCTGAATTGATGGGTTACAGCGAAACCGTCGCCTTTATCGACGCACTCCTGGATAACTGATCATTCCATGACCATGCTGCGCATCTGTTTTTTCCTGTTGAGTACAATGGTTGCCGTGGGCGCTACCGCGCAACTCAGTGACAGTGAAATTCGCAGTGCGATTCTCGGGCGCCTGCCGGCAGGCATCTCTGCGGAAACCGCCACGGCAGACCAGGTCGGACAGGCGGCGCTGGAACTGGCGCTGGGCGTGAATGGAGAAGGCGAGAAAAACAGGCTCACCCAGGCGGAAATGCAGAAAAACCTGACGCGTGTCATGAAGGTGCTCGTTGAAATGACAAGGGAGGGCATGTTCAGCAATGCGCCCCGCTATGGCGACGACAACCCGCCCGGCCGGCTCTACCTGCGCGTGCTGAACGTCGCATCCAGCAACCTCGATGTTGCCTCCGATACCTATTTCGGCACCACCAACCAGTACATCATCGGCCTCACGGCCGCCATGCGCGAAGGCCAGAACCTGGCCAATAACGCCACCACCAGCGCCATCACCCGCAAGTAACTCCTTCACCGGCACAGCCGCCGTGCAGCCATGGACTAATGCTTCGGGAAAAGCTAGATTCCGGACATAGATACATTTGTTCCATTGGGGGATTCAAATCATGCCTTTGTACAACCTTGTGGTAAACGGCACAGGGCAGGCAGTGGAAGCCGATGCCGATATGCCGCTGCTGTATGCCCTGCGCAACGAGCTGGGATTGAGAGGTCCGAAGTTCGGTTGCGGGCTGTCCCAGTGCGGCGCCTGCACAGTCATCCTGAATGGCAATGCGGTGCGTTCCTGCATCCTGCCGATTGCCGCAGCCGTCAATGGCGAAATACGCACGCTGGACGGAATCGGCACCCCTGAAAACCCGCATCCCGTACAGGCAGCCTTCATCGAGGAGGAGGCGGCACAGTGCGGCTACTGCTCCAACGGCTGGATGATGACGGCCGTTGCCGCACTGGAACAGGATCCCGATCGCAGCGATGCAGAAATCCGCCAGATGCTCACCGGCCTCAAATGCCGCTGTGGTACGCATATGGCCATTATTAGAGCCGTACGCCGGGCAGCCGACGCCATGGCATTGGGTCAACCAGTGGCCGGTACGCGCGTCAGCGATTATGCAAACGGGGAGGTGAAGCATGGGTAAGCATGAACAACCTGTCGATTTCGCACGCCGCCGCTTCATGGGCCAGGGCGCCATCGTCTTCGCCTGCACGACCGGCAGTGGCCTCAATATCCTCACGATGAACAGCAGCCAGGCGCAGACCCTGGCAGCATCACCCCGCCCGATTGGTCCTGCCCAACTCGATACCTGGCTGTCCTTTGACACCAATGGTGTCGTCACGGCCTTTTTCGGCAAGATGGACATGGGGCAGGGCGTGGATACCGCCATAGCCCAGGTGGTGGCCGAGGAACTCGACCTGGATGTGAATGTGGTCAATGTCGTGATGGGCGATACCCACCGTACGGCCAACCAGGGCGGGGCAAGCGGCTCCAGTGGCTGCAGGCAGGGTGCCAATGCCCTGCGCAATGCCGCCGCCGAGGCGCGCCGCGTGCTGCTTGATCGGGCCGCCACTGTGCTGGGGCAGCCCGCTGAATCACTCAGTGTAAGCAATGGCGTCGTATCCGCTGCCAGTGCCTCGCCACGCGTCAGCTACGCTGAGCTGATCGCCGATGGCCTCGATACGGAACTGGACTGGAACGGCAACTTTGGCAACGGCCTGAACGTATTCGGGCAGGCGCAGCCGAAACAGGCTGCCAATTACAGCGTGGTCGGCACGTCCGTGCCGCGCAAGGATATACCGGGCAAGATCATGGCGACGACCGAGTACTGCCACCATGTAGTACTGCCTGGCATGGTGCATGCCCGTGCCGTGCGACCGCCAGTGGCCAACCAGGTGCCTGTTGCGGTCGATGCAAGTTCGATCAGGGGCATTGCGTCCGCACGCGTCGTACGCCTGGGCGATTTCCTGGCCGTGGTGGCCGACACCGAATGGGCCGCGATCCGTGCATCCCGGGAACTCGTGGTGACGTGGAGCCAGGCGGATGACCCGTTCCCGCCGATGGCACAGCTTTTTGACCATATCGAGAACAGCCCTGCGACCGGTAACAGCGCCACGGGCGGCTTTGGCGGCCGGCCCTATGAAACAGCGCCAACGCTGCGTGCAATAGCCAATGCGGATGCGCGGCTCGAGGCGAGCTACTTCGTGCCGTTCCAGTCCCATGCCCGCATGGGGCCGTCACTGGGTGTCGCTGATGTGAAAGACGGTTATGCCGAGATTTATTCCGATACCCAGAAGCCGCACGATACCCGCAACGGTATCGCGCAGATTCTGGGTATGGACCTGGAGCAGGTGCGGGTCATATGGAAACCCGGCCCCGGCTCCTACGGTCGCAGCGATGCCGATGAGGCGGCCTATGAAGCGGCGCTGTTGTCACAGTATCTTGGCCAGCCTGTGCGCATGCAGTGGATGCGCCATGAGGGCCACGCCTGGGATCCCAAGGCGCCGCCCTGTGTGATCAATTGCCAGGCGGGCATCGGGCAGGACAAATCGATAAATGCCTGGTATTTCCATGCCAAGGGCATGTCGGGCTGGGATGTCTGGTTCAATGCATCCGAACCCAAGGATACGCTGGTGGGCCAGCTCACCGGCTACGAACGGGAAGGGCGGCATAATTTCGGCGCGCCGACCGAATCCTATGAATTCCCCAACAGCGTGGCGTACTGGGAGACCATTGCACCGCTGCAGGAGAAGGCCTCGCCGCTGCGCACATCGCACATGCGGGCACCGCAGGAGCCGCAGGTTCACTTTGCCCACGAAAGTTTCATCGACGAGGTTGCCGTCGCCACAAGCCAGGATCCTATCGCCCTGCGTTTGCAGTACCTCACGCATGACCGTGAGCGGGCTGTGCTGGAAGCCGTCGCCGAACTGGCCGGCTGGGAAAGCCGCCCGGCACCGCAGGGCAAACGCAGCGGTGAATTGCTTGCCGGTCGAGGTGTTTCCCTGGCCACGGCCTTCGGTGGATATGTTGCCACCGTCTGCGATGTGGAGGTGGAGCCGGCTACCGGGCGCGTATGGGCGCGACGTTTCTACGTGGCCCACGACTGCGGGTTGATCATCAACCCGAAGAGCCTGCGCACCACCATCGAAGGCAATATCGTGCAGGGATTGAGCCGCACCCTGTTCGAGGAAGTGCGTTTCGATGAAGAAATGGTACGCAGTGTCGACTGGCTGAGTTACCCGATCCTGGATATCCGGGATGCGCCGGAAAGTATCGAGATCGTGACGCTGAACCGGCCGGATCTGCCGCCTGGCGGCGCCGGCGAACCAAGCCACGTGACGGTGCCGGCCGCAGTGGCCAATGCCGTGTTCAATGCCACCGGTGTACGTATACGCCGGTTGCCGTTATCACCGGAGTATGTGAGGCAGGCACTGGCCTGAGTGCTGAAAGCGGGGTGATTCCTATTGTCCGGGAGGAGCCCCGATACCCGCCGATGTGGCATCCAGTTCCGAACCGTCCGGCAAGGTGATGGCGCCGCCACTGGCGCGGTTTTCTCCATCCCTTGACCGATAACCAAGAACGACCACTTCCGTGCCGGCTGGCAGCGAGTCGCGGTTCCAGCCGCGACGGATCAGTGCGTTGGGCGCGCCACCTTCAATTGCCCATTCCTGGACATCGCCGCTGTCGGTGGTGACGCTGATATAGATATACGAATGCGGATTGGTGAACACCATGCGGATGACTTCGCCGCGCAGCTGGATGGGCTGGTTGATATCGAACTCCGCGGAGAAGGAGTGGTGAGCCGCAGCCGGGAGGCTGGTTAAGAATCCGAAAAGAACGGCCAGGACCATGTGGGTTGTGGATTTGCCGGGCATCGTGGAAACCTCTGTTTCTGTATTTGTGTTCGCGGGCATTTTACTCGGCGCGATCCGGGTTCCTGGTCATCAGGTCGCCGTAAAGCAGTTCCTCGGAAAACTCCACGCAGTTGAATTCATAGAGCCTGGCGTCCGGATCAATGTCCCTGTACAGGTGCATTGCAATGGTCCATGGCCGTGAAAATGTTTGCGGGTCATCAATGGTTGCCTGGTACATCAGGATGTTTTCGGTAACCGGTGTATAGCGCTCGGTAACCACCATGGCATAACTGTGATGGTTGCCTGCGCGATCGAGCCAAGTCTGGTCGATGGTGGAATTGACTTCGATGACCAGCGTATCACCATCCCAGGAGCCGTTGGATCTGCCCATCCAGGTGTCTACAGGCGCGACCTGGTGATCATCCGGATTCATGTAAACAGGGCGGTTGGCGTTGGCGAAGGTATAGCTGAAGGTCATGATATCGCCCTCCCCCTGAACGATCTGGAAGGGGAAGGGCATGTACGTCGCGCGTGGAATGCCAGGCATGTAACACAGGGTTTCCGGATCGGCGGCCGGCCAGCCTTTGCGATTTTCATCCCGCTTTGCCAATGCCTCTGGCAGGTAAGGAATAGAGCCGCCCACTACGACGCTTTTGCCGGCAGGTATTGCAGCTATGGCACCCAGTTGCCAGAAATCATCCAGAGCCTCGGCAGAATGAGCCTCCAGGTTCCAGTTGGCTGTATTGAAGGCCTGCCAGATACCGTTCAGGTTGGGTTTGCCATTGATGCGTTCCGGTCGCTCACGCGCCTGGGCGATAGCAAAGGACGCAGTGACGATGCTGCATGTCAAAACAACAAGAAATCGGATAAGGTCGGGTAGCAGTCGTGGTTTCATCTGGCCTATTATAGACACACATCGCTTTATCGGGGGAACAGGAATGTTGGGAAGACAAACCGGGTTTGCCGGCCAGGTAAGGGGCAAAGATTCGCCGCATGTCATCGAGTCACGACTGCTTGCGGCAATGCTTGCTATCGCTGGTGTCCCATTGGCCATGGCGCAGAATGATATCCCGGTGCCGGCGGAGCGCACGGCAGCGGTCTTCGCGGACCCGAACTGGCAGGTGCCGCGTTTCTCCTGGGGTGACCCGAACCTGGAAGGTACCTATACCAGTCGCGATATGGTCGGAATTCCCATGGAGCGGCCTGTGGAATTCGGCGCTCGTGAGACCCTCGACGCGGAAGAGTTCTACCAGCGCGCCACCGGCGGCAATATCGGACTGGCCTCCCTGCGGCAGGGTGAGGAATTCGAGGGCAACGAGCGTCTGCAACTGAGTGCGATAGACTCCTCGGAAGTCGGGACGCGGGTGTTCGGTTACACGTCCTATATCGTCGAACCGGCGGACGGCCGCCTGCCGCCGCTGACCGCAGAGGGTGAACAGCGCCAACTGGCGGCAAGGCGCGGCCAGGCCAACGGCCCGTTCTACACTACGACTGACTTTTCCTATTACGATCGCTGCATCACCAGGGGCGTGACAGGATCCATCCTGCCTTCACTCTACGGTGATGCCATGCGCATTGTGCAATCGCCCACGGAAGTGGCGATCACTTATGAGATGCTCCATGACACCCGTATTATTCCCCTGGGTGGTGCCGCCTTCCCCGAAGCCGGGCTCAGGCAGTACATGGGCGTGTCGCGCGGCCACTTTGAGGGCGACACTCTCGTCGTCGAGACAAGAAACTTTACTGACAAGCTGAGTCTTGGCCGCTTCGCCCATAGCGAGGATGCGGTGCTGAAAGAGCGCTTCACCCGCATCGATGCCGACATGATCGAATACCGGGTGACGGTCGATGACCCGCGTACCTTCGAAAGTCCGTGGACCTTTCGCCTGACCTTGACGACGCAGCCGGACTACGAGGTGCTCGAATACTCCTGCCATGAGGGCAATTTTTTCGTGGCGAATGCGCTCCGTGCAGAAAAACGCTACCAGGAGCGTGTGGCAATGGCGCGGTCAAGGGGAGAGCCGATTCCCGAGCGGAGCGAGAACGACGGCGGCCTGGATATCTACATGGCGCCATCCTCGGATGAGGCCGTAGATATCAATGCTGTTCAATAAGCTTTAGACGAAACGCCCAAAAAATAAGCAAGCATGGCCCAGGTGGGATAGGCACACACTTGTCTCAAGGGTTTTTCACTGAAATCCTGAAGTGATGTCGGATTAAGGGTATATGCCTGCTGCTACCCTTTATGTCGATATGAAGGCCCTGTGTATCAGCTGGAAACTTGCCTGGCGATACGCAAGGATGGAACCGACGCTGGCAGCTTCCGGGTTGCTTTTCATTGTTATCTTCAGCATTAGTTGAACTTTTTCCGGCGCTTCATCCGGTCTGGCTTCGGTGCCAGGGACAAATGGATGGATGTTGGACTTTCGGAGATGTGCCGATGATGGCTCGGAGAGAATGACCATTGTCCTGTTGGAAAAATGGTGGGCCCACCTGGACTCGAACCAGGGACAAACGGATTATGAGTCCGCTACTCTAACCAACTGAGTTATAGGCCCTTTCTGGGGAAGCGGCATTCGGGAAATGCGCCAAAAACAAGATCGTATTATATGTTGCCCTAGTTAGGTATGCCAGAGTCCGGAGCGGAGCTTCAGTGCCAGTGAAGGCTGCATCAGTTGCTTGCGGACCAGGAAGTGCACGATTTCCAGCGTATGGCGCGAGCATGTGCTTCCCGCCAATATTTTTCAGGCAGTAAAAAGGCGCCAAGGGCGCCTTTTTACTAGTTCTTGTGAAACTTTCGGAATTTACGACTCGTCCAAGAAGCTCTTCAGGTGATCGGAGCGGGTCGGATGACGCAGCTTGCGCAGGGCCTTGGCTTCGATCTGGCGGATACGCTCACGGGTAACATCGAACTGCTTGCCGACTTCTTCCAGGGTGTGATCGGTATTCATGTCGATGCCGAAGCGCATACGCAGCACCTTCGCTTCGCGGGCGGTCAGGCTCGCCAGTACTTCACGTGTGGCTTCACGCAGGCCTTCATCCAGGGAAGAGTCCACCGGAGAGTCGATATTGGCATCCTCGATGAAATCACCCAGGTGCGAATCCTCGTCGTCACCGATCGGGGTTTCCATGGAAATAGGTTCCTTGGCGATCTTCAGCACCTTGCGGATCTTGTCTTCGGACAGGTCCATGCGCTCACCGAGTTCTTCCGGGGTCGGTTCGCGGCCCTTCTCGTGCAGCATCTGGCGGGAAATACGGTTCAGCTTGTTGATCGTCTCGATCATGTGCACCGGGATGCGGATCGTGCGGGCCTGGTCAGCGATGGAGCGCGTGATGGCCTGCCTGATCCACCAGGTGGCGTAGGTGGAGAATTTGTAACCACGGCGGTACTCGAATTTGTCTACCGCCTTCATCAGGCCGATATTGCCTTCCTGGATCAGGTCCAGGAACTGCAGGCCGCGGTTGGTGTACTTCTTGGCGATGGAGATCACCAGTCGCAGGTTGGCTTCCACCATGTCCTTCTTGGCGCGACGTGATTTCGCTTCGCCGATGGACATGCGGCGGTTGATGTCCTTGATCTCGGCGATGGTCAGGCTGGTTTCTTCCTCGACCATTTTGAGTTTCTTCTGCGCGCGCAGGATTTCCACCTTCACCTTGGCCAGGGAGTCGGAATAGTCCTTGCGCCGCAGGTGGCTGTCCAGCCACTTCAGGTTCACTTCGTTGCCGGGAAAGCTCTTGATGAATACGTTGCGCGGCATGCGGCCCGAATTGATACACAGATTGCGGATATTGCGCTCGTGACGGCGGATGCGGGTCAGGCAGCCGCGCACGTGCTCGAGTAGCGGATCGAACTGGCGAGGCGACAACTTGAAGAACTTGAACACTTCGCCCAGTTTCTCGAGGGACTCGATGCCTTTTTCATGGTCGCGGCCGTACTTCTTCAGGGCGCGCTGGGTGGAGCGCATCTGCTTGCGCAGTGCCTCGAAACGCAGGCGAGCCTCTTCAGGATCGGGGCCGCTGGCAGTCTCGTCGTCATCACTGCTGCTGTCGCCGTCTTCCTCTTCCTCTTCGGTATCATCGCTGCTGTCCTTGCTGGAAGACGTGCTTTCCGTTTCGTCATCACTGGATGAGGCGGAGGGATCGTCGACCTGGGTGATTTCTTCCTCAGTGATGTCGAGGTACCCGGTCAGGATGTCGGCAAGGCGCTTTTCTTCCTTTTCCACCAGATCGTATTCGCTGAGTACGAACTCGACGGTGCCGGGAAAGAATGCCATGGCGGCCATCAGATCACGCAGTCCTTCTTCGATGCGCTTGGCGATGGCAATTTCACCCTCGCGGGTAAGCAGTTCCACGGTGCCCATTTCACGCATGTACATGCGCACGGGGTCGGTAGTACGACCGGCTTCGTTTTCAACGGCAGCCAGGGCAGCGGCAGCTTCGGCAGCGGCCAACTCATCAGTCTCGTTCTCGATCATCATCAACTGGTCGGCATCGGGTGCTGTTTCAAACACCTTGATGCCCATGTCGTCGATCATCTGGATGATGTCTTCCACCTGGTCCGGATCGGAAATGGATTCGGGCAGGTGGTCGTTCACTTCCGCGTAGGTGAGGTAGTTCTGTTCCTTACCTTTGGCGATCAGAGCTTTCAGACTGGATTGTTGGGTTTGGACGTTGCTCATGTTCAGTGCAATTCCTCGTTTACCGGGGCTGTGGAACTAGGTTTCATCGATTTCCGGACCCCGCCATTGACGACAAAGTGCCGGGGGGAAAAATAACCGCGTATTCTAACGAAAGGGTCCGGGTGATACTAGCGCTAATTAGGGCCTAGATGGCGGTTAAGACCACAGTTTTCAAGGGAAATTTCGGAATTTGGCCCTATTCGGCACCATTTTCCCCACCCGGGGCCTCGTTTCGGCGTGAATGCAGTTTCTGGCGGGCTTCCTCCAGGAAGGAATGGTGGCTCTGGCGCCGCCGATGGCCCTCCAGCAGGTGGGCAAAAATCTCCCGGAACTCCTGTTCGATACCCTCGGCCGGGGTGATCTGCTCCCGGTTCAGCAGTTGGGTCAGTTGGCTGCCCAGGGGGGTGGCGTAGATCCGCCCCAGCAGCTCCGGCGTGGAACTGGCTGGATGCTGTTTGGCCAGGGCAATGACCTGGAGCAGGAGGCCGATATCCGGGGCCTGGATCTCAGCCAGTTCGTCCTCTTCCCCGATGGTCGCCACCACAGACGGTTTCAGCAGGATCAGGTTGACCGCCTTCATGCACACCGACTTGTCGACCTGGCGTTTGCGAGCCGGCGGCCGGTTGCGCACGGAAACGGTGTCCAGCGCTGCCGGCGGCGCAGGGGTGGCGCTGCCCATCGAGCCGAGCCGGGCCGGATCGACACCGGTGATGGCGCCGAGCTGGTCGAGAATCAGCTGGTGATAGATGCCCCGGGGAATCTTGTCGATGTAGGGCAGTGCCATTTTGCCAAGCCGGGCCCGGCCCTCGAGGGAATTCATATCGACTTTCTCGCCCAGCGCCTGGAAGAAGAATTCGGCCAGTTGCGTGGCGGACCCCAGTTGTTTGCTGAAGACGGCGTTACCGACCTTGCGCACCTGGGTGTCGGGATCCTCCCCGTCCGGCAGAAACAGGAAGCGGGCGGTGCAGCCATCCTCCATCAATGGCAGCACCTGTTCGAGCGCGCGCCAGGCGGCCTCGCGGCCGGCATCGTCGCCGTCAAAACAGAACACCACTTCAGGCACCAGCTTGAAGAGACGGCGCAGGTGGTTGGTGGAAGTGGCCGTGCCCAGCGTCGCCACGGCATAGGAAATGTCATGCTGGGCCAGGGCGATGACGTCCATGTAGCCTTCAACGATCAGGAAGCGTTCCAGCTTGCGGGTGTTCTTGCGGGCCTCGTACAGGCCGTACAGTTCCTCGCCCTTGTGGAAAACCGGGGTCTCCGGCGAGTTCAGGTATTTCGGCTTGTCATCACCCAGCACCCTGCCGCCGAAGGCGATGATGCGGCCGCGATTGTCGCGGATCGGGTAGATGATGCGATCACGGAAACGGTCGTACAGCGGGTGCTTCTTGTTATCGGGATTCTCGATCAGCATGCCGGCATTGAGCAGGGCCTTTTTCTGTGACTCGTCTGTGCCAACGGCTTCCAGCAGGTTGCTCCAGCCGGGCGGCGCATAACCGAGGGCGAAGTCGCGGGCGATTTCGCCGGACAGGCCGCGTTTCTTCAGGTAGTCGATGGCGCGCTGCTTGTCCGGATGCTGGCGCAACTGGGCCTGGTAGTAGCGGGCACTTTGCTGCAGGACGTCATACAGTGCCTGGTTCTTCTCGCGGGTCTGCTGGGCAACCGAGGATTCCTCCCGGGGCACTTCCATCCCCACCTGGGCCGCCAGCTTCTCGATCGCCTCGACATAATCGAGGTTTTCATAATTCATGAGGAAGCCCAGCGCATTACCGCCGACGCCGCAACCAAAGCAGTAGTAAAACTGCTTGTCGGGTTCGACGCTGAATGAGGGGGTCTTTTCCGAATGGAACGGGCACAGGCCCTTGTAGTTCTTGCCGGCCTTTTTGAGAGTCGTATAGGCGTCGATGACATCCACGATGTCGACCCTGCCCAGCAGGTCGTCAATGAAGCTTTGTGGAATGCGGCCAGCCATCGGAACGTCAGTTGCCCTTGTAAAATTTCATAATAGCATCCTGGGTCACCACGCCGGCGATGGTATTTTTCCCGGATTCACGGCTGATGACCACATACCCGGTCTGGGCGTCATGTTCGGCAAGCGTTTCCAGGGCCTCCAGCAAGGTCGCATGCATGGAAATGGGTACAACCTCCCGGGCCTGTTCCAGTTTCTGCAGGCTGAAATCCGCGTTTTCCAGGGCAATGCGCAGAGCCGCACGGCTGATGATGGCCTTGTTTTGTTCCGGGTAATCGATGATGACCCAGTCGGGGTTGCTTTCCAGTCCCTTGGTGACCGCTTCCCGGTCCATATCGGGATCCAGGGTGGTGAACTTGAAACTGGTTACCGTACTGACCCCGTAGCGATTGAGGAAACGCGACAGTTCCGGTGACAGTGTGGACTGCCGCTGTTTCAGCGTGTTCTGGAATACCGAACGCGACCCCAGGAATTCCGAACTGGTCAGGTTGGCCACGACGATGATGAGCATGGCAGGCAGGATGATGTTGGGATTATCGCTGAGCTCGAGCAGGGCCATCAATGCCGCCAGGGGCGCCTGCAGGGTAGCGCCCATCATGGCGCACATGCCGATGAGGACATAAAACGCGGATGATGACATGGTGCCCGGAATGAGCTGTTCACCAATGATGCCCATGAAGGCGCCGGCGATACCGCCCAGCATGAGGCTGGAACCGATGGCGCCGCCGGGCAGTCCCAGGCCGAGGCTGACGGCAGTCACCACCAGCTTCACGGCCAGCAGGACAAGCAGGAAATTCATGGCCAGGCTGCCCTGCATGGCGTCATTGAGCGAGTCGTACCCGGTGCCCATGACCTCGGGGATGAAGAACGCGGCGCTTCCAGTCATGAGGCCGATGAACAACAGCCGCAGCCGGAGATCGATGTGACTGAAACCGACAGCCGCCTTGTGGATCCTGATGAAAATGCTGGCCAGCACGCCGATCACCAGGCCCATGAGCACCACCCAGGGCAGCTGTGAAAGGCTGTTCATGGTGACAGACTCGATCATGAACACGGGCTCGTCCCCGTAAAACACCTGGCTCACCACTGTGCCGCTAACGGCGGCGACGATGACGGGAATGATGCCGGTGATGGCGTATTCCATCAGGATCACTTCCATGGCGAAGATGACGCCGGCGATCGGTGTGTTGAAGGCGGCGGCAATGGCGGCGGCACTGCCGGCGGCAATCAGTGTGCGTATACTGTTGTTGGGCAGGACCAGGGCACTGCCGATGGCGCCGCCTGTCGTGGCGCCCAGGTGTATGGACGGCCCCTCCCGCCCGCAGGAACCGCCAGTGAGCAGGGCAATGGTTGCTGTGACGAATTGTATGACGGCATTCCTGACCGGCATTTTCGAGCGAAAGTTCTGTACCTTGTCGATGACATAGGCGACGCCGAGGCGCTGCTGATCAGGCGATTGCGTATTGAGCAGTAAGCCTATGACCAGACAACCGGCCACGGGCATTGCGAAATGCAGGTATGCGGGCAGCGATTCGAAGTCATCGTGGTGAAGGCCGTCAAAGAAGAAGGGGAACGGCTCTTCCAGCACGAATCGGAACAGGTTGACGATCAGGCCGGCGCTAATGCCCACGATGACGCCCAATGCCGCCATGGGCAGCCTGGCCTCATCGCGGGAAAACTGGGTGTAGTATCTGTCTTTAATTGTCACGGGCAAGTCCTGAATGCAGTTTCAATTAGACAGGAACAAGGAACCAGGAACAAGGAACGGACTTCCTGTCAGTGGATGACTTGATACAATGCCTGAAACTCCTGTCCAGCGAGTAATGGATATGACAGAAGCTGAAAGTTCACGCTCGGTGCTGCAAGACCGGATTTACGAGGTCATCTTCGGGTATGAATCGCGCGCCGGTAAAATTTTCGATCTCGTCCTGATCGTGACCATTTTCGCCAGCGTGCTGGCGGTCATGCTGGATTCGGTGCCGGCCATCAACGCCGACTGGCATCCCCAGCTGTATTTCCTGGAATGGGTCTTCACCCTGTTGTTCACGGTAGAGTACGGCCTGCGCCTTTACAGCTCGCCCTCGACGAAGGGATATGCCACCAGCTTCTACGGCCTGATCGACCTGTTCTCGATTCTCCCGACCTATATCGCCTTCCTCTGGCCGGGCGGCGTCTACCTGATCGTCATCCGCATCCTGAGGGTGCTGCGCATCTTCCGTATCCTCAGGTTGATGCGTTACATGGGCGAGGCCACGCTGTTGGCGAGCGCACTGTTCCAGGCGCGGCGCAAGATATTCGTCTTCCTGTACTCGTTGCTCACCCTGATCGTCATCTTCGGGTCGCTGATGTACCTGGTGGAGGGGCCGGAGCACGGTTTCTCCAGCATCCCCGAAAGCATTTACTGGGCCATCGTTACCATTACCACGGTAGGTTACGGCGATATCGTGCCGCAGACCACGCTCGGGCAATTCATCGCCGGCGCAGCCATGATCGTCGGTTATGCCATCATCGCCGTGCCGTTCGGGATCGTGGGTGCGGAAATCATCAGCGAGCAGCAGAAGCGGCAGCAGCCGGGCAGAAATCCCAACCGCATCTGCAACAACTGCAACGGCACCGGGCATGAAGACGATGCCGGTTTCTGCAAGTTCTGTGGAGTGGAACTAGAAAAGTAGTTTCAGGCGAGCTGCTGCTTGACCAGTTGGCTGACGATGGCCATGTCGGCGCGGCCGGCCAGTTGCGGGCGGACGGCGTTCATGACCTTGCCCATGTCCTGCATGGAAGCGGCGCCTTCGGCGGCGATGGCCGCGTTCACGATGGCGGTGATTTCCGCCTCGCCCAGCGCCTTGGGCATGAATTCCTGGATGACGGTGATTTCGGCGGCTTCGGCATCGGCCAGTTCGGGGCGGCCGCCGTCGGTGTATTGTCTTACCGAGTCGCGGCGCTGCTTGATCATCTTGTCGAGGATCGAGATGATGCGATCCTCGGGCAGGTCTATGCGTTCATCCACTTCCACTTTTTTCAGTTCCGCCAGGACCAGGCGAAGCGCGGACAGGCGTGCCTTGTCCCTGGCCCGCAAGGCATCCTTCATCGCATCAGTGATGCTGACTTTAAGGGGATGGTCCGCCATGGGAAGTGGCAAGGGGTCTTAGTAGAGACGCTGGGTGCGACGTGATTCGCGAGACACTTTTTTCATGTGACGCTTTACGGCTGCCGCGGCTTTGCGCTTGCGCACGGAAGTCGGCTTCTCGTAAAACTCGCGGCGACGGACTTCAGCGAGAATGCCTGCTTTTTCACAGGAGCGCTTGAAGCGGCGCAGTGCGACGTCAAAAGGCTCGTTTTCTTTCAGCTTTACTATGGGCATCAATAAATACCTGTAAATGGGTTATCCCTAGTTTCAAGGGCGCAGAATTGTAATGGCAAAGCCCTTGAATTGCAAAGTTTTCAAGGCGCGGTTGGGGGGCTTTTCACTGTGTTCCATGGCCCCCGGCTTGCGCAGTGCGGGCCTTTAGTTGCCGGGCTTTTTATTCGTCGGCGATGGCCTGAGGCCACTTCCGACCTACAACGCTCTCAAGTACACTTGGTGCTTTAGATTCAATGACTTAAAAATGAAACCCGGCAAAAAAATCAAAGCCCTTTACCTGGCAGGTTTCGTCGGACTGCTGGACTGGTCCTGACCCCGCTCAGCCCCTGTTCATGCCTGTCCGTACGCTATTGACGGCCCGGGCAATCCTGTAAATATTCAATAATATCAGCATGTTGTATAAATACGACACAAAGGTTCAGTAATGACAACAGCACAAGTAACAGTATCCGGTGAAGGCCTGACGATCGACGAGGTGGTGCGGGTCGCCCGGGGCAGGGAAGCGGTCGCCATCACCGCGGATGCTGCGGTCCATGAGCGGGTCCGCAGATCCAACACCTTCATCCTGGAGGCCGTGGACAACAACAAGCCCATCTACGGGGTGACCAGCGGTTTTGGCGCCCTGGCCTACAAGGCCATTTCGAAAGAGCAGGCCATCGAGCTGCAGAACAATATCCCCTGGTTCCACAAGGTCGGCACTGGCAACCTGTTGCCGCAGGAGGACGTGCGCGCGTCCATTCTGGTGCGCATGAATTCGCATCTGCAGGGCGCTTCGGGCATTCGCATGTCCATGATCGAGCGCATGGGCACATTCCTCAACAAGGGCGCCACCCCGCAGGTGCGCGAGTTTGCCTCCATCGGCGCCAGCGGCGACCTGTCGCCGCTGTCCTATATCACCGCCTGCCTGATCGGGCTGGATGAGGGCTGGCTGGTGGATTACCAGGGCGAGGTGCTGGGGGCGCAGACTGTCCTGAAAAAAATGGGGCTGGAGCGGGAACAGCTGGGTCCCAAGGAAGGCCTGGCCATGGTCAACGGCACCTCGGTCATGACCGGCATCGCCGCCAATGTCATGTATGATGCCCGCAACCTCTTGGCCCTGGCCTTTGGCGTGCATGCACTGCTGTTCCAGGGACTGGGCGCCACAAACCAGTCATTCCATCCCTTCATTCATGCGCGCAAGCCGCACCCCGGCCAGGTGGATGCCGCTGCCACCATGCTCGATCTGCTGACGGGTTCGAAACTGATCGCGGATGAACTGCAGGGGCAGCATGAATTCCGCGGCGGCGACGAGCCCATCCAGGACCGTTATTCCCTGCGCTGCCTGCCGCAGTACATGGGGCCCATCGTGGACGGCCTGCGCATGATCGCATCCCAGGTGGAATTCGAGATCAATTCCGCCACGGACAACCCGCTGGTGGACGAGGCCTCGGGCAATACCTACCACGGCGGCAATTTCCTGGGCCAGTACATCGGTGTGAGCATGGACCAGCTGCGCTTCCATATCGGCATGCTGGCCAAGCACCTGGACGTGCAGATCGCCATGGCGGTGATGCCCGCGTTCAGCAACGGACTGTCCGCCATGCTGGTCGGCAACACCGACAGGACGATCAACGGCGGCCTGCAGAGCCTGCAGTTGTGCGGCAATTGCATCATGCCCCAGCTGCAGTTCTACGGGAATTCACTGACCACCCATTACCCGACGCATGCCGAGGGCTTCAACCAGAACATTAATTCCCAGGGTTTCGGATCGGCCAACCTGGCCCGGCGCTCGGTGGATATCTTCCAGCAGTACATCGCCGTGAGCCTGCTGTTCGGCATGCAAGCGGCGGAGCTGCGGACAAAGATCATGTGCGGTCACTACGATGCCAGCCAGGCCATCTCCAAGGCGACTCTGCCTTTGTATACCGCGCTTTATGAGGTGATCGGCCGGCAGTTCGATGACACCCGCACGCTGGTCTGGAATGATTACGAGCAGGCCATGGATGGCTGGATTGCCGCCATCACGGCGGACATCCGGGCAGGGGGGAAGATTGTCCGGGCCGTTACCGAAGTGAAAGACCGGCTGGCGGGAGCCTGATCGACAGCTAGTTGATGGACAGGTCCTGGCCCGGAAAGATCATGTTGCTGCGCAGGTTGTTCAGGCGTTTGATGCTGTCCACCGACACCCCGAAACGGCGGGCGATGACGCTCAGGTTGTCGCCCTGCTGCACGCGGTAGGTCGTCAACGGTTGTGCGGCGACGGAATGGATGGTCAGCTCCTGGTTCACGATGATGGTCGTGCCACGAAGATTGTTCCATTGCTGAATATCCCTGACCGAGACGTTGTAGCGTTCGGCAATCTGGCCCAGGGTGTCGCCGCGGCGCACCTTGTGCACGGTGGGTACCAGCATGTCGTCGGCCACGTCCGGGCTGAGGGACACCGCCATGAGCGGTTTTTCCGCGGTCGAACCGTTCAGTTCCACCAGCTGGAATTCCTCGACGAGTTCTATGGGTCGCAACTGGCTGTCGCCGTAGGCGACAAAGCGGCGTTCGCGGCTGACGATGGTCAGGTTGGTGGACACGCCGCTGCCCGGGATCAGGAGTTTTTGGCCAGGATATATGAGATGGCCGCGAATACCGTTGACTGCCCTCAGTTCATCCACCGTGGTATCCACTGACCGGGCTATGGCGTCAAGCGTATCACCGCTCTTGATGGTGTATTCGCTGGGAGCGACCTTGTCCTCGACCGGCATGTTGTCAAAGGCCCTTACGAAACGGTCAAAGGAACCCAGGGGTATGCGCAGTTTATAGGGATGGGCCTGGTCGGGCAGGGTGGCCTTGATGAGCGACGGGTTCAGGTTGCGGATGGTGGCCAGATCGGTGCCGGCCAGCATGGCGGCCGCTTCCAGTGACAGCATGCCGTTGATCTCGACGATGTCGTAAGAGAACTCCTGGCCGAAGTCTTCCACATGGATGCCATAGAATTCCGGGTTGGATGTGATCAGCGCCGCAGCGATGAACTTGGGCACGAAGCCCCGGGTCTCACGGGGCAGGAAAGGGTATATCTCCCAGTAGGAGGGCTTTTCCTCGATTGGTTTACCGGCCCGCCTTGCGGCGCGCGTGATGCAGCGGTAACTGCAGTTGTACCCGGCCAGCACCAGTTCCCAGTTGCCGTTGTAGCTTTCGTAAAGTTCCTTGAAGTGGCGTGCGGCGGCACGGGTCGCGAGTTCGGGATCGCGGCGTTCATCGACCCAGGTATTGATCTCCAGGCCGGCGGACACGGCGGTGCCGTACATGAATTGCCACATGCCTGCGGCGCCGGCGGAACTGCGCACGGTGGGACGCAGGCCGCTTTCGGCGAGCGCCAGGTATTTCAGTTCATCGGGCACCCCTTCCTCCTCGAAGATCTTCTCGATCATCGGGAACCAGGTGTTGCCGCGCTCTGACCAGATACGCAGCTGGGTGCGGCGATTCTGCAGATAGTCATTTATGGCGCGCTCGACGACCCGGTTTGCCGTCATGTTGATGACGGGAGTTGCCGGCTCCAGGGCCGTCCGGTTGATGGCCTCTTCCTCAGTGACGGGTTCTTCTTCCCGGCTGTCTATATCGACATCGCCAAGCCTGGAGGCCTCGCTGACCAGGGATTCGACGATAAGCTGCTCCCGGGGACTGCCTGCAAGGGGTTCATCGGTTTCCAGGCTGTCCTGATCGGTTGCCAGGTTGCTGCAGGCGCTGAGTGCGGCAAGTGCTAGGAAGAAAACGGGTAACCTGATGAAGGCTGAAACTGCGATGGGGGGGTTGATGCTTGGACTGCTGCTATGGGGCACAAACAAATCTCACCTTGGAAGTCGACCGGGCAATTATCCACAATTTCCTGAAATTTAATAATTCTAAATTGTGAAATATTCTCAGGGGCAGGCATCAGTCAGGGATGCCGTACTCGTCCCGGTATTCTTCCATACGATCAGAAAGATTCCTTGCGGCATTTCGCAATTCTGTATTGTTTTCAAGCAATTCGATGACTTTTTGGCGCAACTGGCGGTTCTTTTCGGTGAGGATGCCGGCGGCCATGTAATCCACGCCCTGCAGGCTTAATGTCGCCGCAGTGGACAGCTCGTCACGCATGTACCTGGTCTGGCAGATGCGCTCCTTCATGATGGAGTTGATGACCCGTTCGTACTTGCACGTGATGTGGAATTCCTCGTCGAGCAGGTCATTGAGGACTTCATAGAAAGCATCCTCGGCACGGTCGACCTGGAGCTTGAGGTTGATGTCGGCGCGGCTGCCCCTGACGACGATCTCTTCGGGGACTTCGCCGTTGTCGGCGGCGGCGAGGGGCAGCGTCAATGAAATGCCGGTCAATACAAGCAGGCTCAAGATGCAATCCCTGCCAAACATATCCTGTCGCTCCTGTCGGACTGGCCCGGGACGTGTCAGCCGATCCGGATAACCACCTTGCCCAGGTGTGCCTGGCTCTTGAAATGCCTGATTGCTTCCAGCGAATCACCAAAATCAAAGACCTTGTCGATCACGGGATGTATGTCGTGTACCTCGATAGCATGGTTCATTTCCTCGAACATGCGGCGATTGCCGACGAAAATGCCATGTATCGCGCTGCCGGTCATCATCAGGCTGCGCGGGTTGCATTCACCCTCGGGGCCGGCGAGCACCCCGATCATGCCGATCTTGCCGCCCAGGCCGAGACACTCCATGGACTTGCTGATGGTGCCGACGCCGCCGACTTCGACAACGCAATCGACACCCCTGCCGCCGGTCAGCTTCCTGACCTCTTTCTCCCAGTCGGGGTGCTGCTTGTAGTTGATCAGCATATCGGCACCGAGCGACTGGGCCCTGGCCAACTTTTCATCACTGGATGATGTAATGATGGCTTTTGCACCAACGGCTTTTGCGAACTGCAGGCCGAACATCGAGACGCCGCCTGTGCCAAGCAGCAGCACGGTATCACCCTTGGAGACCGGCCGGCCGGCTTCCATCATGGCATGCCAGGCGGTGAGCGCTGCGCAGGGCAGGCAGGCGCCTTCCTCGTAGCTGAGGTTGTTCGGCAACATGACGGCATCGCCTTCCTTGAGGACCATGTATTCGGTGAGCGCGCCGTCGGCAGAATGTCCCAGTGCCGGGTTGACCATCGGGTTGGCAGGTCCGTCGGAAAGGCCCTGGAAAAAAGTGCCGGCAACGCGGTCGCCTGCCTTGAAGCGGGTAACGCCTTCACCAACCGCCTCGACTTCACCGGCACCGTCAGAGGTGAGAATGGTGTCCTTCTGCACCGGGCCGCCGAAATATTTGCCGACGATGATGCCGAGATCGCGAAAGTTCAGGGAGGCGGCATGCATGCGCACCAGGATTTCTCCGGCTCCCGCCTGGGGCTTTTCCAGCTCCACCATCCGGATGTCGTCCATCGAAGTGCCGCCGGCTTTGAGTACAAATGCTTTCATGGTGTGTTCTGCTCTTGATTGTTGTTTTGAAAATGATAACACGGGGTTTTACGGTTTTGGCGCCCGCGCAGACCAACCTCGCGTAATGCCTGTGGTATGATTCGCTTCCCCGCAATCCGGCAGCAATATGATAGTCCTCGGTATCGAAACATCCTGTGATGAAACCGGCGTCGCCGTTTACGACAGTGAGCGCGGCCTGCTCGCGGACGCCCTGTACAGCCAGGTAAAACTGCACCAGCAGTATGGTGGGGTCGTGCCCGAACTGGCGTCCCGCGACCATATCCGCAAGACCCTGCCCCTCATACGCGAGGTGCTCGACGAGGCGGGGTGTGCACTCGGCGATCTGGACGGCCTGGCCTATACCGCCGGGCCCGGACTGGCCGGCGCCCTGTTGGTCGGTGCATCGATCGGGCGTTCGCTGGGCATGACCCTGGGTATTCCCACGATTGGCGTGCATCACATGGAGGGCCACCTGCTGGCGCCCCTGCTCGAGGCCAATGGCCCGGAATTCCCGTTTGTGGCATTGCTGGTATCCGGCGGCCACACGCAACTGGTCGAGGTGCCGCAAATCGGCTGCTACAGGCTCATCGGCGAATCGCTGGATGACGCTGCCGGTGAAGCCTTCGACAAGGTGGCAAAAATGCTCGGTTTGCCCTACCCGGGCGGCCCCCACGTGGCCAGGTTGGCCGAATCCGGCACGCCAGGCCGGTTCGATTTCCCGCGGCCGATGACCAACAGGCCCGGACTGGATTTCAGCTTCAGCGGCCTCAAGACCTACACCCTGAATACTGTTGCCGAGCATACGGTGGACGGCGTACTGGACGAGCAGACAAAAGCAGATATCGCCTGGGCCTTCCAGGAGGCGGTGGTGGACACCATGGTCATCAAATGTCGCCGGGCCTTTGAGCACAGCGGCATGAAACGCCTGGTCATCGCCGGCGGCGTCAGCGCCAACAAGCGGCTGCGCGAAAAACTGGCGCACATGGCCAGGGTTGAAGGGGGTGAATTGCACTATCCCGGCTTTGCCTACTGTACCGACAATGGCGCCATGATTGCCTATGCCGGCTGCATGCGCCTGCTGGCCGGACAGCAGGATGACCTGTCCATTCTGGCCAGGCCGCGCTGGAACCTGGAATCCCTGCCCAAAGTAGGCTGAAAGCTGAAGGTCCAAGGCAGCACAGTGAATGTATGGAATCAGGTGGCGATTGATTACTGTTACAAAAATTACTTGCCACTTTAAGGGTGGGAAATCAGATTTTAGCTTTTAGCCTGATAGTTTTAGTCATATAGAGAAGAGAGCAGAAAATGGAGATAGTTTATATCCGTGGCCTGGAGGTCAAAACCGTCATCGGTATCTACGACTGGGAGCGCGAAATCCGGCAGACCGTCACGATCGATCTCAAGATGAAATCCGATTTCAGGCGGGCGGCCGAGCACGACGAAATCGAATTTGCGCTCGATTACAAGGCTGTGGCCAAACGGTTGACTGCCTACGTGGAAGAAAGCAGTTTCAAACTGCTTGAGACCCTGGGATCGCGAATCGCGGATATCGTGCAGGAGGAGTTCAAGGTCCCCTGGCTGCATCTCCAACTGGGCAAGCCGGGTGCGGTCACCGGCTCCAAGGACGTGGGTGTCATCATCGAGCGCGGCTCACTCAGTGACGAGGCCAGTTTTTAGTGGCCTGGGTTACTCTCAGCCTGGGCAGTAACCTGGATCCGGTGATGAACCTGACCAGTTGCCTCGATGCCTTGCTGCTGCAGTTCAGGGACCTCAGCCTGTCCTCGGTATACGAAAGCGAGGCGGTGGGTTTCGACGGCGACAACTTCCTCAACATGGTGGTCGGCTTTGATACTGACCTTGAGCTGGCCGCGCTGTCGCCTGTGTTGAAGACTATCGAGGACAAGCATGGACGAGACCGCTCGCAGCCCAGGTTTAGCGGCAGGACTCTGGATATCGATATCCTGACCTATGCCGACAAGGCGGGTGTATTTAACGGCATCACGCTGCCGCGTCCGGAAATCATCGACAATGCCTTCGTCCTGTGGCCCCTGGCGCAGGTCAGCGGCCGGCACAAGCATCCCGTGCTGAAACAGAGCTACTCAGCCCTGTGGGAGGCTTATGACAAGCAAAGGCAGAAGCTCTGGCCGGTGGATTTCACCTGGCATGGCCGGAAGATTTCTTCCCGGGAGTGACAACTGTGAGCATGCTTTATAAGCACACCAATCCGGCCCGTAAATTTCCTGCCGATCTCGACGTAGCAGCGAATACGCCGTAAAACCCGCCATGGATATCGTCCTGACAAAGGTACAGCATGCAGCGGCCCTGTCGGATTACTACCTGCGCAATGCCGATCGCTTCACGCCCTGGCATCCCCTCGTCAGGCATGACCATCACAGTGTCGAAGCCTGGATCAGGCGCCTGCAGGGTAGGGAGCGTGAATATACTGACGGCCGCGCCGCCCATTTCGTCGGCATGGAAGGAGACCGCGCCATCGCCGCCTGTTCACTGAGCAATATCGTCTACCACCCGGCCTGTTTCTGTCATATAGGGTACTCGGTGGACAGGGATTTTGAGGGGACAGGCTGCATGACCGAACTGGTGAAACATGTCATCGATTTTGCCTTCGCCAACCTGCGCCTGAACCGGATCAGCGCCAACTACATGCCTGCGAACACCCGTTCGGCACGCCTGCTGGAAAAACTGGGGTTCGAAAAAGAGGGGTTCGCCCGCCGGTATTTATGCATCAACGGCAAGTGGGAGGATCATATCCTGACATCCCTTGTGAATCCCCTGGCTGGCGACCGGGATGCCCTTGACCCCGATGGGGATTAGTGGGAACTTTATCC
>Ga0181593_10001342_pt1 | contig 22177 bp, 25 predicted proteins | sample 071ome_19_FD_133756 | JGI IMG/M metagenome (GOLD analysis project Ga0181593, IMG submission 133756) | Coastal salt marsh microbial communities from the Groves Creek Marsh, Skidaway Island, Georgia - 071413AT metaG (megahit assembly) | ecosystem: Environmental > Aquatic > Marine > Intertidal...
GCGGCGCTGTTCGGCGTGCTGTTCGGCAGCGTCTTCGGTCTCGAAGGGCTCATGCCCGCGCTCTGGGTGCACCCGATCGAGGCGCCGCAAGCGGTGCTGCTGCCCCCGTTGCTGGCCGGTGCGTTGCTGCTGCTGACCGGGATCGGTCTCGGTGCGCTCGAGGCGTACTGGCGCGGATCGCTGCGCGCATGGTGGTTCGAACAGGGTGGCCTGCTGTGCGGTTACCTCATCGTGCTCGGGCTCTTCGTGCCACCGCTGGCATGGCTGCCCGCCCTCGGTCTGGCCTGGTGGTTCGGCATGCGCATGCAGGCAGCATGGCGTAAACGCGACCTGGTGGGTCTGCTCGGCGCCCTGTTCGAGTGGCTCGAGCAGAGCGTGCGCCTGCTGGTGAACACCCTGTCGTTCGCCCGTGTCGGCGCCTTCGCGCTGGCGCATGCCGGCCTCTCCCTGGCCACGGTCCAACTGGCCGCGACCGTGCCATGGCGGCCGGGCGAAATCGCGATCATCGTGCTCGGCAACCTCATCGTGCTCGGGCTCGAAGGGCTGATCGTCTCGATCCAGACCACCCGCCTGATGCTGTTCGAATTCTTCCTGCGCTTCCTGCGCGGCGAGGGACGTGCCATGCGTCCGCTCGCGTTACCCAAGTTCGGCTAGAGGAGATACCCATGCGCGCCACCCACAGACTCGCCATCGGCCTGGTCGCCGTGACCGCCGTGCTGGCCCTGGCCGGCACCGCCCTGCTCTGGTTCTCCCCGGCCGCAGCGGCCGCGACCGAGACCGCCGTCGGCGTCGTGCTCGGTGGCGACGCGCTCGGCTGGGGCCTGATGGCCGCAGCGGTCTCGACCGGGCTGGCCGCGGCCGGTGCCGGCTACGCGGTCGGCATGGTGGGCACCGCGGCGGTTGGCGCGCTGGCCGAGAAGCCCGAACTGCTCGGCCGGCTGCTGATCCTGGTCGGGCTCGCCGAGGGCATCGCCATCTACGGCCTGATCGTCGCGGTGCTGATCCTCAACCGGCTCGGCTGAGACCGGGGCCCACTATGCAGCGCATCGTCTATGTCGGCGATTCCACCGGAGCGGCCGCCTTCCGCCTCGCCGGTGTCGAGACCCGCGTGCCCGACCCCGGCGACGAACACGCCGCGATCGAGGAGGCACTCGGCAGCGCCGAGCTGGTGATGGTCAGCGCGACGGTCGCGGCCGCACTGCCGAGTGCGCGACGTGCCAACCTCGAGGCCGCGCTGAGCCCACTGTTCGTGGTGCTGCCCGACACCCGCGATGTCGACCTGCCGGACGACCGCCTCGGTGGTGTGCTCGGTCAGCTCGGAGTCGAATCGTGAACCCGCCCGAGACCACCCGCGACACCCTCGAGGCGCTGCTCGACGCCGTCGCCCGTGATCGCGATACGCGCTGCACGGCGTTGGCGGAAGAGTCCAGTGAGCGGGCGCGCCAACTGCTCGCCGAGGCGCGTGGCTTCGCCCGGCGTGCCGTCGGCGAGGCGGTCGCCAGCGAACGCCGGCGCGACCGCGAGGCCTACCGGCGCATGCAGGCCCGCATCGACACCCATCACCGCCTGCAGCAGCAGCGCATCCAGAAGCACCGGCTCGAGCATGCCTGGGGCCTGCTGCAGGACGCGCTGTTCGCACGCTGGCGGGACCCCGCGGCGCGACACACCTGGATCGAGGCGGCCCTGAAACGGGCCGGGCTGGTGCTGCACCCGGACCACTGGACCATCGCCCACCCACCCGACTGGTCACCGGAGGAGCGTTCGCGGATCCACGACTGGCTGCACGACCGGGCCGGGGTCAGCGCGACCTTCGAGGCCGACAAGGCGATCCGCGCCGGGCTCTGCGTGCGCCGTGACCAGGCCTGTTTCGACGCCACCGTCGACGGGCTGCTGGCCGCGCGTCACCGCATCGAGGCGCAGCTGCTCGCCGAGCTGAGCACGCCGGAGGGCGAGACATGAGCGAGGCGCGCATCACCTGGTGCAGCGGCGCGGTGCTGCGTGCCCGGCCCGAGGGCAGCTTCCAGGTCAACGAGGCGCTGCTGGTCGGACCGAAACAGCTGCTCGGCGAGGTGATCCGCATCAGCCACGACGAGATCGTCGCCCAGGTCTACGAGGAGACCGGCGGCCTGCGCCCTGGACACCGCGTGATCGGTCAGGGGGCGCCGCTCTCGGCGCCACTCGGGCCCGGCCTGCTCGGCAACGTGCTCGACGGGCTGCTGCGACCGCTCTCCGCCCTGGAGACCGAGCTGATCTGGCCCGGCGTGCGCCCCCACGAGGGCGGCACCTTCCGCTTCGTGCCCGCGGTCCGTGCCGGCCAGCAACTCGGCCCGGGTGCGCCGTTCGGCCACGTCGAACCGCGTCCGGGCGTGACGCTGCCATGCCTGACGCTGCCGCTCGCCTCGGGCACCGTGCGCGAGATCGTCGGCGAGGGCCTCTACGGGGAAGGCGAGGCGCTCGGTGAGCTGCATGCCGACGACGGCACCAGCCACGAGCTGCGCATGCAGCAGACATGGCCGATCCGCGATCCCCGCCCGATCGCCCGCCGGCTCGGCATCGGTCCACCGATGATCACCGGTCAGCGCGTCCTCGACGGCCTGTTCCCGATCGCGCGCGGCAGTCGCGCGACGCTGCCCGGCGGTTTCGGCACCGGCAAGACGGTGCTGCTCGAGAACCTGGCCAAGTGGTGCGACGCCGACGTCATCGTCTACGTCGGCTGCGGCGAGCGCGGCAACGAGATGGCCGGCGTGCTCGAGGAGTTCCCGGAGTTGCAGGACCCGCGCACCCACCGCGCGCTGATGGAACGCACGGTGATCATCGCCAACACCTCGAACATGCCGGTCGCGGCGCGCGAGGCGAGCATCTACACCGGCATCACGGTCGCCGAGTACTTCCGCGATCACGGCCTGCACGTGGCGTTGATGGCCGACTCGACCAGCCGCTGGGCCGAGGCCTTGCGCGAGATCTCGGGACGGCTCGGGGAACTGCCGGGCGAGGCCGGCTACCCGGCGTACCTCAGCAGCCGCCTGGCCGGCTTCTACGAGCGCGCCGGGCGCGTCGAGACGCTGCACGGCCAGGAGGGCTCGGTCACCATCATGAGCGCGGTCAGCCCACCTTCGGACGATTTCTCCGAGCCGGTCACCACCCATACGCGGCGCTACATCCGCACCTTCTGGTCGCTCGACCGCGGTCTGGCACAGGCGCGCTTCTTCCCTGCCATCCACCCGCTGCTCTCCTACTCCGACGATGCCGACAGTCTCGCCGCGTGGTGGCAGGGCCAGGGCAATCCGCAGTGGCCGGTGTTGCGCCAGCGCTTCCTGATGCTGCTCGGCGAGCAGCAGCGCCTCGAACGCATGGTGCGCATCGTCGGGCGCGACGCGCTGCCACAGCGCCAGCAACTGGTGCTGCTCTGTGCCGAGCTGATCGGCGAGGGCTTCCTGCGCCAATCGGCCTTCTCGCCGATCGACCGTTTTGCCTCGCCGGCGCGCCTGACCGCCATGATGCGACTGCTTGGCAACTTCATCGACCATGCCGAGAAGGCACTCGAGCAGGGCGCCGATGTCGACGCCATCGCCGAACTGCCGGTGCTGCGGCGTCTGCAACGCATGGGCGAAGAGATCGCTAACGACGCGCTGGACCGGTTCGACCTGCTGCAGCGTGACATCGACAGCCAGTTCTTCGCCCTGGGAACGGAGCGGGCCGATGCTGGCTGATCTCTACACCAGCGGCACGCTACGCAAGATCGAGGGCCCGCTGCTGTTCCTGCGCCGCAACCTCGACGTCGGCCTCAACGACGCCGTCGAGGTGATCGGCAAGGACGGTCGCGGCCGCCTCGGCCGGGTCGCGGTGCTCGACGAGGAGACCATCGTCATCGAGGTGCTCGAATCGACCGCCGGGCTGTCGCTGGAGGGGCCGCGGGTGCGCTTCTTCGGTGAACCGCTGCTGTTCGCCGTCGGCCCGGGACTGCTCGGACGCGTCTACGACGGCGTCGGGCGCATCCTCGACGGCGGCCCGCCACTCCCCGGCACGCAGCGCTGGCGCATCGACGGCATGCCGCTGAACCCGACCGCGCGTGCGGCGCCGGCGGACTTCATCGAGACCGGCGTCAGCGCCATCGACCTGATGAACTCGCTGGTGCGCGGCCAGAAGCTGCCGATCTTCTCCGGCGGCGGCCTGCCCCACGACCGCATGGCGGTGCAGATCGCCCAGCACGCGCGACTGCCCGACGACGAGGGTGGACGCTTCGCGATCGTCTTCGCCGGCATCGGCATCCCCTACGACGTCGCCGAGTACTTCCGCCGCTCGATGGAGGAGAGCGGCGTGCTGGCCCATACCGCGCTGTTCCTCAACCTCGCCTCCGACCCGAGCACCCAGCGCCTGCTGACCCCGCGCTTCGCGCTGACCGCCGCCGAGTACCTCGCGTTCCGCGAGGAGCGCCACGTGCTGGTGATCATGACCGACATGACCAACTACTGCGAAGCGCTGCGCGAGGTGGCCGCGAGCCACGGCGAGATCCCCGGGCGCAAGGGTTACCCGGCCTATCTCTACTCCGATCTCGCGCAGCTCTTCGAGCGTGCCGGGCGGTTGCGTGCACGCGGCGGCACGCTGACCCAGATGCCGATCCTCACCATGCCGGCCGACGACATCAGCCACCCGATCCCCGACCTGACCGGCTACATCACCGAGGGCCAGGTGGTGCTGAGCCGCGAGCTCGCGCAGAGGCAGGTCTACCCACCGGTCGCGGTGCTGCCGAGCCTGTCGCGGTTGATGAAGGACGGCATCGGCGAGGGGTCGACGTTCGCCGACCACCCCGATCTCGCCAACCAGCTGTTCGCCGCCTACGCGCGCGCCACCCGGGTGCGCGTGCTGGCCAGCGTGGTCGGCACCGAGGGGCTCGCCGAGAGCGACCTCGCCTACCTCGCCTTCGCGGACCGCTTCGAGCGCGAGTTCCTGACCCAGCCCGAGTCGCGCACCCTGGCCGAGAGCGCGGAGATCGGATGGAAGGTGCTGCGCGACCTGCCATTGCGCGAACTGTCGCGCCTCGACGACCGCCAGATCGCCGCGCACATCAAGCAGGAGCAGGTCGATGAGCGGTGAGACGGTCACCCGCCACGCCTTCCTCGCGCTGCGCGACGAGCACGGGTTCATCAAGGAGGGATTCGAGTTCCTCGACGAAAAGCGCCTGCTGCTCGCACAGCGCATCCTGATCGAGCACGCGGCCTATCGTGTGCGGCGCGACGCGCTGGCCGAGGCGTGGGCTTCGGCACTGGTCGCACTCGCCAACGCCCTCGGCGAAGGGGGTCTGCTGGCGCTGTCGGTCGCGGCACCGCCGCGGATCCGCCTGGAGCTGCCGGATCGGCGTCGCCTGGCCCACTTCGGCGTGCCGCTGCTCGATGCCGAGCTGGCAACACAAGATGCGCCCGACGCATCAAGCGGGCTGCAGCGACGCTGTGCGGTCGCCTTCGTCCACGTAACCCGTTGCGCCGCCGCGGCCGCGGCTACGGCCGGCAACCTGCACCGGCTGATCACCGAGTACCGGCGCACCGACCGTCGCGCGCGGGCGCTCGAGAACGTGGTCCTGCCCGAGGTCGGCCGCAGGTTGCACGAGATCGAGGCGGCGCTGGAGGACGGCGACCTCGAGGAGACGCTGCGCACGCGACTCGCGATCGCCAATGGCGCCGGGCTGCTATAGTCCGGACGGCCTCGCACGGAGCACCCCATGCTGCTGCAAATCCCCGACCTCCTGGACGCAAACCAGCTCGGAAGTGTCCGCCAGTACCTCGACCAGGCCGATTTCGTCCATGGCAAGGCGACGGCCGGCAAGGCCGCCGGCAACGTAAAGCACAATCTCGAACTCGATCGCGCGGCGCCGATGCGCGACAAGCTCGTCGAGGCGGTCATGAGCACCCTGCTCGCCCATCGCCTCTTCCAGGCCGCCGCCTACCCGGCCCGGGTCTCGACGCCGATCTTCGCCCGCTACACCGAGGGCATGGGCTACGGCGACCACGTCGACGATCCGGTCATGGGTGAAGCCGATGGACGCTACCGCTCGGACGTCTCGCTGACGCTGTTCCTCAACGATCCCGACGACTACGAGGGCGGCGAACTCACCATCGACACCGCGTTCGGCGAGCAGCAGGTCAAGCTGCCGGCCGGTCACGTCGTGCTCTACCCGTCCTCGTCGCGGCACCGCGTTGAACCGGTGACCTCCGGCGAGCGCCTGGTCATGGTGACCTGGCTGCAGAGCCAGGTGCGCGAGCCGGAACGGCGGGCGCTGCTGTTCGACCTCTGGCGGGCCAGGGAGCAGCTGCTGGCGGAGTCGCCGGAGGACGAGACCACGAAGCGGGTGGATGTCAGCTACGTCAATCTGATGCGGATGTGGGTGGAAACATAACGACTGACGCCTCGCTCAATCGATTGCCGGTTTTGGTCGATACCACCCATCAAGCATGAATCAGCATCTCGATGTAACCGAAAAAGCATCACGACCTCTGGTCGATCGCACCTTCCTGGGACACTCCCTATCACCTGACGCCCTGAGAAGCAGCCACGTCTTAATTTGAACTCAGGTATGCGGCAATCCTGTCCGCCACGTTCTTCTCCAGGTTCCTGTAGAAAAACGCATAGTCATAGCTGTGGTAAAAACCTTTCGGCGTCTTGAGCTCATCGGCATTGGAAGGCCTGGGCACGATCAGTGCGCCATCCACGATCTGCGCGCCCGTATAATTTGGTATCTCTTTCAGCACGCCGTCAATGTGAAAAACGGCACCCAGGTTGAGCTCTTTCGGAGCGGGTTCCGACGAAGTGTTCCACGTCAGGGGATTGACGGCGATCGCGCCCTCTCTGACAAGTGAAATCTCTGGATTCTTCTCCTGGGTGTTGTAGCTGACAATGCAACCCGTTTCATCGAACGAATCGCATACCTTCAATTGAGGATGCGCCCTGATGTCATTCTCGGTCACCGACCAGCCGATCATGTAGGTTGCCACCAGTGGCTTCATGAGCTCCTGTTCATCGAAGACCCGTTCAAGCAGCCACAACAACAGGCTCGAGCCCTGGCTGTGACCGGCAAGGATGAAGGGCTTCCCGTCGTTGTGGTTCTGCAGGTAATGCCTGAATGCACTCTCGATATCTGCGTAACCCACGCTCAGCGCCCTGTTCTTATCCTCCTCTGCCGCATCGAGCGCGTGCAGACTGGCCTGCCGGTAAAAAGGGGCATAGATATTTCCCTGGCCTTCGAAAATGCTCGCCTGCTTCTCTATGTCCTCCATCGTTTTTGGATTATTTTTCTCATCGGGCATGGACTGGTTCCAACTTTCATCCCCGAAATACGACGTGGGATGAACAAAGAACACGTCGACCATGCTCTCCTGTTCCGCGCCCGGCAGTACGGCCCAGCTGGCTCTGTCGGCGTAATCCGGGGCTGGCGGCGTCCTCGAGGGATCAAAAGCACTCTCCGGGACCTTGTATTCCGATATGCGATTTACATGCTGATAACTGCAACCCCAGATGGCCGTCGTGATGACGATGGCGAAAAATGCATGTTTGAACGTTTTCATAGGGAAATGCCTGTAAGAAAGTAAGGGCCGGCGCAACTGCTTCACCCCGGCGTCCCTGCGCGTCATGTCGAAACGACGAAGGTGAATTGACGATTCTCGAAAAACCGGAAGTCGGCGTCTGCGACCGCAGCGAGGTCGACGGTCAACGGTTCACCGAAACCAGTCGTTCGCGACTCGCCCGACCATGCATCGATACAGTCGACCTTGAACCCATCCTGGACCAACCTGCGCACCACCGTGATGAATTCCTTCGTCGCGGCGATCTCGTCGGCATCCTCCGGGTACCAGTCGACCGGAGGCCCGAAGCCGAGCCCGGTATCGTGCAGGTGACGAAACGTGCAGCTGCAGCCCGATTTCGAACCCACGTACCAGCGGTGTGGGTACGCGAGCAGCGCAACGGCGGGTTCGTCGGGCAACTCGCGCGAGAAGCTCAGGAGAGCCGTATCGTGTCGCGACAGATCCTCGTCCGAGGTGGTGCTCAAGACCACGACGTAACACATCGGTGCGCCCCCCTCAGTCGACGACCCCCTCGCGGCCCAGGATGGTCATCATCGACGCACTCATGGTCGCGACCAGCTTCACCTGGCCGCCGGAGAAACCGTGGATCTCGCCCTCGGCGAAGGTGATGTTGCGGCCCGGCTTGCGCACCCGGCCGGTGGCGACGAGGTGATCGCCTTCCGCCGGCGCGAGCAGGCTGATCTTGAACTCGATGGTCAGCACGCCGGCATTCTCCGGCATCAGCGAGAAGGCGGCGTATCCGCACGCGGAGTCGAGCACCGTCGCGACGACGCCTGCATGGACGAAGCCGTGCTGCTGGGAGAGCGCATCCTTCGGTGCGAAACGGATCGCGACCTCGCCGGGTGCGATCGATTCGAGCGTCGCGCCGATGGTGTGCATGATGCCCTGGCGCTGGAAGCTGTCGCGCACGCGCTGTTCGTAGTTTGCGGTCTTGGGCGTCAACCCGCTCATGTCGTCTCTCCGTGTTGAAGGGCTCAACGTGCGCCCTGGCCCATGTTACCGATGCAAGCCGGCTGCTGCCCTGCCCTTGCCGCGCCCGGCTTTCAGCCCGGCCGTCCGGAGTCGGCCTCGCGCGGCAGCCAGTAGTTCTCCAGCGCCTGCTCGACGGTCGGGTCGTAGTCCACCTCGTCCAGCTTCCACCACAGATACGCGACGATCACCGCGACCTGCGCCGTGTCGAACAGCGCGAACTGTCGGCGGGCGTGCTCCCCAAGCGTGCCGCCGCCATAGAACTTCGCGACCCTCTTGCCCTCCATGCTCGGCGTGACGAAGGCGCACAGCCGGGTCGTCGGGTCGCCGATCAACAGCGTGCCCTCGAGATCCGCGACCAGGTAGGCCGGCAGGTAGAAGCGCAGCGCCTCACCGGAGAAGAACGACAGCGCCGAGCCCCACCCTTCCGGCGCCTGGTTGAGGAAGTCGGCGTCGAGCGCGGTCCAGTCGTCCCTGCCAAGGAAATCGCGTGCGAGCGCGTCGGGCTCGTCGCCGAAGCTGTCGGTCAGGCGATCGTCGCCCGGGTAGGCGACATCGGCGAAAGCGTGGCGTACCTGCACGACCAGGGCGGCCGTGCGTTGTGCATCAGGCATCCGAGTCCTCGCGTGCCCAATGTCCGCCCTCGCCGTGGCATGTTTCCACCCGCGTCAGGTAGTACCGCCCGCACGCAGTGCAGGTCGTGCACAAAGCCGGCTCGTCGAACTGCGGGAGGCGCCTCGAGCACGGCCGCGTACGGGTGTCGACCGGAGTCGTCGTGCCGGCGTCCTGCAGCAGCGACCGCCGTGCGATGGCATCGCGATCGCCGTGGCCAACCGTCAGGAGTGCCGGGATGTCGTCACCGCGGGTCATGCAGGCATCTTAAAGCCAGGTCGGTGCAGTTGTCGTAAGTCGGGTCAGCGGCTAGCCTCCGGGGACCTTTGCGAAAGCCGCGACGATGCGCCGACACCCACTTCTCGCCGCCACCCTGCTCGCCTGCCTCGCCGCCTGTGGCGGCCCGCGTGCGGCGGGTGATCCCGGGCTGGAGATCGCACCGTTTGCGCCCGTGGCCAACCACGCCTTGGCCGGACAGATCACCGATGCGGCCCTGCCGGAGACCAGCGGCCTGGCCGTGTCGCGCCGCGATCCTGCGCGGCTCTGGGCGATCAACGATGGCGGCAACCGGCCGGCGCTGCACCTGCTGGAGAACGACGGGCGCCTGGTGGCGAGCTACCCGGTACGGGATGCCGAAAACATCGACTGGGAGGACCTCGCGGCCTTCAGCGTCGACGGCATGCCCTACCTGCTGGTCGCCGACTTCGGCGACAACTACGCGCGCCGCGAGACGCGCACGCTCTACCTGTTCGAGGAACCCGACCACGCGCGCACCGCCACCGTCAGACCCGTCGCGACGCTGGACTTCGCCTACCCCGACGGCCCACGCGACGCCGAGGGGCTCGCGGTCGACGTCGCAGGTGGCGAGATCCTGCTGCTGACGAAACGCGAGTCGCGCCCGATCTTCTACCGGCTGCCGCTGCGTCTCGACACCCCGTCCGGGGCGCTGCTCGCCGAGCCGAGCGGCCATTTCGACAACCCCGAGCCGCGTTTCGGACCACCCGGCAGTCCGGTAACGCGCAGCCTGTTCGGCGCCAGCCCAACGGCGATCGACCTCGACGACGCCGGTCGCCAGCTGCTGCTGTTGACCTACACGGCGGTCTACCGACTGGTGCGTGAGAAGGATGAGAGCTGGTCCCAGGCCCTGGAACGGCCGTTCGAACGGCTCGCCGACCATCCGCTGCCGCATGCCGAGGCGCTGGCCGTCGCACCGGATGGCAAACGGGTGTGGTTTACGAGCGAGCGCTTGCCGGCACCGCTCTGGTCGATCGACCCGCGTCCGGCGCCCTGACGCCGCGTTCCTCGACCTGCTGCACCAGGCGCTGCCACAGGGTGCCGGGATCGTCCTCGAACACGCCGTCGGCGTCCGCCTCGACGAGGTACCACTCGCCCCGAGCGATCTCCGCCTCGAGCTCGCCCTGTCCCCAGCGCGCATGCCCACGGAACACGCGCAGACCGAGCAGCGGGACGGGATGGCGGAGGATATCGATCAGAAGCTGGGGGTCGTAGGCGAGGAACACCTTGTCGAACACCTGCAGGGCGTTGCTCGGTCTCAGGCTGCGCGTACGCACCAGGAAGACCACCCGGTCTGGTTCGGCCGGACCGCCGGCGTAGACGTCGGCCGCGAGGCCATCGGGTTCACGACTGCCAGGAAACAGCTCGACAACACGGGTCTCGGTGGGCGGGGTCACCACCACGCCTACGGTCCCACCGCGCGCGTGACGCTTGAGCAGCAACACCGTCTCGCGAAACGCCTCGCCACCGTGTCCGGGGGCCGCGACCAGCAACACGCCCGGATCGCCCTCCGCCGCCGCCGCATCGACCCACAGCGTCGAGAGCAGCAGGCCGAGGATGGCGAAGAGGAGGATCTGGGGTGGATGCGACGGGCGACGTCGGCAGAAGTTGATCACGACAGGCCTTCGGCAGCAGGTACCAGGGCAACATGGTACCCCTGCCCCGGCCCCCGCGTCCGGGTGGCCGGTTCCCGCGAGCCTCAGGCGCTCAGGGTGACCTGTTTGCCAAAACCGAAGCTGATCTCGCCGCCAGGCCGACGTTGCGATTCAGGCGCATTCATGCCGAGTCGTACCGGGCAGTGCTCGTAACGGTAGATCAGCCACAGCTTGTCATCGCGGCTCAGCGACTTGAGGTAGAAGAACGTCGTGGCGTGATCGATCTGGCGAACACCGTAGAGCGGGCATGACTTGCCGCAACCGTTCGGGCAATCGTAGAGCATCCCGAACAGGTAGCCGGTCAGCGACAGCGAGTGCAGCCCGTTGAGACGGGTCGATTTCATCGCACTCCTCCTCCTTGCTGAAATGACCGTAGGCCGCGTGGCGTCGGATAACAATTGGTGGAACCACGTAGTGCACTGCGGCAATCACGCCGTCCTGAGCTCCCGGCTCAGAGCCGGACCAGGGTGGCACGAAGCAGTGCACGGCGCCGGCGCTGCACCGGCACCAGGTGACGGCCGAGCGTTTCGAGCAAGCGTCGCGAGCGCGAAACCGTCAGACGACGTGCGACCGCACGCAGCCATGCACGGCGTTGGAACTGGGCGAGGTCGTTGGCCATGGAACTCTCCTGCATGGGTGGTGCAGGAAGGATGCGCCGGACGAGGGCTCAGTGGATGAGCCTGGGCAGAGAAGTTTCGGTATCAGGCCTCGACAGCCTCGAGATTGGGCTGCGTTGCGACCAGCGACTCGATGCCGTGAATGCGTCCGTGCACCGAGGTGGCGACACCCGAAGGGCTTTGCAGCATCACCAGTTCGATGTCCAGGCGCACTTCACCCTGACGGCCACGGGCGACGAATTCGCCGCGCCAGTGGTTGTTGTCGCGCAGGCCGATCTCGAGTTCGAGATAACGGGTGTCGGTCAGGTCGATCGGCAGCAGCTCGTGGAACGAACGGCCACGAAGCGACCCGAAGTGGGGCCCGAGCAGCGCTTCGCAGCGGGCATTCTCGGCCATCACCATACGCTCGCCGTCGGCGGTGAATGCCGCCCCGGGATCGCTCAGGAAACCCTGGTAGACCAGCGCCTCGACCTGCTGCCTTTGCTCGCTGAGGCGCAGTGCCTGGAGCCCCGAGAGCAGCATCAGTCCGGCGACGCCGGCGACCAGCAGCGTGGTGATGACCACGAACTCCCAGCGCTCGGCATCGTTCTCGGCGACGTGCTCTCCCGGCAGGTAGGGATCGAGCAGGTCCTCGAGGCCGAACGACCAGAGCGCGGCAAACAGCGCGGTCAGCACGACCAGCAGCAGGCAGAGCAACGACAACCGGCGAACGCTCATGCGCGGGCCACCTCTTGCCTTCCTCGTGTGAACGACGGGTCATGGTAAACCGGCAGCCATCGTAAGGACATTGCGCTGGCGCAGGTGCTCGGGCGACGCGGGCAGGTCGTGGAGAAGGATGGACTCAGTCCCCGCCGGTGGTCCCCTCGCGTGGTGACGTGGCTTCGTCGTTCTCTTCGTCTGGAGCGTCGGCGTCGTCGAGCAGCGAACGCGGGATCGTCTTGCGCACCTTGATGCCCAACTCACGGAACGACTCGGCCTGGCTCAGCAGGTTGCCGCGGCCCTCGGTCAGTTTCTTGCGCGCCCCGTCGAAACTGCGCTGCACCGTGGCAAGCTGGCTGCCGATCCTCTCGAAATCCTCCAGGAAGCCGCGCAGCTTGTCGTACACCCGGCCCGCCTGATCCGCGATACGTGCCGAATTCTCGTTCTGGCGCTCGTTGCGCCACAGGCTCTCGACGGTGCGCATGGTCGCGAGCAGCGTGGTCGGCGTGACCACCGCGATGCGCTTCTCGAAGGCGTCGCCGAACAGCTTCTCGTCGTGCTGGAACGCGGCCATGAACGACGCCTCGATCGGCATGAACATCAGCACGAAGTCGAGCGAGCGCACGCCCTTGAGATCGGTGTAGTCCTTGGCACTGAGCGCGTTGACATGGTTGCGCACGGCCGCGACATGGGCGCGCAGCGCGCGCTCGCGCCCGACCTCGTCCTCGGCGGCGACGTAGTCGCTCCAGGCGACCAGCGACACCTTGGAGTCGATGACGATCTCCTTGCCCTCCGGCAGGTGGACGACGACGTCGGGACGCAGCAAGCGGTTGTCTGCATCGCGGTAGCTGCCCTGCACCTCGTACTCGTGGCCGGCACGCAGGCCGCACTGTTCGAGCACCCGCTCGAGCACCAGCTCGCCCCAGTTGCCCTGGGCCTTCTTGTCACCCTTCAGCGCGCGCGTCAGGTTGCGCGCCTCGTCGTTCATCTGCTGGTTGAGCTGTTTGAGCAGGTCCAGCTGCCCCTGCAGTGCAGCGCGTTGCTGGACGTCCTGGTGATGGACCTCGTCGACCCGCCTGCGGAATCCCTCGAGCTGTTCGCGCACCGGCTTGAGCAGCGCGTCGAGGCTGCTGCGACTCTGTTCGCCGAGTGCCTTGCCCTTCTCCTCGAGGATCCGGTTGGCAAGATTCTGGAATTCATCGCCCATGCGTTTGCGCGCATTCTCGAGCTCCTGCAGGCGCTCCTGGTCGTGGCGCTGCTGGGCCTCGGCACGCGCCTCGAGCCGGGCCCTGTCTTCGCGCAGGGCCGCGACCTGCTCGGCGAGCACGCGGAGCTCCTCGCGCAGCCGGTTGCGCTCTTCGCTGGCCGCCTCGAGGTCGGCGCTGGCGGCATCGATCCTCTCGGCGTGCAGTGCGCGCTCGGCCTCGAGCGCGGCCGTGAAGCGTTCCCGGGCGGCATCGACCGTTGTCGCCTCGCGCCCCATGCCGCGCAACAACACCAGCGCGGCACCGACCAGCGCGCCGGAGAACAGCAGCAGCAGGACGTGGGTCGCGGTCAGTTCCGGCATCGGGTCATCGCGTAGCGCATCCGCGTCAGGGTGAGTTCACGATACCACCGTCACGGGCTCACCGGGTGAGCCTGGTGGGCTCGACTCACGGGTAGCTGTGCAGTGCCGCCTCGAGCAGCCGACGCACGCGCCGGCGCAGCTCGTCCGGGCCCTCCACCTCGACATCGGGACCGTGCTTGAGGATGTCCATGACCAGCTCGCGATCGTCGCTGTAGGGCACCTCGAGGCGGTAGCCACCGTCCGGCAACCAGGCCGCCTGCTGATCGGGGTGCCACTGCTCGGCCGCCACCCAGCGTGCCCGTTCCGGGGTGAAGCGCAGCCGTGCCGTCTCCCTGGGCGCCCCGGTGAAGATGCCGTAGCCGCCGGCAACGTGCGCATCCAGGACCTCGTCGGTCACCTCGTGGGCGGCCGCATCGAGGACCTCGGCGCTCTCGATGGCATCCACGGCGAAGCTGCGCAAAGCGTCACGCAGGTGACACCAGGCGTCTAGATACCAGTTCTCGCGGTAGTGAACGAGGCGTTGGGGCGAGACGTCGCGCTCGGTGTGCGCGTTGGCGCCGCGGTTGAAGTGGCGCAGGCGCAGGCGACGTCGACTGAACAGTGCACCGGCCAGCACCTCGAAATGGGCCGGTTCGACCCGACGCTGGCCGATGCCGAGCAGACGGACACGCTGGGCGACACTCTCGGCCCCGGCGGAGCTCGCGCCGAGCATCGCCTGCAGGCGCGCCTTGAGGGGGCCGATGTGCGGTGCGAGCAAGCCCGGCTGGAGTCCCTCGATCAGCTGCTCGAGGGTGGCCAGCGCGTGCAGTTCGCCGGCGCTGAACCAGAGCCCGGGGAGCGAGAAACGCGGCTCGCCCTCAGCCTCGTCGTAGCGGTAGCCCCCCACCTCGCGGTCGAAGACGATCGGTGCATTGAAGCGGTCGCGCAGGTACTCCAGGTCGCGCTTGAAGGTGGCACGCGAGATCTCCAGGTCCTCGAGGAAGCGCTTGAGCGGCACGCTACGGCGCTCGCGAAGCAGCCGGTCGATGCGGTAGAAACGCTCAGTTCTATCCATATTAATAATAACTTATGTAAATATATTAAACTTATTTAGAGTTTACGACTGCGTTCAACCCATGTCCCGACGCCTACATCCTAGCCGAGCCGACCGGGTTTGGATTGATCGGGCATTGCGACCGTTTGCCAACGGCTGCCTTGTATCATCGGCGCCGACCATACGACGCCGGCGGCGCTTCACCAAACCTCGCCCCGCTGCTCGTGAATGGCCCTTGCAACGGAGCCGATTTGAATGCTTGAACTGCTGACCAGCCCCGAGGCGTGGGCCGCACTGATCACCCTGACCGCGCTCGAGATCGTCCTCGGCGTCGACAACATCATCTTCCTGACCCTGCTGGTCTCGCGCCTGCCGGAGCACCTGCGCGACCGGGCCCGCTTCCTCGGCCTGGCCTTCGCCGGGCTCACCCGCATCGGCCTGTTGCTGTCGCTGACCTGGGTGATGAAGCTCTCCGACCCGCTGTTCACGCTGTTCGGTGAAGAGATCAGTGGCCGCGACCTGGTGTTGATCGGCGGCGGCCTGTTCCTGCTGTGGAAGGCGGCGAACGAGATCTACGTCGATGTCGAGGCGGAACACGGCGAACCGCCGACGGTCAAGGCCCTGCACGGCATCGTGCTGGTGGTCGCCCAGATCGCCATCATCGACATCGTCTTCTCGCTCGACTCGGTGATCACGGCGGTCGGCCTGGCGCGCGACGTCGAAGTCATGGTGCTGGCGATCCTGATCGCGGTCGGCGTGATGTTCTTCTTCGCCAAGCCGCTGGGCGACATGGTCGAGCGCCACCCGTCGCTGAAACTGCTGGCGTTGAGCTTCCTGGTGCTGGTCGGTGCGATGCTGGTGGCCGAAGGCTTCGATCAGCACGTGCCGAAGGGCTACCTCTATTTCTCGATGGCGTTCGCGACCGGCGTCGAGGTGCTCAATATCCGCCGTCGCGGCAAGCGTACGCCGGCAGCGGCCTGACGCCGATCACGGACTCCAAGGCGAGCAGCGAGGCGGCTGGTCCGCGGTGTCGGGCGGGGCGCAGCTGCGCACCCGGCCGGTCTGGCGGTCGAGGATCCAGAGTTGGCCATCGCGGCCGGGATGTGCCTCGAAGAATCCCCCGCTGACGACACCCGGCTGCCCGTAGAAACCGCCGCCACCGATCGGCCGTTCGACGATCCCCTGCCCCTGCACCGGCATCACGGCAGCGGCGGCGCTGCTCGCCAGGGACAGCATGGCGGTCACAAAAACGGTCTTCAGCGTCGTGGCCAGGCGGTTCGAAATCACGTTTTGCATGCCGTTTCCCGTGAAAATCGCTGTTCTCAGGGCGAGCATAGGCGATCGCGGCTGACGCTGCGAGCAACGAAACGCGGGTATTTGTCTTCGCTTGCCAGCATTGTTAGGGTGAATAGGGAACCCGCATTTCCCGGCATCGACCGGCACACAAGGGACCATGAGTCACCCCCACGCGCGCCTGATCTCCCACTGCACCCGCTGCCTGCCTGCTCTCGAACCGCCCTGACCTGACCGCACGTCCGACGACCGAACCGTCCTGGACCGCTGCGCACGCACCCTCGGCCTGCCTCTCGAGGAGCTCATGCGCACACCAGCCGACCGCATATCCATAGGAAACCCATCATGAACGATGCCGAAACCATCGAAGAGATCGACTACGAGATCGGCCAGGACAACATCGAGGTGTTCGGCCTCGACATCCACAACCCGGTGTTCGTGGTCTCGGCACTGGCGATCATCGCGCTGGTGCTGTTAACGCTGATGTTCCAGGAGGGTGCGGCCGAGATGTTCGGCGCCCTGCGCCCCTGGCTCACGTCGACGTTCGACTGGGTATTCATGGGGGCCGCCAACCTGTTCGTGCTGTTCTGCCTGCTGCTGGTGATCACGCCCCTGGGGGCGGTACGCCTCGGCGGTATCGACGCCAAGCCCGACTACAGCTATGCGGGCTGGTTCTCGATGCTGTTCGCTGCGGGCATGGGCATCGGCCTGATGTTCTTCGGCGTGCTCGAACCGGTCTACCACTTCCAGAACCCACCGCTCGGCGTGAGCGCCGAGGACATCGAGGCAGCGCGGGCGATGGGCATGGCCGCGACGATCTTCCACTGGGGTCTGCACCCGTGGGCGATCTACGCCGTGGTCGCACTGGCACTCGCCTTCTTCACCTACAACCGGGGCCTGCCGCTGACACTGCGCTCGGCCTTCTACCCGATCCTCGGCGACCGTGTCTGGGGCTGGCCCGGGCACGTCATCGACACCCTGGCCGTGTTCGCGACGCTGTTCGGGCTCGCCACCTCGCTGGGCTTCGGCGCCGAGCAGGCAACCGCGGGGCTGAACTACCTGTTCGGCGTGCCGACCGGCGATCCCACCAAGGTGGTGCTGATCCTGCTGATCACCGCGGCAGCACTGATCTCCGTGCTCGCCGGTCTCGAGGCCGGGGTCAAGCGTCTCAGCGAGATCAACATGGCCCTCGCGGTGCTGCTGCTCGGGTTCGTCATCGTCGTCGGCCCGACCGTCGAGGTGTTCAGCGGCTTCTTCAACGGCCTCGGCAGCTATCTGGCCAACGTGGTGCCGCTGAGCAACTGGGTCGGACGCGAGGACACCGACTTCATGCACGGCTGGACCACCTTCTACTGGGCCTGGTGGATCTCCTGGTCGCCGTTCGTCGGCATGTTCATCGCACGCGTCTCGCGTGGGCGCACGGTGCGCGAGTTCATCATCTGCGTGCTGATCATCCCGACGCTGGTCTGCGTGCTGTGGATGAACGCCTTCGGTGGCACGGCCGTCAGCCAGTTCATCAATTCGGGCTACACCGGCGTGACCGAGACCGTCGCCAACTGGGCGCCGGAACTGTCGCTGTTCAAGATGCTCGAGCCGATGCCGCTGTCGGGAATCGCCTCGTTCATCGGTATCGTGCTGGTGATCGTCTTCTTCATCACCTCGTCCGATTCCGGTTCCCTGGTGATCGACACCATCACCGCTGGCGGCAAGGTCGACGCGCCGGTCGCCCAGCGCATCTTCTGGTGCACCTTCGAGGGACTGGTCGCCATCGCCCTGCTGCTCGGTGGCGGTCTCGCCTCGCTGCAGGCCGCGGCCATCGCCACCGGCTTCCCGTTCGCGCTGGTGCTGGTGGCGATGTGCTACAGCATCTGGAAGGGCATCAGCAAGGAGCCGAGATGAACATCCTCCTGAACTCAACGCCGAACCCATGGAGGCAGTCATGAACAAGATCCTGGTCGCCGTCGACGGTTCGCAAACCTCGCGCAAGGCCCTCGAGTTCGCCAGCGAACTGGCCGTCAAGTTCGACGCCCAGCTGCACCTGCTGCACGTCGCACACCCGCTGCACCAGGACAAGACCCTGGTGCTCGGCGGGGCCGCGATCACCGTGCACGCCTCGCCGGACGAGCTCGAGAAGGCCGGGCGCAAGGTGATCGATGCCGCGCGTCAAGTCGCAGAACGTAGCGGTGTCACGTCAATCACGACGGAGTCGGTCCCAGGCGATCCGGCCAGCCAGATCGTCGAGATCGCTGCCCGGCAGGCGGTCGATACCATCGTGCTCGGCAACCGTGGGCTCGGCGGGCTCGCCGGGCTGATGCTTGGCAGCGTCTCGCACAAGGTCAACCAGCTCGCCCACTGCACCTGCATCACGGTCCACTGAACCCCTTCGCGAACGGGGCGTTCAGTCGCGCGGCCCGAAGGCACGGGCCAGCTCGAGTCGGCGCACCAGCCACAGCGTGACCAGGCCGGCGACGAAGGTGCCGAACACCGGGCCGAGGTGGCCGGCGACGTGGTCGAAGTAGACCGTGTAGCCCTGGATGCAGAGGAAGGTGATCGCGAAACCGCGCAGCTGGCGCAGGGCCAGCCGCTGCCCCAGCCACAGGGCCGCCAGATTGAACAGCGCCCACAGCACGTGGAACAGGAACAGCTCGAAGACGTTCTCCTGGTAGCTGCGCCAGAACTCGGCGAAATTGCCGAACAGTGCCAGCAGCCACAAGGCCATCTCGGCGAAGAACATCCCGGCGGCGAGCCATACCTTGAAGAAGCCACGGTGACGGTCCAGGACTCCGCCCACCTCGGCATGCCGGTGGGCGAAGGCGAGCAACACGATGCCCAGGCCGACGAGCAGGAAGCGCAGCGGGTAGTTCATCGTGAACCAGTACATGCCCCAGCCCGAAACGTAGCCGGTGTAGCCGCCGAACCAGGAGAAGAAGACCACCACGGCGAGGGTCAGCTGCAGCGGATTGACCCGCAGGTAGGCGAGTGGAAGCAGGATCAGAAGATCGATCAGCAGCAGCGCCGGCCAGTTGCCGGAGCCGCTGGAGTAGATGATCCCTAGGGTGAAGGTCAGACCGATCAGCAGGATCCCCGCGGCAGTCTCCAGCGCGTGCCCGCTCCAGCACAAACCGCGCGTGCCGAGGCGCAGCCCACCGGCGAAGGCAGCGACCATCAGCACGCCGAGTGCCACGGCAAGCTTCTCGAGCGTGAACTCGAACAGCTCGCGTGCGATCAGCACGGCACCCGCCGCGGCCGACAACGCACCGAAAACCGCGAACCAGCGACCCAGGCTCAGCCAGTCCCAGCGTCGCACCGGGTAGAGCGCGGCCAGCGTCGCGTGCTGCTCGAAGCCGAGCTGCTCCTCCCGCAGGAAGCGGTCGAGCTGGCGGCGCATCAGCCGGTTGAAACGCGCGGGGCTCATTGCACTTCAGCCCCTGCGCTACGCGCGCGCCATTCGAAGAGGACACCGAGTCCGAGCCCGATCAGCCCCGCAACGAGCAGGAAGCTGCCGGCCGACATGCGGTCCCAGAACGACTCGAACAGGCGCGTGTAGAGGTCGATCGCGAGGAACACGATGGCGAAGCCGGTGAAGCGCGCATCCTTGAGCGCAGCGCCGGCGACGAGTTGTCCGATGCCGACCGCGGTGAAGACCAGCACCCACTCCAGGCCGCCCGGGAACAGCGACAGGAACCAGGTCGAGAGGTTGAGGTAGAGCAGACCGAAGATCACGAAGCAGTGGCCGAAGCCGAAGTGGCGACGCAACGGCCCCGTCTCCAGCCGCTGTTCGTGGAACAGCCCGAAACCCGCACACAGCGCTGCCAGCAGCGCCATGGTGCGCTCGTCGACGATCTCGGCGACGTAGCCGCCATGTCCAACGTAGGCATGGCCGCTGCCGACGCCGTGGAACAGGTAGACCAGCCCGAGGATCAACGGCCAGCGCAGGCGAAAACGGTAGGCAGAAACCAGAGCGAACGCCGCGACCAGCAGCATCAACCACATGGCGGCAGGGTCGCCGACATCGCCGCCAGCGGCGTCGTAGAGCATCAGCAGCGCACCGTGGCTCAGTCCCAGACCGGCGGTCAGCAGCACGGCACCGCTCCATGGACGGCGCCGTTCCGTGGCCGTGGCCATGCGCCCACCCTGGACCACGCAGCCAGCAGCAAGCGCCCCGAGCAGCAGTGCGATGAGCCAGGTTGGAATCTGCTCGAGCAGCAGCCCGACCACACCGAGCCCGGAGGAGAACAGCAGCAACAGCGCCAGGGTCGCAAGCCAGCGTGTCAGTGAGCGGTGCGCGGAACCGGCATCCTCGTACTGTGCCGCGAGATTTGTCGCGGTCACATCGTCCAGCAGACCACGGTGGGCCCAGTCGAGAATGGCCTCTCGGACCCTGATCCGAACTTGACGGCGCATCGTTCAGTCGGCCACGCGGAGGCTCGCGCTCGCCAACGGAAACGGCTGGCAGTCCCGCGCGGTCATTCGGCCACGAACAGCATGGTGCCGACACGCTCGCCATCGCGGTAATTCATCGCCAGCCGGCCACCCTGGAACGCGAAGCGGAAGACCGTGTCGAGATGCCGCAGGTAATCGGACTCGAGAGCCATCGCGTCCGGGTCACAGGCCCTGCGGGTCGTGCCAAGCGGCCCGGTCTCCAGTCCTCCGGGAAACGCCCCTTCGGCCACGGAACCGAAGTAGCGGTTGCAGCCAGCGAAGCCGGTGAGCTTGCCCTCATCGTAGGCCAGCGTCGGCGGATTGTAGGTGCCGCCGATCGCGGCATCGCGGTCGAGGTGCGTCAGGCGCCAGGTGATACCGCCGCCGAGGTCTTCGGGACCCAGGCGCCCCGTTTCGGTGGCCGGTCCCTCGTCGAGCGCGTCCACCGACCATCGCCAGCGACGCAGTCGCTTGGTGCCGGGGCAGCACGCCGCGTCGCCGTCCCCCGCCTCGACCGTATCGATCAGCAGTACGCCGGACTCGACTCGCGCGTAGCGCACCTGCACGCGATCGCCGAGCGGCGCGACGGCGCGCACGGTCGCGTCGCCGTTCGCGGCCCGGCTGGCGACGGCGAGGTGTTTGAAGCTTCCGGAGCCGCCACCGGTTGCGGCCAGCATTACCACCGCCTCGGATGCGCCGTCGCCGTCGAGATCACCCACGATACGAAACCCGGGCACCAGCACCACGCGAGGCCGCGATGCGCCGCCTTCCACGTAGGGTTCGCCCTCCCAGATGCCGTCGTGCAGCGTGACGGGCTGTTCCTCGATCCCCGGGTAGGTTGCGTTCGCCAGCGCGCCCAGCACCGGCGGGGGCGGTGCGGCCGTGGGCGTCGCCATGGGCGCCGTGGCGAACAACAGCAGCAGGGCAATCAGGTGTCTGCTTGGTGTCACCGGATGTGTTCCTCGTAGTGGAGCGCGGCTGGGGCCATGAGTGCCAATTATGCCCACGTGCTGGAGGGCACCGCGACGCATCGACACCTCGCTCGAGCCCCATTCTCCGCCATCTCCGGATCCGCTTGCACTGCCTGCGGCCGACCGGCATATTGTCATCACACTCGGGCCCATGGCCCGTCCGGAACCGGAAGGACAAGGAGTCATTCCATGCCACGCCCAGGGATCGCCCCGCTGCTTCTCGCTTTACTGCTCGTCACGGGCTGCGCCAGCATGAAACGCGTGGCGCCTCCCGACGGCGCACTGAGCGCGACCCAGGTCCGCACCCTCTTCAGCGAGCATACGGTGAAGTCGGTCACGTTTTCCAAGGGCACGGTGCGCGAGACTTACTACATGGCCAACGGCGAGATGCGCCGTTTGCGTAACGGCGAGGTGCGCAAGGGGACCTGGCGGGTACGCAAGAACGGACGTCTCTGCCAACAGGTCGGCGAC
>Ga0181593_10001345_pt1 | contig 22169 bp, 20 predicted proteins | sample 071ome_19_FD_133756 | JGI IMG/M metagenome (GOLD analysis project Ga0181593, IMG submission 133756) | Coastal salt marsh microbial communities from the Groves Creek Marsh, Skidaway Island, Georgia - 071413AT metaG (megahit assembly) | ecosystem: Environmental > Aquatic > Marine > Intertidal...
CGGGAGCGCCTTTGGCCTGCTGAGGAGCGGGATATTGGCAGTGGCAACCGGCCAGGGATGGCCGGTTGAGTCGACCCTGAGCCGGGACGGCGAAAGTCGACGGTCCCGTCGGCAGTATTCTGCGACGAAGGAAGCCGAAGGCCAGGCCACTTGAAGAGGGGTTTTCTTGGTTACTTCTTTTCAAAAAGAAGTAACGCCCGCCCGGCAGGGCAAAACCTGTGTTGGCAGGCGAATAATCTCCGTCAGGAGAATAAACGCCAGTCAGAAAAACTTCCATGAAAAAGCCACATTAATTCCAGAAATAAAAAAACCCGCTTTTCAGCGGGCTTTTTCATTCTTTTTACAAAAAAAGAAACCTACTTCTGGGTTTGTTCCTTGTCCCAGTCCGTATCCGTTTCACCGGCAACCGAATACATCACCTGCGCATTACGGGTTTTCTGGAAATCTTCCAGGCTTTCCCCGCGCATGGCGGCGTAGATATGCAGGTTGGAGGTGCCGACCACGGCGCCGAGTTTTTCCAGCATGAAGAAGATCACGCCGTAGTGGATCATTTCGCGCCACTTGAGATTGCGCACCAGATCCTTCTCTTCCTCGGTCAGACCGTAATCATTGAACGCGGTTTCCTGGTCGTTCAGGAACACTTCGCGTTTTTCAGGTTTGATCAGGTCGTGCAGGAAGTTGTTCAGTCGGAAGGCCTTCACACCACGGGTGATGGTGAAGGGATAGTTACCTTCCAGCTTCTCGATACCGGCCAGCTGGTGGTTGATGCGTTTCATGTAGTCTTCCTGGCTTTCATCCATCGGCTCATCGGAGCGCTCTTCCAGGATCATGTTGGCCACAGGCGTCATGGAGGGCAGGTAGTAGCTGGAGTGAACAGTTTCCACTTTCTCGGACAGGGCGCCGCGCATGATAAGCCACATAATGATTTCGGCACCTTCCATGCCGCCCAGTTCAGCGTATTCAGCAATGGTAATATCGGTCAGGCCTTCCGGATCTTTCTCCAGACGCTCCATGAATTCCATGTCCCATGGGGTGTTGTTGAAACCGGCACGTTCGCCGTGAACCTGGTGAGACAGACCGCCGGTACCGGCGATGGCCACCTTGATGTCCTTCGGATAGCTCAGGATGGCTTTACGCAGGGATTTGCCCAGGTTGTAGCAGCGTTTGGCCGTAGGTGTTGGTGGCTGAAGGACGCCCACCTGGAACGGAATGATTTTACATGGCCACTCAGGCTCATGAGGCAGCAACAGGGACAGCGGCGAGAAACAGCCATGGTCCAGAGGCTTGTTCTGGAAGTAGGACATGTCGAATTCATCAGCAACCAGGCCCATGGCAATATGCTGGGCAAATTCCGGATCACCATGGAAAGGAGGCAGTTTACGGGCTCCACCGCCTTCATCTGCGCAGGGGTATTCCTCACCTACACCCAGCGTGAAGTGGGAATAGTGGTCGATGAAGAAGGAAGTCATGTGATCGTTGAACACATAAAACAGGACGTCGGGTTTTTTCTCAGCCAGCCATTTCTGGATGGGTTCATAGCCCTGAAAGATAGGGGCCCATACTGGGTCGTTTTCCTTGTGGGAATCCACGGCAAAGCCGATGGTGGGAGTGTGGGCAGTGGCTATGCCACCGACGATCTTGGCCATAAATGACTCCTGTTTATTGGTCTTGTCAGTGCGTTTCGCTATTCGAAGGGCCGCCATTATAGCGAATGCAGCCGGTTATGGCGGGATAATTTTTGTCAGTCGTGGGGCTTGCTTGATCCTCATCAATCGAAACACCGCTGAAGTGAGCTAACTAACTGAATATTATAAATAAAAACAACCGATCCCTGACTTTCGGGATGTTGTTTCAGGGGTTAAAAACCAGATGTTGCCGGTGATTTTGACGGAAGACCCGGCAAGGATCAGGCGGCGGCTTCGGCCTGGAATACCAGCGTATCCTTGGGGCTCAGGCCAGGGGCGTTGTGGAAGAAATCCTGTACGTCACGCGGGTAGGTTGGCATCCGTTTGGCAACGCACTTGAGCAGTGCCTTGCGCACGAAATCCTCAACGGAGGTTTCCCGTATGCCCAGCAATTTAAGATAGTCAGCTAGAAAGGTCGTGGGAATTTTTTGTTCGGGTGTGCCTGCCAGTTAGTCATGACACAGGTGCGCCAGGTACAAAATGGCGGCTTTCTTGCGGCACTCATCCGGGATGAATTCGGGTGGCAGGGATTCCGGGTACTTCTGGTATTCCAGGGGCTGGTAGATGGCTTCGGGAATTTCCCAGTTCTGCAGAAGCAGGGCGCCAACGCGGTCCGGATCCAGCAGGCTGATGAAAAAGGCCAGTTTCGGATTCTGTGAGATTAATAACAGCAACACACTCTTGCCAATATCATGCAGCAGACCAATGGTATTCATAATGGGGCCATTGCCGCTCTGGGTGGCCTGGCTGATTTCAAAACTGAGTACGGAGATCAGAATGGAATGGGTCTGCAGACGCTTGAACTGTCCGGTATTGGGCATGGTTTTCTGGATGCCAAGGCCGAGGATAACCTGATAGATCTGGTTGAAGCCCAGCAGCAGGGAGGCATGCTGGAAATCCGTTACTTTCTGGTTCAGGGAGTAATAGGCCGAATTAACCCGTTTTAACACAGCACTGGTCAGGGAGGGATCACGCCTTGCCAGTTCGGCAACCTCTTTTGCCGAGACATCCTCGCTCATGAGCAGGCCGGTCAATTGGCTGGCATAGGGCGGGAGCTTGGGCACACGTACCAGCAAGCCCTGTATCGCACTGGATCCTGCATAGCTGGAGGATTTGTTCAGAGCGCCCTGAACCTGCTTGCTCAGGTGCTCATTCATGTCCCTCAGGGTGGTCTTTTCCGAGAGCAGGAAATTACCCTCCAGGCTTTGCTGGCGGGACAGGTTCTGGAAAAGCACGGATTTTATTTCAGCGTCAGTGGCTCTCAAGGCCGTACTGTCTATGGTAAGCAGGGTGGTTGGCGTGCTGGCGCTGGCGATTGCCGAACGTTTGTCCCGCAGGGTGAACATATCTGCCGTGATATGACCAGGGCCTACAATGTCGGTGATGGCGGTTTCAACATCGCCTTTGCCCTGCTTGATATGCAGTTCGCCACGGATGACAAGATAGAGAGAATCATTACTTTCCCCTTCCCTGAAGAGGATGTCACCGGGTTGCAGCATGCTGATCCGGTCTTCCCGGTAGATGGCAGCGATCTGGCGGTCATTCATTCCATTGAACGCCGGATGCAGTTTTTTCGTGTTTTTGGTATCTACTAGGGCCATAGCTATCTTATCGACAGCAGGGAGGTGAAGCTTGAGGAGAGATTGCTGGAATTTTGAATTAAATCTCCTTTATGAACTGGAAACTGAATGCCTTGCCGGAAGTCATCACCCGGCCGGCTGAAGGCGAGGGGAAATGCGCTGTCAGGACCAGGTGCTGGTCATCAGCCCGGTTGGCGAGAAAGGTCTTTCGGGTATTAACCGCCTGTACCGGATTACTGTCGATCCAGTAGTGCCATTCCGGGTACAGGCACTGGATGGGACTGTGGATCAGATCGCCGCACAGCACCGCGTTCTGACCCCTGGACGCCAGGTGTACGGCAATGTGACCAGGCGTATGACCAGGGGTGGACTGGAGCCAGACATGATCATCAAGCTGGAAGTCACTATCCACGGCCATGACCTGGCCGGTTTCAATTATGGGCAGCACACTTTCCTGGTACGCCGGTGTATTGGCGTGGGCAACATCTTCCACTTCATCCCTGGCAATGATGTACCGGGCATTGGGGAAGGTGGGTACCCAGCGCCCATCCAGCAGGCGGGTGTTCCAGCCGCAGTGATCGCCGTGCAAATGGGTGCAGAACACATAATCCACGGCAGAAGGATCGATGCCGCTGGCCAGTAATTTTCGATACCAGCCATCGTCAGAGCGTTGATGCCAATTCGGGAAATAGTGATTGGTTTTATCGCAGCCGATGCAGGTATCCACCAGGATCAGGTGCTGTGGCGTCCTGATGACCCAGGTCTGGATCGCAATGATCAGCATACCGGTGTCGGGACACAGGGCAGTGGGTTCCAGCCAGTGCCGGTGAGCGTCGATGACGCCTTCCGGCAAATCAGGAAAAGCCTCCCGTGGTGTCAGGAAGGGAATTTCCATTTCCAGAATCCGGCCGACAGCAATATCACCAACCTGAATCATGGAAAAATCCCGGCCTGCTTTTATTTACCTATGGTACGTGCCAGGAAAGCCAGCGCGTTGGCCAGGTGTTCCTCGTCGAAAAATCCGGGCCCACCGTGCACGGCGCCGTGTACCGGGTCAAAGGTCACATCCAGCCCCTTATCCTTGTAGGCTCCAAGCATCTGAAGGCTCTGGTTGATAGGCATCTGGGGGTCGTGATCTCCATGCAGCAAAAGCAGGGGGGGATCACCGGCATCCACCAGCAGGGCTGGGCTGGCCAGGCGGGCCAGTACCTCATTCTGATCGGGTAGGGCGCCCAGCAGAAGGGTCAGGGCAGGTTCGCGAACGCTCAGCCCGAAAGGCGTGGACTGGCTCAGGATGGTGGTCAGGTCACTGGCACCGAAATAGCTGATTATGGCCTGGATATCAGACGAGGTATTGGTGTAATCGCCCAGGTTGCCCTCAAGCGCTTTGTGTCCGTTGCTCACACCGACCACCTGGGCCAGGTGTGCACCCGATGATGCACCGGTGATGGCTATTTTGGAGGCGTCATAACCGTACTTCCCGGCATTGGCTCGCAGGAAACGGATGGCGGCCTTGATATCGTGCACCATGGCGGGGAAGGCAGCCTGTTCGGACTGGCGAAAATCCAGGCTTGCCAGGGCATAGCCGTTTTCCACAAATTCCATGGGTACACTGCTTTCCTTGGTACCAAAACGCCAGGCGCCGCCATGTACCTGAACGATCAGGGGAGCATTGGTACGACCGGCAGGCAGGAAGATATCCAGGCCCAGGTCCAGTCCGTCCGGGCTGGCATAAATGATGTCTTTGTATTCCATGGTCTGTGCCCCTGCGGTCAGTGAGGTCATTAACAGGGCCAGGATAAGGCCGACTTTGTGAAAAGAATTGGACATGTGAATTACCTGCAGTTTGTTTTCAGGATTTGCTTCAAGGAGAATAATGAAGTGCTTGATCAGCAGCAAGGGAAACCCGGGAAATCTGAAATATATTTCATGTTTTCCCTTTCTATCAGAACGTATTTCCATGGTTTTTGGTGTTAATTTTTTCAGTGAAGTTGGGAATCAGAATATAGACATGACAACTATCAAATACAGGTTTGCGGGATTGATCGTATTGGTTTTTGGCCTGGTGGCTTGCAGCACACCACAGCGTTTGCCGCCACGTACCATGGGCGTTACCGCTGGGCCTGACAAGGTGTTCGAACAGCCCGTCGCAGACCTGCTGCCGCAGTTGGCAGGTGCCACAGCCACAGGGCGCAATGGCCGTGTCGGTTATGAGCTGGTGTTCTGGGAATACGAGCTGGCCAATGGATCCATGGCCAATATGTTTACCTGCGTCAACCAGCCCGAGGTGAATTGTGATGGCAGGCTCAATCGCGTCTGTCCGGGTGGGGGAGAGGAAGTCACCAGAACAATCGCTTCCGGGCAGGTTCGTGAATTGCAATGCCGGGCCATTGGCATTGCGGCGCCGGGTGAATTGATGCCGACCTGTACGGATAATGAAAACATCAATGAACTGGTGGTTGGCCTGATGGCCTGTCGCTAGAAAAACGTCTGTCCAGAAGTGGTTAAAAAGGGTGCCTTGGCACCCTTTTTTATGCCCGGGTATTCAGGCCGGCAAGTATGTTGGTGTCATTGCTGTCAGCCAGATTCATCAAGGCATCCAGCAAGGACCTGGCCTGAACATTCCCGTAGGCCTCACCAGCGGCTTCCAGAAAGCGAGCCTCAATTTCGTCAGGGCTGGCAGATAACAGGTCGTCCAGAAAGCTGCTGACAGTTTTTCCATCGCGGGTGTTGATGTCTATCCTGGCTCCCTGCCTGGCTGGATAAGCCTGGCTGAGCTTGTTATCCACATGGACGGTAATTCTGGTGGCAAGGTTGGCAATATCAGGATTATCGAAGTCACGATAGTGATTGTCATGATAGTCACCGGCAAGCAGGGCGCTGGCCACATTGAAATGGATGCTCATCCTGGCCTGCAGGATGCTCTCGAAGGGTCCGCTGTAATCGCATCCCGGGTAATGTGCGGCGGCGTAGGGGACATGAATGCCGACCTGTTCAATGTCCTGTGGCAATACGCCGTAATCCTGACGAGACTTCAGGGCAACCTGGGCAGAAGTCTGGGCATAGTTGCAGGCAGGCACCTGTTTGAAAAACACCTTCATGATTTCCGGTTCTTCACAAAAGGGTAAAGGAAGGGACGCTGGCAGGGTTTTGCCCAGCGCTGAAAAAAGGCCTGCCTTGCCGTCCAGAGCGCCGGCTCCGGCAACTGCCCCTGCCTGTGCCAGCAGTGCAGCTGTGATGCCATTGCGGGCAGCTATGCCCGGGTGGAAATACATGTCATCGCTACCCCAGGCCGCCCACTCATTCAGGCCCGTGATGTAATTGGCGGCAAAGGCCAGGGCGTGTGCGGTGCTGTCCTTGTCCAGGCGCAATAATTTTGCGGCTGTCGCGGCAGCCGCAAAGGCGCCAATCATGCCTGTTGGGCGGAATTTGCGAGCAGTTTCCACATCCATGAGCATACCGCCCAGTTTGCATCCCGCCTCATAGCCGCAAACCAGCGCCTCCAGCAAACGTTTGCCACTGTCAGCATGCTGAGCTGCCAGGGCCAGGGCTGTCGGTACGACCACCACCCCGAGATGGGATACGCTGGCCAGGTGCATGTCATCTCTCACCAGGGAATGCCCGGCGACGGCATTGGCAAACGCCGCGTCCTGGATGGATACCCGATGCGGGGTGCCAATGATCGGTGCTCCGCCTGTCTGTCCAGCTGAATTCGCTGCGGCAACATCACGGGCCTGGGCTACCCAGGAGAAGTGCCCTGTTGTCAGACAGGATGTCAGAAAATCCATCAGGCAATACTGCGCCTTGCCCAGTGTGTCGCTGGAATAGGTCTGGCCCTCACACAGGGCATTGGCAAATTGCTGGACAAGAGGAGGTTGGACTTTACTCATATAAAATACTTCCATGAGGGAGGGTGGCAACAGCCAGCAGGAAGTCTTCAGACAGGGCCATCATGTCAGAGGTCTTCAGGCGCAGGAAACTCGGGGCTTTCGGATGCCCGGGCCCGGATGAAGCGGGTATCCTGATATTCAGCGCGAACCTGCTCCAGCCAGAAGACACCATCATAAGCTCCGCTGTTACCGCGGGTGCCGACAAAATCGATATCGCCATCATTATCCATATCCTGGGCCATGAACATGTCAAACATGCCGCGCTCGCGGCGGGAAATATCATGCCGGATGAAGCTGCCATCTGCATTGCCAGCGTTTTCCCACCAGGCCAGGCGGCCGAGTGCATTGGCGGGTTTGGCGACGTAGTCTTCAAGGCGTGAACCCAGGCTGTAGCCGCCAGTCATGATGTCATGCTGGACAAAGTCGAAAGTTTCAGCCGTGCTGCGGTTTTCAAACCACATCATGCGGGTCTGGGCGACGGAGCCTGCAACGATGTCCATATCTCCGTCACCATCCAGATCCACCGGTTCCGCATTGATCGGCCAGGGTACCCGGGTCAGGACATGTTCGGTCCAGCCCTCGGCATCCAGGGGATTTGCCGGGATACGGAAGACGGAAATCTCCCTGGGTTCCTGCCTTGCCTTCGTCGGGTCCTGGGCTCCCTTGTTGGGGCTGATGGCTTCCAGACGCCCATCACCGTCCAGGTCTGCCAGGAAAACCCGAATAAAGGAGCCCCGGTTCAGGGTGCTGGTCGGCCTGACTCTTTCCCAGTTGCCAGCCGCTCTGATATTCCGGCCCGGGTTCTGGAAATAGATCAGGTGTGAAAGTTCGCAGGCAGCGATGATGTCGGGAAAACCGTCGCCATTGACATCACCGATTGCCACATCTTCAGCGGCGCCGGCTTCAGGCCCTTCTGCCAGGGTGACATTGATCCAGCGGTCGGGATCGGCAGTGCCAAAGGCTATACGGATGTGGCCTTCAGGTGCACCATCATAGACATCGTCTGACTCATGAACCGAAACGATGTCCATATAACCGTCATTATCCAGGTCGGCCATTTCAAGGCCGTCACTGCCGCGAAGCTCGACGCCGCTGGTGGCCTGATCATCCACCAGATGTTCCCGCCAGCTGATGAAGCGGTTGTCGGCAGCACGTACGATCGTGGGAAGGTCGCCTACGCCGCCGCCACGCAGGGATTGGGCCTGAAGCCCGGATACCAGCAGGAGGGACGTCACAACGAGTATCAAACGCATAGGCATGAGTTTCCCTCCATGAAGGTTAAGTCAGCTACTCGAATTTGAGGTAGCCGATTCGGTTATTTGCCGGGTCCGTAAACCAGAGCTTGTCGGTCAGGAAATCCGGGGTCTGACGGTCGCTGCCGGCGCTGAGGCCCACGGCTCTGGCAGGTCCGTCAGCGATTGGAAATTCGGTAATATCCCCCGCTGGCGTAACCCGTCCCAGGGTGTTGTTCTTGGTATACCAGATATTTGTATCAGGTCCGACAGCAATATTGATGGGCGTTGACCCTTCACTGGGGATGTCGAACTCGGTGATTTCGCCAGTCATGGTGATGCGACCCACACGGTTGCCAATAACCGGGGTGTTGTCCATGCCGCCATTGAGTTCGAGAAACCACATATTGCCATCGGTGCCAGCCGTGATGTCGCCGGGCCCCGTCCGGGGCTGAGGGAGATCGAACTCGGTGATGTCACCATCAGGCGTGATGCGCCCGATTTTTCCAGCCTTGAATTCCGAGAACCAGATATTGCCGTCAGGCCCTGCGGCCAGCGCCCTGGGACCGCTGTCTGGTGTCGGGATATCAAATTCAGTGACGTTTCCTTCAGGGGTAATCCGTCCGATTTTCGAGGCAGCAAACATGCCTATCCAGATGTTGCCGTCTCCACCCAGGGCAATGGCCCTGGGCTGGCTGTCTGGTGCTGACAGGTCGAACTCGGTGATGTTTCCCTCGGGAGTGATTCTCCCCATCCTGCCGCTGTTGTGTTCGGAAAACCACATGTTGCCATCGCTGCCCAGGGAAATGATGCGTGGCGAACTGTCCGGGGTCGGGATGGGAAACACCTGTATATCCGATTCATCGGCAGGCAGCCGGCCAATAGCGTTGGCATTGCTCAGGGTGAACCAGATGTCGCCATTACGGGCAATGGCAATAGTAGTGGGGCCTGCATTTTCCTCCGGCATCAGGAATTCAGTGACCACACCATTGGTCTCAGGAGCACTGGGTCGGGGCGGAGGCAGATTAATGGAAACTGTTTCGGAGTTCGGGTTGTCAGGAGGGGGCGGTACCTCATCGGAACAGGCGGCCAGGTTCAGGATGAGCAGGGTGAAAGTCAGAACAGTACGAGGGTGATGGGTCATGATATTTAACGTTATGCAGCCTGAAGTGAGCAGTCAATAAGTTGTCTGAGACTAGCAGGGAGTGTAGGTGAATTCAATGTGGCGGCGCGGCCATGGACCTGTTGTTCTGGCTTTCGAACTTCGGTATCTTCCCATCTCTTTTGCGGTTTAAGACGAGCTTTACGCAATGACAGCAAACCCTGCAGGCAGCCATGGCCAGACTTCCCCCGGTGTCGGCATCGACTTTGGCACCTCAAACAGCGCTGCGGCAATCTTCGATGGCAGCCGGATTACCCTGGTGCATCTGGAATCTGACGCAGACATTATGCCGTCGGCCAGTTACATCGACCGGGATTTTGTGACCTGCACCGGGCAGGAAGCTATTGATACCTATATTGCCCAGAACCAGGGGCGGAAAGTGGAGATGAGTGTGGAAGTCCTGGGTGAGGCTCGCACCAGCACCGGACATATGGACATGGCGACCCAGCTTCCTGCAGAGGCTGATACTCACATGGTATACGGTCAGGCTTTTAACGATGGCAGCCTGCCCGGAAGATTGTTCAGGGGAACCAAGCGTCTCTTGGGCAGCGTCGACACCCAGCGCATCATGGTGTTCAACAGACCTTTTCGCCTGGTGGCGCTGATAACACCGATTCTGCTGCGGATGCGGCTGGCTATCGAAAATTCCATGGCCGCTCTGGGTAAACCGGCGAAGGTCAACAAGGCCTGTATCGGCCATCCAGTGAATTTTGAGGGCAGGGACAGCGACCATAATAAAGTGGCCCTGGACAGACTCAGTGAAGCCTATAAATATGCGGGTATCAGCGATCAGACCTTTTACCCGGAACCCACCGCTGCAGCACTGAGCTATCTGTATGCCAATCCGGATGAGGAAAGCGATACCCTGCTCACTGTTGATTTCGGTGGAGGCACGCTCGACCTTTGTATACTCAAGCGCAATGAAAGTTTTTTTGATGTGGTGGCCATTCACGGCATAGGCCTGGGTGGTGATCACATAGACCAGTGCATGTTCCGCCACATCCTGTTTCCCCTGTTGGGAAAAGGTGAACGCTGGGTCCGGGAAGTGGATGGCAAGGTCGTGGATACCCTGTTTCCCTTTGAGTCCTATGCTGATTTTCTGATCAACTGGACAGTCAGCTATATGCTCAACCAGAACGAGTACACCACACCCGTCCTGGATAAGATGCGGCAAGGCGGAGAAGGGGTGGAAAAATTCGAGCGTCTGTATGAGCTTATCACCCAGAACTATTCCTACCAGGTTTTCCAGGCGATCAAGGACTGCAAGGCAGCGCTTTCCCAGCGTGAATCCGCCATTTTGGATATCCCTGAAATCGATGTTGCTCTGGAAATAAGCCGCATTGATTTTGAGGCCATGATCAGTGAATTGCTGCAGCGCTTTGAAAAGGCTGTTGATGACACCCTGGAGAAGGCGGGAATGTCTCGGGATGACATTCAGCTGGTATTGCGCACAGGCGGCTCATCCCTGATTCCGGCAGTTCGGGATATTCTCGAGCATCGCTTCAGGGGACGTGTGGTTGAGCATGATCCCTTTACCAGTGTGGCTGCAGGTCTGGCATTGGCCGAATACTACGGGCATGCGACAAGGCAGTAACCCTACCAACCCTCAAATTCACTAAATCTGGCATAACATTTGCCGTATATCCTCATGAAGGCAGATGAGAGTTTTTCGCTGTTCTCATTTTTCCCAGAAATCCAACGGTTTACAGGAAATGAGGAGATGAAGATGAATTACTATGTCAAAGAAATGGCGGACAAAAGTGCCGTTTTAATGTCAGAAGACGGTTTTGAACTGGCATCCTATCCATCCGTTAAAATAGCGATAGCGGCATATTGTGAACAGTGCTTCGTTGCTCCCCAGCATATTGAATCCCATTACAGTTACCTGGCAGGCTCCCGCTGTGATTTTGAGGATAGCTTTCTGGCAGATGATCTGGGGTCACTGATTGATCAGGTGTGCCATTAGGCCGTGAGCCAGAGGATGAAAAGAGGTGGGCAGCTGGCTTGAAAAGGCCTAGCATATTTCGCCCTGCAGGACCGTGGTACCGCTCTTGTTGGCGGCCACCTGCTTCAGCATATAGCGATAGTAGTCCTCAAACCCTGTGTTTTGCTGGATCAGACGGCAGAACAGGTCATCTGCCTGGTCAAAGTCGCGGGCGTAGTAAAAGTCGAGGGCTTTTTTGTGCAGGTCAAGAATCTGCCGGGTGCTGTCGGAAATATCTGCCTTCAAGCCAATGGGATGATAAATCTTGCTGATGATACGCTTGCCCTTTACGTGCACGGTATCCAGTTCCATGAACTCGATGTCATCCATGCTCTTCGCGGTTTCCTCCCCACAGATGGTCGGCACATGATATACCCTTGTCATGGCCTGCAATCGTGAAGACAGGTTCACTGCATCTCCTATAACCGTATATGCCAGCCGATACCGGGATCCCATGTTGCCGACGTTCACCATACCGGTGTTGATGCCAATTCCCATGGTTTGGCGAGGCCATCCTTTACTGGTGTAGATTTTGGCGAGCTTGTCCACGGCCTGCTGCATTTCAAAACTGGCCAGGACCGTCCGCCTGGCATGATCCACCTGGGTGACCGGCGCGCTCCAGAAAGTCATGATGGAGTCACCAATGTATTTGTCTATTGTAGCCCCGTATTTATAAAGGATGGCTGTGAGTTCATTGAAGTAGTCATTGAGCATCCGGACCAATTCACGGGGTGTCATCTGCTCTGAGACACCGGAGAAATTCTGCAGATCGCAGAACAGTACGGTCATGTGTTTTGACTCGCCTTCAAGGTTGATGTGCTCGCTGCGTGTACTGAGCTCTGCCACAATTTCTGGAGGCACATACTGGCCGAACATATCGATCAGCTCCTGCTTTTTCTGCGTCTCGGAAAAATAGGTCAGCAGGACATTGACGCCAAACAGCATGAGCAGGACAAGCAGGCTGTACTGCATGGGGACACCGGGATCCCTGAACGGAAAACCTATGCCCAGTGTGGCCGGGGGAATGGTCAGAAAGAGGACCAGGAATGATGCAGCAATAGGAGTGAATATGGGTAAGGTAAGACTCAGCACAACGCCCGATTGCAGCATGACCAGGAATTCAGCTGAGGTGATGGCTTCGGGAAGCTGGATTTCGCCAGAGGGGGTGATCATCATGGGCAATATCAGACACAGGCGTGAGATCTTCGTCATCGACCAGGGTGCTGCTTCCTCCTGTGTTCACCCGGGAAAAATAGCTGCTTTCAAGCAGTGACAGGGTGTCATCGTTGTCGAAGTTCAGGGGAAGTTCTTCCGGTTCAGGTGCAGAGGATGGCGTTTCCTCAATCTGTGGTTGTTCCTCTGCGACAGGGACAGCTGGTTGGTTGCCAGAGGTGTTGAATTCGATTTGTTCGATTTCCTCCTCTTCGTGACGGCTGAAGGTGAGATCCTCCAGTGTGAGTTCGTCAAGTCCTGCTTCAATAGGCTTTTTTGGCACCGTTTTTTCTGTGTTTTCCACAGTAGCATCGGAGGGGGATTCCTGGGAGTCCAGATGGAGCGACAGGGTTTCCAGTTCATCAGGATCCGGGTTGATGATCAGTGGTCCGGTTTCCAGGTCCAGGGAGTCTGGTGTTGAAAGCTCATTGTGTTCGGTTGAGGCCTGCAGTTCGTCCATGGAACCGGATTGAACACGCGCATTCTGGTCGTCTGTCTGCTCCAGTTCCGCTTTTTCTTTCGCTGCTTTACTCTTGGCTTCCTCGGCCTTTCGTAAAGCTTCCATCAACAGGCTCATTTGGCATCATCTCCCTAAAGCGAATCAGGGGCTGGAGCCGGTGAGAGGTCTTCCGAATTCCGGCGGCTTATTGATGGAGATGCCTTCTGAGTTCAGGTTCGGGGTCATCATCAATGGTCACCAGCTTGCCGATGATGCCCTTGTCTGTCGGGATTTCCGGCGCAGCTGTCTGTTTCTTTTCCTCGGCCTGATCAAGGATGGAAAAAATCAATTGCGGGATTTTGCCGGGAAGCCCCTGTGTTTCCGCATAAATCCCATCAATGTCTTCCTTGGTCAGGCGACGTTTCTGCAGACCCATCTCCACCAGGTAGGCATTACAGAATGCCTCCAGCTCACTGCGATTCATGGGTTTGACTTCGAAATTGAGGATGATGTTTTTATTGAAGGTGCGGTTTTTGGGTTCGTTCAGCTTCTGGTCAAGCAGTTCAGTGCCGGCAAATACCATGCTGACTTCAGGCCGGTCATGGTAATTTTTTTCGAACAGCATGCGGATGGCATCAAAGCAGTCTTCGGGAATCTGGTCGGCATCGTCGAATACCAGAATCAGCTTCTGTTGGTCATAGGGACGGGCCTGGATGTGCTTGTTCAGGGCAACATAAAAGTCGTTGTTGTCATCAAGATTCAGATGCAGCTGCTGCTGGATGGGGCTGTGCAGTTCGGTCTCGGAATGGGGGATATCCGAGAAAATGACGACTTCCTGGTCTTCCTCAATCAGCTCTGCAGATAACAGCTGCGTCAGGACCGATTTGCCGGAGCCCTCACGGCCAATAATTTTGATGATGCCGTCACTGAAGGACAGCACCACCGTGATTCCGCTGATGATATCCAGGTAAGGATTGATCTTCAGGTAATGCTTCTGTGTTGTCGCCATAATTTGCGTCTTATCAACTCAGAAACAGCGCGACAGACCGTAAATTACTAATTTCTTTATTATCAATGAGATAAAATTAATATCTACGGTACTGTCACAATAAATATGTGTAACCCATTGTATTTACGTCATCAGGGAAATTGCAAGAAAAAATTGAAGTTGCGTGTACGGCGTCACACCCACCGGGATACGCAGAAGTGGTCAGATTTTGAGCAGAAATTGAATAAGGTCTGTCAGCGCAGGCGGATGAAGTGTACCCGGTAGTGGCAGGATATCAGTGGACGGGCGAGGTTCAGGGAACCCCGAAATACAGCATAAGCAAGGGGAAATAGACCAGTCCTGCCAGAATCGAAACCGATACGGCACTGGAACTGAGATCTGTATCCAGCTTCGCAATGGAAGAAAAGGTCAGTGCGTTGAAGCCTATGGGTGCGGCGCCGCACAAGGCGACGACAATGAAGGCCGTTTCCTGGAGTTTCAGGTAATTGGCGATGGCAATACCAAACAGCAGGCCCATGCCCATGCGGACAAAAACCGTAATAGCCACCAGTTTGACTTCCTTGATATTGATTGTGAAGTAAATGCCCAGGGTGATGAGGATCAGGGGGGCTGTCATCTGGGCTAGCGGGTTCACGATCTTGTATGCCAGCTGTGGCAGGGGGATGCCGGTAATAGCCAGAACCAGCGACAGAATAATGGACCAGATAATGGGTGACTTGGCCATTTTCAGCAGCATGGCAGTGCTGGAATGTTCCTCGCCGCCATACTTGAAAGCCAGTGCATAGACGTAGGTGGACATCAGCACGGCGTTGCCGAAATCGAACAGGATGGCATCGGTGAACGCTTCATTGCCGTAAACCACCAGAATGAACGGGAACATGTAGGTGTTGTTCAGGATCATGGTGCTGACCAGCATGGTCCCGGCCTGTTTGCGTTCCACCTTGAAAATTTTCACCAGCAGCAGAGTGATGAGCATGCATGCAAAACTCACTGCAATATTGGCAACCGGCAGGATGGCCTTGTTGGGTGTGAGAGTGGTCATGGGCAACGTGGACAGAATCATCAGCGGCAGGGTGACCATCAGTACCATGCGCAGCATGAATTCACCGTGAGATCTGTCGGCAACCCCGGTGGATTTCAGAACAATACCCAGTCCGAAGTAGAGGAAAATCGGGGCTAACTGAATCAGGATCTCAATCATTGCTCAGACAGCCTTTTAAATACAGAGTCGTTGCCAACAGGTAAAACCCTGCAGCGATTTATGGTGTGGGAGAGTAAATCAGATTCATGCATTTTACCAGTGCAGCGTCATGGTTTTGGAAAAATTCTTTATACTTTTCAGTAAGATAAATCTGAGCTTACAGTCCTGCAATCAGTCGGGCAAACAGCTGGCAAAATACTCCGCCGACCAGAGTCATTCCCAATCCCCAGGCCATGAGCTGGATAAAGACTTTTCTGGATCGCTCCGGATCGCTGATAGTCGCTAGGCAAATGGCGCCAATGGTTGAGATTGGTGATACATCGACCAGAGAGGAACCCACATTGATTGACAGTGCAATTGCCAGTGGGTCACCACCGCCCAGGTTTTCCACCAGTGAGGGAATCGTGGGCAGAAATGCGGGCATCACGACGCCGGAGGTGGAACTGTACGCCGAGATGGCCCCGGTGATGAATGCAATGACACCGTAAATGCTGTCTGATGTGGAGAGGGCCGAGAGCAGATTGGTGAACAGCTCCATTCCTCCGGTTTCATCGAGCAGGGCAATCAGGGTGGCAACCCCACCAACCATGAGCATGACGGGCCAGGGCATTCTGGCAATGACCTTGCTCTCATCCGCGGTACGGCAGATCAGCAGGATGCATGCTGCAGCGAAAGCGCTCAGTCCAACGTGCAGTTCCAGAAAAATGACAGCTGCTATCCAGGCGGCAATAACGACAGTCGTCATTTTCTGCGGCTTGTCCATGGGGGCCGCTGCTGTGATATCCAAATGTAGACTCGATGCCGGCTGCCGGTACTTCAGATAAAACACCAGATAGGCAGCACCTGCCACCAGCAAATGGGCAATAAAGTTGGCGAAAAACACCTTGAAGGCTTCATCACTGATGCCGGCAATATCCATACGGGAATTGGCAATAATGCCTACGGTGCTGATAGGAGAAAGATTGCCGGCATTGGCGCCATTGGCAACCATGAGTGACACCAGCAGGGGAGGCAGCTGCAGTCTACTGCCCACAGACATGGCCACAGGAATGATCAGTGCGGTGCTGGATATGGCACCAGGACCTGCCGCCGACAGCAGGCAGGCAATGAAAAAAAACAGAACGGGCATGGCCAGGGGGTTGCCGCGGATCAGGGCCATGGCATGGTGAGCCAGGGTTTCCAGAGTGCCGTTGGTATCGGCAATCCCGAACAGCAATGTTACCCCGGCAAGGGTCAGGAACAGGGATGTCGGGAATCCGGATAGAACTGTTCCCACGGGCAGGTCTGCCAGGTAAACCCCGATCAGCCAGGCCAGTGCCAGGGCAATCAGGCCCACATTGATCCTGGACCCCATGGACAGTACCAGAGCCAGGATCAGAGCGAGCAGGGAGACGACTGCGATGCTCATGATGTCAAGGCTTCAGGTGCTGTCACACTCACCGGCAGTGCTTACTGCTGCATTGCCGCCGGCAGTTCACCCTTGGATGCGGTATCCCAGTGTTCAATGACACGGCCGTCCTTGATGCGGAACATGTCAAACCAGGGGACGTAATAGATGACGCCAGGTTTGTTGGGATGGGGACGCTCCTCCTGCAAGACCTGCACGACAAGGTCGCCCTCGGCAACGATTGCCACCAGGGGATCCTCCAGGGTGGAGTCAATGGAGGTGTCCGGGCGCATGGCAAAATATTCCATCATGCCGTCCCGTCCGGTAGCCGCGTTGGGATTATGCTGGATATAAATCGGGTCCACATACAAAGGGGCCAGTTCCTCCCGTCCAGCTTCCGGGATATGGCGCCAGAGGTCAAAGGCCAGGCGCTTGTTGGCAAACAGCTGCGGATCATCATTGAAAAGCATATCAAGCTGGGCCAGCCCCTGGGTGCCGACCACCGGCACCGGACCGCCATTGCCGAATTCGGGGGTATTCTGTCCGCGGCGAATCTGAACCGAATCCCAGTGCTCGGCAATCAGGCCATTCTCGATCCTGAACATATCAAAGTGGGTGGAGGTGTAGGTGCCATTGCCATCGGCTTCGGGATATTCAGTCACCAGGGCGAGAATAACCAGGTCGCCTTCGGCCACCAGGGTTACCACCGGGTTCTGGATCGTATCCGGCACCGTATCCTGGCGTTCCACGAACGATGAAAATATCTGCTTGAAAGCTTCGCGGCCGGTTGGGGCTGTGGGGTTATGCTGAATGTAATCCGGGGCCAGATACTGGTCGGCTGCTTCCACATGTCCGGCATTGAGGATGGTGCGCCACATATCATAGACCAGGCGCTTGTTGGCCCGTTGCTGGGGTGCCCCAAGATCCAGCAGGAAGGTGTGATCTTCGTGGGCGGTTACCACGACAGGTTCACCAAAAATGGTGGGTCCGGGAGGCGGCGCCAGGGATTTCACACTGCCAGAATCAGGCATTGTGGTGCTTGCACAAGAGGTAATCAAAATGGCGCTGGCTAGGCTGAATAGTAATCCTGACTTGTTCAAGTTGAGGTCCCCCGGATCTGTCGTTGTTTTTCTGGATAGGTCGTTTGATCTGCCGGGCCATGATACCTGTTACCCGGTGGAATTAGTACGCGGAAAACGTGAGGTAATCCCTATGTCCGGATTTCAGGAAAATAAAAGCCGAGTGCGTTTTCACCAAAAATTTGCCGGGCATGGTCTGGATTGTCGATGAGCCCGGCCAGCCAGGTAATGGTGTCCTGAAAATCAAATTCATGCTCATGACCGACAAAGGGACAGTCGCTGGCCCAGAACAGACGCTCGGGGCCCGTTTGCTGCAGGTAGGCCTGAAAGTGGTTGTCGGCAACAGATCCTATGCGGTAGCCGCAGGAAGCTTTTATCCAGGCTTTGCCCCCATTCACGGCATCTGCTATGGCCTTGAAGGCTGGACAATCCCGGTCATCATCCGGTGCCGGCCGCCCCAAGTGGTCTATGACCAGTCTTGGGCCGGCATCCACCAGATAAGGCATCAGGTCGGGAATACGTTTGCCTTCCACATGCAGGTGTACATGCCAGTCCAGCTCTGCGAGCCGGCTGAACAGGCGGCGGTATGCCCGTGAACGTATGTCCGGCAATGTCTGCAGGCCAATGAAGGGGAGTCTGATTCCCACAATGCCTTCGTCCGTCATGGTCTCCAGTGGATACTGATCGAGTTTTTCAGGGTGGAGAATAACTGTCCCTTTTAACCGGGGGTTCGCGTTCACGCATTGCCGCGTGTAATCGTTGAAGTCCCCCCAGGGACTGGCTGCAGCGATCACGCCATACCGGATGCCGCAGGTGTCCAGTTGAGCCAGGTATTCCTCCACGGGATAACTGTATTCAGGTGAGTGTCTGGGGTTGTCGATCAGCGGCATATCCCGGGTGAAAATATGTGCATGGGCATCCACCAGAGGAGTGATGGTTGTGGGCTTCATAGCGTATCGATGCCGGCAGCTTCAATGACCTGGCGCCATTTATCAATGTCTGCCATCAGGCGTGCCTGCATGTCTTCGGGACTTGTTGCCCTGGCTTCAACGCCCAGTTCCATAAAGCGGTCACGAATGTCCTGTGTCGCAAGCACAGCTTCCACTTCATCATGCAGCCTGTCGATAATTGCCGGGTCGGTACCGGCTTTGGCATACAGTGCGTTCCAGCCGGTGACGACAAAATTTTCTATGCCGCTTTCCAGGGCAGTGGGGACTTCGGGCATGGCAGGGTTGCGCACCTCTCCGGTCACTGCCAGTGCTTTAGCCTGGTTGTTGTCGATGGCTCCCTTGAGGGCCGTATAGGCGTCAATGGCCAGGTCAACTTCACCACGCAGCAGGGCGCCCATGACATCCGGTGTGGTTCGGTAGGGGATGATGGTGGCATTTACGTTGGCCAGTGAGGTAAACAGCTCGGCGGTAAGATTCTGGGTACTGCCCGGGTTGATCGTGGCAATTCTCAGGTTGTCGCCCCGGGCGGCGAGCAGTTCCTGGAGGGTGTTGTAGCCGGCATCCGGATTGGCCATCAGGACCAGGTCAAACCAGGCCACAGCAGTAATGGGCACCAGGTCTTCAGTTACCTGATATGGCAGATCTGTGAACAGGGTTTCTGCAATGCTGGTGCCGTTGGTGAGAACGATCAGCGTATAACCATCCGCATCCGCATTTAACATTGTGGTGGTGGCCGCGACACCGCCGGCGCCTGGGCGGTTTTCCATGATCAGGCGCTGGCCAAGGCTTTCGCCAAGGGGTTCTCCAGCCAGGCGCATGGTGACGTCGGCCAGTCCGCCGGGACCAAAGGGAATAACAATCCTGATGGGTTTGGATGGGAAGGAAGATGCATCGGCTTGTGTTGACGAGGTATCGCTGCCACAGGCAGTGAGCAAACAGCCCAGGGCAAGTCCCAGGATGAGGGTGTAAGGTTTTATCATGGATTCACTCGCGTATCGGATTCATCGGCGGCACTGGCTCGGCGTGAAAAGGAATATACCAGCAGCGCGCAGGTCAGCAACAGAAAGACCAGGCTGACCGGACGCTCAATAAAGGTGGAGAGTTGGCTGTCAGACAGGACCAGGGCGCGGCGAAAATTCTCTTCGATAAGCGGACCAAGCACAAAGCCCAGCAACAGCGGCGCTGAAGGAAACCCGAAACGGTTCATGAAAAACCCCATGATGCCAAAGCCCAGGGTCAGCAGGACATCCACGCTGTTGTTGTTAACGCTGTAAACGCCGATACAGATCAGGAACAGAACGGCTGGAAACAGGAAATGATATGGAATTCTCAGCAGCCATACCCACAGGCCTATCATGGGGAGGTTGAGAATGAGCAGGATGACATTGCCGATCCAGAAACTGGCGACAACCCCCCAGAACAGCGCGGCATCAGTGGTCACCAGTTGCGGTCCCGGTGTAATGCCATGGATCAGTAAGCCGCCAAGCATGACAGCCATGATGGCATCTCCCGGGACTCCCAGCGTAAGCGTGGGAATAAAAGCGGCCTGCACGGAGGCATTGTTGGCGGCTTCAGGGGCTGAAATGCCTTCTATGGCACCCTGGCCAAATTTTTCCGGATGCCTGGATAAGCGTTTCTCACCTGCATAGGCCATAAAGGTGGCAATGGTGGGTCCGGTGCCCGGCAGCATGCCGATAAAGCTGCCAATGGCTGAGCCCCGCAGACAGGAAAATCGCATGGCTTTGAGATCGTCCCGGGTGGGCAGCATCTGTTTGAAACTGATTTTTTCCTTAAGAGGTTCCGGTGCCTTGCCCGAGGCAAGGTTATTGAGGATTTCGGCAACGCCAAACAGACCCATGGCCAGCGCCACCAGGTTGATGCCGTCACTGAGAGCAGGGAGGCCAAAGGTAAACCGGAACTGGCCAGAGTTGATGTCGGTTCCCACAAGCCCCATGAGGAGTCCCAGAGTCACCATGGCCAAACCTTTAACAGGTGATCCCACGGACAGCGTGGACGCCGCTGTCAATGCCAGAATCATGATGGAAAAATAATCGGCAGCGGAAAAACTGATGGCGAATTTTGCCAGGACCGGCGCAAAAAAAATCAATAGGATAATGGCAAAACTGCCGCCAATGAACGAAGTAATCGTGGTGATGAACAGGGCGACACCGGCCCGGCCCTGACGTGCCAGTGGATAGCCATCCAGGCAGGTAATTGCAGCGGGTGCACTGCCGGGTACATTGAGCAGAATGGAGGCCGTGGACGAGCCATACTGGGCACCGTAAAAAATACCCGCAAGCATGATCAGGCCCAGCAAGGGTTCCAGGTGAAAGGTCAGGGGCAGGCACAACGCGATGGTGGTGAGCGAACCAATGCCCGGCAGCACGCCGATGAAGGTGCCCAGGCTGACCCCCACAAAGCAAAACAACAGGGCCTGGGGAGTAAGAGCCTGCTCGAAGCCGAGTGCCAGAAGCTGCAGGGTTTCCATTGCCTATCCTATGGCCTCAAGGGGGACACCCAGCTGAATGACAAACAGGGCATAGCCACTGACTGCCAGGATGCCTGCAAGCATAATGACGTTGCGCCAGCGGGGGGAGGGCAGGGCCAGTGAGCAAATAATCACCTGGGCAAACGTGGCGATAAAAAGGCCTGTGGTTTCCACCAGGCCAACCCAGGCCAGTATGCCGATGGTGATGGCCAGAAAGGGACGCCATGCAGGAGGTAGCCAGGTTTCAGACGTTTTCCACGCTTCAAGGAAAATAACAACCCCCAGAATGGCCAGAGCAATCCCCAGGGCCATGGGGGCGAAGCCGGCGCCCATTCGGGTAAAGCTGCCTATGCCGTAATCCATTGATCTCACAGCAGTACAGATTCCAGTGATGATCAGGATGCCGGGGAGTAGCAAAAAAGGAAGTTGTCGTCTAAAGGGCATTGGCAAAGAATACATCTCGAAAACTTTCTGTCCCATCAGTCAGTAGATCGGAATAAAAAATCAAAGGTACATAATATAAGGTACCTGGTCACTCCTTAATTAAATTCAAGTACAGGATTGAGTGTGGAAGTTAACAGCATTTAACACTAGCTGGCAGCTATTCAAAAATTTCAGGGTAGTGCGTTTTCATACAGGTTGGGCAGATGCTATGGGTGAAATGGGTAGATGAGTGCTTGGTGAGATAGGTGTCGACAGCCTCCCAGTAGCCTTTATCGTCCCTGATATTTTTGCAGAAACTGCATATTGGCAATATGGCCTGAAGTGTTTTGACTTCGGCCATGGCTGCCTGCAACTCACTAACGGTTTTCTCAAGCTTTTCCTTGTCTTTCAGCGACTGTGTGATGTCCCGGACAATACAGAAAATCAG
>Ga0181593_10001356_pt1 | contig 22082 bp, 19 predicted proteins | sample 071ome_19_FD_133756 | JGI IMG/M metagenome (GOLD analysis project Ga0181593, IMG submission 133756) | Coastal salt marsh microbial communities from the Groves Creek Marsh, Skidaway Island, Georgia - 071413AT metaG (megahit assembly) | ecosystem: Environmental > Aquatic > Marine > Intertidal...
ATGCCGGGTGAATCTTCAAACTGGATTGTGGAATCGTCATTACCGGATCTTAACTCTGTAGTGGAAGCAATTCGCTCACCAAATAACCTGGTGAGCCTTATCCGTTTACCGTTTCAGCGGTCACAAAAGTATTCCAGTCGTGAAGTGGATCTGGTATCCCGGGATAACAGCGTCAAAGTATTCATGTCTGAAGACCTCGCGACATACTTTGAGTCCTATGAGTCTATTCGTAACCAGATTCTGGCGACCGCCTTGGTGATTCTTTTTGTCGCTGTGATCGGCAGCTATATGATCAGTCGTCGGCTGACGCATCCACTGATTATTCTGACGGGTAAAGCACGTGATATCGCTCGCGGTGTCTACAGTGATATGTCAGAAATTCCTGTGACGAGTAGCGATATTGGTAGCCTTACCCGTGCCTTCAAACGTATGAAGGTTGACCTGGTGGAGCGGGAAGAGCGAATTTCTTATCAGGCGACTCATGATTCACTCACCGACCTCCTTAACCGTGATGCAATGATAGAAGCGGTGTCTGTACAGGCGCGTGACGACAACCCCTTTATTCTGCTGGGCCTGAACCTCGTCGGCTTTAAAACGATTAACGATACACTGGGCATGGAAATTGGTGATGAATGCCTGATTGCTGTCGCTAAACGACTGCGCAAGCTGGCGTTAAACGGCATCGCTTCACGTCATTCTGCGGATGAATTTTCACTGATTCTTGAAATCACGGAAGAGCAGTCCACCACTGCTCAGAGGATGCTTCTGTGTCAGCGGGTACTCAATGAACTGTCTGCACCTATGCAACTTGATGATATCAGTCTGACGGTTGAGTACCGAGCCGGATTTATTGTATACCCTGACCAGGCTGATTCTCCGGGGCAATTACTGCGTCGTGGAAAAGTTGCATTGGAACACGCAATTACGACCGCAGCACCACTTTACTATTTCAGAGAAGGTCAGGATCAGGTTCACCTGAAAAAAGTAAAAATCCTGAAGTATCTGAAAGAGACGTTGCAGAATGATGATGATCAGCTGCAAATGTACTACCAACCAAAATATAACCTCCGTACTGGTGAGATAGAAAAAGCCGAAGCCTTAATTCGTTGGTTTCATCCAGACGAGGGCTTTATTCCTCCCGATATGTTTATTGAGCTTGCAGAACAGACCGGGATGATTGGTCTGGTGACTTCCTGGGTCATCGGTCGTGTGCTGGATGATCAGCGTGCTCTGAAAGATGCAGGTATTTCGTTGCAGCTATCCATCAATATGTCTGCGCAGGATCTGAGTAATGACAACCTGAGAGTGTTGATCGATCAGAAGCTGATTGAAAATAATCTGAACGCTACAGATATCTGCCTCGAAGTCACCGAGCGGGACATGATGACGGATGTCGACAAGTCACTCGACTTGCTGAACTACTACCGGAGCCGGGGCTTCAAATTATCCATCGACGATTACGGTGTTGGATATTCAGCGTTATCAAAACTGGCAATGATGCCAGTACACGAACTTAAAATTGATAAGTGTTTTATTCTCCGCCTTGCCAGTCGTGCGGATGACCAGATCATCGTTCGGTCAACGATATCCATGGCGCATGAGCTCGGTCTGTCAGTGATTGCGGAAGGTGTCGAAGATAGAGAATCTCTGGATTTTCTCAGCGATCTGGGTTGCGATTATATTCAGGGATATTTCATTGCCAAACCTATGTCGCGTGATGCGCTTTCGCATTGGCTTGGAGAGTTTAATTCCGATCGTTTGCTGGGGTAAGAATGAGAGTTTCAGGAATAGTTTCAGTGTCTGTTGCCGCTTCACTGATTATGGCTGCGCCAGTGGCCGCAGCGGGTTCACGACTGATCGCCACGTCAGGCGTTACACAGCTTGAAGGAGGGGCCGGAGGTGGTCTGACTCCCTGGGCGTTAATCAGTGGGTACAGCGATGAAGGAGAGGCTTCTGTCGGTGCCTTTTATACATCGGTGGATGTTGAGGATTTTCGTCTGAAAGTAAATGGCGTGTCCGCAAGCTTTGATAATCGCTTTGAAGTATCCGCAGCTCAGCAGAACTTTGAGATTAAAGGTGTGGCAGGGGATATCCGGCAGGAAGTTTACGGTGCCAAGTATCGCCTCTACGGAGATGCTATTTACACCGATCTGCCACAGGTGTCAGCAGGCTTGCAGTATAAGCGTTTAATCGACGGCGAAACGGCAGAAGCCGTGGGCGCCGAGGACAGTAAAACTGGTATTGATTACTACGTATCAGCAACAAAAGTGCATCTGGCGGCAGCAGGAGGCTATCACCTGCTCTGGAATGCCACCCTACGTGCGACCAGGTCTAATCAGTTGGGGCTTCTTGGTTATGGTGGTGATGAAGAAAAGGGGTATCAGCTGGTTCCTGAATTCTCGGCACTCGTATTACTCAATGACGGACTGGCCGTTGGCGCCGAGTACCGTCAGAAACCTGATAACCTCAGTGCATTTGAGGAAGACAGTTTCAGTGATGTGTTTGTTGCCTGGTTCCCCAATAAGCACGTGAACCTGACTTTAGCGTATGCTGATTTAGGCAGCATCGCAGGAAGCGAAGACCAGAACGGTCTCTATTTTTCTTTGACCAGCTGGTTTAAATAAGGAGCGTTTATGTTTATCAGATTACAGACCATGTTAGTTGCTATCGCACTCTGTACATCATGGGCATCTGTCAGCCACGCGACCGACAGCTATTATGAAGAGCTGGGCGGACGTACCGGTGTAGAAAACATCGTCGATAACTTTATAAACGAAATTTCTTATGATCAGCACATTGTCACTTTCTTTGAGGGGAGCGATATCGCCCGCCTGCGTGAAAAACTCATTGAACAGTTCTGTAAGGAAAGTGGCGGCCCTTGCGAATACACAGGTGACTCGATGAAAGATGTTCACGCGGGCATGAACATCAGTACCGGGGAGTTTAACCGGGTAGTAGAACTCCTGCAGACTGCCATGGACAAAGCGGGGACTCCTCAGACAGCACAGAATCGCCTGATCCGTTCTCTGGCACCGATGCGCCCGGACATCATTCATCGCTGAATCTGAGTTACGCACAGTCGAACCCCAGAAGGAGGATCCAGAATGGCTTTTCTCTGATCAGCCGTCGTGGGACAGACTGTTTTGTCCTGAAGGATGGGTTCTTTAACGGGATGGATTGAAAGCAGGGACGCAGCGTTGCATAGTATGACCCTTGTATAACTTTTATGAGATTCAGACATGGCAACAGTTACTCTTCAGGGCAATCCTTTTTCCACTTCAGGCGAGCTTCCTCCGGTTGGCTCTCAGGCTCCGGGTTTCACACTCGCTGGCGCCGATCTCAGCGATCTGACTCTTGATAGCCTGTCAGGCAAGCGAGTTGTTCTTAATATCTTCCCTTCCGTGGATACTCCAACCTGTGCCGCCTCTGTGCGCAAGTTTAATGAAAAAGCAGCTGCTCTGGACAACGTCGTTGTTGTCTGTGTTTCTGCAGATCTGCCATTTGCAATGAGCCGCTTCTGTGGTGCTGAAGGCCTCGATAATGTGCTCGTAGGTTCTACATTCCGTTCATCCTTCGGGGATGAATATGGGGTAACTTTTGTCGAAGGCCCGCTGAAAGCCCTCCTGTCACGCTCTGTTGTTGTTATTGGTACAGACGGTGTCGTTAAGCACACCGAACAGGTTGCAGAAACGGCTGACGAGCCGGATTATGAGGCTGCTCTCTCGGCGCTCTGATCCTGAACTGTTCAATATTCGCTACTGACTATGACCTCCGGCGCAGACACGGGTCTGCGCTGTCAAAAGAATTCCTTAAATGAAAAAACTAATCTGGTTACCTCTGGCCTCGGTGTTAAGTGCCTGTAGCCCACTCGGGCTTGTGAACGGCGTATCCAACTTTTATAGCGCTGACGTGCGCGAAGGGATTGCTTACGGTGATCATGAGCGTCAGAAACTGGACCTCTACCTACCCGGAAAAACGGGTGCCTCTGACGGTCCAGAGCCGAATCAGAACACCCCGGTATTGCTATTTTTTTATGGTGGTAGCTGGAACAGTGGTGATCGTAGAGACTATCGTTTTGTCGGTCGACGTCTTGCCAGTGAGGGCTATATCGTCGCGGTTGCTGATTATCGTCTCTATCCCGAGGTACGCTATCCTGAGTTTCTTTATGACAGCGCAGGCGCTGTGCGTAAAGTGAGCGAGCTCATCCGCTCTGGTGAGCTGGAGGAGTACAGTCCCTCTCGTCGAATGACTCTTATCGGGCATAGCGCGGGTGCTTATAACGCTGCAATGATGGCGCTGGACCCAACCTGGCTCTCGCGGGAAGGACTGGAGCGTACGGAGGTAATCAATGGCTGGGTAGGGCTTGCCGGGCCTTATGATCTTTATCCAATCAAGATCGAAGAAGTGAAGCCGGTATTTTTCCACCCGGATTATCCAGAAGACTCCAACCCGATTGATTTTGTATCTGAATCGGTTTTACCTGTGTTGCTACTGGTCCCGGAAGATGATGACCTGGTTGATCCTGAGCGCAACAGCAGGGCTCTGGCGACGGAGCTGAGTGCGGCAGGGAAACAGGTTGCGATCAAGCAGCTGGATGGAACCTCGCACGTCACCATTATCGGCACTATGTCGCCGGTTCTGTTCTTTAAAGAGAGCAGTGTTAAGCCCATTACTGAATTCGTACGCACTGTGGTCGACTAGTTTCTCGACGGTTTTCTGAGTGGCGCTTTATTCACACATTGCCTTAGCACTCAGAAATAAAAAAAGCCCCGGCGTGGCCGGGGCTTTTTTATGATCTGAGGAAAGGTGAGACTCAGTGATCCTGAGCGCCACCGGCACCTTTCGGTACGCGGATATCCTCAACCATCTGACGGATCTCGTCTGGCACAGGCGCGGTTACTTTGGTGACCGCAAAGGCGACAACAAAGTTGAGCAACGCACCAAGAGCACCGAACGCCTCAGGGGCAACACCGAGGAACCAGTTCTCTGGCACGTTTTCCAGCATGTTTGTGCCGGTGACAAAGAACCAACCTTTATAGGTAAAGATATACAGCAGCGTGCTGAGCAGACCTGTCAGCATACCTGCGATAGCACCCGCTTTATTCACCTTAGTGGAGAAAATACCCATCATCAGTGCCGGGAATATCGATGATGCAGCCAGGCCGAAGGCCAGTGCCACCACCTGTGCCGCGAAGCCTGGAGGGTTAAGGCCGAGGTAGCCTGCCACCAGAATTGCACCGGCCATCGCGATACGTGCAGACATCAATTCGTTTTTCTCACTGATGCCTGTCATAAAGGTCCGCTTCAGCAGATCGTGCGAAATCGCGGTGGAGATCGCCAGCAGAAGGCCCGCCGCCGTTGACAGCGCTGCAGCCAGACCACCGGCAGCGACCAGCGCGATGACCCAGTTAGGCAGCTTAGCAATTTCGGGGTTTGCCAGTACCATGATGTCACGGTCGACTTTCACCATTTCGTTGCCTTTCCAGCCATATTCGGCTTCAGCTTTGGCTGCAAACTCAGCGTTCTGATCGTTGTAGTACTGAATACGTCCATCGCCATTCTTATCTTCGAACTGCAGCAGACCCGTATTTTCCCAGTTCTTGAACCAGTCAGGACGTTCATCATAGGCAAGGTTGCCATCCGGAGCGCCGACTTCACCATGTTGAATGGTATTGGTCAGATTCAGGCGAGCCATTGAACCGACTGCAGGTGCAGTGGTGTACAGGATGGCAATGAAGAGCAGTGCCCAGCCCGCTGACGTACGTGCATCAGCCACTTTAGGTACAGTGAAGAAACGTATGATCACATGAGGCAGACCTGCGGTACCCAGCATCAGAGACAGGGTATACATCATCATGTTGAACGTACCGCCTTTCTGCGCCGTATATTCCGCAAACCCGAGATCGACCAGAGTCTGGTCGAGCTTCAGTAGCAATGGAGTACCATCGGCGGTATCACTCATCAGACCCAGCTGCGGGAATGGGTTACCTGTGAGATTCAGAGAGATAAAGACGGCAGGCACGGTGTAGGCGAAAATCAGTACGCAGTATTGTGCAATCTGCGTGTAAGTGACGCCTTTCATACCACCGAGCACAGCGTAGAAGAATACGATCGCCATACCTGAATACAGGCCGGTTGCGTAGTCAACGTCCAGGAAGCGCGAGAAGGCCACACCGATCCCTTTCATCTGACCAATTACATAGGTCAGTGAGGCAACGATCAGACAGATCACGGCAACAATACGGGCGGTACTTGAATAGAAGCGGTCGCCAATAAAATCAGGTACCGTGAACTTACCGAACTTACGCAGGTAAGGTGCCAGACAGAGGGCAAGCAGTACGTAACCGCCGGTCCAGCCCATCAGAAAAATTGAAGCGTCGTAGCCCTTGAAAGCAATAAGGCCGGCCATTGAAATAAACGACGCGGCGGACATCCAGTCGGCGGCTGTAGCCATGCCGTTGGCGACCGGATGAATACCGCGACCAGCGGCGTAATACTCACCAGTGGTCCCGGCACGGGCCCAGATCGCGATACCGATGTAGAGGGAGAAGGTCAGGCCCACTACGATATAGGTTAAGGTTTGCAGATCCATAACGTGCTCCTCAGTTAATCGTCGTCGTCAACGCCGAACTCACGATCGAGTTCACGCATTTTTTTGGCGTAGAAAAACACAATGCCAAGGAATACATAGATAGATCCTTGTTGTGCGAACCAGAAACCCAGGCCAACACCACCAACCGGAATAGCATCCAGTACCGGGCGTAACAGAATTCCGAATCCGTAAGATACGACTGCCCAGATCACCAGCAGTACGAACATCAGATTCAGGTTTTTGCGCCAATAGGCCTTTTTATCTTCATCAGACCGGAAAGCCATAACCCACTCCTCGTTTTTATTAGTACTCCACCAAACTAGCCTTCAGGCGGTATTCGTAACAGCTAGACCTTGGTATTACCGCCCGTAAGCCGAGCCGATGGCTGGAGGCATCGGGAGTGGGGTGTTAGAGTCAGAGTAATTGCACACAGAAAGGAAAATTTTGTGGTCGAAATCGCTGCAATCACACTGGCGACGCTGTTTGCGACGGTCAGCCCGATTGATATTTCCGCTATTTTTGCGGCGCTGACATCCGAATATTCAGATAAAAAACGGAAGCGGACGGCGGTCAGAGCCGTGACGGTTGCGACTATAGTCTTACTCGTTTTTGCTGTATTGGGGGAGGCTTTACTGTCCGTTCTCGGCATATCGATGGCATCCTTGCGTACAGCAGGGGGGATTATTTTGCTCTTAATCGGCATCGAAATGGTGTTTGCACGTACTTCGGGTGCGAGCAGTACGACCGAGCTTGAAGACGAAGAAACGCAGGAGCGACAGGATGTTTCGGTGTTCCCTATGGCCCTGCCACTGATCGCTGGCCCCGGGAGTATGGGGGCCGTGATGCTGATGATGGCCCACGCTTCGGGGTTCTACCAGCAGGCTACCGTCATTCTGTGTGTCATTGCTATCATGCTGCTGACCCTGGTGTGCCTGTTTGCGGCGACACCGATCACACGCTTGCTGGGTGTGACCGGTATGCACGTCATTATGCGGGTGATGGGTGTCCTGTTATGCGCGCTGGCTGTCCAGTTTATCTTCGACGGTGTGGTCGAGAGTGGTGTTCTTACGGCGATCAGCCAGTAACAGCAGCGGAGGCAGAAGTAGAAAATCGATAATCAGAGCAACCGCAATGGTGAGTGCCAGCAGCAGTCCCATGGCGCGGCTTGGGTTGAAGTGTGAGAACTCCATGACACTGAAACCGCCGACGAGAATGGCCGAAGTGATCAGCAAAGCAATCCCAACGGTATGAAAAGCGTAGCGGATGGCGTCTTCGACGTTTTTTCCAAGTGCCGTGCGGGCGTAATTATATTTGCTCAGAAAGTGGACCGTATCATCGACCACAATCCCCAGCGACAGGCATGCAACGACTGATGTCGCTGTATCCACGTGACCGATCAGTATCCCCCAAAGACCATACGCCATCAGGGCAGGGAAAATATTAGGCACCATGCTTATCACGCCGAGCCTGAAAGAGCGTAAGGCGGCGACCATTAACAGAGAAATAACCACCAGTGCCAGCGCAGTGCCTTCCAGCATAGAGGACACATTTCGGTGAGTCAGGTTGGCAAAAACCACATCAAGCCCGGTCGTTTCTTCGATATTCAGCAGGGGGGCATTGTCCTGTGCCCATGCAGTGGCTCTGGCTTCCAGTTCGCGGATGCTGGCAGAGTCGGTACGACTTAATGTGGCGCTGAGCCGTGTTGCGCTGCGATCTGGCGTCAGCGACGTTTCTAGACCCAGTCCCATTGGCAGAGACAGTTCATACAGCAGAAGATACTGGGCGGCAGCTTCCGATGAGTCTGGAACACGGTAAAAAGCAGGATCATCACCATGCAGATTTTGATTCAGCCGCTTTATTGTGTCTGACAGTGCGCTGGCGTGCACAACACCGGGCTGATTTTCCAGCCAGGTATCAAACGCATTCAGCTGCGTCAGAAAATCTACCTGATTAATGCCATCGGACTGTCGTGAGTCAGCGACGAAATAGAGCACGTGGAGGCCTTTCAACGAATCATCAATATGGTCGACGGTGCGCCTGACTTCAAAGGATTCGTCGAAAAATTCATGCCAGCGCTCGGTAATGATGTTCCGGTTAGCCATCGTGGCACAGCCCGCGACCAGGCTCAGCATAACAACGAACAGTATTTTATGGTGACGTATAATTCCATTGGCAAAGCGATCCATCCATTGATGCTGACCTTTGGACTTATAGCGTTCAGGCGCTGGAATAAGTGCCAGTGCTGCTGGAAGAAATGTAATGGTCAGCGCCCAGGCGATCATAACGCCGACAGCAATCATATTGCCCATGTCACGATACGGTGGTGAATCACTGGTATTCAGGGCAAGCACACCGACCATGGTGGTAATGCTGGTGACAAAAACCGGTGAAAAGTTGATGCGCAGACTGCTCATTAAAGCGTTCTTTTTTGATTCGCCCTCGCGCAGATAAAAATAATAAGACACCAGAATATGTATGGTATCAGCGACAGCGATGGTCATGATCGCTGTCGGGACAAATCCGGTTGGTGGGGTTAATGTGTATCCTGCCCACCCGAACAGTCCCATAGTGATCAGTACCGACATACCAATCAGGGCAGTCACCAGCATGACCCCTGATACCGTTCTTAGCATGACCAGCATAATTACCAGCATGACAGCAAAAGAAATAACCAGGAGAGATCGGATATCCTGCCCGATGGCCTCACCCATGGTGACATTGGATGTCGCAGAGCCACCAAGCTCAATGAGAAAATCCGGGTAATCCGGACGGATCTTATTCAGCAGATGACGTGCCGCGTCGACGGCTTCGGTTGATGCGGCGGAGGTGTTTCCTTCGGGCAGGTTGAGCGTCAGGCTCATGCCCGTGACCCGGGCATCTTCGCTAAGACTGTTGAGTAGTATATCCGGGTGATCCAGCGCCTTATTTTTAAGTACTGTCAGATCGTCCGGTAATTCATCCATACGATATAGGTTATCAATAATCAGTTCATCGCCATCGACATCGGTGTACTGAAAATTCTGCAGTGAATCTACCCGCTGAACGTAGGGCAATTCCCAGCCTGCGTCCGTCAGCATTTCGACCAGACTCAGTCCTTCGGGGGTAAACAGAGTGCCGTTGCGGGCGGAAATCAGAAAATACAGATTATCCTGCCGGGAGAAGCGCTGCTCCATCGCTTCAAAGGCCTGCAGCTGAGGGTTTTTATCACTGAAATACGTTCGGAAGTCACTGGTGAAACTCAATTGGGATATGCCCGAACCAGCAGTGATCAGGACGACAGCAACCAGCAACAGAGTAAAGACGGGATTGCGCAGTACAGTTTCAAAATAGCGGTTCAGCATGGACTACCTCTCAATAAGGCTTTCATCCTATGCCGGGGCCTGCTTTGCACAAGGTTCCCTGAGGACATTAGAGGTACTGCAAGGCTATACTGGGCACCAATGATCAGTGAGCAGGATTACGCGGCAATATGACGGCAACAATGAGCTGGGAGCGACTTTTTTCTCCCGTGCGGTTTGGTGAACATCAGGGCAGTCTTGCTCTGGAAAGTGGACGTACCCCTTTTCATAAAGACTACGACAGAATTATTTTTTCGTCCGCGTTCAGGCGTCTGGATCGCAAAACACAGGTTCATCCGCTGAGCGAAAACGATCACGTACATACCCGCCTGACGCATAGTTTAGAAGTCGGCTGTGTCGGCCGCTCATTAGGTATTCGTGTTGGTCAGATGCTGGGCAAGGCGTTGCCCGATCATGTCGATGCCAGTGACGTCGGTGCCATGGTTCAGGCTGCCTGTCTCGCTCACGACATCGGTAACCCTCCCTATGGGCATACCGGAGAAGATGCGATCCGGCATTTCTTTGTTGATGAGCGTAATCAGCACTTTCTTGAGGGGCTGTCTGCCGATGAAATTTCGGATCTGCAGACTTACGAGGGCAACGCTCAGGGGTTCCGCATCGTAACTCAGGTTGAATACCATCGCTTTGAGGGAGGGATGCGTCTTACCTACGGTACGTTAGGTGCATTTTTGAAATACCCCTGGACGGTGGATTATGTCACCCGTGGTGAACGCAGGAAGTTCGGCTGTTTTAATACAGAATTGCCTGTATTAAAAGAAGTTGCATCGACACTGGGGCTGCTGCCCGCTGGGGAAAATGCGTGGTGCCGACATCCTCTGGTATATCTGCTCGAAGCGGCAGATGATATTTGTTACGGCCTGATTGATCTGGAAGATGGTATTGAACTGGGCCTGCTGCGCTATGAAGAAGTAGAAGCTCTCATTCAGCCGCTGTTGTCTGAGCAGTGGGAAGCCATCCTGGAAGACCTGGAGAAAGCCGATAATCCTCGTCGTCGCCTGCAGATGCTGCGTGGACAAGCGATGGAAGCGATGGTCAATGCGGTTGCAAGTGCCTTTATGCGTCAGCAGACAGCGCTGCTCACAGGGTCGCTGAGCGGCAGTATTATCGACTACTGCCCCCAGGAAGTGCGTGATCTTGTGGGGGGCGCCAAGCAGATGGCGCGCGAGCGAATATTTAATGACAGCCGGAAGCTTGCTATCGAAGTCGGATCGTATGCCACCTTGTCCGTCCTGCTGGAAAACTTTCTTGGCGCGGTGCGGGAAAGTGTGACGACCGGGAAGGCGACGTTCCGTAATCGTCGGATGATAGAACTGATGGGACGCTCGGCACCGGGTGCCGACTGGACGCTATACGAAGCCTATATGCGCGCGCTGGACTACATCTCCGGTATGACAGACAACTACGCCGCTGAAATGGCCAGGCAGTTCAGCGGTTATCAGCCCGATTAAGAGCGGGAAGGGTGGTCCGCCTCCACGGGTTCAAGCCAGTCCATAGGGTCGGGACTTACCTGTTCCGACTCTTCATTGGCGGCGGCTTCTGTACAGGGAATACTTGTCATTTTTTTCTTTGTATTCCGTGAGGCCCAGTCGCTTTCCGCTTTATTCAGATGCTTGATCAGCAGGCGGCTCAGGCGCGGAACCAGGGCTTCAGGAAAGTCATGTCCCATACCAGTGATCACCCGCAGTTTCGCTTTGCGGATCAGTGATGCTGTTTCTATGCCCAGAGTGACCGGAATAAGGGGATCATCCGCGCCATGAATGACGAGCGTTCTGGCCTTAATCTTCTTCAGTAGGCGACGGCGATCACCCGCATGGGTAATGGCAACCAGCTGACGCTTAAACCCGAGGGGGCTGCTTGTGCGTTCCCAACTGGTTTCCGCCAGTTTTTGCAGTTCACCATCTGACATCGGGTAACCTGGGCTACCGATGACTTCATTCATCCGCGTGATGTAACGGATGTGCTCTTCACGATCCCGTCGCAGTGGTCGGCGAGCCAGCTTTAGCATAACCTGCAGTTGTCCGACCGGGACTTTCGGTGCAGATGCCGACGACATGATGGATGTCAGGCTCCGGACCCGTTTTTTCTTCTTCGCCGCTAATATCTGAGCAATCATGCCGCCCATCGAAGCGCCGACCAGATGAGCACTGGGCAGATTCAGCTCGTTCATCAGCGCAATCACATCCCGTGACATATCTCTGAGTGTATAAGGGACGTTGGGTTTGCGCTTCAGTTGGCGCCCGAGCCAGACGCGGATGAGACTCGGATTACCATGCTCATCGAGCGAGCTGGAGCGCCCGGTATCGCGATTATCAAAGCGGATGACCCGGAAGCCGGCTGTCACCAGACGCTGGCAGAGGGAGTCAGGCCAGACGTGCATCTGAGCACCGAGTCCCATGATCAGAATAACGGGCGGAGCGTCCTGTGGTCCCATGGATTCATACGCCAGTTCAATCCCTTCTCTGGTACGGATTCGGGTCATATTAGTCTTTGAAGCCTCTCTGTATGCCTTTATTCGGGTGGCTATCAACAACACCGGCAGTTAGAATGCAAAACCCAACGGCCGGACCGGAACTGGCGTCTAGTCTATCGTAAGCCTGCAGCAGGAATATGACACTTTTATGGAACTCGACTTACCTCTGATCCTCATGGTAGCTACCGCCCTTACTGGCGTGATCGTGTTACTTGATAAACTTTTCCTGCGTAAGCAGCGCGCCGCGAAAGCAGAAGAGCTGGAGCAGCAGGGCGCTGACCAGGAAGCTGTGCTTGATGCCACCCGGGAGCCATTTCTGGTGGATCAGTCGCGTCAGTTTTTCCCGGTTCTTGCTCTGGTATTTGTTCTTCGGTCTTTTCTGGCAGAACCGTTTCAGATTCCATCAGGCTCTATGGAGCCGGGCCTTCAGGTCGGAGACTTCATTCTGGTAAGTAAGTTTTCTTATGGGCTGCGGGTACCGGGCAATGGTTCCACTATCATTCCTGTAGACGAGCCTGAGCGTGGTGATGTCATGGTTTTCTTCCCACCTGAGGATTCGCGCTACTTCATCAAGCGCGTCATCGGCCTGCCGGGTGATCACATCGTGTACCGTGATCTGCGACTGACCATCAATGGTGAGGAAGTGCCGACCGAAGTTCTTGGTGGTAAGCCTGCTTACAGTCCGACCATGATTCTGGGGCAGGAAACCATGGACAGCGCCGATCCGATTGTTAAGTGGCTGCCTGGTCGTGACCGGACAACCGGAAAAACTATGCTCTGGGGCGGGCCCGAGGGTGAATGGACGGTGCCTGACGGGCACTACTTCATGATGGGAGACAACCGCGGTAACAGTGGCGACAGCCGTATGTGGGGCTTTGTACCGGAGAAAAACATCGTTGGTAAAGCCGTTGCGGTCTGGATGCACTGGGAATCCTGGAGCAGTCTTCCATCCTTTGATCGTGTCAAAATCATAGAATAAGCCTGTACTGATGACGAAAAAAAAGCCCTGTAAATTCTGTCAACGCTCCCGGTGGCTACTGGTCATCACTATGCTGGTGATGATGCTGGGAGTGGTGCTTGTGAATCATCAGGGCGGTTTCTGATGGCGCAATTGGCCTGATTTGTAGAAAAAGTTTATCAGAGGGGTAGTATTCTCTCTCCCGATGAATAGAATGCCGTCAGGTTTTTCAGACGCAGGCCTCTTGTCCTGCTTCCGCAGTTAGCCAAAGGTCCTTAAGACGCAGCTATGAATCTGAAGCGACACATCAAAGGCAAAACGCTCAACCTGGTTGACCGGTTGATCCCGGCGAAACCCATTGAGCGACCAGCAGACGAACAGGTGCTGCTGGACCGCGAATCCCGACGCATGCATTTCTATTATTCCCGGCAGTGTCCTTCATCAATATCCCTCAAGCGTTACGTAGAGCGCGCTGGTCTTCATCCAGTGACCAAAGAAGTTGAGCGCGCTGATGCCTATCGTAATGAGCTCGTGAAAGGTGGCGGAGAAAGCCGGGTTCCCTGCCTGCGTATCTGCACACACAGTGGTGATCGCTGGATATACACTCCTGAGGCCATCATGGAGTATCTGGAGCAACGACTGGGCAGTATCGGTTCATGTCGTCTTCCACGAGCCCCTCTACACAAATTCTGACTTGTGTTTCTGCTCGGTGGTCCCTTTGTAGAGACTTGTTACCGGGCACTGCGCCACCGGTGAAAGCTGTCTACAGTTAGTCTGAAGTACTACTTCGGACATCTACATGTATCGGTTATTTTTTGTGCTAGCTGTGCTGGTTGCCGCACGGCTTTCTTACGCTCAGGCTCCTCCTGCGCTGGATTGGGCGCAGCTGCACCTCGCAGACGGAACCCAGCATCCAGTGATGTTGCTGGGCTCCCGGTCAATGCCTTACATGATGTTGCAGGATGGTCGCTATGTTCTTGAGCGGCAGGGAACCTATTATGTGGCTCGCCTTGAAGATAATCGTTACCCAGTCAGCACTGGCCAGGTTTTCGGCACAGCGGCCTCTTATCAGGAGTCAGAGAAAGAATACGCTCTGGCATATTCGACGGCAGCTTCTCAATCATCAGTGCAGGCGCAGGCAACACCTCCCGCGCGGGTGCCATACCGCTACGCAGGCGGAAACTTTGAACAGCCGTTGCTGGTGGTCCGTGTCGCGTTTTCCGATCAGCCATTCGAGTACAGTGATGCGGAGATCGCCACACGTATCTTCGGGTCGTCCGAGAGTGTCAGCAGCTATTTTCTTGAGTCATCTGCTCAGAGGTTTCGTATCGTTCCCGCGAACGATACCTCCGGAACGTCCGGCGATGGCATCGTTCGTCTGACGCTGGGAACAGCGCACCCGGACTTTGGTTCCTCATACGGCACACTGAGTCGTAGTCTGGTTACCTCGGCATTGCAGGGGTTGAGTGGCAAGGTCAACCTGGGTGCATATGATCGCAATGGTGACAGCTGGCTCGACCCTTCAGAGCTGGGTATCGTCGTGCTCGCTGCCGGATTCGAGATGGCCTATGCCAGTTCAGCGACGACGCATCCTCGTATCTGGGCGCACAAGTCATCAGTGCCTGCGGTGAATACCGCCGGTGTCTGGGTTTCTGAGTACGCCATGTTTGGTGAGCAGCATGAGCAGCACCTTGCGACCATTGGCCTGATGGCCCATGAGTTGGGTCACCTCCTGTTTGACCTTCCCGACCTCTACGAGAGTATTGGCCTTGGTGACTCTGTTGGTCGCCTGGGGTTAATGGGATTCGGGATCTGGAATTCCGGTGGTGGCAATGCCGGTGACAAGCCTGCACACCTGATCGGCTGGTCCCGTGAGTACCTCGGGTTTTCCGACGTCATCGTAGACAGGGGAGGCATCTTTCTCAGCTCGGCCTCTGATGGCGGTGAAGTGGTACGGGTCGACCTGGATGATTATCGGCATGGCAAGCGCCTGATGATCGAGAATCGCACTCAGCATGGTTATGACAGCGGTTTACCTGCCTCAGGTCTTATGATCACTGAGGTGGATGACTGGCGTGGTTTCGGATCATTATCCAGTCTGACGCTGCGGCACTCTGATAAGTTAGTGCAGGTGGAGACTCAGCACAGCGGTAGTGCTATCGACACCGACAGCAGTGGTATTCTTATTGACTCTGCCGGATCCGTCTCATTGGCAGATGGCAAGGTGACGCTGACCTCCGTAGTTGCGGGTGACACGGCGCAGTTAAATCTCAGTTCAACGGTTGAGCCGAAGGGCTTTGCGGTCGGTTATGACGAAGTCCCGGCCAATGCGACCTGGGGAGCTTATGGCGAAGCCGGATATGCATTGGTCACCGTGCCTGTGACCAGCGATATCCTCAGTATTGATGGCATCGATTTCTTTGCACATGGATCGGGTGAAGTAGAGTTTGGCCTGTACCGGAGTGCATCCCGGTATTCCGGTGAGGGGCGACTCGTGAAGAAAACAGCCAGCGTTCAGGAAGGATGGAACAGACTGCTGTTCGACGCTCCGCCTGAGATTCCGGTTGAAACGGTTTACCTTCAGATCATCAGTAAGCCTTCCGGTCAGCATGCCCCTTTCCTGGTGGATATACAGGGCAACCCGAGTGGTCAGACACAAGTAAAGGAAAGACTGGAGTACGCTTTTTATGAAGCCAGTTTTGATCTGAGTGTGAAGCTACTGGTCAGCAGTAGTGATAAGCCGGTAGAGCGTGCGCCAGCGACGGAGTCCTCATCTTCTTCCTCATCGGGTGGTGGCGGTGGTTCAGTGTCGCTCTGGCTGGGTCTGCTTTCTCTTGCTCTGGTGGGACTGCGCCGCAGGTTTACCGCTTAAGATCCCACCATCCGGGCCTTTGCATTCAGTGTTACACTAGCGGCTTTTGTGCATGGAGTGTCGCTCAGTGAGTCAATCAGCTCGCTTTTCGTTTCGACAACTGACACGTCAGTACGGTGTCTGGGTTTGTGTCGGAGTACTCACATTGGTGGCACTGGCGGCAGGTGATTCCTTCACCGAGTATCTCCGCTTCGACCGGGAGGCGATTGCTGCCGGACAATGGTGGCGGATCTTCACTTCTCACCTTACTCATCTGTCGCTGAATCATCTGCTTCTGAACGTCGCCGCTCTTGCGCTGGCTGCCTATGTTGCCAGCCCTGATACTCCAGTGCGTGTCCAGCTTGCGCAATGGTGCTGGCTGTTTCTGGTAACCGGAGGAGGGCTTTGGTTATTTGCGCCGGATCTTCATTACTATGTGGGGTTATCGGGTGCCCTGCACGGTGCAATGATTATCGCCATCGCGCCTTCCCCCTATTATTCATTGAGAGTCCGATTGATCGTAATCGCGGTAATCACGGTAAAGGTCATATGGGAGCAGACCGGCTTCTACGATGATATGGCTAATGCTGGCATGATCGGCGGTCGCACCGAAGCCCGTGCTCATCTGTTCGGCGCGATCGCGGGTCTGGTCTGGGTTGGTATTGCCGGACTCTGGAGACGTTATGAGCAAAGATAATCCCTGGAAGCTGAATTCTGTACATACAGAGTACGAAAACCCCTGGATAAAGGTTGAGCATCACGAGGTGACCAACCCTGTCGGGAACCCTGGCATATACGGTACCGTCAGTTTTAAGAACCGGGCTGTGGGCGTGGTACCGCTAGCGGATAACGGCGACACCTGGTTGGTAGGTCAGTACCGCTTTCCTTTGGGCGAGTACCACTGGGAGATTCCTATGGGAGGGGCTCCTCACAGTGAAAGTCCGCAGGAGTGTGCTCTTCGCGAACTGCAGGAGGAGACCGGCCTGCGCGCGCAGACTATGCAATTTCTGGGACGCTTTCATCTGAGCAACTGCATCACAGACGAGGAAGGCTTTCTGTTCGTGGCTTCAGGGCTCACAGAAGGAGAGAGCAACACCGAAGACACCGAAGTACTGACGATACGCAGATTGCCCTTCGAAGAAGCGTTTCAGATGGCACAGAATGGGGAGATTACGGATGTCTTGTCGGTACTGGCGCTGACGAAAATACGCCTTCAGGGACTTGCGTAACTGACGTTCAACAGCCCCCCAGCCGGAGATCGCTGAATAAGCGTTCCGGGCTTCAGGGGGCCATGACTGAATACGTCTTGCCAGCTTCTGTTTTAGTGCACCATGGCCAGCTTCTGGCGAAAGCGCTGACGGTACTGGGCCGGAGACATATTCATTTCTTTGATAAAAATGCGATCCAGAGTGCGGCGGCCTGACAGACCGATATTGAGTGCAATCTGCTCGATCGGATCGTCGCTGTCTGTCAGCATCTTCTTCGCCATTTCCAGGCGAACCTGGGTGACGATCTGCTTTAGCGACGTGTCTTCACGGTGAAGATGCCGGTTCAGTGTGCGCGCACTGATATGAAAATAGGCAGCGACTTCCTGCTGGTTGGCATTCAGTCTCACTTTTTCCTGCATCAGAGCTTTGCGGATACGATCAGCCAGAGAGCCGGATCGTGCCAGCTTCCGGTACTGTTCTTCGACTTCCCGCTTCATCATATTGAGAATATGAGGATTGGTATTGTGCAGCCCCTCATCCAGAGCACTGGAAGACAGCAGAATCGCGCATTCACCTGAGTTGTAGTTCAGTTTAGAACCCCAAAGCTGCGATTGCGTCTGTTGGTACTGGGTGGCCGGATAAGGAAGATTAATACCAAGGATGTTCAGTTTGCTGCCACATAGCTGTCGCATCCAGTTGAGCAGTACGCTGAGCATGAGCTCAGAGCGATGCCGCTGGTCTGACATGTAGGAGGTATCACCTACCGGCAATTTGACCTTAATGGTGCCTTCACGCGTCCGCGTTACATTGATTTCAAGCAGGTCACTCAACAGAGGTGCAAACTTCTCCATATAGTAGAGAGCTTCACGCAGCGTATTGCTGCACAGAAACAGATTCTGTAACTGGCAACTACTTTGAGTGTTGAACTTGTGCGGAGGATGAACGCAGAGCGCTTCATTGCCGGACTGGCGAATAAGTTTAGAAATGACATAGTCAGCATCTTCGACGGGAATGCGACTGTCATTATCTTTTAACTGTTTAACAACACGCTGAATATCATCATCCTGCTCGGAAAGCTGGTCTATTGAACGAATGCCAGAATTCTCGATAACAGGTCGGATAAGCGCTGCTGAGACGTAACCTTTTTCCATGTTCATACGCTGGTAACTATTATTGGGATTTGTTGTTATTCAACGCCTGCACAGCCAGACTTTCCTGTGTCCCACTGCAGACAACCGTTACATGGTATACCGGGTGACAAAATTTGTCACCTGTTACCTCGGGTAGCATTCCGGAAGAATAAAACCGGCCATTAGGACCATAGAAGAAACCCTTAGTTCCCTAAGGGTTAACAATAATATTGGTAAATATGCGCCAATCGAACAGTGGCTGATCAGAACTCGTATTGAAGCCCCAGGCTATAAAGAAAGAAGCTACTTGGCGCGATATAGAAACTGTCGAGCGAGGTAGACTCAATTTCGGCTCTCACATTCAGGCCTGCCCATGGGTTCCACATCAAACCGGCACCGGTAATCAGCTCGACGCCAGACGTCTCGTTCTTACCTGCGTCTTCTTTTACACCGTAGGTGCCGTCACCATAGACGGTTATGCGCATCTTCTCTACGTCAGCGATCCAGGCGCTGGCTCCGCCTTTGACGAAGAAGTCGAGAGTGTCGGTGTACTTGAAGTTGTAACGGAGGTTCAGAAGGATGCTACGCGCTTGATAGGATTCAGGACCGACATAGGTGGTCACCCCCGGACTGTCGTCATTGCTGTCACGGTCGACTTCACCCTGGCTGCTGTTGGTCAGTAGTGGTGCGGTGCCTGAGTCGGTTTCATCCAGAATCGGTTCCGGCTCGTCATACGACATTCTACCGAAATCCATCAGCCCGAATTCAAGAGAGAGGTTTTCGGTAATATTAGGCCCGAATACTATCTTGGCTGCGAAATCAGTCTCGTCCACGTCGTCCGTCTGGATGTATGAACCCGTCATCCCCAGAAATCCCCCAAAGCTTTCTGGTTCGGCGGCGCTGACAGACAAGGTCGTCAGTGCCAGAGTGATCGCTGTCAGTGTGGCAGAGATACGCATGATGTATATCCATTCTTGTTATTGTTAGACCCGGCAGGACCGGAAGTATCCGCCATAATAACAATGATGCGATCAACTTGCAGTCCTTTGAATGCATAATTTGAGCACAAGTTGATCAGTAATTAAAAAAGTTCAGTGAAGTCTGGGTGAAAGTTGACCTGAGTGGTTTTCATGGAGGTCGTTTTCATATAGTTTGTACGAGCACGTTCCTTATAACTGATTGAAATATGTCAATTCGAGACACAGGCGTCGGCAATGCCCCGGTATGCCGGATTGAAGGTAACATCGTCATTCATGATCTGTCTGGGTTCAGTCACCTTAGCCTTGAGTTGATGCATACCTTATATAAACAGCGTATCAAGCTGGCAGGACAGAATCCCCGTTCAGTGATTATTATTGCTGACGATGTCCTGACCGTTGATTTTGAAGTGCAGCTGCACGCTTCCAACCCCAAAGTACAGGCTTCGACCTCTGCGATTGCTGTGGTGGGGGATTCATTTATGCTGAAGCACCTGACATCCATGTTCCTTTCTTATCATGCGCCTGCGTATCCCGTTGAGTTGTTCAGCTCTCTGGAGTCAGCAAAATCGTGGTTGAAGGAAGGACGGTCGACAGGAAATGTCGGAGAATAGAAAAAGCCCGGTCAATAACCGGGCTTTTCATACAGGTCAGGCTCAGAGGGCCTTTATGTAACCTGCGAGGTGGATATCTTCATTACGTGTCGCAGCGACTTCAAAATCAATCTGCCCATCATTCTTACCTGAGTGCAGCTCAACTTTTGCTGGCAGGAAGATCGGACGTTTGAATTCAACATAGATCTCTGCAGCGTCTGAGTCCAGCATCTTATGGACACTGGCTGCGGCACGGCCTTTCGTCCACATGCCGTGGGCCAGGTGACGTTTGAAGCCGAACGCTTTTGCAGCAATCACACCCCAGTGAATCGGATTAGGGTCACCTGCCACCGGTCCGTATTTCAAACCAAGATTAGAAGGCAGAGTCCAGGTTTCGCTGTCACTGAATTCAGGGTTTTCTGGCAGAACCTGCTCAGCTTCTTTTTTCTCAATCCCCTTACTTGGCAGCAACGCCAGGTAAGTGCTGAGGCCTTCCCAGACCAGCTCCATACCAATACGGATTTCGGTACGCAGGCTTACTTCCAGACCCTTATGAGTGCGGTTAGCACCAGCAAAGAATGCACGTACATCCAGAGCCTCACCCAGCTTGATGCCGCGATGCTGGGTAATTTTGTTGGTGACGTGGACCATGCCCATAATACCGAGAGGAAAGGTGCGGTGCAGCATCAGTTCCATGTGCAGCTTAAACGCAGCTACGTGTGGATAAGTGATTGGCAACAGCTCACTCTTCGTGTCAAAACCACAGATGCTCGCGTAGTCTTTGACGTTTTTCTTGTCAGGGATGTGGCCGTAAATGACCGCATCCATGTTGGGTAACTCAGGGTTACGGATGTTGGTGTTACGTGAAAATGCTGAACGAATTGTATGATTTGCAACACTCGGCAGCTTTTTTAACTCAATACGGGTAGCGTGATACATAAATAAAGTCCTGAAAAAACTCTTTTTTGACACATATCAGGCCAGATAGTAGGTCAGCAATCCCGCTCTACCATTGGCGCTGTGACGATACTTCTGCGTCAGATCGGTCAATAAGGCTTGCAGAAGGCCGAGTATCTGGCAAAATCGCACTCTCTCTTCTTTGGAATATCAAACACTTATGTCTGGTGGAATGGCTGAATTGCGTGACTCCGGCATCATGATCCAACTGGCGCATCATGCGATGCTGAAGATGGGGATTAATGCTGATGAGGTCTGGCAGAGACTGGGGGTCACACCTGAAGTCCTGCAGGATCGCAATCTGCGTACCCCCCACGACGCTCAGATTATCTTCTGGAGTGTTATGGAAGAGGTCTCTGGCGATCCTGATATTGGTATTCACCTTGGTGAAAACATGCCTGTATACAAAGGTCAGGTGCTGCAATATCTGTTTCTTTCCAGCCCTTCTTTTGGTGAGGGTCTTAAGCGGGCATTGAGCTATCAACGATTACTCAGTGATGCCTCACAGGCGAGTGTTGAGATTGATAGCCACCAGGCCTCCGTCAAGGTGGAGTCTGCCAGTGATAAAGTTACCGGGTTACGGCACCTGAATGAATGCATGGTGCTGGGCCTGGTGCGGTTTTTCCAATACGTGACTGATAATGAGTTCCGGCCTGCGGCGATTGAGTTTACCCATGCTGAACCGGGCAACTATGCAGAGCATCAGCGTATTTTTGACTGTGAAGTCCGCTTTGGCTGCAGCGAGAACCGAATCCGCTTCGACGACAGCCTGCTGGATCTGCCATCGTTGCATGCTGAGCCAGAGCTTTTACAACTCCACGAGAAACTTGCCAGTGAACATGTTGCCAAACTCGAGCGCCAGGATGTGGTTACTCGTGTCTACAAAGTGTTTGGTGAGGTGCTGGAGACAGGGCAGGTCAACCTTGATGATGTGGCCAGTCGCCTGGACATGAAGCCAAGGACTCTCCGTACCCGGCTGACTGAAGC
>Ga0181593_10001362_pt1 | contig 22042 bp, 21 predicted proteins | sample 071ome_19_FD_133756 | JGI IMG/M metagenome (GOLD analysis project Ga0181593, IMG submission 133756) | Coastal salt marsh microbial communities from the Groves Creek Marsh, Skidaway Island, Georgia - 071413AT metaG (megahit assembly) | ecosystem: Environmental > Aquatic > Marine > Intertidal...
AGGCGGCAATCGGCGCATCGCCACCCGCGAAGAAGCGGCCACCTACTTCAGAGACCAACTCAGCGACACGGTAATGACATTCGAGTCAGAGGTCTCCGCGATCAATACGTTTGTCGATACCCTTTGTGATCATATGGCGGGTGGAGGAGATATTCGCGAAGTCCTGCCGCCTCGCAGTCAATGGCCGCGAATCGACCATCCGATCGCGCCGCCAAACCGCGCCGCGAAAAAGCAGTTTTCCGATTTGTTCACATGGGAAAAGTGCGAATCCTGTGTCGGTATCGTTGCCGTAAATTTGGCGGACGAGTTGCCGCCAACTTGCGCGAACCTCAGCAAACAAGCTGCACCCAGGATTGCCTATTTCGTCGTGGATCGTGAGACGTCGCGGGGCCACGGGGATATCGTTATGGGCCTGGATGCGTGGGTAGAGCGCATCAGCAATAAATAGCCCGGTGGACCACTAGCCCCAATCAGCGATTTGAATTCCGTGCTCCAGAGCAAGCTTGTGGAGTTTTGCATTGGGATTAACGGCGATGCCTTCGTCGGCCATTTTCAGCAATTCAAAGTCAGAGTGGTGGTCCGAGTAGAAAATAACCTTTGGCCGCGACGGGAGCCGCGCCAGGTATGAATCGACGGCTTCAACCTTTGCCGGTCCGTAGCAGTTCTCTCCATCAACATCCGCACAGAGACGCTCCGAGCGGTCCCAGACCGAACCCGTGGCGATTGTCTCGTGAATGCCCAGGCGGCGGGAAAACTCTTTAGCGTAAAAATCAAAGCTGGCCGTCGCCATCACAATACGGTCGCCGGCCTCTCGGTGGCGCTCGATGGCTTCAACGGCGCCGGGGCGGACCTGCACGGTCAACCAGCGCTCTACAAAGGCCTCGCTCCATGCCTTGATCTGATCGCGGCTCGCCCCGGCGACGAATAACGCGAGCATGCGGGCCTTGAGGGCCTTTCGGGAGGTACGTTTGGCCACGTATGCCCCCATGGCGCCTATGGCCAACGGCACCCGCAGGTAGCGAAGGGGCCGGTCACGGGTGCAGTGCATAAGAAAGGGCGTATAGGTCCCCGACCGGGTGATTGTCCGGTCCAGGTCAAAAACCGCGATTCGGGCAGGTGCCAAGTCGGCATGAGGGGCGGTATTCTGGGGCAAATGAGCGGTTCCTAGGGTGCGGGCGCTGTATATTGGCTCAAGGGACGCCCCCTGGAAAACCCCCCTTGGCGCCTTGCCTTGCCCGGGCGAACCGTGTACATGACCGCGGTCCCGCCCGTCGGGCGGAACCGGCAGCGGCACCCCTGGAGGCCGCGCCGACTGGTTCCAGGAAAACCCTGGGATCGGAAAGGGACCACTGAGGAGAATTTAAATGCCTAAAACCAGCACTTTAACTGTGCAGGGGCGCGATCGGGCAGGTAAGGGGGCAGCCCGTGCAACACGCCGTCAGGGACTGGTTCCCGGCGTGATTTACGGCGGCCGTCAAGAAGCCACGCTGATCGCTCTCGAGCCCGGAACTCTCGTCACATTGATGCACGATCCTGCATTCAAGACCAATATTTTCGAGGTCGAAATCGGCGGCCAAAAGCAACGCACCATGGCCATGGACGTTCAGCTGGACCCCGTATCGGACAAACCGATCCATGCCGACTTCCGCCGGATTGACAAAGACACGATCGTTCGCGTCCCGATCCCCGTGCGCTTTCTCAATGAACCGGCCTCGCCCGGCATTAAGCTTGGCGGCGTGCTCAATATCGTGCGCCACGACGTGGAAGTGAAAGGCCGTCCGGACGATTTGCCCGATCATATCGATATCGATCTGACCGGCCTTGAGATCGGCGATTCCGTCCACATCCAGTCCGTCGGATTGCCCGAAACCGTCAAGCCGACCATCGCCCGCAACTTCACCATCTGCACCATCGCTCCGCCGACGGTCATGGTGGTCGAAGAAGAAGCCAAGCCCGCCGAAGGCGAAGAGGGCGAAGGCGAAGCAAAAGCGGCCGAGGGCGAGTCCAAAGAGGGCGACGACAAGGACGACAAGTAGCCGTCTGCTTGCTCCGGCGGCTTTATACGAGCCGCCGGAACAGCATTCTCCAACCACTTTCCGCTTAAGGGGGCCCGCCCATGCGGCTTCTGGTGGGACTGGGAAATCCGGGCGAGTCCTACGCCAACAACCGTCACAATATCGGCTTCATGGCGCTGGACGCCATCGCCGAGAAGCATGCCTTTGGTCCATGGCGAAGCCGCTTTCAGGGCATGATTGCGGAAGGCACGATCGGCGGAACAAAGGTTTTAGCGCTCAAACCCATGACCTACATGAATTTGTCGGGGCAAAGTGTCGGCGAAGCGGCGCGCTTTTACAAAATCCCGGCTGAAGACACCGTTGTCTTTTACGATGAAGCCGAACTAGCCGCCGGAAAGATCCGGGTTAAACAAGGTGGTGGCAGCGCAGGCCATAACGGCATCAAGAGCCTCGACGCACACATCGGCTCAGAGTATTGGCGCGTGCGTATGGGTGTCGGCCGCCCGCCGGGCTCGAGGGACATGTCCGGCCACGTTCTTCAGAATTTTTCAAAGGCGGATATGGAATGGCTTAAACCTTTCCTGGACGCGGTATGTGAAGCTGCGCCTTTACTTGTCGAAGGCGACGACAACAAATTCATGACCAAGGTCGCTCTGCTGACGACGCCGCCGAAAACGGATCAACAGAACGGCAAAAACGGTAAGGCCTCTTCCGGGCCGGTGGAGACGGACTAAATATGGGTTTCAATTGCGGTATCGTGGGACTGCCGAACGTCGGCAAATCCACTCTTTTCAACGCGTTAACAGCAACGGCCGCGGCGCAGGCCGCCAACTTTCCGTTTTGTACCATCGAGCCGAACGTTGGACGGGTCGCCGTGCCGGATGCGCGGCTATCGATCATTAGTGAAATCGCCAAGTCGGCGAAGACTATTCCGACGCAACTGGAATTCGTCGATATCGCGGGGCTCGTGCGCGGCGCCAGTAAAGGCGAAGGGCTGGGAAATCAGTTTCTGGCCAACATCCGCGAAGTGGACGCCATCGTTCACGTTCTGCGATGTTTTGAAGACGGAAACGTGACCCACGTGGAAGGATCGGTCGATCCCATCCGCGATGCAGAAACGGTCGAAACGGAATTGATGATCGCCGACTTGGAAAGCCTGGAGCGGCGGGCGGATCAAAACGCGAAGAAAGCGAAGTCCGGCGACAAAGAAGCCAAGGAACTTATGGCGCTTTTGACACCGGTCCTTGAAGCACTGAAAGCGGGCAAACCGGCGCGCACCGTCCGCCCGAGCGACGCCGCCCAGCGCAAACTGTTCGACGGCCTGCAACTGCTTTCCAGCAAACCGGTTCTGTACGCTTGCAACGTTGAGGAAAGCGCCGCAGCCGGCGGCAATGCCTTCTCGGAAAAGGTTGCGGCGAAAGCCAAGGCTGAAGGCGCGGCCGTTGTCGTTATTTCGGCTGCGATTGAGGCCGAGGTCTCCCAACTAGAAGACGAAGCCGAGAAAACCGAGTTTCTGGAAAGTCTAGGGCTTAAGGAAACGGGCCTCACCCAGGTGATTCGCGCGGGACACGATCTGCTCGATCTCATCACCTATTTTACGGCGGGCCCGAAGGAGGCCCGAGCCTGGACCATTATAAAAGGCACCAAAGCGCCGCAAGCCGCAGCCGTGATCCATACGGATTTCGAGAAAGGCTTCATTCGCGCGGAAACCATTGCCTACGACGATTTTGTCGCGCTCAAGGGTGAACAAGGCGCAAAGGACGCCGGGAAAATGCGTCAGGAAGGAAAGGAATACGTCGTTCAGGACGGCGACGTGCTGCACTTCCTGTTTAACGTTTAAAACCTATCAATTCAGGCAAATAAAAACCGCCGGCCCTTTCGGACCGGCGGTTTCTTTATATTCGTTTGTGCGAGGTTTGATTACTTCTTCTCAAGCCGCGACCAGATGCGCACCTTCAAGAGATACGCGAGAACCGTGAACAGCAAGGTATAAAGCATCACCTTGAGACCCATGCTGTGGCGCGCTTCCAACTTGGGCTCCGCGGCCCAATGCAGGAACGCCGTCACGTCTTTTGCGATCTGCTCGGATGTCGCCTCGGTGCCGTCCGCATAGGCGACGCGATCGTCGAATACTTGGACACCCATGGCGATCTGATGGCCCGGGAAGTATTTATTGTAGCTCATGCCCGGCATCAGCTCGACGTCCGCCGGCGGATCCTCATAACCCAGCATCAGATTGTAAACGTAATCGGGGCCGTTCGGCCGCGCCTTGGTGATCAAAGACAGATCAGGCGGAAGTGCGCCGCCGTTGGCCATACGAGCAACTGCATCGTTCGGAAACGGTGCGGGCAGATAGTCGGATGCTTTGGCCGGGCGCATGAACATATCGCCGAATTCGTCCGGACCGTCTTCAACCTGGTGCTCCTCAGCGAGCGCCTTGATCTGGCCTTCGCTGTATCCCAGCGCCTCAAAGTTGCGGAAGGCAATGTATTTGAGGCCGTGACATGCCGCACACACCTCACGGTACACCTGCAGGCCGCGCTGAAGCTGCTGCTTATCGAACGTGCCAAGCAGACCGTTGAAGCTCCACTCTTGTGTGGGAACAGCGATATCTTCGGCCGCATTTACAGCCATGGGCATCGAGAGGACGGTTGCCGCCGCGGCGGCCAGAATGATCTTTTTCATGGCATTACTCCGCGGGCTTAATGACCGGCTCGCTAATGCTCGCCGGTAACGGTTTCGGTGTCTCCAGCCAGCCGATCACAGGCAGGAAGACGATGAAGTGCAGGAAGTACCATGCCGTTCCCAAACGGCCCAGCACCAGCGGCAAGCCTTCGGGCAGCTGCGCACCACACCACGTCAACAGCACACCGTCCGCCACAAATATCCAGAAGAATACTTTGAAGATCGGACGGAATGTCGCGGAACGGACGCGCGCCGTATCCAGCCACGGCAGAACGAACAAGATCAGGATGGCGCTGAACATCAATATAACGCCAAGGAGCTTGTCCGGAACCGCACGCAAGATGGCGTAGAACGGCAGGAAGTACCATTCGGGCACAATATGCGGCGGCGTAACCAAGGGATTGGCCGGGGTGTAATTGTCCGGGTGACCCATGGAATTAGGTAACCAGAACACCACCGCGAAGAACACCAGAAGCATCACGCCGGTACCGAACGCATCCTTGGACGTGTAGTAGGGATGGAACGGAATTTTGTCGGCGGGGGTGGCTTCAATGCCGAGCGGATTATTCGATCCCGGAATGTGAAGCGCCCAAATATGCAGGAACACGACGGCTACAATTACAAACGGCAACAGGTAGTGCAAAGCGAAGAACCTGTTGAGCGTCGGGTTGTCCACCGAGAAACCGCCCCAAAGGAAAGTTACGATTTCGTCGCCCACCAATGGGATCGCCGAGAACAGGTTGGTGATCACCGTTGCGCCCCAGAAGCTCATTTGCCCCCAGGGAAGCACATAGCCCATGAAGGCTGTCGCCATCATCAAGAGGAAGATGATGATTCCCATCCACCACAAAACTTCGCGGGGCGCTTTATAGGAGCCGTAGTACATGCCGCGGAAGATATGAATATAGACGACAATGAAAAAGAAGCTGGCGCCGTTGGCATGCATATACCGCAGCACCCAGCCATAGTTCACCTCGCGCATGATGCGCTCGACGCTATCGAACGCGTGATCGGCGTGCGGCGTGTAGTTCATCGCCAGGAAAATACCGGTCGCGATCATGATCCCCAGGATCACGAGGGCCAGCGACCCAAAGTTCCACCAGTAGTTCAAATTCTTCGGCGCCGGATATTTGGTGCCGATCGTGTGGTCGAGAAAGCCGATAATCGGCAAACGCTCTTCGTGCCACTCGTATGCTTTACGCCAGATGCTTTTTTCCGTGCTCATGGATGTCCCCCTTAACCGATGCGCACAGTGGTGTCGGACACGAATTCATACGGAGGCACCTCGAGATTGGCGGGTGCGGGTCCGCGGCGAATGCGCCCCGATGTGTCGTAGTGCGATCCATGGCAAGGACAGAACCAACCGCCGAAGTCACCGCGCGGCTCGGTTTGCTTCATTCCAAGCGGAATGCAGCCAAGGTGCGTGCATACGCCGACAAGTATGAGGAACTCGGGGTTCTGCACCCGCGCATCATCGGCCTGCGGATCGGGGAGATCATCCATATCCACCGTCTCCGCCGCTTCGATCTCAGACGCCGTGCGGTGACGGACAAAAACCGGCTTGCCGCGCCAGACAACGGTAATGCCCTGTCCCGGCTCGATGCCGTCAACACTGAATTCCGTCGTGGACAATGACAATGTATCCGCCGCCGGATTCATGCTGTCCAAGAGCGGCCAAACCATCATCACTCCGCCCAACGTTCCGACTGCTACCGTTGAATGCAATAGAAAGTCACGGCGGGATTCACCCCCCGCATCGGCAGCATGGGCATGTGCCGTATTCGACATGTTTGTAATCCCTTTCTCGACCCCGTCGGCTCTCGCCGCAACGCACAAACCAAGTGCCGCACAATTCGGACACCAATCTGGTGCCGGATCTGCACTAGGCTCGCGGTGAGCTGAACCTTGCTTCTTTAGGCCCCTAAAACCGGCCGTAACCGGCGGAAGCAGAAGAATTTTATGCGCGGCGGGTATAGAATAAAAGGCTCACATTGAAAAGGCCTCAATGGGCCTTCAAGAGTGCTATTTCCGCCGTTTTTTAAGGGGGTTGGAAGACGCGACTCAGTCGCACGGGCCCATTGCCAAAACCAGTCATTTACCCCAAGAAATCGCACAGCAACAAATGCGGGGTTTTACGTGCGCATCGCCCTTTACCAGCCCGATATTCCTCAAAACACCGGCGCGCTACTGCGCCTAGGGGCGTGCTTCGGTGTGCCTGTGGATATCATCGAGCCTTGCGGATTTCCCTTGGATGACAAACGCTTGCGAAGAGCGGGGATGGATTACGCCGAGGCCTGCGAATTAAGCCGCCATTCGTCTTGGAACGCCTTTTTGGACGGTTTTCGAGCCAAAAACAGTGGCCGGATCATACTTTTGACCACCAAAGCCCCCAAAAGCTTCGCTAAGTTCGACTTTGGTGAGGACGACGTCATTTTGCTGGGCCGGGAAAGCGCCGGCGCTCCCCCACAAGTCCATAGCGCCTGCGATGAACGATTATGCGTTCCCCTGGCGGAAGGTGCCCGCTCCCTCAATGTCGTCACAGCGGCGGCCATTGTGCTGTCCGAAGCCCTACGTCAGAACGGATTTTTCTATAAATAACAGATAGTTAAATGGATTTCCGCGGCAACCCCACACGGCATGTGACAAGAGTTTCATGCCACAACCATAATTCTGTAAGGGGAGCGGATATAGAATTTCGGAACTCTTGGCACTCGGCATGCTCCCCCATCCGAGATTGGCCAGGAAACTCCCAGATAGAACCCTCTCCCCTTGGGGTTCCGGTAGTACATGACGGCCCCGTTCCCCTGCGGGGCCGTTGCTACGTTTGCACCTGCGAGATTCGCCGGCGCGCCTCAGCCAAAAGGTCTTCCCTATTTTTTCTAAAGCCCGATGCGATCCATAAGTCTTCGAGCTCGGCCAGAACTTGCCCAATCTGCGGTCCATGCGGCGCGCCAAGTGCCAAGACATCGTCGCCACCAATAGGAAAGTCTCGTGGCGTCCACGCGGCAGCCGCTGCGGCGATAGCGGCGATGAGGCCGCTGTCTTCAGCTGAATCCACTGAGTTCATCAGCAAAGCCCGCTCCAACGTCAATAGCGGGCCGATCTTGTAAAACTGCCGCTGCAAATTACGCTCTTTAAAATCCGTTTGGGTACATTCCGTCTTCAGCAACTGCAGCCTGCGAGACGAAGCGTTTGAAAGCTTCAATCGACCCGCTAGTTGAGAAACCGATTCCATCCCGATCATCGCAGCCAATCGCCGAAGCCAGTCATAAGGAAAATCGGATGCGTGCGCCTCGAATTGGATCAAACGCTTGAGCGCGGCAATATTTCCGCCGCCTGGAATTATTTTTGCCAGGACACCGCAGGCATGCATCGTATCCACAGCGCCACTTGGATCAGGAGCAATAAGCAACTTTGACAGCTCCTGCTGCAGCCGCTCGCCCGATAACTTCTCAATTCCGTCCGCATATTTCTGGCATGCCGCTATTGTGCCGGGCTCAATAGGTACGCGCCCATACCAAGCTTGAAAGCGAAACAACCTTAAAATGCGTAAAAAATCCTCCTGAATGCGATCGGCTGCGTTGCCTACAAAACGAACCTGGCCTTCCTTCGCATCCGCAAGGCCTGCGTGATAATCGAACACGTCACCGTTCGGCCGAAGAGACATCGCGTTGAATGTAAAATCTCGCCGGCCGGCGTCCTCTTCCCAATCAGAGGTAAATTCAACAGCAGCGTGTCGCCCGTCACATGCTGTATCTTTTCGCAATGATGTTATCTCAAACGAAGTGTCCTCAATGATTGCCGTCACGGTGCCGTGAGACAACCCCGTAGGAACGCATTTCAAATTCGCGCGTGACAACAATTCGATGACTTTTTGTGGTTCATCGGGTGTCGCGATATCGATTTCCGACACTTCGATGCCCATGACCAGATTCCGCACGCATCCGCCAACAAATCTGACATCCGTGTTTGGTGCCCCCAGCGCTTCGAACAGCCGGGACACGGCGGGCGCGGTCATCCAGGGCACAATGCTCAGAGAATGTGCGCTTTCAGGCATCAAGACCGGCCCCCTTACTCGGATTGGGACTCGAGGTTTCCGGGAACGATCCGGCCGTCTTCGATATGTGCCGGTTCATAGGCAGAGCCGGCTGGCTTGCCGCTGGTGACCGCGACCGCGCCCATGACAACGACTGTCAGAAGCGCACCGGCAAACAACAGAAGCGGCCATGGCCCCTTCTCGATCCGCGGCGCTTCTCCACCATGTTTCGCCACATAGCCCGTCCGATACCAAACCCATAGCGCGTAAACTGCGATCGGCAATAAAAACGGAACGATGTATGTAAACAGGACTCGAATCATTGGCCGATCCTTGGGCAGCTTCAACTGCGTTATTGCGCCGTCATGACTTCGTAAAGGTTCACAAGCATTCCCGCAGTCGCCCCCCAAATATACCTGTCCCCAAAGGGCATCGCGTAGAACGCGCGTTTTTGTCCGTTCGCTTCACGGCTGACACGCTGATGATTGGCCGGGTTGAGAAAGAAGTCCAACGGCACTTCAAATATGTCCGCGACTTCCACGGGATCGGGTTGCAAATCCAATGGAGGCGTCACGGCACCGACAATCGGCGTCACTTCAAAGCCTGTAATCGTGACATACGGATCAAGCCGCCCCAAAATTTCCACCTGCGCCGGAGGTAATCCGGTTTCTTCTTCAGCTTCCCGTAATGCTCCGGCGATCGCGTTCTCATCGTCGTCTTCCAGCCGGCCTCCCGGAAAGGATATTTGGCCGGCGTGCGCGGACAATTCGGCCGTGCGTTGAGTGAGTAAAACCGTGAAGCCGTCTTCATAATGTACCAGCGGCACGAGAACGGCGGCTGGCGTAAGCTGCTTTTCTACGCCGGGGGCGCCCGCACCCCTATTGTAGGGGATACGCGTCGTGTGGACGGCGCCCATATTCCCGGTTTTGTACGGCGTGAGATTGCCCTGCTCCATAAGTCGCATGGCCGTTGCCACATCTCCTCTAGGCCCAGCGATCGTTGCCGCCGCTAAACGAGCGCGAATGGACTCGCGCGTCAGCCCGGCCGGTGGCGCAACGGCGTCCACATTCATGGCAGGGACCCGAGAGCATGAAATTGCCCCTCGCTCCATACGCCGAAGGCCTTCGAATCTTCGGGATCGGGTTCACCGCGCTCGATCAAATGATAAAAAGCCGACCGGGCAATGCGCGCCTCAAGTCCTTTGTACACATATATGTACGGACGGGGCTCACCGGTCGCCTCATCGTGCTCTATACGCAGCGGGTGTTCGTGACTCAATGTAACAACGTCGTCCACATTGGTTCGAAAACGAATTTTCTGGCTCTCCCCCTCGCCTTCCGCTAGAAGCTCGACCGCAATAAACGCCGAATCTTCGACCTCAATACGGCCATTTTCCACAGGCGTGGTAAGCCAGTGCACGCCGTCTTCATCACGGCGCAAAACTGTGGAAAAAAGTTTCACCAAGGCATGGCGCCCAATGGGCGTGCCGCGGTAATACCAGGTGCCGTTGCGGTCGATACGCATGTTAAAGTCACCGCACATATCGGGAGGAAAGTCGGTGACCTTATCGGTCGTCCCGGACCGTTGGGAGGGGTGAGATTCTGCTTCTCCGTTACGTGTTGGACGTCCCATACTCGGCTAGACCAGCTGTAAAGTAATTAGACATACATATGGTGGAGTTAACCAGTGAGCGCAACGATAACACAAGGCGGCGATAGAGGGAGCCAGGGCGGCGACGAGGCCGCGATTGCCGATATGGAGCAGGTCGCTGATCTGGTTCAAAAAGCCAAAACGGCAATTGAGAAGGTCATTTACGGCCAGAGCCTGGTCGTCGAGGAGAGCCTCATCACGCTGTTGGCCGGTGGACACGTCCTGCTGATCGGTGTGCCGGGATTGGCTAAAACACGCCTAGTGCAAACTTTGGGTACCGTGCTGGGCCTGGATGACAAGCGCGTACAGTTTACGCCAGACCTTATGCCGGCTGATATCATCGGTTCGGAGGTGCTCGAAGAAGACGCGGAAGGACGCCGCTTTTTCCGGTTCATCCAAGGCCCTGTGTTTTGCCAGCTTTTGATGGCCGACGAAATCAACCGCGCCAGCCCGCGGACGCAGTCCGCTTTGTTGCAAGCGATGCAAGAACGTCGGGTGTCGGTTGCCGGACAGTACCACGATCTGCCGAAACCATTTCATGTGCTCGCAACTCAGAACCCCATCGAACAGGAAGGCACCTACCCGCTTCCGGAAGCGCAGCTCGACCGTTTTCTTATGCAGGTGGATATTACCTATCCCGACATGGAATCTGAGCGGGAGATCATCCTGCGCACAACCGGCGTAGACACGCCCGAGCCGGTGCAAGTTCTCAATGCCGAAGACTTGTTGAAGGCCCAGCAACTCGTGCGGCAAGTACCCGTCGGCGACAGTGTCGTGACTGCGATCCTAAAACTGGTGCGCGCCGGACGGCCCGACGCGACCGACGTCAAAGAGGTCAAAGAGCAGGTTGCTTGGGGCCCGGGTCCGCGCGCCAGCCAGGCGCTTATGCAAGCGGTGCGCGCACGTGCGTTATTGCAGGGACGCCTCTCACCGTCCGTTGACGACGTTTTGGCCCTGGCGCGGCCTGTTCTTCAACATCGGATGGCATTGAATTTCGGCGCCCGAGCCGACGGATACACGTTGCCTGCGCTGATCGACGTTCTTTGCCAGCGCGTTGACGTTGGTTGAATCATTGAGAAATTTGGCCCGTAAGGGCGAGCCACTATGAGTGCAACGGCACGAAAAGATGAAAGCCACCGCCTTCGGGTGGATGCGGATTCAATTGCCTCGGCAATGCCGCCGCTATTGGTTGCCGCGCGCCGGATTGCGGCCGCCGTCAATCTTGGGAGCCATGGCCGGCGCCGCGCAGGTCCCGGCGATAGTTTTTGGCAGTTCCGACCATATTCCAAAGACGACACACCAAGTGCGATTGATTGGCGCCAAACCGGCAAGTTCGACACTGTGTTCGTACGTGAGCGCGAATGGGTGGCCGCACAAACAGCGGCGCTGTGGTGCGATACGTCACCGTCCATGCGCTACCGGTCTTCAAAAGCCTTACCGACAAAAGCCGAACGTGCTGCCGTGATGATGCTAGCGCTCGCCGAGTTGCTGATTGATGGTGGAGAGAGAATCATCCGTCTGGATAGCGACGGCCGCCCGCAACGTGCCGCGCGGGCCGGACGGCTGGCGGTCGCCCACATGGCCGACGCCGTGGTGACGGAACTCATGACGGAAGACACGCGCCACGGCCTACCGCCCGTGCCCAAATTTACCGCCGCCTTGCCGCGACACGCCGCAGTCATCTTGTTCAGTGATTTTCTCGCGCCTTTGGATGACATATCAAATTGCGTGCGTAGTCTTATGCACCAGGGCGTGGCCGGCCACATGGTGCAGATCCTGGACCCGGCGGAAGAGACGCTTCCTTTTTCAGGCCGCGTGCGATTCGTCGGCATGGAACACGAGGGATCGACCGTTATCGACCGCGCGGAAGAAGCCCGGGACAACTACACGCGCAAACTCGAAGCACACAGGGACGGGCTAAAGTCCCTGGCTATGCAATCCGGCTGGAGCTTTGGCATTCATCGGACGGATCATTCACCGCAACTGGCCATGGCCGCTCTTCACAACGCCATCACAGGACACAGGCACTGACGGCACGCCACAAATGTTGAACTTGGGTCTCATATCTTTTGCAACGCCATGGGTGCTCGCCGCCGCCGCCGCGCTGCCGATCGTCTGGCTGCTTCTGCGCCTGACCCCGCCGGCGGTCAGACAAATAAACTTTCCCGCTGTTCGCCTACTCTTCGGTCTCGATCCGACTCAGCGGACCGCCGCCCACACGCCGCCGTGGCTGATCATTTTAAGGCTGGCGATCTTGATCCTGGCCCTGTTGGGATTGGCCGACCCGGTATTGAACTTCAAGTCCGAAGAAGGATCCGGGACGACCATTGTGGTGGTGGACAATGGATGGGCAAGCGCGGCCAATTGGGAGGAACGCGCAAGCACATTGCGGTCCACATTGGACGGCGCGGGACGACGCGGCCAATCCGTGGTGGTATTGGCGACCGCGCGGCTGCCGACCGGAGAAATGCTGCCGGCCACGGTGCAGGCAGCGGATGACGGCGTCGCGACGGCGGCACAGGTTACAGCACACCCTTGGCCGACCGAGCCTGCCTCCGCTGCGGCTCTGCTCGACGGCCTTGATATTCAAACACCAGCTTCGTCGATCTGGATCAGTGACGGCCTCGGCGGCGCCGGCGCCGAAACATTGGCAAGCAAATTGGATGGCCTTGGCGAACTGACGGTCATCGACAGCGGCCCTTTGTCGCCGCCCCTGGTTTTGCACGCACCCGATCGTAAAGTGGCGAGCAGCGGTGGCATCGTGACCAACAGTATTGAATTGAGGTTGACCCGCGTAGCCGATGATAGCGGAACGGAAATCGCCGAAAATGCGCGCGCCATTGATTCAAACAATCAAATCTTGGCGCGCGCGACGATGACATTTGACAGAGGCGCGACGTCGTCTTCAGCGATCTTGGAGATGCCGTCCGAACTGGCCAACCGAATTTCGCGCTTCGACATCGAAGGGCGGCCGGGTGCCTCGACGACGATCTTGGCGGACGACCAATGGCAGCGCCGGCCGGTTGGGATTGCGCAGGCAACCTCTCAAGGCATCACGGCGCCACTACTCGAAGACGCCTATTATATCGATCAAGCGCTCTCGCCATTTGCCGATGTACGCATGGGCACGCTGGACGAATTGTTCAGCCGGCCTTTAGCCGTTCTCGTCATGGCAAAAGGGGGACGCATACTGGACGAAGACATAAGCCAACTCTCGGATTGGATTCGCGAAGGCGGCGTACTGGTACGCTTTGCCGGCCCGCAATTAACCGAGAATGTCGATACGCTGCTGCCGGTAAGTTTGCGGGCGGGCGGGCGAACTTTGGGCGGCGCCATGTCTTGGAGCGAACCGGCGCATCTTGCAGCGTTTCCTGAAACATCACCGTTCAAGGGCCTTGTCGTACCCGACGATGTGACCATCTCTTCACAGGTGCTTGCGGAGCCGGCCGCCGATCTCACCAACAAAACATGGGCGCGCTTAAGCGACGGCACGCCGCTTGTCACCGCCGAACAACGCGGCCAAGGATGGATTGTTTTGTTCCATGTCTCGGCCACGCCCGAATGGTCCAAGCTGCCGCTGTCCGGATTATTCGTCGATATGCTCCGCCAAGTGGTAGATGTCAGCCGCGGCATACCGCCCGACACACCGGCGGACGCCACCGGTTTTCTTGCACCGTATTCGATTATGGATGGCTTTGGACGCCTTCAGCCGCCCGGCCCCACCGTGACCGCCATCAACGGAGAAACATTTACGGAAACCCGCGCGGAGCCGTCACACCCTCCGGGGCTTTATGGCCCGCCAGGCGCGACACGCGCGCTTAATTTGTCCGCCACACTCCGCGAGCTTGAGCCTTTGGCAAATCTACCGCTTGGCACAACGCGACTGACCTTTGCCGGCATGTCTCAGGAACGCGTTCTCAAGCCGTGGTTCCTGACTGCCGCCTTGATCCTTTTGCTCGCCGATCTCTTGATCAGCTTTGTCTTGCGCAAACTGGTTCCCGAGCCCGCCCAATTGCTGAGGCGCGGCGCTGCGACTGGCGCAGCGGCGATGTTCATTCTTGCTGCGATGAGCGGGGACGTCCGCGCTGCCGACGACACAGCGGAAAATGTACGGCAAATCGACAGCTTGGCGCAGGCCGCCATACTCGAGACCCGCCTCGCCTATGTCATGACCGGATCGGCGGAAGTGGACCGGGTAGCGGCCGCAGGGCTCGACGCCCTCACTCAATTGCTCGGCGCGAGAACAGCAGCCGAGCTTGCGCAACCAACCCGCCTAAACCTTACTTCTCCGGGCATGGCTAGGGACGCATTGATCCCCTATCCGCTTATTTATTGGCGCATCACGCCCAACCAGGACGATCCGTCAGCACAAGCCGTCGATGCCCTCAATCACTACTTGAACAGCGGCGGTACGATTGTTTTCGACGCCCCGGATCAAACCAGCGCGCTCGGCAGCACGTCCCCCGGCGCGAACGGCAACCGGCTGGACAAGATCTTGCGCCTACTGGATGTGCCGCCATTGGTTGAAGTGCCGCAAGACCACGTACTCACGCGTAGTTTTTATCTTCTGAACGGCATGCCCGGGCGGTATGCGGATTCATCCGTAATGATCGAACGCGCATCGAGCGAAAATGACGGCGTTTCTTCCGTTGTCATCGGCGGTAACGATTGGGCGGCAGCTTGGGCCCGGGATTCAAATGGATTTCCGATGTATTCGGCGGTTCCCGGCGGCGAACGCCAGCGCGAACTTGCCTATAGAGTCGGCGTTAATCTTGTGATGTACGCCCTTACCGGAAACTACAAGGGCGATCAGGTGCATCTGCCCTCCATTATGGAGAGGCTGACCCAATGACCGGTATCGCCTTTGCGCCGCTCGTTCCGGCCCCCATCATTATTGTCCTGCTGATCTTGGCGTTGGGCATGATCGGTTACGGCCTCTGGCGCGGCGCCAAGGGGATATTACTACGCGCGCTGCCCATTCTTGCGCTTCTCATCGCGCTGTCCGACCCGGAACTGATGCGCGAGAACCGGTCTCCGTTAAAAGACGTTGCCGTCATTGTTGTTGACGAAAGCGCAAGCCAGCAGTTGGGCGAGCGCTCGGCGCGGACATCCGCTGCGCTCGAGCGACTACGCACAACACTAAACGCCGAAGAGGACCTCGAACTTAGAATTGTGCGTGCAGGCCGCAGTGAAACCGGCGGCCAGGACGGCACGAGATTGTTTTCAGCCCTTGCCGCGGCAACCAGCGACGTGCCGGCGCAACGGCTCGCCGGAGCGATACTGATCACCGACGGGCAAATTCACGACGTCTTAACGCCCGAGCAAGCAGCGCAGGTCCAGGCCCCCTATTTGAAAGCACCCTTGCACGCGTTGATTACGGGCAGAAAAGATGAATTTGACCGGCGTGTTCGTGTGGACCGCGCCCCGGACTTCGGCCTCGTCGATAAAACAGCCGACGTCGTATTGAAGGTCGAAGACACCACGGTGGCTAACGGCACGCCCATACCGGTCACCATCTTTCGAAACGGCAGCACCCCGCAAACCCTCACGCTTCCCGCGGGCGAACCCACTGAAGTTCCGCTGCCGATCGAAAATGCCGGCGCCAATGTTTTTGAAGTCGAGGTTGCCGCAGGTGTTGGAGAACTGTCGGAAGCCAACAACAAAACCTTGATTGCCATCAACGGCGTGCGCGACCGGCTCCGCGTGCTGCTTGTGTCCGGCCAACCCCATGTGGGCGAACGCGCCTGGCGAAATTTGTTGAAATCAGACCCCAATGTGGACTTGGTTCATTTCACTATTTTGCGCCCATTGAATAAAGACGACGGAACACCGCTCAACGAACTGGCCCTCATCACCTTCCCCATTCGGGAACTATTCGAGGAGAAGCTTAACGACTTCGATCTGGTGATTTTCGACCGCTACAGCCAGAGAGGATTAGTGCCGTTTCAGTTCATGGCCAATGTCGCCGATTACGTACGCGAGGGCGGCGCGGTGATGCTTGCCGTCGGCCCAGAATACTCAGATAGCTTTTCGCTTTTCGGCAGCCCGCTGCAAAGCGTTCTGCCGGCCGAACCAACCGGACGGGTCTTCAATGGTATATTCAAGCCGCATCTAAGCTCTGTCGGTAAACGGCATCCGGTGACGGCTGAGTTGGCCGGCGCACTTGCGAACGACGCCGAAGGTGAGCCCAGCTGGGGCCGCTGGCTGCGCCAAGTGCAAGTTCGCGACGGCGAAGGCCGACCGGTCATGATCGGCCAGGAAGACGAACCGCTTCTGATCCTGGATCGGGTCGGCGAAGGCCGCGTGGCCTTGCTTTTGAGTGACACGGTCTGGCTTTGGGGCAAGGGCTTTGACGGCGGCGGTCCCCAGGTCGAGTTGCTGCGCAGAGTTTCACACTGGCTCATGAAGGAGCCGGAACTGGAAGAAGAGTCCCTTACCGCCGAAGTGCAAGGCGGCTCGTTGGCGATCACCCGCCGAAGTCTTGCCGAAGAAGAAATTCCGGTGACCGTGACGGCCCCGGGCGGTCAAGTTGAAACCGTCATTCCCAAGGACGCGGGCAATGGGCGCTTTGTCGCCCATCTGCCCATTGATGATCCAGGTCTTTATCAACTGAGCGACGGCACAAACACGACGGTCGCCGCTGTGGGAACGCCAAATCCGCTCGAAACTTATGACGTGGTCGCAACGGGAAGCCGTGTAACGCCACTTACACAAACGACCAATGGCGGCGTCTATTGGCTGGACGACGGCACGGTCCCGGCCATTCGGCGTATCGCACCCGACCGGATTGCGCGCGGGTCCAGCTGGCTGGGTCTAAGAGCGAACGAACAATTCGTCGTCACCGGCGTCACGCAAACTCCGCTGGCGCCGGTCGCACTTATTCTATTGCTGGTAATGGCAGGTGCGATGCTCGCGTGGTGGCAGGAAGGCAAGTAAAGCCTATTGCACCGCCGTCACGAGTTCAGCGCGCACTTTCTGACGCAATACGTCAATAGCGACCAGGTCGCCGCCCATCTTTACGTGCCAGAACGTCCAACCATTGCATGCCGGAGCCCCCTGCACCGCCGCCCCCACTTGGTGGATTGAGCCGCGATGGTCCGAGGAAATGACGGTTCCGTCTGCGCGCACTTTCGCGGAAAAGCGCCCTGATGGGTCGGTGAGGACACTGCCAGCTCTCAGCAGACCGCGCTCGACAACGGTGCCGAACGGGATACGCGGTTCGGATTTCTTGCTTGGCGTTATAAGCAACTTCTCATCCTCGACCGGTTTGATTTTGGAAAGACGCGAACGCGCCGCGGCAATGTAATTTTTGTCCCGCTCAATGCCGATGTACTTGCGGCCAAGCGATTTCGCGACCGCGCCCGTCGTGCCCGTTCCAAAAAAGGGATCGAGCACCACATCTCCCGGCTTTGTCGCGGCCATCAGCACCCTATACAGAAGCGATTCCGGTTTTTGCGTCGGATGTATTTTGGCGCCGTCTTCACCCTTCAAACGCTCTTCACCCGTGCAAAGCGGCAGCGTCCAATCGCTGCGCATTTGCAGGCCATCATTCATGTTCTTCATGGCGTCGTAATTGAATGTGTAGCGCGCATCTTTGGACTTCGCGCACCAGATCAGCGTTTCATGTGCATTCGTAAACCGCGTGCCGCGGAAATTGGGCATCGGATTAGACTTGCGCCAGACGATGTCATTCAGGACCCAGTAGCCAAGATCCTGAAGCGTCGCACCGACGCGAAAAATATTATGGTAGGAGCCGATGACCCAAAGACTGCCGGTGTCTTTCAAAATGCGACGCGCGGCGGCGAGCCATGCATGCGTGAAATCGTCATAGGCCTTAAAATCTGAAAAACGATCCCACTCGTCATCCACGCCGTCGACACGTGAATTGTCCGGCCGGTGCAATTCACCGCCAAGCTGGAGGTTGTAGGGTGGATCGGCGAAAATGAGATCGACGCTACCTTCCGGCAGCTTCTTCATGGCAGCAATGCAATCGCCGCCGTAGATAACGTTGGTTTTAAAAGCCGCGCTCTTTTTTGCCGGCATAGGTAAGGTCCCCAAAAGTAAACCTCAGGCGCGTTGACCGCGCCTTGAGGTTTTGTATGCGCCCCGAAACTTGGGACAGTTTCCCTCCCCACCCCGCAACCCCGTTTGACCGGGCGTTCGGGCGGGAAGCCCCGTTGCGCGAGACCTCATTTTTACGCGCCGTCCATTCGAGACAGCGTCGGGTCCCGTCACGAAGAATCATAAGAATCAAATGTTTAGGGTGTGTAAAGGCCGCCGCGACTAGGGGGCTATATATTGAGTCCCCGGACTCACCGGGACTCAATCCCTAGGGTTCGGCAAAAATTTATTCAAAAAAAATCAGGAAAATTTTTGCTGAACGCCCTTCGGATTCAAAGCGGCCTTGATGGGCGCAAATGAGCGGCGGTGATGGGGTGTTACACCTAGCTTCGCGATACCGGCCTGATGCGCTGCCGTTCCGTATCCCATGTTGGTTTCCCACCCATAGCCCGGAAACGAAGCCGCCAAGTCTGTCATGATTTTATCCCGCGTGACCTTGGCAATGACCGACGCCGCGGCGATGGAAAGGCTTTTGCCGTCCCCTTTGATGACTGGTGTGACACTACAAGGCAATTTCGGCGCGCGATTCCCATCGACAAGCGCCAAGGTTATGTCGCAGCCCAAATTAGCCACAGCCCGTTCCATGGCGCGATAAGTCGCGTTTAAAATATTGATACTGTCGATTTCGGTGACGTCCGCATGCCCAACGCCGATGGTCGCCGCCTCCGATCCGCGCAGTGCGTCGAATAATTTTTCGCGGCGCTGTGCGGAAAGTTTCTTTGAGTCGTCCAGCCCTGCGCGCAATGCCCGCGGCAGGGTGTCAACGTCGAGAATTACAGCGGCGGCAAATACCGGCCCGGCCCATGGCCCTCTGCCCGCCTCGTCAATGCCTGCGATAACGGCAGATGGATTCTTTTTTAATTGCGTTTGTTCAAGATCAAAATTGGGCATCGACGATTGCGTCGTTCCAAAGAGAGCTAAGATTTTTTCTTTTCCGCGACATGTTCCATAAGGCGCGGCATGAGTTCAACGAAATTGCAGGGCTTGTGCCGAATATCCAACTGATATTTGAGGATTTCGTCCCACCCATCTTTGACCGCACCGGTCGAACCGGGCAAAGCGAACAGATAGGTCCCACGCGCAACGCCCGCGGTCGCGCGCGACTGCACGGTCGATGTGCCTATACTTTTCAAGCTAACCCAGCGAAACAACTCACCGAAGCCGGGAATCTCTTTTTCGCAAACCTGCTGAAAAGCTTCCGGTGTCACGTCCCGCCCGGTTACGCCCGTCCCGCCCGACGTGATTACGCAGTCAATTTTAGGGCTATCGATCCATTGCTTTAGTTTGGTCACAATAACCGCAACATCGTCCGTAACAATGACTCGTTCGGCTAGGCTATGTCCCGCTTGTGCGATCCGCTCGGCAAGCACGTCTCCCGATGTATCGGTCTCGGACGTTCGCGTATCCGACACCGTCATGATTGCTATATTGATTGGTACAAAAGATTTGGTTTCGTCAATTCCGGCCATAGACCGCACCGTGACCTTGTTGCGATTAAACGTCGGGGGAGTCAGCGAGTTTTTGTTTTATGGCCAACAAGTCCCGCCAGGCCAATCGCTTTTGCTGAGGTGACCGCAAAAGATACGCCGGATGGAACATCGCCAGACACGGCACCGGTCTCACTAAGCCCGGTGTCTCATACTCGTACCAGCGCCCACGCAGCTTGGTGATGCCCATCGTCTTGGCAAGAAGTGTTTTGGCTGCAAGACCGCCGACAAACACCAAAACGGCAGGATCAACCAGCTCGACATGGCGCTGCGTAAACGGAAGGCACGAGGCAATTTCCTGATCCGTCGGTGAACGGTTCCCGGGCGGGCGCCAAAATACAATGTTGGTGATGTAGGCGTTTTCCGTGCGTGAAAGTCCGATGGACTCCAGCATCCGGTCGAGAAGCTTGCCCGAAACGCCGACAAACGGCAGGCCCTGGCGGTCTTCGTCCGCCCCAGGAGCTTCACCGATAAACATGATGCGGGCAGTTGGGTTGCCGTCACTGAACACCGTACGGCTTGCGAACTTCTTGAGACCGCATCCCTCGTAAGCCTCAACAGCCGCCTTCAACTCTTCGACGGACTGCGCTGCTTGCGCTAAATGAACGGCGCTTTGGCGCGCGGCGCTCGGATCAACTTGAGGTGGAGGCGGCGGCGTAGAAAGAGCGGCAGGCGGGGATTTGGGTGGTGATTGTGGCGCGGCAGGGACCGAGGCTGAGTCCGCAGTCTTAAATCTATCGACCGGCGCATCGCCAATTGCTTCATCGACACCGGCGTCCACATACCAGCGCAAAAGCGCGGCGGGATCGTCCGCCAAACCATTTAAATCATCCGTCATGGCCGGAGTGTGCTGCGCACAGGAATAAACTGCAAGCGCGGAGCCACAAGACGATCCAGGGCCTAATGATAGCCTTCGCCAACCCGCACTTTTCCGCGAAACACCCTGTAGACATAAACGGTATACCCCAGCACCACCGGCAAAATGATCAAGGTGCCTACCAGAATGAACAATTGCGTATCCGGCGCGGCGGCGGCATCCCAAATCGAGATCGACGGCGGCACCACATAGGGAAAACGGCTAACCGCCAGTCCCAAATACCCCAGGGCAAACATGGCAATGGCCATGACAAACGGCATTGTTTCATGCCCGGACCTCAAAGACCGCCAAAGGTTAAAAGCAACACCCGCCGTCAGAATCGGCACTGGTGCCAGGAAATATATGTTGGGAAGCGAAAACCAGCGTTCACGAATGCCCGCGTCGAAAGCCACCATCCACAAACTTACGGACCCCATGGCAATTAAAACGATAATGAAAAGCTGATTGGCCATGGTCCGTGCGTGGGCCTGCAACGAGCCTTCGGCTTTCATGACGAGCCATGTCGCGCCAAGCAAGGCGTAGCCAGGCAGTAATGACAGGCCAACAAGTATGGTGAATGGCGTAAGCCAATCAAATGCACCGCCGGCAAAAACGCCATTTTCCACGTTAAAGCCTTGAACGAAAGCGCCAAGGTTGTTGCCCTGGAAAAAGGTGGCTGTGAACGATCCGCCAAAGAACGCCATATCCCAGAACTTCTTCGAGCTGTCCGCCTTGAACCGGAATTCGAAGGCGACGCCGCGGAATACCAGCGCGATGAGCATAATGGTGATAGGCAGATACAGCGCGGGCATAATCGTGGCATAAGCCAATGAAAACGTTCCCATGAGCCCGGCGCCGCCGATAATCAACCAGGTTTCATTTCCGTCCCACACCGGCGCGACGCTGTTCATCATCACATCACGTTCCGCTTCCGCCCGTCGGGACAGAAACAGAATTCCGATTCCCAAATCAAAACCGTCGAGCACAACGTAAAGAAATACGCCTATGGCGATGATAGCGCCCCAAACAATCGGAAGAATGAATTCCATACCCATTACTCCGCTGCCATCGACGATGATTCAGGAAACGCCAGCGGTCTCCTTGATGATCCACCGCCGGTGGGAGCGCCGCCATCCTCTGGCCCGCGGCGAACCAATTTGACGATGTAATAGGCGCCGGAGGTAAATACGAC
>Ga0181593_10001367_pt1 | contig 22026 bp, 24 predicted proteins | sample 071ome_19_FD_133756 | JGI IMG/M metagenome (GOLD analysis project Ga0181593, IMG submission 133756) | Coastal salt marsh microbial communities from the Groves Creek Marsh, Skidaway Island, Georgia - 071413AT metaG (megahit assembly) | ecosystem: Environmental > Aquatic > Marine > Intertidal...
AACTGCAAGTTCGCGCCTGAAAACTGCAAGTTCGCGGGGTGTGGCAGGATATGTGCCGTGAACAGCACCCCGATCGCCGCGCGGCCCTGTGCGGCTATCGCCAGCATCATCATCATTACCTAGCGCGTCGATACCCCTCGACGCGCTGCCCTTCGCCTAGCGAGGGGCTTTTTTGATGGTGGGAGAGAAGGAGAGATGAGTACGTCACCGCTTCCCCAGGGAGACGCGTTCCACGTGTACGACACCACCTTGCGCGACGGCGCCCAGCGCGAGGGCATTTCGTACTCGGTCATCGACAAATTGGCCGTGGCACGGCTGCTCGACGACTACGGCGTGGGATTCATCGAGGGTGGCTGGCCCGGGGCCCTGCCGAAGGACACCGAGTTCTTCCAGCGCGCCCAGACCGAGCTGCAGCTGAAGTACGCGCAGTTGGTGGCGTTCGGCGCGACCCGCAAGGCGGGTGTGGTGGTTTCTGAAGACCAGCAGGTGCGGGCACTGCTCGACTCGGGTGCGCCGGTGATCACGTTGGTTGCGAAGTCCGATGTGTGGCACGTTGAACAGGCGCTGAAGACGTCGCTCGATGAGAACGAGGCGATGATCCGCGACACCGTCGCCTTCCTGGTGGGGGAAGGGCGTCGGGTGTTCGTGGATATGGAGCACTTCTTCGACGGCTACAAGCACGATTCCGATTACGGGGTGCGGTTGCTCGTGGCTGCTGCAGAGTCCGGTGCTGATGTGGGCGTGCTGTGTGACACCAACGGCGGGATGCTGCCTGTGGGGATGGCAGAGATTGTTTCGGATGTTGCCGAGCGGTCCGGCGTTCGCCTGGGCATCCACTGCCAGGACGACACCGGGTGCGCGGTGGCCAATTCGGTCACGGCGGTGTCTGCTGGTGTGACCCATGTGCAGTGCACCGCGAACGGCTACGGCGAGCGGACCGGCAACGCGGACTTGTTCCCCGTGGTGGCGAACCTGCAGTTGAAGATGGGCATCGAGTGCTTGCCGGAGGGCAAGATGGCCGAGACCCGTCGCATTTCGCATGCGATCGCGGAGATCGCGAACATCGCACCGGACACCCACCAGGCGTACGCCGGGGTTTCCTCCTTCGCCCACAAGGCCGGCTTGCATGCCTCGGCGTTGAAGGTCAACCCCGAGCTCTACAACCACATCGACCCTGCGCTGGTCGGTGGAGATCAGCGGGTGCTCGTGACCGAGATGGCCGGGCGCGCCTCGGTCGAGATGAAGAGCAAGGAACTCGGCTACGACATCGCCGGGGACAAGGAACGGGTGACCCGGGTCGTGGAGACCGTCAAGGACCTGGAGTCCAAGGGATGGACGTTCGAAGCGGCGGATGCCTCCTTCGAGTTGATTCTCATGGGTGCCGACCAACAAGAGTCGCGCTTTGAGGTGGAGTCCTGGCGGACGATCGTCGAGCAAGACGCCTCCGGCGAGGTGCGAACCGAAGCCACGGTCAAGGTTCGCGCTAACGGCGAGCGCATGATCAGCACCGCCGAGGGCAATGGTCCGGTGAACGCACTCGACAAGGCGCTTCGCTCGGCCGTTACGTCCCTCCACCCGCAACTCGAGCCGCTCGAACTCGTGGACTACAAGGTCCGCATCCTGGAGAAGGGCGACGCAGACACCTCGGGAACCGCCAGCGTGACGCGGGTGCTCGTATCGACGTCCGATGGAAACCGCGAGTGGACCACCCTGGGTGTCCACGAGAACGTGATCGCGGCCTCCTGGCGCGCCCTCGAGGATGCGCTCACCTACGGGCTGATGCGCGGCGAACTATCGGAGTAGTTGCTCATTAGGGTGGGCCGGTGCTGATTTGCCGGTTCGCCGCGGGCGAGGACATTTGGTACGGGGCCGTCGATGGTCTCGACGACAACGACGACATCACCGAAGAATCGATCGTTGCGCCCATCGAGGGTCACCCGTTTGTGGAGATCCGTCCCGAGGGCAGCGTCCTGAAGCTCGCCGATGTGCGGCTGCTGGCACCGGTGCTGCCGAGCAAGGTGGTGTGCGTCGGGAAGAACTATCGCGACCACGCTGCGGAAATGGGTGGCGAGGCTCCGCATGAGCCGCTGCTGTTCTTGAAGCCGAATACGTCGGTGATCGGATCCGGCGATCCCATCGACCTGCCGTGGCAGTCCGAGCAGGTCGAGCATGAGGGTGAACTCGCGGTGGTGATCGGTCGGATGTGTAAGGACGTTCCCGTGGACCGCGTGAACGACGTCATCTTCGGTTACTCGATCGCCAACGACGTCACCGCGCGTGACCTGCAAAAGTCCGATGGTCAGTGGACCCGGGCCAAGGGCTTCGACACCTTCTGTCCGATCGGGCCGTGGATCCAAACGGACCTGAATCCGGCCGACGCGGACATTACGGTCACCGTCAACGGAGAACAGCGCCAGCACTCGGGTATCGATGCGATGGTGCACGACGTCCCGGCGCTCGTCGCCTACGTTAGTTCCTGCATGACCCTGCTGCCGGGCGATGTGATCTTGACCGGCACCCCCGCAGGTGTGGGACCTATGACGGCCGGTGATTCGGTAAGCGTCGCCATCACCGGTATCGGAACGTTGACCAATCCAGTGAGGAGTGCCGCCCCGTGAGCGATGTTCGCGTTCGGTTCTGTCCATCGCCCACCGGCAACCCGCACGTCGGGATGATCCGTACCGCGCTGTTCAACTGGGCCTACGCCCGGCACACCGGAGGCACGTTCGTCTTCCGGATCGAGGACACCGACTCGGCGCGCGATAGTGAGGATTCCTACGAGGCACTGCTGGCGTCGTTGCGTTGGCTCGGCTTGGACTGGGACGAGGGACCGGAAGTCGGGGGTCCGTACGGGCCCTATCGGCAATCCGAACGGCGTGAGTCGTACTCGGCGATGGTCGAGAAGTTGCTGGCCGGCGGTTATGCCTACGAGTGCTACTGCTCTACCGAAGAACTCGAAGCGCGGCGCGAGCAGGCGATGGCCGAGAAGCGTGCGCCCGGGTACGACGGTCACTGCCGCGAACTGAGTGATGCGCAGAAGCAGGCGTACATCGACGAGGGGCGCCCGGCCGTCGTTCGGTTCCGGATGCCCGACCGAGATTTCACCTGGGATGACCTCATCCGAGGTGAGATCACCTTCGCCGCCGGTCAGGTGCCCGATTACGTCCTCCAGCGAGCCAATGGTGAACCTCTTTACACACTCGTCAACCCGACCGACGATGCCGCGATGAAGATCACCCACGTCCTGCGGGGTGAGGATCTGCTGTCGTCCACGCCCCGGCAGATCGCGCTGTATGAGGCGATGATCGCTATCGGCGCGTTCGAGGGTCCGGTTCCGCGGTTCGGGCACCTGCCGTATGTGATGGGCGAGGGGAACAAGAAGCTGTCCAAGCGCGATCCGGAGTCCTCACTGCAGATGTATCGCGACGAGGGCTATCTGCCGGAGGGTCTGACCAATTACCTCGCGCTGCTCGGCTGGTCGCCCGGTGGCGACGTCGAGTTCTTCAGCAAGCAGCAGATGGCCGAAGCCTTCACCCTCGATCGGGTAAACCCGAATCCGGCGCGCTTCGATTTGAAGAAGTGCACGGCGATCAACGGGGACTGGATCCGTCACCTCGGAGCCGATGAGCTCGTCGATCGGCTGGTTCCGTATCTGGTCCGCGATGGCGTCGTAAGCGATCCGCCGTCTCCGGCAGAGGTGGACTTGGTTCGCGCCGTGGTTCCGTTGATCTCCGAACGGATGGAGACCCTCGGGCAAGCCAGCTCAATGATCGGTTTCCTGTTCGTCGAGGACGTGGTGGTCGACCCGGCCGATGCCGACAAGATCCTGGGAGAGCAGTCGGGTGAGGTGCTGGGCGCAGCCGAAGCGGCGCTCTCGGCTCTGCAGCAGTGGACCACCGAAGCCATCGAAGGTGCCCTGCGCTCGGCCCTGATCGATGGATTGGGTCTTAAGCCCAAGGTCGCCTTCGGACCGGTCCGTCTTGCGATAACCGGACGTCGGGTTTCCCCGCCGTTGTTCGAGTCGATGGAACTGCTGGGCGCGGAACGTTCACTCGCCCGGATCGCGGCGCTGAAAGGTGCATGACTACACTTGCCGGGTCCCATGGGGTATGGGGTAATTGGCAGCCCGACTGGTTCTGGCCCAGTTAGTCTAGGTTCGAGTCCTGGTACCCCAGCGACGAGCGAGTGCTCGGCATGGCCCCGTTGTGTAGCGGCCTAGCACGCCGCCCTCTCAAGGCGGTAGCGCGGGTTCGAATCCCGTCGGGGCTACGAGGGCCCTCCCACTAGGGAGGGCCCTTTCGCTTGCTTGCGTAGAATCCAGATTCGTCGCTGATCAATGTTGGAGGATTTCGTGGGACGCACCCTGGCCGAGAAAGTCTGGCAGGACCACATCGTGCGTTCGGCCGAAGGCGAGCCGGACCTGTTGTACATCGACCTGCACCTGGTTCATGAGGTGACCAGCCCGCAGGCCTTCGACGGCCTCCGCGCCGCCGGTCGTCCGGTTCGCAGGCCCGACCTCACCCTGGCAACCGAAGACCACAACATTCCCACCGTCGACGTGGACAAGCCGATTGCCGACCCGGTATCACGTGCCCAGGTCGACGCGTTACGCAAGAACTGCGCTGAATTCGGTGTTCCCCTGTACTCCCTGGGCAACGTCGAGCAGGGCATCGTGCACGTTGTAGGACCGCAGTTGGGTCTGACCCAGCCGGGTATGACGATCGTGTGCGGCGACTCGCACACCAGTACCCACGGTGCCTTCGGCGCGCTGGCTTTCGGGATCGGTACCAGCGAGGTGGAGCATGTGCTGGCCACCCAGACGCTGCCGCTGAAGCCGTTCAAGACGATGGCGATCAATGTCGATGGGGAACTGCCCGAGGGCGTGTCGGCGAAAGACATCATCTTGGCGGTGATCGCCAAGATCGGAACCGGCGGCGGACAGGGCTACGTCCTGGAGTACCGCGGGTCGGCGATCCGTGGTCTATCCATGGAAGGCCGGATGACCATCTGCAACATGTCCATCGAGGCCGGAGCCCGGGCCGGAATGATCGCCCCCGACCAGACCACCTTCGACTACGTCGAGGGCCGCGAACGTGCGCCGCAGGGCGCCGAGTGGGACGCGGCCGTCGCTTACTGGAAGACGCTGTTCACCGACGACGACGCCGTTTTCGATGCCGTCGTCGATATCGACGCCGCGTCGTTATCTCCCTTCGTCACGTGGGGAACCAACCCCGGTCAGGGACTGCCGCTGTCGGCCAACATTCCTTCGCCCGACGACGCAACCGACGACGTCGACCGCGTGGCCATCGAACGCGCGCTCGAATACATGGACCTCACGCCGGGGATGCCATTGCGCGACGTGGCCATCGACACCGTCTTCATCGGGTCGTGCACCAACGGCCGGATCGAGGATCTGCGGGTCGCGGCCGACGTCCTGCGGGGCAAGAAAGTCAAGGACGGCATGCGGCTGATGGTGGTGCCCGGATCGGCGCGTGTTCGGCTGCAAGCAGAGTCCGAGGGCTTGGACCAGGTGTTCCTCGAGGCCGGCGGCGAATGGCGAGGCGCCGGTTGCTCGATGTGTTTGGGCATGAACCCCGACAAACTCACTCCCGGCGAGCGCAGCGCCTCGACTTCCAATCGCAACTTCGAGGGTCGCCAGGGCCCGGGGGGTCGCACCCATCTGGTCTCGCCGGGGGTCGCGGCAGCGACCGCCGTGACCGGCCATCTCGCCTCTCCCGCAGACCTCGCGTAACCGACCCGACGTAGGAGCATCCCCATGGAACCGTTCATCCGGCACACCGGAACCGCCGCACCGTTGCGGCGCAGCAACGTCGACACCGACCAGATCATCCCCGCGGAGTACCTGAAGCGAATTACGCGAGACGGCTTCGAAGACGGCCTGTTCTCTGCGTGGCGCAAGGATCCCGATTTCGTGCTCAACCAGCCCGAGTATCAGGGTGTGAGCGTGCTCGTTGCTGGACCGGACTTCGGGACTGGCTCATCGCGAGAGCACGCCGTGTGGGCCCTGCAGAACTACGGCTTCGCCGTGGTTCTCTCGTCCCGCTTCGCCGATATCTTCCGTGGGAATTCCGGTAAGGGCGGACTGCTGACCGCCCAGGTCGATCAGTCGGTGATCGATGAACTGTGGGCCCTGATCGAGGCGGATCCATCGCTCGAGGTGACCGTCGACCTGGATTCTCGCACCGTATCCGCCGGGGAATTGACGGCCGATTTCGAGGTCGACAACTACGTTCGGTGGCGTTTGATGGAGGGTTTGGACGATATCGGGATAACCCTCCAGCATGCGGACGCCATCTCGGAATTCGAAGCCGAACGACCGGAATTCAAGCCCGTCACGCAGTAGACCGATGTGACGGAAATCCCTTTTATTACAAAGCAATTTTCCGGCGCGCCGAAGCGCTGAAGCCGTTGACCTCGCATAGGTTTTGCGGTGTCGGCCAAACGGTCGATTTCCTAACGCCCTCCGGAGGGGTATAACTCGTGAACAAAGCAGATCTGATCGACAACGTGTCGAACCGTCTCGGCCACAGCAAGAAGGACGTCACGGACATCGTCGACGCGTTCTTGCATGAGACCAAGAAGGCCGTGGCCAAGGGCAACAAGGTTGCCGTGGCTGGTTTCGGTGTATTCGAGTCCAGCGCCCGCAAGGCGCGCATGGGCCGCAACCCGCGCACCGGCGAGGCCGTGAAGATCAAGGCCACCAAGCTCCCCAAGTTCCGCCCGGGTGCGGAGTTCAAGGGCGTGGTGTCCGGAGCCAAGAAGATCGTGGATCCGTCCGCGAGCAAGCCGGCTTCTAAGGCAAGCACTGCCAAGAAGGCCGCGAAGAAGGCTCCGGCCAAGAAGACCGCTGCCAAGAAGGCCGCGAAGAAGGCACCGGCTAAGAAGGCTGCGGCCAAGAAGACCGCCAAGAAGCGGTAACTCTTCCCCCACTTCGATGAGGGCCGCCCCTAGGGGTGGCCCTCATCGCTGTCTCGGGGCGGGGACGCGACCACGGTTGTGGCCGCGGATGTGGTCGCCGTGCCGGCTCCCAGCCGGAGTGCGTCCCACAAATCGACTTCGGTATCGACATCGCGCCGAGCGCGAGCCCAGGTGAGAACGTCTGGCGGCAGGTGCGGCGACCGAGCATCCGGGGATGGGCCCAGTTCAACCGCTCCGCTTGCCCGATGGTGGGCGCGTGAATGTGATCCGAAGTGTGGTGCGGCGTCGGTGATTTGGGAGCACCACATCGTGGAGCCGGTTCCCGCGGCATCGGCGACGAAGGAGACGTCGTGGTCCGCGGCCTGTGCGAGGACCGCAGTGAGGACTTCGGGTGACAGACACGGAGCGTCACCCAAAATGGCGATCACAGGTGATGTCGATGCGTAGGCGTCCCGTGCAGCGGCAATAGCCTCATTGATTCCGCTTGCTTTCGGTTCGGTGAAGACGTCGCACCCCTGCCGGCGCGCCAATTCGTGGACTGCGGGATCGGGCGATACGACCACGGTCCGTTCGATCTGTTGGCATCCGCTGCAGGCGCGCAGGACGTCAATCGCAAACGCCTCGATGAGGTCGGCCGACCCCTGCGGTTTTCCGGTGAGGCGGGACTTGCCTTGCGTCAGGGATCGCACGGGGACGATCGCTGTCCAGGTTGACGAAGATGTTCGAGGGGTCCGCACTGACCCATTCAACGCTACGGACCGACTAGCCTGCACGGGTGTCACGTGGACGAATGCCCCGAGTGCGCCGGTCATGGAGGCTTGGACCGGGCTATCGGATCGCGGTGTTCTTGCTGTGGCCCCTTATGACGTGGTTCACCAAGCGCGACTGGCGCGGCATGGAGCATCTGAATACCGACGACGGCGGAATCATCGTTGCCGGTAACCACATCTCCTGGTTCGACCCTCTGGTCATCTCGCACGCTCTGTGGGAGAACGACCGCCCGCCTCGATTCCTGGCCAAGGAGTCGGTCTTCCGGGTTCCGATCGTGGGGTCCATCATCCGAAGCGCCGGTCAGATCCCGGTGTATCGGGAGACCCGCGAGGCGATCGCCGCGGTTCGCGATGCGGTGACGGCGGTCGAAGCCGGGGAGTGCGTCGTCGTCTATCCCGAGGGCACCATCTCCAAGGATCCCGATCTGTGGCCGATGGTCGGCAAGACGGGGGCAGCTCGCATTGCGTTGGCGACCGGACGGCCGCTGATCCCCGTCGCGCAGTGGGGAGCCTGTGATGTGATCCGCCCGTATAAGAAGGAGTTCCGTCTCATCCCGCGAAAGACCATGCACGTGCGAGCTGGCGATCCGGTAGACCTGTCCGATCTCGCTGGGCGGCCGCTTGATCATGAGACCTTGGAGATCGCGACGGATCGAATCATGAACGCGATCACCGAACTCCTCGAGGACATCCGAGGTGAACAGGCACCAGCGGAGCGGTATTCGCCGGTGAGGGCGCGTAAAGAAGCTCAACGGGCGCTCGAAGCACAGGAAAATGCGGACGAGGAGGGGCAGTGACCCGAGTAGCGATGATGGGCTCCGGCTCGTGGGGGACTGCCTTCGCGATGGTTCTCGCACACGCGGGTTGCGACGTGACGATCTGGGCCCGCGACCCCAAGACCGTCGAGCAGATCACCTCCATCCACCAAAATCGCACCTACCACCCGGGAGTGGAGCTGCCGGAGAACGTGCACGCCACGTTGACGGCCGAGGATGCCCTCGCCGGGGCCGACTACGTGGTTTTGGCCATCCCGTCCCAAGTGGTTCGCGCGAATCTCCAGCAGTGGAAGCCCTACATTCCCGAATCCGCGGTGATCATCTCGCTGATCAAGGGGATCGAGATCGGCACCACGCAGCGGATGAGTCAGGTGATCGCGGAAACTCTCGGGACCCCGAGTGCGCAGATCGCGGTAGTTTCTGGGCCGAACCTCGCCCGCGAGATCGTGCAGCGTCAGCCCACCGCTTCCACCGTGGCGTGCACTGACTCCGATACCGCGCGCGAGGTGCAGCACGTGTGCACGACCAACTACTTCCGCCCTTACTGGTCCGTCGACGTCATCGGCACCGAGATCGGTGGGTCGGTCAAGAACGTCATCGCGGTAGCCAATGGGATGGCCGTCGGAATGGGGCTCGGTGAGAACTCGCAGGCGTCGCTCATTACGCGCGGTCTTGCGGAGATGGCTCGGCTCGGCGTGGCCCTGGGTGCGAATCCGCTCACCTTCCAAGGACTCGCCGGCGTCGGGGACCTTGTTGCCACGTGCCAATCACCGTTATCGAGGAATCGAACATTCGGCGAGAACATCGGGTCGGGTCTGACAGTCCAGGAGACCATCGACATCACCCGGCAAACCTGCGAGGCGTACAAAAGTTGCACGCCTATCCTCGAACTCGCGCGCGAGCACGGGGTAGATATGCCGATCACCGAGCAGGTCGTCAACGTCTTGCATCACGACCACTCACCGACGGTTATGGCTGCGGCGTTTATGTCCCGGGACACCAAGGCGGAGTCAGAGCTGGGGAACTAGCTCGCCTCGATGGCCGCGTGCAGGTCCGCCCACAGGTCGGCCGGATCTTCGATTCCCACGGAAAGTCGGACAAGGTCATCGGGCACGTGCGTGGCTTCCAACGGCCAACGTCGACGCCGTTCGAGCAAGGACTCCACTCCGCCCAGACTCGTCGCGTGCGCCCAGACCTCGGTGGTCGCACATACCCGATCAGCGCGCTCGACGTTTCCTTCGAATTCGATGGACACCATGGTTCCGAAATGGCGCACAGTGCTCACCTTGGCTTTGCTGCGGAGTTTGTCAGCGAGGTAGGTCGCGGTCGACTGAGCGCGATCGATGCGCAGAGCCAACGTCCGCATTCCGCGGATAGCCAGGTAGGAGTCGAAGGCGCTCGGTGCTGCGCCGAGGAGGATCCGCCTGGTGCGCAGTTGTTCGGCGAGATCGGGATTGGACGTTACGAGCGCACCCATGAGCAGGTCAGAGTGGCCGGAAAGGCTCTTGGTCGCGCTGTGCATGACTACATCGGCACCGAGTTCGAGTGGCCGCTGCAGGATCGGGGTAGCGAACGTGTTGTCGACCACTGTCCGCACACCGGCGGCCTGCGCGGCAGGCAGACACGTGGCGAGGTCGGCTACTTCAAGGAGTGGATTAGTAGGGGACTCGAGCCAGAGGGTGTGCGCGCCATCGGAGATCGCATTGAGGATGCCCGGTGTGTCGGTGACGTCGATGAGATGGAGATCGATGGCTCCGCGGGTGGAAAGTTCGCGAAGCCTGACGGCCACACCGGTGTAGGTCGTTGTGGGAGCGATGACCCGTCCGCCGATCGGCACGAGATCCAAGACCGCATCGGCTGCTGCCATCCCGGAGGAGAAGCCGATGGCTTGCGCGGGGGTTGCGAGGTTCACTGATTCGAGAGCGGCGATGAGCTCTTCGAATGCGAAGACCGTCGGGCCGCCTTCGCGTGCGTACTCGGTCGGGCCACCGGCGATGAACGACGATGCAGGAACGATGGGGGTGTTCAGCGGTGCGTCGGATTCACGGGGTGGTCTTCCGGCGGTCACGGCGAGCGTGGACAAATCCAGGTGGGACTCCGCCCGGTGTTGCGTCATGCCTAGACCGTAGTGGTGCGCCCGATAGCGTGCGCCCATGTCCTTGCAGCGAGTAGCGGTGATCTTCGGGGGGCGCAGCAGCGAACACTCGATCTCCTGCATCAGTGCTGCCGCCGTGTGGGAGGCACTCGAATCCGGTGGGTACGAAGTGGTCCCCGTCGCCATCACTCCCAAAGCGCACATGGTGCTTTATGACGGGCGGCCGAGCGATCTTCGCGCCGAGGACCTTCCTGTCGTGGATCGCGGTGCCGGGGCCGTGGTCATTCCTAGCGATGAGCAGGGACGAGGCCTGCTGATCGACGGACAGTTCCAGCCGGTGGACGTGGTGTTCCCGGTGTTGCACGGACCGTGGGGTGAGGACGGAACCATCCAGGGAGCGCTGGAGATGGCCGGATTGCCCTATGTCGGTTCGGGTGTTCTTGCGTCGGCGCTGTGCATGGACAAGATCACTTTGAAGGCACTGCTTCGGGCGGCCGGCATAGTCGTCGCCGATTGGGTCGCGATCGATGCCCGCAGTGACCTAGAGGCGAGCATCGAGCGGGCAGAGAATCTGGCGCCTGTCGTATTCGTCAAGCCATCGCGCGCCGGTTCTTCGATGGGCATCACCCGGCTCGATGTGACGACTTCCGACCGAGCTGCTCTTGCCGAGGCGATTCGCTCGGCTCAGGGCTTCGATCCGCGGGTCATCGTAGAAGCCGGGGTGATCGAAGCGCGCGAAATCGAATGCGGAGTTCGCCAACGTGCCGATGGAACGCTGGAGGCTAGTGAAGTAGCCGAGATCGTGGTGCGCGGCGGCTTTGACTTCTACGACTTCAACGCCAAGTACGTCTCCGACGGCGCAAAACTCGTCGTTCCCGCCCAACTACCCGCCGATGTGGCCGATCGTGTCCGCGAGATTGCCCGCCGGTGTTTCATCGAGGCTGGCTGTGAGGGTCTGGCGCGCGTGGACTTCTTCGTGCGAGGTGACGACATCGTCGTCAACGAGGTCAACACGATGCCGGGGTTCACGCCGATCTCGATGTACCCGCGGATGTGGGAAGCCAGCGGGGTGGCATATGCCGAGTTGGTCGACTCGCTGGTGCGTGAGGCGCTCGCTCGCCCGGCCGGTTTGCGTTAGGAGCCGGTGGCTGCCAGGGCCTTGACGCCCGCGATGGCGAAGGCGGTCACCGCCGCCACCTCGCTACGTGCGTCCTGACCCGGTTCGATGCGTCGAGCTGCGGCTTCGACTACACCCTGGACGTACCGCGTGGCCTGGTCGACGTCGGCGACGCCGAGCTGGGCGACCGCTGAACTCAATGGGGCCGCCAACGTTGCGTGAACGCCGGTCAACTGCCGCCGGACGTCAGCGGGAAGGGTTTCGGCGCTGAGCAGTGCAAGGAGGGTGTGGCTGCCGTCGGTGATGAGGCCTAAGGACACCTGAACATAGATGGTGAGTTTGGCCTCGGGGTCGTCGACGTTGGCGAGTGCCTGCTCTACTTCCACGGTCCACGCGGCCATCCGTTCGCCGAGCACGGCTGCGAGCAGATCCTGTGTGGAGGCGAAGTATTCATAGACCGCGGTGCGAGATAGGCCGGTACGCGCGGCAACGGCGGTCATGGTCACAGCACTGGGCCCGCCGGCCTGGACTAGATCGTGTCCCGCGGCCAGCAGATCAGCTCGGCGTTGATCTCGGTGCTCGGCAACGGTGGGAGCATCGATCTTGGGCATCTGGGGATCATGTCACAGGGCCCGGTGGGATGCCGTTCGACGATGGTGCAGCCCAGGGCACGGCGGGTTAGGACAGCGCAGCGCTGAGTTCGGCGACCGCGTCGATCTCCGGGCGGTAGTTCGCGGGAACTCGGAGTTGGAGGACGGGTTCGGAGTCGAAGGTTGTGAACACGGTTCCATCGGCACCGTCAACGCCCGCGGGTTCGGCTACCCATTCGATGCCGTCCACGACGATCACCTGCGCGTTGATCGTTGATGCGGGATCGACACCGCACGCCAGGACGATCGCGGGATCGCCCCAGGCGATGGCTGCCACCTGGCTGGGCGACGTTTCTCGCTGCAGTTCACCGAGCAGGTTGATGGGCGCACTTGCCAGGACAGGTTCACACGCCGGGGTGATGTCGGGGGCGCGGACTTGGACCGCTGTGGAGCACGCGGTTAGGACCGCGAGTGCGAGTGCGCCGGATGCGGCGAGTGTTGTGATCCGCGTCCATCGGCGTTTAACGACGTAGGCTGACGCGATCACGCGTTGAGGGTACTTCGAAGGTGGGGTTATGGCCGACGGGCAAACCGAGCGAGGCGATCGGACACTGAGTGACATCGGGGAGTTCGCTCTCATCGATCGACTGGTGGCGGACACTCCGGCGTCGGAGGTGATCGAGGTCGGTCCGGGCGATGATGCCGCGGTAGTTGCCTGCTCGGATGGTCGCGTCGTTGCGTGCGTCGATGTGCTGGTGGAGGGAAAGCACTTTCGTCGCGATTGGTCCAATGCCATTGATATCGGGCGACGCGCAGCCGCCGCGAGTTTGTCCGATGTGAATGCGATGGGAGCGATCTCCACTGCGCTGCTGGTGGGCCTGGCCGCGCCGGGCGATCTTCCCGGGGCGTGGATCATGGAAGCGGCAGCGGGATTGAAGGAAGAAGCGGCGAGCGCAGGCGCGATTCTGGTCGGCGGTGACACCACCGAAGGTGATGCGATCGTGTTGTCCGTTACCGCCCTGGGGTCCCTCGAGGGGCGCTCGCCAGTCACCCGCGGTGGAGCCAAGCCCGGTGACCGAGTGGTGGTCTCCGGCCGACTGGGTTGGGCGGCAGCCGGGCTGGCCGTACTCGGCCGAGGATTTCGTTCACCGAAGGTCCTTGTCGACGCGCACCGGTTTCCGGTCATCGACTACACCGCTGGGCCACGTGCCGCTGTTGCCGGTGCCACGGCAATGATCGATGTCAGTGACGGTCTGCTCGCCGACCTCGGCCACATTGCCGACGCTTCGGGTGTCGCGATCGATGTTGATTCGGCCGCTTTGGACGTAGCGGAGCCGCTGCAGGCGGCCGCGGCGGCCTACAACGTGGATCCGAAGGTCTGGATGCTCACCGGGGGTGACGATCACGCGCTGGTGGCGTGCTTGCCCGCAGACGTTGACGTGCCCGACGGCTTTCTGGAAATCGGACGCGTCGGCGAGGGTTCAGCGCAGGTGACCGTGGATGGAGCAGAACCCGAAGGTCCCGGAGGGTTCACGCACTTCGCGTGACCGATGACAGGTAACGCCCTAGGCGCGGGTGACCTTGCCGGCCTTGATGCACGAGGTGCACACGTTCAGCCGCTTGGGGGTGGAGCCCACCACGGCGCGCACGCGCTGGATGTTGGGGTTCCAGCGGCGCTTGGTGCGACGGTGGGAGTGCGAGATGTTGTGGCCGAAGCCGGGTCCCTTGCCGCAGACGTCACAGTTGGCAGCCACGGTGCACTCCTTGTAATGATCCGTTGACACGGTCCGGCGTTTTGCCGGGATGAACTCAAGCCGCATAAGGGTAGCCGACGCATTCCCCGGCTGCAGGGGCAGCCCCCGGTAGCGTCGCCCCGTGGCCGGCGACATCGGGCTCGAGACCAAGCTCCGTGGGGTGCTCGGCGGGCGCACTGCGGGCGCCTTGGAGCGCGGTTTGGGCCTGCTCACGGTCGGGGATCTTCTGCGGCACTACCCCCGGCGCTACGCCGAACGCGGGGAATTGACGGCCATCAGCGGCCTCGCGGACGGAGATCACGTCACCATCGTCGCCGACATCGCCTCGGTTACGTCCCGGCGGATGCGCAGCAAGCGTGGATCGCTGCTTGAGGTGCTGGTCACCGACGGTACGGACTCGCTGGTCATCACCTTCTTCAACCAACCGTGGCGCGAGCGCGAACTTCGCGTCGGTCAACGTGGCCTGTTCGCTGGGACGATCAGCAGCTACCGGGACAAACGACAACTGGCTCATCCGCAGTACGTATTACTCGGTGATGAATCCGACGACGAGAAGGTTGAGAGCTTCGCGGGTGCGATCATCCCGGTGTATCGATCATCCAAGTCGGTCACGAGTTGGCAGATCCAATCGTCGGTGGGCGTTGTGTTGGATTCGCTCGCAGCGGATCTGACCGACAACGACGACGCAGATCCGATACCCCGCGCCCTTCGAGATGAACTCGAACTGCCGGACCTCGGCACCGCGCTCGAGGGCGTCCATCGGCCAGCGAGTTGGTCCGACATCGACAAGGGTCGGCAGCGTCTGGTGTTCGAAGAGGCCTTGGTGTTGCAGGCGAGTTTGGTCGAGCGCCGACATGCTGCCCGGGCGTATCGGTCCTCGGTCCAACCAAGCCCGGGATCGGCGCTTCGGGGTGCATTCGACTCGGCCCTGCCCTTCGCGCTCACCGACGGCCAGCGCGTGGTGGGTGAGGAAATCTCGGCGGACCTGGCGCGCGAGGTGCCGATGCAGCGTTTGTTGCAGGGCGATGTCGGAAGCGGCAAGACCGTGGTGGCGGTGCGAGCCATGCTCGACGTCGTCGCCTCCGGCGGTCAGGCGGTGCTCTTAGCTCCGACCGAGGTGCTCGCCGCCCAGCACGCTGCTGGGATTCGTCGCCTGCTGGGACCTCTGGCAGAAGCCGATTCCCTGCTGGGGTCCGATGCGTCCATCGAAGAGACGTCGTTGGTGTTGTTGACCGGATCGGCGAAATCTGCGCAACGTCGAGCAGCGTTGGAAGCCATCGAGTCGGGGACGGCGGGACTCATTGTGGGAACCCATGCGCTGCTCGAGGAGTCCGTGCACTTCGCGCGGCTCGGGCTCGTGGTCATCGACGAGCAGCACAGGTTCGGGGTGGAGCAGCGTGCGGCTTTGGCTCAGCGGGCTCCCGATGACACGCATCCGCACGTACTCGTTATGACGGCCACGCCGATTCCGCGGACCGTGGCGATGACGGTTTTCGGTGATCTCGATGTCTCGACGCTGGATCAGGTACCGACCGGTCGGGCCGAGGTCACCACCCACGTGGTCGATCCAATGACGCAACCGCGGCATGTGGACCGGCTATGGGAAAGGGCGGGCGAAGAGGCAGCAGCAGGTCACCGCGTATTCATCGTGTGTCCACGAATCGACGCCGCGAATGCCGAGGAAGGGCAGGCGACGGGCGATGATTCGGATGCGGGGTCCGTTGTCTCCACCGTGGAGGACACCTACCGCGAGGCGGTGAGACGTCTGCCCGATGCGAAGGTGGCTGCGCTCCACGGCCGCATGTCATCGGAGGACAAGGAAGCGGTCATGTCTGGCCTGGCCACGGGAGCGATCGACGTCGTCGTCTCCACCACGGTTATCGAAGTCGGCGTCGATGTTCCCGACGCGACGATGATGGTCGTGTTCGACGCAGATCGATTCGGTATCTCCCAACTGCATCAGCTTCGCGGGCGTATCGGTCGCGGCGAACTGCCCGGCGTCTGCTTGCTCGTCAGCGCCGCCGAAGCCGGGACACCCACCCGTGAGCGACTCGATGCGGTGGCCGCGACCCGCAATGGATTCGAACTCGCCCAGCGCGATTTAGAAATTCGTCGCGAGGGCGATGTGCTCGGAGGATCGCAATCGGGGGTGCGTTCGTCCCTGCGACTGTTGCGCGTGGTCGAAGACGCCGATGTCATCACTGCGGCCCGAGCCGCGGCCGAGGCCATCATCGAGGACGACCCGGATCTGGCGTCCCACTCTGCGTTACGCGAGGCGATGACCCGACTCGATGAAGAGCAAGCCGAATTCCTGGAGAAGTCGTGACGCGCATCATCGCCGGAAGCGCGCGTGGCAGGCGCTTGAAGGTTCCCGGATCGGGGACCCGGCCCACGTCCGATCGGATCCGCGAATCCTTGTTCGCGAGTCTGGATGCCCGGCTGCTGTCCGAGGGCCGGAACTGGGGCGAGATCGCCCTATGCGACCTCTGGGCCGGATCTGGGGCGATTGGTTTGGAGGCGTGGAGTCGAGGTGCGGCTCGGGTTCTCGCGGTCGAGAAGGCAAAGGCAGCGGTCGCCGTGATCGCCGGAAACATCACCGACCTCGGTGCCGGTGGCGTCGTGGAAGTGCAACGGGCCGATGTCTCGTCGCTGGTTGCTTCTCCGCCGCCGGGTGGCCCCTTCCAGATAGTCGTGGCCGATGCGCCGTACGACTACGACGACGAATCCCTGCGGGCGGACCTGGACAAGGCCCGAGCATCGGGCTGGTTCGCCAGGGAAGCGGTGATCGTCGTCGAGCGCGGCTCGCCACGCGGCCACGGTCGAGGAAGTGGGTCGACCGATCCGCTGCCGTCGGGCGTAGATGTGATCGATCGTCGCGCTTACGGGGATAGCGTGCTTTGGTACGGTCTCGCGAGCGGAGAATGAGCCCGCCGCTAGAGGTGGGTAGAGAAGCGTTGGAGGTGGCGTGAAGGCGATCTGCCCGGGATCCTTCGACCCCGTCACCAACGGCCACCTCGACGTCTTCACCCGGGCGGCTCGCATCGCCGACGAGGTCGTCGTCGCCGTCCTGGTCAACCGCAACAAGGCCGGGATGTTCAGCGTCGAAGAGCGCATCGAGATCTTGAGCGAGGTCACCGCGGATCTGCCGAACGTTCGCATCGACTCCTTCCACGGGTTGCTCGTGGACTACTGCAGGGACAACGACATCCAGGCGATCGTCAAGGGTCTGCGGGCGATCAGCGATTTCGACTACGAACTACAGATGGCCCAGATGAACCACCGGCTGGCGGAAATCGAGACGTTGTTCGTATCCACCAATCCCCAATACAGCTTCCTGTCCTCGAGCCTGATCAAGGAAGTGGCGCGGTACGGCGGAGATGTGTCCGGTTTGGTGCCGGAGGCCGTGTTGGACCGCTTACCGGGGAAGTTCTCCGACACAATGTGAAAGGCCCCGTCGTGGCGGGGGAGCAGGGCACGCCAGTGCGTTAACCGAAGGAGCCAGGAGTGGACGTCCAGGAACGACTCGACGAGTTGACCGTTCTCGTCGAGGATGCCAAGTCCATGCCGCTGTCAGCGTCGTGCGTGGTCAACCGTTCGCAGGTGCTCGACCTCATCGATGAGATCCGTCAGCTGCTACCGGAATCGGTCCACCGGGCCGATGAGTTGCTGGCCGATCGCGAGGCCGTCGTGCAAGACGGTCGACGCGAAGCCGATCGCATCCTCGAGCGCGCCCGGACCGAAGCCGACAAGATGGTTTCCGAGCACGAGGTCTACCTCGCTGCAGTGGCGGAAGCGGAGGCGCTGCGCAAGGACACCTTGGGCGAGACAGCGAGAATGCGGCAAGAAACCGATGACTTCATCGACGCCAAGCTGGCCAGTTTCGAAATCACTTTGCAAAAGACGCTGCAAACCGTCGATCGCGGTCGTGAACGCATCCGCAGCCAGATGTACGAGGACCTCGCGCCGGTCGAGGGCGACGACTTCTTCGACGCGACGCTCGAACCGGAACGCGAGGAATACTGACAGTGAGTGGTTCCCGGTCCTCGGTCCAGGAATCACCCGGTGCGGCACCCACGCGAATCGACGTCTCACGGTTGCACCGGCAACCGGGCTCGATGCTCGAAATCAGCAGGGAGATCCCGGCACCCGCGGATCTCTCGGTTGCCATGGCCCGCGTTGGTGAAGGTTCTCCGATAGACCTCGACCTCACGCTGGAATCGGTTGTCGAAGGAATCTGGGTCAGCGGTACCGCTGACGTCGAGGTATCCGCGGAGTGCTCGCGCTGCCTGGACCCCACTGAGTGGTCCGAGACAGTGAACCTCGAGCAGATGTACCGGTACCCGGCCACCGATGCCCGTGGTGCACTGATCGAGACCGACGAGGATTCCGATGACGAAACCCCCGAGGTCATCGACGATGTCATCGACATCGAAGGTCCGCTTCGAGATGCCGTGGTCTTGGCGCTGCCGATAGCTCCGCTGTGCTCGCCGGACTGCCAGGGCATCTGCGCCACCTGCGGTGAACGGCTTTCCCCCGAGGAAGGCCCGCACGACCACCCGGTGACCGATCCTCGCTGGTCGGCCCTGCAAGACCTGCTGACCGAAAGCCCCCCGGAGTCCGAAGAAGACCGGTAGGGGAGAATCGACGCCGTTAGGTCAGCGTCGAGGGCGTTCCGTTACGCTCTGCGCACCCGAGATAAGGAAGAACCGTGGCTGTCCCCAAGCGCAAGATGTCCCGCTCCAACACGCGTAGTCGTCGTTCGCAGTGGAAAACCAGTGCACCGACCCTCGTGACCTGCGCACGTTGCAAGGAGAAGCGTCCCGCGCACACGGCGTGCCCCACATGCGGCACATACGCCAAGCGCCGCGTGCTGGACGTCTAGTCGGGCCTTTCGCACCTTCATGGCACGTATTGCCGTCGACCTGCTCGGAGGCGATACCGGCCCGGGCGTCGTCGTTGACGCGATCGCGTCGATTTTGTCCGGCGCCAACGTCTCCGACAATCACAGTTCCCCGTCACACCTGACGGTCTGCATCGTCGGCCCCGCAGATCTCGCGCGCGAACTTCTCGCCGAGCGCGGCGTGGATATCGACGACCACGAGCACGCCACTCTCGCGCACGCCGAGGACTGCGTGCCGATGTCATCTTCGAGCCACGACACCCTTTCGTTGTTGCGCGAGCGCAGTGACCTATCGAGTGTGGTCGGGGTGGAAGCCGTTCGTGATGGACGAGCGGATGCGTTCGTTTCCATCGGTCACACCGGAGCCACGGTGGGAGCGAGCGTCTTGGGCTTAGGTCGCGTTCGTGGCATGGGTCGTCCCGGTCTGGCCGTCGAACTCCCCGGAGCCCACGGACCGGTGGTGTTGGTCGATTGCGGAGCTGCTCCGCATGCAACCGCGGAGGACCTCGTTCGCTTCGCGGCCGTGGGCTCTGCCTACGCACGCATCATCGGTATCGCCTCTCCTCGCATCGGATTGCTGAGCATCGGCGGCGAACGCGGCAAGGGCGACCACCTTCGTAAGCAAACCGACGTTCGACTCGCCGAGGAATTCACCGACGATTACGCAGGGCCCGTCGAGGGACACGACCTCCTCGCCGAGCGCACCGCCGATGTCGTCGTCGTCGATGGGTTTACCGGGAACATCGCGTTGAAGTCGATGGAAGGAGCGCTGCGCTGGTCGGTGGGCGCGATGGGTCTGGCCTATGGCTCCGTCGATCCCGCGAAGGAAGTCCTGCGCAACGCGCACTTTTTGTCCGGCGGATCCCTGCTGGGCGTAGCAGGGAACATCATCGTCGGACACGGCGCCTCGAGCGCTGACGAAGTCGAGGCCTGCATTCGACGAGCCGCGATGTTGCACGACGGTTCACTCGTGGATCTGGTGCGCGCAGCCGTCGATGGCTTCGCACCACTGAATTCGCTGGGAGAGTCGGCGTGATGTCGGGTCAGGATGAGCAGGCGGCCGCCGATGTCGCGGCGTTTGCCGCGGCGTTCGACCTAGATCCGCGCAACGTGCGGCCGGACACACCGCTGGAGGTCATTGGCTGGCGAGGATCGGCCACCGACTGGCTGCTTGTCGCCGATCACCTCGGGGTCGAGTTGACGTCGGATCCGCGAGAGCCCGAGAAGGTCGAGACGATTGGTGATGTCCTCGCTATCGTCAGGGCAACCGATTGACGGGTTGAGTCTGGAAGGGAGCGTGCGGCGGTGGCCGGCGATGTGCAGGGGTCGACGCAGGTAGCGGTGCAGGGAACTCTCGAGTCGCTGGAAGCGCTCATGCAGACCCTCGGGCAACGCATGGATCCGGTGCTGCTCAAGCAAGCGGTGACCCATCGCTCCTACGCCTACGAGCACGGTGGGCTGCCCACCAACGAGCGCTTGGAGTTTTTGGGTGACTCGGTACTCGGGGTGGTGATCACCGAGCGGTTGTTCCGGGATTTCCCCGACGAGCCCGAAGGTCAGCTCGCGAAGTTGCGCGCCGCGGTCGTGAATGCGACCGCGTTGGCCGAAGTGGCCCGCGCACTGGATCTGGGCTCCTATCTGCTGCTGGGCAAGGGTGAGGAGAGCACCGGAGGCCAGGACAAGTCGTCGATCCTGGCCGATGCCATGGAGGCGGTTCTCGGTGCTATGTACATGTCCACGGATCTGGAAACCACGCGGGAATTCATCGAACGCGTCTTCGGACCGCTGATCGCCGAGTCCGCGCAACTCGGTGCCGGCCTGGACTGGAAGACCTCCCTGCAGGAGCGATCGGCTGAGCTCGACAAAGGGGTTCCGGAATATCGGGTCACCGACACCGGTCCCGATCACGCCAAGGAATTCACGGCCGAAGCCGTCATCAGTGGCGATGTCCTGGGTGTGGGGCACGGCCGCAGCAAGAAGGTCGCCGAACAGGAGGCGGCCGCGCAGGCATACGCCGCCCTCGGCGGCACCACCGATGCCTGAACTGCCCGAGGTCGAGGTCGTTCGCCGCGGGGTGGACAGATGGGCCACCGGTCGTGCTATCGCCGGCGTTGATGTGCTCTACCCGCGTTCGGTTCGTCGAAGTCCAGGCGGTGCGGGCGCGATCCGTTCAGCGTTGGTGGGGGACTGCTTTAGATGCGCGAGCCGGCGCGGGAAGTACCTGTGGCTGCCGTTGGCCGACGGTGATGATCGGGCGCTCGTGGTGCATCTGGGCATGAGTGGTCAGGTGCTGATGCAGCCGGTTGAGTCGGATGATGAGAAGCATCTGCGCGTGCGAGTTCGTTTCGATGATGACGATCGCGAGATGCGATTCGTGGACCAACGCACGTTCGGTGGTGTGTACATCGACGATGTTCTCGATGGTGTGCCATCGACCATCGCCCACATCGCTCGCGACCCACTCGACCCGCAGTTCGATCGGGCGGCCACGATTCGGGCGATCCGGCGCAAGGACACCGAGATCAAGCGGGTGCTGCTCGATCAGTCGGTGATCTCGGGGATCGGCAACATCTACGCCGATGAAGCCCTGTGGCGGTCGAAGGTCAATGGGCGCCGATCTACTGGATCGTTGCCGGCGTCCAAGGTGGGGGAGGTCCTCGACCACGCCACGGTGGTGATGCGCGAGGCGCTCGCCCAAGGTGGCACCAGTTTCGACTCGCTGTATGTGAACGTCAACGGTGAGTCCGGGTACTTCGAGCGTTCCCTGGATGCCTACGGCCGCGAGGGCGAACCCTGCCGGCGCTGCGGTGCGCCGATCCGCCGCGAGGCCTTCATGAACCGCTCGAGCTACCGCTGCCCGCGCTGCCAGCGTTCACCTCGCGCCCCCCGCACCTAACCCCCGTTTCCCCCGGAATCCGGCGGATTCGCGTTGATTCCCCCGCTACCGGCTCGAAACTGGCCACATCCCCCGGATTCCGGGGGAAACGGGGAGGGGTGGGTCACGAGGCACGTGCCTGGGTCCTGCCACGCCGCGAGGGTTCTGCCACGCCGCGAGGGTTCTGCCACGCCGCGAGGGTTCTGCCAC
>Ga0181593_10001369_pt1 | contig 22020 bp, 17 predicted proteins | sample 071ome_19_FD_133756 | JGI IMG/M metagenome (GOLD analysis project Ga0181593, IMG submission 133756) | Coastal salt marsh microbial communities from the Groves Creek Marsh, Skidaway Island, Georgia - 071413AT metaG (megahit assembly) | ecosystem: Environmental > Aquatic > Marine > Intertidal...
AAGCCCTGCACGCCAACTCGCTCGCCTTCATCCATCCGGTGACCGACGAGGAAGTGTCCTTCACCAGCGACATGCCCGATGATTTCAAGTTGCTGATGTCGGTGTTCGAGTGAGTGGCGGGCCGTGGGCCCTGGTTTACAATTGAATGGTCCTCCCGGCGAAGGCCCACCGCTGTCCGGGAAAATCTTTACCGTCGTCCTCGCGCATGCGGGGACCTCTGGGCAACGGTCAATATTGTCGCTTTTTCAACGGGTAAGGGGTCCCCGCATGCGCGAGGACGACGGGTATTTGGGGCGGTTTCGCCGTCACCAATTTTAAGTCCCACCTTCGCCTCAACGCCCGTATGGACGGCAACACAGCGCTTAAGCGGGAGTCACCAATAGTTTCCCGGACAGCAGCGGGCCTACGCCGGGATGACGGATTTTGGCGGATAGACCGCGCGAATTGCCGCACTTGCGAAATCGGTTTGACTTCGCCGCCCGCATCAATAGGGTCCGCAGCGGGCCACCGCTCCCCAACGAGCGGTAACGATACGAAGGATGAAGACCATGAAGCCAACGGCATTGCCGGCGGTTCCCCTGTTCTCGTCCGGACCGTGTGCAAAGCGACCCGGATGGGGCCCCGCTGTTCTCACCAACGCCGCTCTCGGGCGTTCTCACCGGGCAGAGCCCGCCAAATCAAAACTCGCCGAAGTCTGCTCGCGCACCAGCGCGCTGCTCGGCCTGCCCGAAGGCTGGCGGGTCGGCATCGTGCCCGCCTCGGATACCGGCGCCTTCGAGATGGCGATGTGGTCACTGCTCGGCGCCCGCGGCGTGGATCTGCTCGCATGGGAGAGTTTCGGCGCCGGCTGGGTCACCGACGCGGTCAAGCAACTCAAGCTCAAGGACACGCGGATTCTGGAAGCCGACTACGGCGCCCTTCCCGACCTTCGCCAGGTGGATTTCTCGCGCGACGTGATCTTCACCTGGAACGGCACCACGTCCGGCGTGCGGGTACCGAACGGCGACTGGATCGCCGACGACCGCGAGGGTCTGACCCTGTGCGACGCCACCAGCGCCGTGCTGGCCCATGATATTCCCTGGGAGAAGATCGATGTCGCGACATTCTCGTGGCAGAAGGTTCTCGGCGGCGAAGCGGCGCACGGGATGCTGGTGCTCGGTCCCCGCGCGGTCGAGCGCCTGGAGAGCTATACCCCGCCCTGGCCGTTGCCCAAGATCTTCCGGCTGACCAAGGGCGGCAAGTTGATCGAGGGTGTGTTCCGTGGTGAAACCCTGAACACCCCGTCAATGCTCTGTGTCGAGGACGTGCTCGATGCCCTGCGATGGGCCGAGGAGATCGGCGGACTACCGGAGCTCCAGGCTCGGGCCGACGCCAATCTCGCCGCCGTCTCGCGCTGGATCGAAACCAGCGACTGGGCCGATTTCCTGGCGGCGGAGCCGGCGATCCGATCGAACACCTCGATCTGCGTGTCGATAACGGATCCATGGTTCACCAGCCTGCCCGACAGCCAAAAAGCCAGCGTGCCCAAGAAGATGGCCGCGCTGCTTGAAGCCGAGGGCGCGGGTTTCGACGTGAACGGCTATCGCGACGCGCCGCCGGGTCTTCGGATCTGGGGCGGCGCGACCGTGGAGACCGCCGATATCGAGGCGCTCCTACCCTGGCTCGACTGGGCCTTCGCCTCGGTCAAGGCCGGCGCGTCGCGAGCGGCCTGAGCCCCGCTCCCAGCCATTGAATCGCGGGACCTTCCCGCCACGAATCCCATGAGACATGGAGGGCGAAATGCCCAAGGTATTGATTTCAGACGATCTAAGCCCCCGCGCCACCGAGATCTTCGAGGAACGCGGCATCGAGGTCGACCGCAAGGTCGGCATGAAACCCGAGGAACTGCTGGCCTCTATCGACGCCTATGACGGTCTGGCGATCCGTTCGGCCACCAAGGCGACACGGGAGGTTCTGGCGGCGGCAAGCAACCTCAAGGTGATCGGGCGCGCCGGGATCGGTGTCGACAATGTCGACGTGGACGCGGCGACCGAGGCCGGCGTGGTGGTGATGAATACCCCCTTCGGCAACGCGGTGACCACGGCGGAGCACGCCATCGCCATGATCTGCGCGCTGGCTCGCGAAATCCCGATGGCGAATGCGTCGACCCAGGCCGGCAAGTGGGAGAAGTCCCGCTTCATGGGCACCGAGATCACCGGCAAGCGACTCGGCCTGATCGGCTGCGGCAATATCGGCTCCATCGTCGCCGACCGGGCCTGCGGGCTGAAGATGCGGGTGAGCGCCTATGATCCGTATCTAAGCGATGAGCGGGCGGTGGATCTCGGCGTGCGCAAGGTTGATCTCGACACTTTGCTTGAAGAGGCGGATTTCATCTCGCTGCACACGCCGCTTACCGACGCGACCCGCGATATCCTCGACGCCGAGGCGCTGGCCAAGACCAAGAAGGGCGTCCGGATCGTCAATTGCGCGCGCGGTGGCCTCGTCGTCGAAAGCGCCCTTCGCGCGGCGCTCGATTCGGGGCATGTCGCCGGCGCCGGGGTGGATGTGTTTTCCAGCGAACCGGCCAGGGAGAACGTTCTGTTCGGCGCGCCGGGCCTGATCGCCACCCCGCATCTCGGGGCCGCCACCATGGAGGCTCAGGAGAAAGTCGCCCTCCAGGTCGCCGAACAGATGGCCGACTATCTCCTCACCGGCGCCATCACCAACGCGGTCAACATGCCCTCGGTTACCGCCGAGGAAGCCCCTGTGCTGCGCCCCTATATGAAGCTCGCCGAATTGCTCGGCAGCTTCGCCGGCCAGGTAGCCGAGGAGCCGGTCAAGGCGGTGCGCATCGAGTTCGAGGGCCTCGCCACCGCGATCAATACCGCGCCGGTCGTTTCCGCCGCGCTCGCCGGCGTGATGAAGCCGAGCATGGACGCGGTCAACATGGTCAGCGCGCCCAAGATCGCCCAGAGCCGCGGCATCGCGGTCTCGACGGTCCGGCACGACAGACCGTGCGATTATCAAACCCTGCTCCGCTTGACGGTGGAGGGAGAGACCCGGAGCCGGGTGATGGCCGGCACCCTGTTCGCCGGCGATCGCCCGCGCCTGATCGATATCCAAGGCATCAAGGTCGAGGCCGAATTCGCGCCGAGAATGCTCTATGTGCGAAACTATGACCGTCCCGGGTTCATCGGTGGGCTCGGCACCGTGCTCGGCGATGAAGGACTTAACATCGCGACCTTCCATCTAGGGCGGCGCGACAATACCGGCGAGGCCCTTGCCCTGGTGGAAGTCGACGGCGAAATCGACGATGATCTCCTGGCGAAGGTCAGAACGTTGCCACAGGTTGTGAGGGTGAATGCGCTTCGGTTCTAGGTTTTCAAGCATCTGCGCCATTGTCGGGATGGTCATGGCGACCAGCGCGACGGCGCTGGCCGAGCCCAAAGTCCGCGAGATCACTGACTTCCCCGCGGTAAAACCGGCGGAGGGCACGACGCTCACCAACGGCATTCCGCATGGTCGGGCGGACCATGTCGCCGGGACGTTCTTCGAGACTGGAGTCATGAAGGCCTGGTTCGCCGCGCCGACGGATCGCTATCCCCATGGCGTGCTCGGCGACCGGATCGAGGCCGGCGGTGTCATCATCCAGCCGCCCAGCGCCGGCGCGCCCTCGGCCTTCTTGATCAACGTGCCAGAGGATTCGGTATTCGAGGATATCCAGCCCCGGATCGTCGATTTCGATGGCGACGGCATCCTCGATATCGTCGCCATCCGCTCCTATCTCGATGCCGGGGCCTCGATTTCGGTGATCGGGTATCGCGAGGGCAAGGACGGCTCGATCGCCTCATATTGGATGCAGTCACCACCCATCGGCACGCCGAATCGCTGGTTAAATCCAGTCGGGGTCGCGGATTTCGATGGCGACGGCGACAAGGAGATCGTCGCGGTGGTGACCCCGCATATCGGCGGAATACTGACGATCTATGAGCGTGACGGCGACAAGCTGGAGCCCAAGGCTCTCATGCGGGATGTATCCAACCACGCCATCGGCTCGCCCGACCTGCGCCTGCATGCGTTCATCGACTGGAACGACGACGGCGTTCCGGACATCGCGGTACCGGATCAAAGCCGTTCCGTCCTGCGCTTCATCACCTTGAAGGGCGGTGTGGCCGAGGAAATCGACCGGGTGGATCTCGGCTCGGAAATGATACCGCCGATGCAACAGCGGCAATGGAAGTCCGAGCCCTGGGAGATCATCGTCCGGCTAAGAGATGGTCGGGCGGTGGCGGTGTCACGGTAGTTAGATGTCTTGAGGGTTCCACTGTTCAGTTTCCCACCGTTAGTTGATCGCCTTAAGCTAGACGGTATCCGTCGCCCTGGCGAAAGGCAGGGCGACGTTTAACGGAACTGCAAGCGGAGTTAGGTACTCTTTCCCCCCTAAACCATCGCCACCGGGCGCACCGGGCAGCCCGTGGCGCCCTTGAGCTTGACCGGGAGCATCACTAGGCAGAACTCGGTGATGCCCGCCGCGATGACCTCGTCCATCAACATGTTTTCAATGAGATGCACTCCCGCCTCGGCGAGGCAGTGCTGGTGGACCGGCATCATGATCTCGGGATGCTTGGTGCCCGGCAGAACCTCGACCGCCATGTTGTCGGCACCGATCGCCACCACGTCCAGGGAAGTGAGCCAGCGTGCCGCTTCGGCGTCGAGCCCGGGCTCTCCCGAGAGATACTTAGCGTTGTCGGCCATGAAATAGCGCCCCCAGCCGGTATTGACACAGACCACGTCACCGCTTTGCGGGGCGGTGCCGGCGGCATCGAACGCTCGCTTGAGGTCATCGACACCGACCGGGCGCCCAGCTTCGAGATGCGCGCCGCCATCGAGACCGGACACATCCAGACAGACACCCCGGGTAACGATCGGCGGGATATGCTCCACGCCGCAATTCAACAGGCCCCAATCGCCGACGCTTTCGTCTAGCATGTGCTCGCCGTAGAGATACTCACCCTTGGAGAAGTGGCCGAGCGCGTCGATATGGGTGCCGACATGGGTGGTCATCTCGATCCGCTCGAGATTCGAGCCGACCTCGTTGGTCGCCCCTAGAGCCGCCCTGGTCTTGCGGTTGTTCCTGGCCGTCACCGAGGAGTGGATCATATACGGCGTCTGGACCGGGTTGATATAGGGCGCGCCCATCTCGATCACGTGCGAGAGATCGATGATTCGGCCTTCCCGCACCTTGGAGAGGGCCGCCAGCGTGGTTTTCTGGTTCAGCAGGTGGCCCGCCGCCCCGATCTCGTCGCCGGCGCCCCATCGTGAGTGGTCGTGTACACAATTGGTCATGGCCCAAGCCCCCTGGTAAATGCCTCGAGCCGCGAGCTTAACCCGCCAGCCCCTCGCCGGCCAAGGCGCGCCGCGACCGCCGGCCATTGACACTCACCACATCCGGCGATATCCGGCGAGGATGACGGATGACGGTTCAAAGACACTGACGATCGAGCAGGCCCTGCGGATCGCCCTCGCGGCGCAACGCGAGGGGCGTGTTGAGCAAGCGGCTTCGATCCATGCTCAAATCCTGGCACGGGACCCGGAGAACGGTGACGCGCTGCATCTCTTGGGCACACTCGAGATCGACCTAGGAAACCTGGCCGAGGCGGAGCGTTTGTTGCGCCGCGTGGTCGCGTGTTATCCCAGCGTGTCCGCTTTCAGGGCCTCGCTCGCCAAGGCGCTGCATCGCCTTGGGCGCGCCGACGAAGCAATCGGCCACGCGGCCCAGGCGCTGGCCGGCGATCCAGGCAATCCGGGCATCCGCGAGGTTGCCAACCAGATATTGCGGGTCGAACCATCGCTGGAGCTTCTGAGACTCCCCTCGTCCATCCAGCCGGTGGAGGCGCGCCCGGCGCCGGCGCCTGATGACTCTCTGGTGCTCGGCCTCGCCACCGGATATCGGACGGCGGCGCTGAAACCCTTCGTTCGCTCCTTGCGTGAGCACTACCAGGGCCCGGTCCATCTGATCGTGGACAACGACGCCGAGACCCTCGCCTTTCTCGCCGGGCATGACATTTCCACGGGTCTGGCGAAGGACCGCGCGGCGCATCCGGTAATCAACCGCTTCGCCGAGTATCGAGACTTCATCGAAACCATCGACGAGGGAACCCGTATACTTTTGACTGACGTTTCGGACGTGGTTTTCCAGGGCAATCCCTTTGCATTTTCCGTTCGCGGCAACGGTCGCGCCGGCGCGGAGCCCGGCTTTATCGCGGTGCTGGAGGACGTCTCCCAAAGTCTCGGTTCGTGCCCCTGGAACAGCGACTGGCTGCGCGTGCATTTCGGGACGCGGATGCTCCAGCGTCTCGGCGACCGACGCATTTCCTGTATCGGGACGATCTTCGGCGATCGCGACGGACTCCTGGACTATCTGAACCGGTTTTGCCTCCTCGCCGCCTCCCTACCCGTGCCCGGTGTCTATGGCCTGGATACCGCGATCCATAACGTGCTCCTGCACCACGAGATGACGCGAGAGAGCGTGGCATTGGAAAACGGATGGCCCGTCGCGACGGTCCAGCACATGACCGAATCAGCGATTGCGGTCAGGGGCGAAAAGATCCGACTCGAGGACGAACGTCTTCCCTTGGTGGTGCATCAATACAACCGTCGAGCCGCGATGCTCGCTCATGTCGAGCGCCACCACGCGGGCGGCTAATCCACGTGGTTGCGAGCGCGCCGAAAATCCTTTAGGAAAAGCCGCACTCCCGCACGGATCGAGAACCGACGGAGCCCTCGTGTCCCCGCCTAACAACAATGCCGAGTTGACGCGCCGCGCGTTGCTCCCCGCTGGCCTGCGCGATGTCCTTCCGCCAGACGCCACGCATGAAGCCGCGACCATCGAATCACTGATCCGGTGCTTCGAGACGCATGGCTACGAGCGGATCAAACCGCCGCTCGTCGAGTTCGAGGATTCGCTGTTTTCAGGCCCCGGCGCGGCGATGACCGAAAGCACTTTTCGCCTCATGGATCCGATTTCACGGCGCATGATGGGGCTTCGCGCCGATGTGACGGTTCAGGTCGCCAGGATCGCGGCCACCCGGCTCGGCCATGTGCCACGCCCGCTCCGGCTCTGCTATGGCGGCGAGGTTTTGCGGGTAACCCCCGGTCAGCTGAACCCGGAACGGCAATTGGTCCAGGTCGGCGCCGAACTGGTCGGGGCCGATACGATCGAGGCCGACACAGAGGTGATCCTGCTGGCGCTTGACGCGTTGCGCGCGGTGGGCACGCCAAGGATGTCGGTCGATATCACCGCGCCGCGACTGGTGCCGGAGCTGCTCAAATCATTCGATCTGGACGAAACAAGGGCGGAGAGCCTACGGACGGCGATAGACCGCAAGGATACCGCCGGCGTCGAGCGGCATGGCGGACAGGCCGCCGAGACGCTCACCGCCCTGATGGCCGCCGCCGGAGAGCACGAGGACGGCGCGCGTCACCTGGGCGAGCTGTCCTTGCCTCGGTCGGTGCAAGACATCGTCGACCGGCTCATCGCGGTGGCGGCACGGGTCGCGGCCGAGGAACCCAAACTGTCGGTCACCATCGACCCGGTGGAGAACCGGGGGTTCGAATACTATACCGGCCTCGGCTTCAGCCTGTTCTCGCGCGGGGTACGCGGCGAGTTGGGCCGCGGCGGACGCTATCAGGTCGACGGCCTGGACAGCGAAGGTTCTTGCGGCCTGACCCTTTATATGGAGACCGTGATCCGCGCGATCGCCGAACCAACGCCCCGGGAGCGGCTGTTCCTGCCCAGCGGTACATCACGCACCATGGCCGCGGCCCTGCGCGATCAAGGCTGGATCACCGTCGCCGGTCTCGATCCGAGCGTCGCCGCCGACGCGGACGCCGGACGCCTTGGATGCACCCATGTCCTGCGAGATGGCTCTCCCGTGCCGCTCGCGCCCGAACCCCCCACCCAGAAATCCTAATCAGGAAGCAAAGATCATGCGAAATGTCGCCGTAGTCGGCGCCCAATGGGGTGACGAAGGCAAGGGAAAGATTGTCGACTGGCTGTCCGAGCAAGCCGATGTCGTGGTGCGCTTTCAGGGTGGACACAACGCGGGCCATACCCTGGTCGTCGGCGACACGACCTATAAGTTGAGCCTGCTGCCCTCGGGCGTGGTACGGCCCGAGAAACTCTCGGTCATCGGCGCCGGCGTGGTGGTCGATCCCTGGGCCTTGCTCTCGGAGATCGAAACCGTTCGCGAACTCGGCGTGGCGGTATCGCCGGAGACACTGCTTCTGGCGGACAACGCCACCCTGATTCTCGCGGTCCACAGACAGATCGACAAGGCCCGCGAGGCCCTGCGTGGCGAGCGCAAGATCGGCACCACCGGTCGCGGGATCGGTCCGGCCTACGAGGACAAGGTTGCCCGCCGCGCCATTCGGGTTTCCGACCTCGGCGACGCGGACGAGTTGCGGCGCAAGCTCGAGGATCTCTACGCCCATCACAATATCTACCTGAAGGCCGCCGGTGAACCCGAGGCGTCGGTCGACGAAGACTTCGCGGACCTTTCCGGGATCGCGCCACGCATCCTGGCCTTCGCGGCACCGGTCTGGCGACACCTGGAAGAGTTACGACGGCGGGACCGGCGTATCCTTTTCGAGGGCGCTCAGGGCATCATGCTGGACGTGGACCACGGCACCTACCCGTTTGTCACCTCGTCCAATACCGTCGCCGGCCAGGCCGCCACGGGTTCGGGAACCGGGCCGACCACGATCGGCTATGTCCTGGGCATCACCAAGGCCTATACAACCCGAGTCGGCAGCGGCCCGTTTCCGAGCGAGTTGACCGACGAGATCGGCCAGCAACTGGGCGAGCGGGGACGCGAATTCGGAACCGTGACCGGGCGCAAGCGCCGCTGCGGCTGGTTTGACGCGGTTATGGTTCGCCAGGCGATCAAAACCGCCGGCATCACTGGAATCGCGCTGACCAAGCTCGACGTGCTCGACGGCCTTGAGGAACTCAAGGTCTGTGACGGTTATGAGCTGGACGGCGAGCGGATCGACTATTTCCCGAGCGGCGCGCGCGCGCAAGCCTCGGTTCGGCCGATCTACCGGACCTTGGAAGGTTGGACCGAGAGCACCCAGGGCGCGCGATCCTGGGCCGACCTGCCGGGAAACGCGGTAAAATACATTCGCCTGATCGAGGAGTTGATCGACGCACCGGTCTCGATGCTCTCCACCAGCCCGGAACGCGAGGACACGATCCTGGTCAAGAATCCATTCTTGGACTAGGAAGGCGCGGTCCCGCGACGACCATGCACGGAACCGGCGTTTTACGGTACACTCGCCTGGGATAGTCCGCGATTTGAGGTTGTCCCGCGCGACTGGGAGGCTGGGTCATGGCCAAGGTGGTTCTGAAGGACAGGTTCGAGATCGACGACGCGGTGCCGTTGCCGCATTTCGATTCTCCAACCGCGAAGGCCTTTCAATGCACCGGTCGCACCGCGGAATACGGCGATCTGCTGGCGCTGGTCTGCGACCCCAATATCCCCATTCGCTCCGAGACCATGGAGGCGTTGCGCGGATTCTCCGGCATCGGCCTGTTGAAGTTCATCGATTCAGGCGTGGTTAACTGGTCCGCCGCAAATCGACGACAACCGGCGCTGATTTTCGACCTGCCCGGTGGCACCCGGGTGTTCGAGAATTTGAACTCAACGATCCAGCCATTGAGCGACGACCAGTTGATCAAGGGCTTTCTCACCCCAGCCGTGAACACCCTGAGAGAGTTATCGGCGCGCGGAATCACTCACCGCAACATTCGGCCCAACAATCTTTACTATAGCGATGCCAGCGAACGGCTGATCATGTTGGGCGAGTGTGTATCCGCGCCGCCCGGCCTTAACCAGCCGCTGCATTTCGAGGCGCTGGAATACGCCATGGCCGACGAAACCGGACGGGGCGAAGGAGCGATCTCGGACGATCTTTTCGCCCTAGGCGTGACACTCCTCAGCCTGCTGATCGGGCGAAACCCGGTCGCCAATATCCCAGACCCGCAACAATATGTCTTCGACCGAATAAATCTCGGCTCCTACGCGAATATCGTCGGCGTTCATCGCATTCAGATGAACATGATGGAATTGCTGCGTGGCTTGCTGGCCGATGACACACGGGAGCGATGGTCGGTTCGTGACGTTCAGCTTTGGCTGGGTGGTCGGCGCCTGACGCCGAAGCAGGTGAAACTGCCGCCCAAGGCCGCGCGCCCCCTGACCATAGGCGGCATGGAACATGAGAATGTTAGATCGGCCGCGCATGGATTCGGACGAAACTGGAGCATGGGCGGCGACGTCGCGCGCGGCGCGGATTTCGACAACTGGATACGACGAAGTCTTAACGACGAAAACGTTGTCGAAAATCTTAACCGGGTGGTCGGCAACGCCCAGGCCATTCAAGCCTCGCCAAAGGCCGATGACGCCCGGCTGGTAACTCGCGTTTGCATGGCGCTCGATCCGCCCGCGCCGCTGCGGCACCAAGGGTTTTCGACCCATATCGACGGTATCGGACCGACCTTGGCGATCGGTTTTACCAAGGATCAGGTCCGCGAAAACATCGCGGCCTTCATCAATGGTCGTTTCCTGCAACAATGGATGGCTCTGCAATCGCGAACCAAGAGCGAAATTCTCCAGGTCTACTCGGTCTTGGAGAAGTTACCAGGCTTGCTCAATCAACCTGGGCCGGGTTTCGGAATCGAGCGTTGTCTGTACGAGCTCAACCCCTATGGCCATTGTATGAGTGGGATGATTGATCATCTGTACATCACCCGCCCGGAGGAGTTGGTGCCGGCGCTTGAGGCCGTCGCGCAAGGGAACGAGCTACCACCAATCCCCATGGACCGACATGTCGCGGCCTTTCTCGCCGCGCGATCCGAGGAAATCGACGACCGCATCCTGCGCCCGCTTTCGGCCCTGGATGAGCGACCGGCCGGCGACGCGATCAAGGTGTTGAGAATCCTCTCACGCGTGCAGTCGGTCTATCGCAACGGCGCCGCGCCGGGTCTCTGCGCCTGGTTTCAGGCGCTGACCACGCCGGCCGTGAATTCCTACCACAATCTCAAGATGCGCCAGCAAATCGAGACCGCCGTGGGTCGCGCCGCCGAAACCGGGTTTCTCGCCGAGCTTCTAAAGATCTTTGATGACGCCAAGGCAATCCAACGTGACGAGCAAGGTTATGCCCGCGCTCAACAGGAACACGCCCAGTGTTCCGCCCAGATGCAGCAGATGGCCCTCAGCCTCGAAAACCGGGAGAATCTGGCGAGCGAGCTGGGAGAACAGGTCGCCGCGGTCATTTCAGGCGTTCTCGGCAGCATCGGCGCCACGACGGCGATCATATTCTATATGATATGAGCTTGGATGATTTGATTTTGGACCGGCGGCGGGGATTTCTGCTAAAAGCATGGCCACTCTCACCGCCGATCTGACAATGGACGGGTAAAGACAATGGCGACGAGATCGGCAAGCGCGGCCTCGACAAAGGCGATCATATTGCTGGTCGTCGCCGGTTTGCTCGTCTTCACCCTACCGACGGTGCTTATTCTTTGCGTCGGCATGTTACCGACCTTCGCGGCATTTCTGATCGACCGGCGCCGCGAAAAGTACACGACACTCTGTGTCGGAAGCATGAATTTCGTCGGTGTGATCCCCTTCCTGGCCACTCTGTGGACAGAGGACCATTCCTTTGACAAGGCATTTGAAATTCTCGGTGACCCGCTGGGCTGGCTGATGATGCTCGGTTCGGCGGGGATCGGTTGGGCGATCTACTTCGTCGCGCCGAATATCGTCGCGATGTTCATGGCGGCACGGATCGAGCAACGGATCGAGCGGCTGAAACACCGTCAAACCGATCTTGTGGAAGAATGGGGCCCGGGCGTCTCCGGAAGCGAGGATGACGAGGGTAACGAGCCTAACCAGGGCGGGTAATCGTTAGATCACCCGCCAACCGCCTTCGACGCCCTCGCGCTGGTTGCTGTCTTCGGACTTCCCGGGCTTATCAGGCTTCCTGATAGAGTTTTTCCTGGATCGCCGTGTTCTTCATGGACTTTTGCAGCTTCTCGAAGGCCCGCACCTCGATCTGACGCACTCGCTCGCGACTGATGCCGAATTCCTGGCTAAGATCCTCCAAGGTCATCGGATCGTCGCGCAAGCGTCGTTCCGTGAGGATATGACGCTCGCGTTCGTTCAGAACCTCCATGCCCTTGGTCAGCAGCCGACGCCGCTTTTGCAGCTCTTCGTCCTCGGCGAAAACCTGCTCCTGGTTCTGACTCTCGTCGACCAGCCAGTCCTGCCATTCACCTTCACCATCAATCTTGAGCGGCGCGTTCAGCGAGTGATCCGGGCTGGCTAGCCGCCGGTTCATGTTGATGACATCCTGCTCGGGCACATCAAGCTTCTCGGCGATCGCCGTCACCCGCTCGGGCGACAGATCGCCATCCTCGATCGCCTTCATCTGGCCCTTGAGCTTACGCAGATTGAAGAACAACTTTTTCTGGGCGGCCGTGGTACCGATCTTCACCAGCGACCAGGAATGCAGGATATATTCCTGGATCGACGCCCGAATCCACCACATGGCATAGGTTGCCAGCCGGAAACCCCGCTCCGGATCGAAGCGCTTGACCGCCTGCATCATCCCGACATTGCCCTCGGAAATCAGTTCAGCCACCGGCAATCCATAACCGCGATAGCCCATCGCGATCTTCGCGACCAGGCGCAGGTGGCTGGTCACCAGTTTATGGGCGGCATCCGAATCCGCGTGCTCCGTCCAGCGCCGGGCGAGCATGTATTCCTCGTCCGGCGTCAACATCGGGAACTTCCTGATATCCTGAAGATATCGGGTCAAATTCCCTTCGGCGCTGATAACCGGCATTGTCGTCGATGATTGAGCCATCATTCCTACTCCACTCGATCGAGCGGACATGCAAAGCCTGTTCGCCCCCACACCTTCCATATGGGTATCGAAACCTCGAATTAAAAGTGGGCGATAACGCGGCGGTGATGTGGCGTTATCGCGCGCGCCTCGAAACTAGACGCTGATCACAAGTTTGCCGAAATGTCCCGCGGCGTGCATGGCGTGAAAGGCGGCGCGGGCCTCTTCAAGCGGATAGGTCTGGTCAATTACCGGGCGCATCGCGTGATGTTCGATCGCCCGGTTCATGTCCTCGAACATGCGCCGGCTTCCGACATAGATGCCTTGCAGGCGGATCGATTTGCGCATCACCAGCGTCGGGTTGATCGCGCCGCCGGTCAGCACCCCGATCAAACCAATGGAGCCGCCAACCTTGGTCGCGGTGATCGATTTCTCAAGTGTTCCCGCGCCGCCGACCTCGACCGTGTGATCAACGCCGGCCCCGCTGGTAAGGTCCAGAACTGCGGTCTCCCAGTCCGGGTTGTCGCGGTAGTTTATGGCCTCCCAAGCGCCCAAGCCCTTGGCGCGCGCCAGTTTTTCATCGCTGGAGGAGGTGATGATCGCGCGCGCGCCGAGCATTTGGCACAGTTGCAGCGCGACGATCGAAACCCCGCCGGTGCCGAGCAAGAGGACCGTGTCACCCGGCCCCACCCCGCCCGCCTCGACGAGGCTGTGCCAAGCGGTAAGGGCGGCGCAGGGCAAGGTGGAGGCTTCCTCGAAACTCATGCCTTCGGGCATCGCCACCAGGCCGTCCTCGCGCAGTACCCGCTGCTCGGCGAGCATGCCCTCGGCGGTACCGCCTAGCGCGCGACCCATGTCCGCCGCCGTGATCGGCCCGTCTATCCAGCCCTGAAAGAACGTGCCGCAGACCTTGTCGCCTGGCTTGAAGCGCGGCACCCCCTCGCCCACCGCCAGCACCTCGCCCGCGCCGTCGGAATTCGGGATACGGGGATAGGGAATGCCCCGGGGTCCCGGATCCACAACCGTCATCAGATCGCGATAATTGATCGAGGACGCGCGCACGCGGACCAGCACCTCTCCTGCTCCCGGCGTCGGGTCCGGGTGCTCATTCAGGGCCAAGGCGTCGATGCCGCCCTCGCCGACGATTTCATAGGCTCTCATGGCTTCAATCCTTCACAAGGGACGGCGCGGGACCCGGCTTTACGCCAGGCGCCCACAATCGACAACGATGGTTTGGCCGGTGATCGCGCCGCTGACGCAAAGGAACAGCATGGCGCTGGCGATGTCCTCGGGCTCGACCATCCTGGGGAGCAGGGAATTCGCCATCGCGGTGTTCTTGCGCTCGTCCGACCAGGGATCGGTCCAAGCGGTACGGGTCAGGCCCGGCGCCACCGCGTTCACGCGAATATCCGGCGCCAGCGCGCGAGCCAGACAGCGGGTCTGGCTGACCACCGCCGCCTTTGAGTTGCTATAGGCGATGGAGCTTCCGTTACTGCTGAGCCCGGCGATCGAGGCGGTGTTGACAATCACGCCCTTGGTTTGGCGCAAGGCCGGCGCGGCGGCGCGGGAACAGCGAAACGGGCCGATCACGTTGGTGTGCATGATGGCCTGCCAGAATTCCTCGGTCATCGCGTCGAGATCGTCGAAGGGCACCGGCTCCACCGTAGCCGACGTCCCGGCATTGTTGAGCAGGATATCGAGGCCGCCAAGCCGGTCAATGGCCCCCGCGACCATCTCATCGGCGCTTTGCGGATTAGAGACATCGCCGGGGGCGGAGACGGCCTGACACCCCTCGCCGTTCAGCGCGTCGACAACCGCGACGCCGCGATCGTCGTCCGCCAAGTGATTGACCGCCACCGTCGCGCCGCATCGCGCGAGCAAGGTGGCCGCCGCCCGGCCAATGCCGGAGGAAGCCCCGGTTACAAGCGCTTTCTTGCCAGTCAAATCCGCGGTGATCATGTTTAAAAACTCCCAAACGCGTCGCCGCGCACGTGCCCGACTTGCTATTGAATGGCTGTTGTCCCAGCGATGTTCCGACAGTGCAACAACCCCATTGAAGCGTCGTCGCCAGTGAAGCTTCGAGAGCGGGGCCACGTCAACTTGCATGACCGGGATATATCATGCAAAGTCCGCTCAAGCCTGAACGCCGTAATAACCGGCAGTCGATACACAAATGGGAGGTTTGCATGAAGTCACTGAAATCAACGCTGGTCGCGGGCATCGCCGGCGCCGCCTTCGTCGCGGTGGGCGCGGCTCAAGCCGAAATGCCCAAAAAGACGACCTGGACGGCCTATGGCACGACCTCGTCCGGTTACGCGCAAACCGTCGCCATCGGTAACATGCTGAAGAAGCATTACGACACGAATATGCGCGTCATCCCCGGCAAGAACGACATCTCGCGCATGGCGCCGCTTCGTGACAACAAGGCCGGCTACTGCGCCTGCGGTATCGCGTCCTATTTCGGCCAGGAAGGCGTGTTCATCTTCGCCCACAAGGATTGGGGCCCGCAGCCGATTCGCCTGCTGATGACCAATCTAGGCTCGTTCGGACTGTCGCTGGCGACCGCCAAGGACGCAAACATCAAATCCATCGCCGACCTCAAGGGTAAGCGGATCTCCTGGGTTCAGGGCGCACCGGCCTTGAACTGGAACGTTTCCGCCTATCTCGCCTTCGGCGGCCTTACTTGGGACGATGTTGAGAAGGTCACGGTGTCCGGCTTCGCCGCGTCCTTCGACGCGATCATCAACGGTCAGTCCGACGCCGCGTTCTCAAGCACGGTTTCGCCGAGCCCGAAGAAGCTCGCCGCCTCGCCCCGCGGCCTTCATTGGCCGGAGATCCCGCATAGCGACGAGGAAGGTTGGAAACGGATTATGGCCGCCGCCCCGGTCTACAATAAGGTGAAGGCGACGATTGGTTCGGAAATCGACAAGAACAACCCGTCCGAATTATCCAACTATCCCTACCCGATCCTAGTCGCCAACGCTTCGTGGGACGCGGACGAGGTCTATGCCATCGTCAAGGCGATGAACGACCACTACGCGGACTACAAGGACGCGGCTAAGGGCGCGCTGGGCTGGAAGCTCGATGCTCAGAACATGACCTGGGCCATGCCCTATCATGACGGCGCCATCCGTTATTGGAAGGAAGTCGGCAAGTGGGACGCGGCCGCTCAGGCGCATCACGACAAGCTGATCGCCCGTCAGGGCGTCATCAAGGACGCCTGGGACGCGTTGCCCGGTAAGGACTCCATGGAACAGGATGCCTTGAAGGCGGCCTGGTCCAAGGCCCGCGCCGCAGCGCTCACCAAAGCCGGAATGCCTACCATTTTCAACTAGGGCTTTCCCTGACAAAGAGAAGTCAATCAAACGAAAATGACCGATCTCGAAACTCAAGTCGAGCCGGCGGCAACCGAGCAACGGTTCCGCCGGCTCTCTCCTTTTTGGAAATGGTTGCTTATCGTCCTGTCGGTATTGTCGATCGTTTTCTCGGCGTATCAGGTTTTCAATCTCGGTCGCTTCACCGGTTACGTGCCGATTGAGAACCAATATTTCTACGCGATCGTCGCGCTACTTCTACCGACCGCGTTTATTGTCTTTCCACTGAGCGGCAAGGCCGGCCGCGAGGGGATGACGTGGTACGATATCGCCCTGTTCGTCGCGACGGCGGGTATCTGCCTCACCTTCGTCATCCAGGCGATCGACATCGTCGATAACGGTTGGGAGTTTTCCGCCCCGGAGGACATGCAGTATCTCAGCCTGGCCCTGGTGATCATCGCCATCGAGGCAACGCGCCGGACCGGCGGTGGGATCGTCACCGCGATCATCGTCATCTTCGCGGTCTATCCGCTCGTCGCCGGCGACATGCCGGGCGTGCTCGAGGGCACGTCCGAATCGCTCCTTGACACGGTCGCGTACTACGCGCTTTCAACCGAGGCCCTGATCGGCATTCCGACCCGTGCCTTCGCGGGTCTGGTCATCGGCTTCCTGCTGTTCGGCGTCGCACTGCAATATACCGGCGGCGGACGTTTCTTCCTCAACCTCGCCTTCGCGCTACTCGGCCATGTCCGTGGCGGGCCGGCCAAGGTCGCGATCTTCGCCTCCGGCCTGATGGGCTCGATGAGCGGGTCCGTCATCACCAACGTTCTGACCACCGGCGCGCTTTCGATCCCCGCCATGAAGCGGATCGGCTTCAAGCCCCACGTGGCCGGCGGTGTCGAGGCCTGCGCCTCCACTGGCGGCGTCTTGATGCCGCCGATCATGGGCGCAACGGCGTTCATCATGGCGATCAACCTCGAGGTCCCCTATCGCAACATCGTCATCGCGGCGGTGATCCCCTCGATCCTCTATTTCTTCGCGCTGTTCATGCAGATCGACGGCTACGCGGCCCGCAGCAAACTCCAGGGTCTGCCGAAGATCGAACTGCCGTCGGTTAGGGAAACGCTGAAGGACGGCTGGTACTATGTCGCGGTCTTCGCGCTGCTGATCTATCTTCTGGTCTTCATGCAACGCGAGGCGCAAGCGCCGTTCTACGCCACGGCCCTGCTGTTGGCGATCAACCAGGCGCACCCGAAGCACCGTTGGAATTGGGACAGGTTCGTTGAGTTCCTGGTCGCCGTCGGTCGTCTGTTCGCCGAACTCGCGGCGATCCTTGTCGGCATCGGGCTGATCGTCGGCTCGCTCTCCTATTCCGGCAAGATCGGCACCCTGGCCTTCGAACTCCTCCAGCTCGCCGGCAACAATGTCGCGCTACTGCTGCTGCTCGGCGCGTTGGCCAGCTTTATCATGGGGATCGGCGTCACGGTGACGGTGGCTTACATCATCCTGGCCCTGACCCTGGCGCCGGCGCTCACCGATAGCGGACTGTCAGCCATGGGCGTGCACATGTTCATGCTCTACTGGGGGATGCTGTCCTACATCACGCCACCCGTGGCGCTCGGCGCCTTCGCGGCGGCGAGTTTGGCGCAGGCCAATCCCATGCGGACCGGTCTCGAGTCCATGCGGCTCGGCACGATCATCTATTTCGTGCCGTTCTTCTTTGTGCTCGATCCGGGCCTGATCATGCAGGGCGAACCATTGCACATTCTGACGGTGTTCAGCTGCGCAATCCTCGGCGTGGTGGTGCTCTCCACCAGCCTTCAGGGCTATCTCTATGGGGTCGGCGATCTGACCACCATGGGAGCCATGCAGTGGCCGATACGCGCCGCGCTTCTGATCGGCGCGCTGGCCTTCGCCATGCCCGGCAACGATGTCGTGGGCATGAACAATCTCGAATTGTTCATCCTCGGCGCGGCATTTACCGGGGGCGCGACCGTTGTCGCGCTTATCTTCCGAAAGGTGGCGGCTCCGGCTTAGTCGCGCCTGCCTTTCAGCCCAAACCGGGGCGTCGAGCGGGACCTTTGTGTTCCCGTCGGCGCCCCGGTCGTTTCCGGACACCACTCTTAGAGCTTGCCGCTGGCCCGGCTTGCTCATAAACCTAGCGCTTCGCTTTCAACGGGAGTTTCCCATGCGCAATCTTCAGCGGCCCGGCCGTTCCCCCGTCATCGCGCCCGAGGCCATGATCGCCACCAGCCATCCACTGGCGAGCCAGGTGGGTATCGATATCCTGAAGTCCGGCGGCAACGCCGTCGACGCGGCGATCGCCGCTTGCGCGACACTTTGCGTGGTCGAGCCGGCCATGACTGGCATCGGCAGTGACTGCTTCACGTTTTACACCCCGAAAGGCGCGGCGAAGCCAATCGCGCTCAACGGATCGGGACGGGCCCCCAAGGCCGCCAGCGTCGACGCGCTAAGGGAATGTGGGGTCGAGGAGATCGAGGTCCAGAGCCCGCACGCGGTCACGATTCCCGGCGCCATCGCCGCATGGACCAAGCTAAACGCGGATCACGGCACCAAGGGAATGGACGAGCTTCTGGCCCCGGCGGCGCGCTACGCCGAGAACGGCTTCCCGGTCGCCGCCCGCGTCGGCAGTGACTGGCAAGCCTGCCTACCCAAGCTCATGGCGGACCCGGTGTCGAGCGAGCAGATGACCGTCGGCGGCAAGGCGCCCGCGATCGGCAGCGTATTCAAGCAACCCCGGCTCGCCGCGACGCTGCGCAAGATCGGGCGCAAGGGTCGCGACGCCTTCTATCTGGGCGATGTCGCCGAGGATATCGTCGCCCGCCTCAGGGCCATGGGTGGGTTGCATACCCTTGATGATTTCGCCGAGGCCGAGGCGGAGTATGTCGATCCCATCCAGACCACGTTCCGCGGTCACCAAGTGCATGAATGCCCGCCGAACGGCCAGGGCATCTGCGCGCTGATGGTCATGAACATCCTGTCGCGTCATGACGTCTCCTCGCTATCGGAAGTCGATCGCGTTCACCTACTGGCCGAGGCCGCCAAGCTCGCCTATCACCAGCGCGACCGGCACATCAGCGATCCCAACTTCAGCGATATCCCCGTCGACTGGCTGCTCTCCGAGGCGCATGCCGCCAGCCTGGACAAGATGATCGACCCGACCAAGGCCGGAAACTTCCATAACTCCGACTTCCCGACCCATACCGATACGACCTATCTCTGCTGTGTCGATCGGGACGGCAACGCGATCTCGTTCATCAATTCGCTGTTCGCCGGTTTCGGCTCCGGCATCATGGCGCCCGAATCCGGCGTCATGCTGCAGAACCGAGGCTCCTCGTTCCGGGTCGACCACGATCACGTCAACCGCATCGAGGGCGGCAAGCGCCCGATGCACACGATCATACCGGCCATGTTGATGCGCGAGGGCAAGACGATCGCGCCCTTCGGCGTCATGGGCGGCCAGTATCAGTCCGTGGGGCACAGCAACTTCCTCTCCAATGTTCTTGATTTGGGCATGGATGTTCAGGAGGCGATGGACGCGCCGCGCAGCTTCGCGACGGCGGGAGTGTTGCAGGTCGAGGACCATTTCGAGCCCGAGACCTACGCCGAGCTCGAGCGTCGTGGTCATACGCTTGAGAAAGTCAACCCAATCGCGCCACTGGGCGGTAGCCAATGCGTGTGGATCGATCACGAGAACGGCACGCTGACCGGCGCCTCCGATCCCCGCAAGGACGGCTGCGCGATGGGCTATTGAGCCCGTCAAACCATGGCACGAACAACACCGCGCGAAACACAATCCGAGGAGTAGTCATGGGCCAACATCGGGCGGCCGTCATAGGCCTCGGCATAATGGGTCGGCGCATGCTCGGCAACCTCGATAGTCACCCGGCGTTCGAGATCGCGGGCATGTGGGACCCTTCCGACGTCTCAACCCGCGCGGCGCGCGAGGCGTTTCCTTCGATTCCGGTGATGGCCTCGCCGCAAGCGTTGATCGACCGAGACGTGGCCGATGTGATTTACATTGCCTGTCCACCGGAATGGCACAAGCAGTACGCCCTGATGGCGATCGAGGCGGGCGTTGCGGTCTTCACCGAAAAACCCCTCGGTGTCGACATCGCCGAGAGCGAGGACCTGGTGGCGCGTCTGGAAGGCGCCGGCGCGCCGAACGTGGTCAATTTCGTGCAGGCCAGCTGCGAGGCGCTCGAGATCACGCAAGCCGCCCTCGCCAAGGATCAGCTAGGCGAGATAAGCGGCGTCGACATTATCGTCCAGTACAAGCAATGGCCGCGCGACTGGCAGGTCGCGGCGGACTGGCTGCGGTTTCGCGACGCCGGCGGCTATGTCCGTGAAGTCGTCTCCCACTTCATATTCCTGACCGAAAGATTGTTCGGCCCCGCCCGTCTGGTCTTCAGCGAGCCGCGCTATCCGAGTGATCCAGCGCTGTGCGAGACCCATTTGGTGGCACGCCTGGATTGCGGCCGTATCCCGGTCAATATTTTCGGCTCATGCGGTGGTGTCGGCCCGGACCGCCAGGAAGTAACGGTCTGGGGCTCCAAGGAAAGCCACCGGATCAGCGATTTCTATTTCCTTTCCACCAGCGACGGCGGCGAATGGGTCGATGCGCTACCACCGGATGCCGACCCGCGCGCGACGACCCTGCGGCGCCAGTTGAGCAACGTCGACCTCTGGCTGACCGGCAAGCCGCATCCCCTGCCCTCGGCTCGCGATGCCCTGTCGGTCCAGCGGGTTATCGAGGGCATGCTGGCGGGCTAACGGTCAACCCTGGGACTGTCTCGCCTCGCCCTCCGCCTGCGCCAACCGCTCGCGGTGCCAGGAATAGAGGCCGCTGGCGACAATCACCAAGGCGCCGACCACCGTCCAGGTATCCGGAAGATCGCCAAAAACCAGGAAACCTAGAACCGTCGCCCAGACCAGCATGGTGTAGTTGAACGGCTGAAGCGTGCTCGCGGGCGCCATGTGCAGCGAGATAATAATCAGGACATGCGCCAGTGTTCCGCCAATCCCCGCGACGGCGAGCCAGAACCAGTCTATGCTTGAGGGCGGCCTCCAGTCCAGCGGCGCCAACGCGCTCATCAACACGAAACCGATGATCCCGGTATAAAACAAGGTCGTCTCATGCGCGTCGTCACGGCTGATCACCTTGGTCAGGATCGTGTAACCGGCATAGCAGCAGGCGCCGGCCAGCGGCACCAGCGAGACCGGGTCGAACACACCAGTTCCGGGACGCAGAATGATCAGCATGCCGACGAACGCCGCCGCGACCGCCACCCAGCGGCGCGCGCCCACGGTCTCTCCAAGCAAGGGAACCGACGCGGCCACGATCAACAACGGCGCGATCGCCATGATCGAATGAGCATCTGCCATCGGCATCTGGCTTAGCGAGTAGACGAAGATGAAATTCGCCAGATTGAGAATCACCGCGCGGGCCACTTGGGCCATCGGTCGCTTGGTCCGCAGTCCGTGGATCCCGTTCTTGCGAAGGGCAAGAAAGGTTCCCACACCGGCGAAGACGACGAAGCGAACCCACAGGATCTGAATGACCGCGAAACTCAGGGTCAGGTGCTTGGAGACCGCGTCCGTGCTCGCCAGTACGATCATCCCGGCAACCATGATGGCGATGCCCATCGCGGGGCGCAAGGCGCCGGGTTCGGTATCCGACAATAGGCTCATCCCAAGCTGGATATGTGGCACCCGAGAGAACAACGGGGCCCGAATGCCGACAATAGCGTCTTGTCAGGCCCACGGCGAGGCCGGACAATTCGAATTATGAAATCAACCG
>Ga0181593_10001370_pt1 | contig 22016 bp, 19 predicted proteins | sample 071ome_19_FD_133756 | JGI IMG/M metagenome (GOLD analysis project Ga0181593, IMG submission 133756) | Coastal salt marsh microbial communities from the Groves Creek Marsh, Skidaway Island, Georgia - 071413AT metaG (megahit assembly) | ecosystem: Environmental > Aquatic > Marine > Intertidal...
CAAAAGGTCCAGGACGCTAGGGTACGAAACTATTTCCTCTCTGAAAACCGGTGCCGCGCGCATCCGCCACTCAACAAGAAGACACCTATTCCCCATTCCCCGCGAATTTCAGCCAATAGCGGGTATGACGGCGTTCGCCGGTCCGGGTAAACGCGCCGAGCCTCACGAGCCCAGCCAAATCCCGGGTTGCCGTCGCCGTCGATGCCCCGGTGACGGCTCTATAGTTGTCCGCGCTCATGCCGCCAATAAAGCCGTCCGGACCCGCGCGTAACATACGAGCCAGGGCTTTTTCCTGCCGACTGTTCAAACGCCCTCGCAAACCGTCCAACAGCTTTGTCTTGGCGATCAGAAATTCCACCCGCCGGATCGAATAATCCCGCGCTTGCAACACCGTCGCCGCGAAATACTCCAGCCAAGGGGTTACTTCCAGCGCTTTGTTACTCTTTTCAAGCATGTCGTAGTAAAGCTTACGACTCGATTGAATCGTTTGTGAGAGTGCCAGCAAAGCAGGTTGTTTCAGGGACTGCGACAACGCCATTTCCGAAACCGCTCGCCCGATACGGCCATTGCCATCCTCGAATGGATGGATACAGACAAAATAGAGGTGCGCTAGTCCAGCTCGGGTCAGGGGTGGAAGCGGCGTGCCACCGACCGGTCCAGAGGCGTTGAACCAGTCAATGAAGCCGTTCATCTCCGCCGGTATACGAGATGACGGCGGCGCCTCGAAATGGATGGTCGAGCGATTTGGCGCACCCGAGACTACTTGCATCGCATCTTCATGGGTCCGATACGAGCCAATGTTAACGAGATCAGGTCTCCCCGCCATCAGCATCCCGTGCCAAGCGCATAATTTCCGGTGCGAGAGCCGGTCGTCGAAGGCGCGGTAAAGATCGGTCATCATCTCGGCCACGCCCCGTTCCGCCGCCGTGGCGCGTCGGTCATCCGCGCTCAGTCCGAAATTTCGCCGCAAGGAAGATTGAACGGACCCGCGATCAAGGATCTCGCCTTCAATCTCCGACGTCTTCACGGCTTCGGTACTTATCAGTTCCACGATGAGATCAATTTTGTCGCCATCGCTTACATGCTTGACCATGCCGAGCAGAATGCCCGTCTCATGGGCGAAACGGGCCTCCAAGGCATTCAACGCATCGGCATCCCAATCAAAACTGGGCCACTCGGCTTTTTGCCAGTTCCATCTCATGATCGATAGGCTACCCTTCTATCGATCATTTTATCAAGGATTCTTGATCGATAGAAGGGTAGCCTATCGATCCTCACCTATCCGACCCGCGGCTTCCCGCCACGGTTCCGGATCCTCGAAGCACCATAACCAAACAGCAATGAAACGGGCCCGTTGGGATGAGAGGCCCCACCGCCCCTCTACGCGAGTCCGGCGCGCTCGCGATCTATTTTCCCGTTTCCGCTCCTTCGTGCGATCATGCGCCAAATCGTGCCCTCTAGCGGACGTGGTGGTCTTCCAACAACCACCCCGACCCCATCCGAGCGTTTAACCCATGACCACGCAGGCTTTCATCGAGGAGGATCGAGCCACGTTTCGGCACTGGCTGATCCTGGCGACGGTGACCCTGTCCTCGACGCTCTATGGGATGAGCATCACCATCGCCAATATAGCCCTGCCGCAGTTGCAGGGGGCGCTGGGCGCGACCCAGGATCAGATCGCCTGGACGGTGACCTTCAATATCGTCGGCACCGCGGTGATCACCCCGATGACCGGCTGGCTGACCCAGCGTTTCGGGCGGCGGCGGCTGATGCTTTGCGCGGTGGCGGGGTTCGCCATCTCCTCGATTCTGTGCGGCCTCGCCACCAGCCTGCCGGAGCTGGTGGTCTACAGGATCTGCCAGGGCGCCTTCGGCGCGCCTCTGGTGCCGTTGTCGCAAGCGATCATTCTGGAAGTGTTCCCGCGCCGTCAGCATAGCGTCGCGACCGCGGTTTGGGGCATGGGCGTGGTGTTCGGGCCGGTGATCGGGCCCACCGTCGGTGGCTACATATCCGAGGCCTATGATTGGCGCTGGGTGTTCTACATCATCGGGCCGTTCAGCCTGCTCGCGTATCTCGGCTCGTGGCTCTATATCCGCGACGACCGGGTCGATAACAGCGCCCGGCTCGACTGGACCGGGTTTATCAGCCTATCGATCGCGTTGGCGGCGCTTCAGCTTCTGCTCGACCGAGGCAATCGGCTGGACTGGTTCGACTCCACCGAGGTGATGATCGAGGCGGCGGTGGCGCTGATCTGCTTCCACATTTTCGTCGCCCATATCCTGACCGCGCCCAAACCGTATCTAAACCCATGGCTGCTCCGAGACCGGAATTACGCGCTCGGGGTGATCATGGTTTTCTTGTACGGCATGTTGAATTTCACGCCGATGGTGCTGTTCCCCACAATGTTACAAAATTTGCGCGGTTACCCGGACTCAATCGTCGGCCTGCTCCTGGCGGTCCGAGGGATCGGCGCGTTGCTGGGCAATATCGTGGTCGTCTGGATCAACCGGATCGACCCCCGGATCGGTCTCGCGCTCGGCTTCGCGGCGCAGGCCGGCTCGTGCCTGTTCCTGGCGCAGTTCGACATCAACATGACCACAACCGATGTCGCCTGGGCGAGCGCGGTTCAAGGCTTCGGCGTCGGCCTCGCCTGGGTGCCGCTGACCATCATCATGTTCTCCAACATCGAGCCGAAGGATCTTCCCGAGGGCGCCTCGGTGCTGCATCTGCTGCGCAATATCGGCAGCAGCATCTATATCTCGCTGACCGTCACGGTGATCATCCGCTCCACCACGACGAACTACATGGACATGAGCCGGGCGATCAATCCGTTCAATGAGCTCTTGAGCTTTCCCGATACCATGGGCCGCTGGGACGTGGGCAGCGTCGAGGGTCTGGCGCGCCTGAGCGGCGAGATTGAACGCCAGGCCTCGATGATCGGCTATCTCAACGCATTCTACCTTCTGGCGATCACCGGTTTTCTCTCGATCCCGCTGATCCTTCTGGTGCGGCGTAACAAGTAAATCCCTAAAGCTTCGCGCTTGGTCGCTCGCTGACCGCGGCGTGCCAGCGACGCGCGTCGGCGGCGCCCTCGGGCAGGCCCATCTTGATCCAACCGGCGAAATCGATCACCACCAGCAGATCGATATCGGCGACGGAGAAGCTGTCACCGGCAACGAAGGGCTTGTCGCCGATCATCGCGTCGACGCCGTCGAGAAAGCGTTCGACCCGGGCCCGACCGCGATCGGCCAGCGCCGGGATCTGCTCGTAGTCCACCGGACCGGTCAGCGCGCGGCCCTTCATGCGGGGCGTCGAGTTTCGCAGCGCCTCGGACATGGCCAGCATGCCCTCCATCTCGATGCGCCATTGCAGATCCGCGACCCGGCCCTTTTCGGCGGCGGTGCGGCCGGTCAGGCTCGGTTCCGGAAAGGCGGCTTCCAGATAGCCGCGGATGCCCGCGGTACTCGTCAGGATCCCGCCATCGTCGAGCGCCAGTACCGGAACCGTGCAATTGGGATTGATCGCCCGGAATTCCGGCGACAATTGCTCGCCGGCTCTCAGGTCGACCTCGACGGTTTCGATATCCAGCCCCTTCTCGGCGATGAACATTCGGGCCCGTCGTGGCGAGGGCGCGGTGGAGCAGTCGTAGAATTTCATGGTGATATTCCCGTATCGAGCCTCGTTCCGGCGCCTCCTTTGGCGCGGGCGCAGTTTATCCCCCCGGCGCCGACGCTGCCAGCGGGACACGAAACCGCCTTGCGCCGCCGCGCGTCATCGACCAGCCTATCCACATTGCCTTGTTCAGGAGAGACCCGATGCATTACGCCCCCGGCCAGGAGCCCTGCCCGCTGCCGTTTTCGCCCTTCAAAAGCTGCACCGTGCCGCGCCCCATCGGCTGGCTGTCGACGCTCTCCAAGGACGGCGTGCCCAATCTCGCGCCCTATAGCCAATGGCAGAACCTGACCTTCGATCCGCCGCTGGTGATGTTCGCGGCCAATCAGCTCGGCGACGGGCGACGCAAGGACACCGTGATCAACGCCGAGGAAACCGGCTGGTTCGTTTGGAACATGGCAACCCATGCCCTGCGCGAGGCGGTGAATATCTCCGCCATGGAGCTTCCCTCGGATGTCGACGAGTTCGAGCGCGCCGGCGTCACCAAGGCGGACTGCGTCGACGCGCCGGTTCCACGGGTCGCCGAAAGCCCGGCCCATTTCGAATGCCGCTACATGTCGACCCATCGCCTGAAGGGCCACTCCAACCACGGCACCGTCGACGTGGTCTATGGCGAGGTAGTCCGCATCCATGTCGACGACACGGTGATCACCCCCGAGGGCAAGCTCGACATCCCACTGATCAAGCCGATCGCCCGCATGGGATACTACGACTACACCACGGTCACCGAGGTCTTCGAGATGAAGGTCCCCGGCGCCTCGTCCACCCAGGGCGCGGGCATGATGGGCACGGGATCGGTTTAAACGGGGGTCACGCGCTTATCGCACCCGCGCCAGGAAACCCCGCGCCAGGGCGTTGAAGCGTTCCGGGTGCTCCAATGTCGCGAGATGGCGCGCCGGTTCCAGCCAATGCAGCTCGGCGCCGGGGATGGCGGCGGCCATCTTTTTCGAGGTCTCCGTCGGCGCACCCGGATCGTCGGGAGTCGCGACCACCATCGTCGGAACCTGGATCGACGGAAGCCGCGCGGTGGTATCCAGGCCGCGCATGGCCTCGATGACGGAATCGAAGCTCGACGGCTAGAAGCGGCGAAACGTCTCGGCCATGTAGCGATAACCCGGTAACTGGCGCTCCGCCGCGTCCTGGGTGAACCAGCGGTCCATGAGCACCGCGTGAACCGCCTCTATACCGTCCGCGAGTGCCATGTCGGCGCGCTCGCGCCACAGCACGCGCTGGGCTTCGGTATACTCGCAGGTGGTGTTGACCAGCATCAGCGAAGAGAGCCGCTCCGGATGCTCCAGGGCCAGGGTCTGAGCGATCATCCCGCCCATCGAGACCCCGCAGAAATGCACTCGGTCGATCCCGAGCGCGTCGAGCAAGCCGACAACGTCCGCCGCCATCATCGAGAGACTGTAATGCCCAGCGGGCGCGTCGCTTTCGCCGTGCCCTCTCGTATCGTATCGCAACACCCGGAACCCCTCGAACGCGTCGAGATGATGATCCCAATAGCGATGGTCGGAACCGAAGCAGTGATTGAGACAGACCACGGGCGCGTCCTCGGGGCCGCTCAGCACATGGTGTATCTCGATCGCGCCGGTATTGATCCGTCCGGTTGCCATGGCCGGTCCCCTCGCCTAGTTTTCGCGTCCCCGGTTTAACATCCAAGGCGCCCGCCCGTCATGACCAAGATCGCGGAACATAGCCGTCAGTTCGTGTTGAAGTCCCGGCCGGTCGATTTGCCCGGTGACGAAAACTTCGCGATCGAAACCACGCCGGTCGTCATGCCAGGGCCGGGCCAGGTTCTGGTCAAGGTCCTGATCGCGGCGCTGTCGCCCTGGCAGAACCAGCGGCTGAAGGATTTCAAGAACTACACCAAGCCCTTCGAGATCGGCGAGGTGATCGATTGCGACGTGCTCGGCCAGGTGGTCGCCGGCGAGGTCGGTGGGCTGACGCCGGGGCAATTGGTGACCGGACGGCTCGGCTGGCGGGAATATGCCCTGGCCACGCCGGATCAACTGCTCCCGGTAACCGAGGAGTTTCCCGACACGATGTGGCTGACGGCGCTCAGCTCCCCCGGACTGACCGCCTATTGCGCGATGGATATGTTCGGCCGGCCCATGCCGGGCCAAACCCTGGTCGTAACCTCGGCCGCGGGATCGGTCGGCGGCTACGCGGTCCAACTCGGCAAGCTCGCCGGGATGCGCGTGATCGGCCTTTCGGGCAATGCCGGTAAATGCCGTCTGGTCGTCGAGCAACTCGGCGCCGATGCCTGTATCAACCATTCCGAAACCGGTTACGAGGAGCGGTTGGCGGCGGCCTGCCCCGATGGCGCGCATCTGTTCTTCGACACCACGGGCGGGCCGGTCGCCGACAGGGTATTCGACAATCTGGCGAAATACGCCAAGGTTCTCGTGGTCGGGCGGACTGTCTCGAATAACAGCGACCGACCCGATCTCGATCCCGTCAACATGCGACAGCTCTGGGCCCGCGAAGCCTCGATCCAGGGCTTCTCGCGCTATTCCTACCCCGAGCGTTGGAGCTTCGCGCGAGAGCGGATGATGGCTCTGTGCCGCCAGGGGCTGATCCGGACCATGGACCATTTGGTCGACGGTTTCGAAAAGACGCCGAGCGCGCTCAGGGACATGCTGACCGGGCGCTGTACCGGCAAGGTACTGGTGCGCTACGCCACCGCCACCGCGATAACAAAGGATGCATCGGCATGACCCTGGAAAAACGCCGCGTCGGCGATATCGATCTCGCCTATCGCTGGGATGGCAACCCGGACGGCCCTGTCGTGATGATGGCCCATGCAATGGGGACCAGCCACCGGATCTGGGATCTCCAGATCGACGCGCTCGCCGATCGCTACCACCTGCTGCGCTATGACTGGCGCGGCCATGGCGATAGCGGCGCGCCGGACGGGCCCTATACCCTCCCGCAATTCCTCGACGACGCGGTCGGCCTGATGGATGTCCTCGGTCTGGAAGCGGTTCATTGGATCGGGATCTCCACCGGCGGGATGATCGGACAGGGTCTCGGCATCCACTATCCCGAAAGGATCCACTCGCTCAGCCTGTGCAACACCACCTCGCAAAGCACGCCCTGGTATCGCGACTGGGTGGCGGAACGCCAGAAAGTCGTCCGGGAAGCCGGCATGGACCCGGTCTGGGAGATGACCAAGCGCCTTTGGTTCACCGACGCCTTCGTGGACGCGGAAAACGCCGACTTTCACGCCACGCGGGAAGTGTTCGTTAAAACGCCGGTGCCCGGCTATCTCGGCGGCACCTCGGCGGTCGCGGACCTGGCTTATCTCGCGGATCTGCGCCGGATCACCGCGCCGACCCGAATTATCGCCGCCGGCGCCGACCCGGTAACGCCGATCGAGCGCTCCGAGGAGATCCGCGACCGGGTACCCGGCGCCACGCTCGCCGTGATCGAGGGCCAGCGGCATTTCTCCAACGTGGAAGTGCCCGAGCAATTCAACGCGCTCCTGCGCGCCGGTCTGGACGAAATGAGCTGATCGCCGCCGTCCTCAAACCGCGACGATGTTATAGACCAATTCCTCCTGCAACGCCTTGTCGCGAGGCCGGGTAGGTTTCTCGGCGATCAAGGTGACCGCGATCTCCTTCACCACGTTTCGGTCCCGGATCACCGCCTCGGGCAAGCGCTCACGTCCGATGCTATTGAAAATATTACGCAAGACGATGAGATCACAACGCTCCACCCGCCAGTCGCCGGTATAACCGTAATCCATGTCGACATATTTCGGTTGCGCGAAATAGGTGAAGGTGTGGGGCGTTATCGCCCGGACATGGGTCGGGTCCACCCAGGCATCGTCGTGGCCGGCATGCGGAACCTTGACGAACAGCCGCGCGCCCGGCGCCGCGACCCGCCACAATTCCTGCATCAACGGCAGGGGATGGCGAAGATGCTCGAGCACATGGATCATCTCCAATCTCTCGAAGTGATCCCCAGGCAAGGGCAGCGGCGATTCCCCGCAATCATCAAGGTCCACGGTGAAATCGATACCCGGCAGCGCGGCGCCATCGATATTCACCCAACCCTCGCGAATGTCACGGCCGCATCCGGCATTCAGCCTGGTCGCCATCGCCTCGCTCATAACCCAAGCCGCCTGGACCAAGGGCTCAACGAATTTCCGCCCAGGTATCGTCCAGAGCGCGGCCAAAGCGATCCGACATCTCGGCGATCTCGGGCTCGGTGATGATTAGGGGCGGCGCGAAAACCAGACGGTCGCCGACCGCGCGCGGGATCAACCCGTTCTTGAGGGCGTTTTCCTGAAACCGCTCCGAGACCTTCAACTCCGCCTCGAAGGGTACCCGACCCGGCCCGTCGCGCATCAGCTCGATCCCGCAGATCAGTCCCGTGCCCCGGATATCGCCGATCAACGGATGATCCGCGTGGGCCTCCAGCGCCGCCATGAAGGTGGGCGAGAGCGCCTTGACCCGGCCGACCACGTCCATCTCCTCGTAGATCTTGATCACCTCGAGCGCGACGGCCGACGCGACCGGATGGCCGGCATAGGTATAACCATGAGCGAAGGGCCCGAGCTTGCCGCTCTGCGCCAGCATCGCCTGATAGACCTTCTCGTTGATCATCAGCGCCGAAATCGGTTGCATCGCCGCCGACAGGGCCTTGGCGCTGCTGATCATGTCGGGCTTGAGATCGTAGGTGGTCGAGCCCCACATCTCACCCGTGCGTCCGAAACCACAGATCACCTCATCGGCGACGAACAGGATCTCATACTTCTTGAGCACCGCCTGGATCTTCTCGAAATAGGTCGCGGGCGGGATCACCGCGCCGCCGGCGCCCATCACCGGCTCGGCGAAGAAGCCGCCGACGGTCTCGGGCCCTTCCTCCAGAATCAGGGCCTCCAGGGCTTTGGCCATGCGGGTGGAGAACGCTTCCTCGCTCTCGCCCTCCTGATGACGGCGGTAGTAGTGCGGAAACTCGGTATGGCGGAACGGCTCGAAGGGAAGGCCGAAATCCGCGTGCATGTCGGGCTTGCCGGACAGGCTCACCGCGGCCGCGGTACTGCCGTGATAGCCCATGGAACGGGCGATGATCTTGCGCTTCTCGGGCTTTCCGATGGCGTTGTGATAATACCAGATCAGCTTGATCGCCGTGTCGTTCGCCTCCGAGCCCGAACATTGGAACAGGACCTTGGACATCGGCACCGGCGCGATCGAGAGCAGCTTTTCCGCCAGATCCACGTTCGGCTCGTTCGAGCGATGCCGGTAGGAGTGATAGTAGCCCAGCGTGCGCATCTGCTCGTAGGCGACCTTGGCCAGCCGCTCCTGCTGAAAGCCCAGCGAGGCGCACCAGAGACCGGCGACGCTCTCGATGTAGTCCTTGCCGCTATCATCGAAGATCCGCGATCCCTCGCCGCCGGTAATCACCATGGGGCCGACCTCGCGATGCTTGGCGAGATTGGTTTGGGGATGCACGACGCTGGCGATATCGCGGGCGTGGACGGAATTCGGAATGACGGACATGACGGCCTCCGGCGGGGATGGAGGCGGGATGGTAGCAGGGGTGGGAAGATGGTGCGAGTAGCGTGATTGAACCGGCGCGTCCCCAGGCTCACCTTCGCGGCCCTTGCCGTCGTCAGGGTGACGGAGGAAGGACGGTAGCGAGGAAGAAAAACAACAGCACCCGGAAAAGCCCCCAAGACCGTCCATAACCCTGGTATGAAACCCTGCGTCTACATCCTGGCAAACCGACGGAACGGCTTCCTCTACGTCGGCGTCACTTCGAATATCCGTCACCGATTGGCGGAGCACCAGGCCGGACTTGCACAACATACCGAGCGATACTCAATCAAAAGGCTCGTATATTTCGAACATCACAACCAGATGCCTGATGCGATCATGAGAGAGAAGCATTTGAAAAGATGGAAGCGCGCTTGGAAAATCCGATTGATAGAAGGGGTAATCCCGAACTGGAACAATCTTTCTCGACATTTAACGTGGTTTGACTGAGCACGGGCTTCCTCGAAACTCACCTACTTGCCCATACCCCTAGACCGTCGCCCCCGCGGCGGCGGGGGCTCTTGCCGTGGTCGTTGAAGCCGGACACTCCGACCGCCACCACCGCACCACGTGGCCGAAGCCGGTGGCACAAGTCCTTGCCTTCGCAAGGGCGACGGAAAATGAGGGCGGTCTTGAAACATAATCAAGACCGCCCCTTTTATTCTCGCCCCACCTACTTGGGCTGCGGAACCAGCCGAATATACGGCAGCGGCGACTTCCAGCCGTCGGGGAAGGCCTTCTTGGCGTCTTCGTCATTGACGGCGGGCACGATGATCACGTCCTCGCCCTGCTTCCAGTTCACCGGCGTGGCGACCTTGTGGTTGGCCGTGAGCTGACAGGAATCGAGCACCCGCAGCACCTCGTCGAAGTTCCGGCCCGTGCTCATCGGATAGGTGAGCGACAGTTTGATCTTCTTGTCCGGTCCGATCAGAAAGACCGTGCGAACCGTGGCATTGTCGGCCGCGGTGCGCCCCTCGGAGCTGTCGCCTTCCTCGGCGGGCAACATCTTATAGGCCTTGGCGACCTTGAGTTCCGGATCACCGATCAGCGGATAGTTGAGTGCGTGGCCCTGGCTCTTCTCGATATCCTTGGACCATTCCTTGTGATTGGTCACCGGGTCGACGCTGATGCCGATGATCTTGCAGTTGCGCTTGTCGAACTCCGTCTTGAGACCCGCGAGATAGCCGAGTTCCGTGGTGCAGACCGGCGTGAAATCCTTGGGGTGCGAGCACAGGATCGCCCAGCCGTCGCCGATCCATTCATGAAAGTCGATGGTTCCCTCGGTGGTCTCGGCGCTGAAATTCGGCGCGGTATCATTGATCCTCAAAGCCATGATGTTTCCCTTCCCTCAGCCGCGCGCGCTCCGCCCGGGAAGCGCCATCAACGCGGTGAATTCATCGCGCGACACGGTAAGTGTGGGGTTACGCCACAACAACCATCCGGATTTCACGTTACCGTGCGCCCGCTCACCCTAGAGGTGACGACCGCGCTCCATGATTTCCAGGGTATAGGAGCGATAGGTCATGCCCAATTCCTCGGCGCGCGCGGCGCGGCGCTCGATGATCAGGCGATCCGGCGTTTTCCAGGCCTCCGCCGCCGCCTTTTTCCAAACATAGGAAAAATACGCCTCCTCGAAAGGCGGCCCCATGTTATGGCCGATGCCGATAGGCTTGGGAGCCTGCATTTTCAGCCGCGCGCTTCTGGCCCGCTTTTTGTTGCGGCGCATGGGCATCATGACGGCGTTACCCTATAAGCGCAGCGCCTAGCGTCGGCGAGAATGTACTCTGTGCGCTCCACCGTGCAGTCGGGGCCCAGCACGTCATTGAAGAACTCCAACTCGGCGCGGCAGAAATTCTGGCACGTCGTGGCGGCGGCGCAGATCGGACAGTGATTCTCTATCAGGGTGAGCGTGCCGTCCTCGCCCTCCTCCCACTCGGCCATGTAGCCCTCGTTGGAGCGAATCGCCGCGAGGCGCTCGACTTTCTGGGCCAGGGTTTTCGTCCCGCTCATCGCGTCGCGATAGACCGCCAGCGTATCGGCCTCCCGGGCGGCGATAAGCTTCTCCAGGCCATCCTCGCCGAAGGTCGCGCGCACGGTGCGGATCAGATCAACGGTGAGTTGGCCGTGACGGTCGGGGAATCTCGCATGGCCGGCCTCGGTCAAGCGCCAGAGTTTCTTTGGCCTTCCCTTGGGTTGGCGCTCCTCGGAGGTTTGCACCAGGTCCTGTTCCTGGAGCCGGACCAGATGCTGGCGGGCGGCCTCGGCGGTAATGTCGAGATCGGCGCCCAGATCACCAATGGCCCGGGGGCCCAGGGTCTTGAGCGAGAAAAGGATGCGGTCAGCGGTTCTATCAGCCATGGTATTTTGTAGATTGCCGCATTGGCGCTGATTATCAAGTTTAAACTTGCTATTCAAACGCCCTTCCAATAATTCAAGAATATTCTTGAAAAAGGAATTGCCATGTCGAGCGAGGATCGGGTACTGGGCTGGGGCGAGCTTTTGTCGCCTGACTATCGCGTGCCCACCCTGACCCTGGCCCTCAGCATCGCGCTGCACGCCACCAACTTCTTCATCTTCGCCACCTTGTCCCCCAGTGTCGTCGCGGATATCGGCGGGCTCGACCTGTTGAGCTGGGCGACGACCCTGTTCGTCGTGTCCTCGATCGTGAGCTCGGCCGCCGGCGGCATCCTGAAGGCCATGTTGGGCGCCAGAAAATCCATGCTGCTCGCCGCCCTCGGCTTCGGGCTCGGCAGCGGCGTGACGGCGATCGCCCCGAATATGGAGATCATATTGGTCGGCCGTACCATCCAGGGCCTCGGCGCCGGGCTGTTGACCGCCTACTCGCATGGCATGGTCCGAGATCTGTTCCCCCCGGCCTCCTGGGCGCGGATGTTCGCGGTGGTCTCCGGCGGCTGGGGCATCGCCGCCCTGGCCGGACCGTTGATCGGAGGGATCTTCGCCGAGTACGACATCTGGCGATGGGGTTTCGGGACGATGGTGATCGCCGCCGGCCTTTTCATCTTGCTTTCGCTGCGGGCCATTCCGGCGGGCGGCGGCGGCGAGAGGATCGGTGGTTGGGCGCCGGTCCTGCGGCTCACCTTGTTGGGTGTCTCGGCCCTGCTGCTGGGCGCCACGGGAAAATTTCAGGTTCCCGGCGGCGCGGTCACGACCCTGGCGCTCAGCGCCGGTTGCTTCGCGCTTACCATCGCGCTGGAGCGCGGCGCCGCCGTTCCGCTGTTTCCACGCGACATGTTTCGCCCGACGACGGTCATCGGCGCGGGGGTTCTCTTCGTGTTCGGCGTGACCTTCGCGACCGCGACGACATCGATCTATGGCCCGCTCCTGTTTCGAGTGATCCATGACATACCCATCATCACGACGGGCTTCATCGTCACCGCCCAGTCGATGTTCTGGACCATCGCGGCGATCGTGTTCTCGGGCATCGGACGCGGCGGAAGCCGGGCGGCCTGCGCCATCGGCCCGGCGATCACCGGGGTCGGGCTGTTGGCTGTCGGGCTATATCTTCCGGCCGGGCCGCTATGGCTCGCCATCGCCGCGGTCGCGACCATCGGCTTCGGCATCGGTCTCGCCTGGGGCCATGTCGGCAGGTTCGTTCTGGAAGCCGCCGGCGAGGCCGACCGGAACCGGGTCACCTCGGTCATGCCGACCATGCAGTCGATCGGTATCGCCTTCGGATCCGCCGCCGCCGGGCTCGTGGCCAACGCCAACGGTTTCTCGCAATCATTGACCGCGGAGACCGCCAAATCCGTCGCCTTCTGGGTTTATACCGGCCTCTCCCCGGCGATGCTAATCGCCCTCATCGGCGGCGCCCGCGTGGCGCTCGGGACCAAGGCGGCGGCGGATAACGGGGCGTAAAGCCAGACGGTCGACGGCCTACGCCCCCAGTTCCCCTACCCCGTCATCCCAGCGAAGGCTGGGACCGACGCCACTTTCGTGTCCTCGCGAAGGTTATCCGATCAGTTTCGCGGTCGGGTGGCTCATCCGACCCAGGCGTCACCCAGGCGTCACACGGACCGGCTTCAGGCTTCGGTCCCCGCTTTCAAGAGGACGACGAGATACTAGTTTGGACCAATGGGCACCGTATTGGTTGGCCTTAACCATCTACTTCAACAAGCTTCTCCGAAACCGTCTCATTCCATCATGCCAGGCTGATCCAAGCAGCGCTCCAGGACTTCCAACCACGAGGCCATGTCGACGGGACTCCCCCATGCGATGGACACAACTTCCGGCGCGCGGAGAAACAGCCCCGCCTTGCGCCGTCGCGCGGGTTCCACCACGTCAAAAGCGAGCGTCGCGACGAGACCCGGGGCGACCTCCGTCACCGGCCCGAACCGCTTGGTCGCGTGGCCGGATATCCACTTGTCGAGGGCCCCGTCCGGGTCATGGGCGCGCGCGAGTTTCGCCTTGGCGACGGGGACGAGTTCGGGGCCGCCGGCACCATCCCGCCACGCCCCGAAGGTCGCCTCGGCCGCCACGCTGGTCCGCGCGCCGGCGCGATGATGGAGATACATCAGGACTAGATCCGCCTCCAACGGGTCGCGGCGCAACAGAAGCCAGTCATCCGCGTTGGAGCCCGCGACGTAACGACCATCCCGGCGTTTCAAAACCAGCCCGAGAGCGCCCCGCGCCCGGCAATCGGCGCGATGCCGGGCGAGAGATTCGGCGTCATGAACCGGTAGGATTTCGGAGAGGCTGAACACGCGCCTATCAAGTTGCCGAAGCACTTCGTCAAGTCGTCCTCGCCGCGCCTCAAAGGGTGACCGGCGTCTATCGCGCGAGCCATCCACCAGCAGGTCGAGCAGTTCAACGCGCGTTTGCGAACCACCACCGCCCCCGTGGATCACCGCGTCGAAAACACCCTCGGCGTCGAACGCCGTCAACACATCGGGATGGTCCTCGGAGATGTCGTCGCCACTTAAATTGAAAAGTCGGCGCTCGCCTCCCAGGGCCGATATCCGTACCCGCGCGCCTTCTCGTTTCCATTCGACGATGTAACGTGAAAGATCAACGCCCTTCACTTGCGAGAACCGCGAGACAGTCTCGCGCATCACCGCCATGAAACCATGCCCGGCCGCCGGTCGGGGCCGTTCCCCCCGGCCTTCCAACCAGTCGAAAAGGCGCGTGTATGGCATCTCCTGGGCATGCCAGATCTCTTCAATCTCCGACAACGGCACGCCGCCGAGTAACGCGAGCGCCCGCCTGACCATCTTGGGAGAGATGCCCACGCCGAGACGCCGGCCCGCCAGTTTCAGAAAGACCCGACGCTCGGTGGCCTCCATCGTGTCAAGCCAGGGCTCGATTATCTCCATCAAATCGGCGCGCGCGGCCCCGGCAAGGGCTTCCAGAACCTCACCCAAACGCGGGCATTCCCGGTTACTCGCCCGCCTGGGCCACATCAGCGCCGTCGTCTCGCCGAGATCACCGACGAAGTCCTGGGACATCGCGAACAATATCGGGTCCACGCGACCGGCGCCGAGCTTGCGGGTCATCGCCGGCGATAACTTGGGAAACGCGACCTCATCGAGCAGCAGGGAGATCGCCGCGCCCCGATCCGGATCCGGCGCGCGATGGAAATAGTCTGCCAACAGCGCCGTCTTGTCATCGTCGTGCGCGGCGAGATCTAGTCGGTCGACGAGATCGGCGAACGGTTTCACGCCTCATCCTCGCCATAGCCGACCAGGCTAAGCGCCCGTGCCCGCAATCCAAGCGTTTTCGCGTGATGAATGATCGCGTCCCCGCGGCCATGGGTAACCCAGATTTCCGGCGCGCCGACATCCTCGACGGTCTCGAAAATCTCGTTCCAATCGGCGTGATCCGAGATCACGAGCGGCAGATCAACCCCGCGCCCCTTGGTCTGCTTTCGAACCCGCATCCATCCGGAGGCGCCGACCCGGACCGGCTCCGCCGCCTCCGCGCCGTCGAAACCAAGCGAGGCCGATGGTGGCGCCAGAATGATCTCGCCGGCGAGTGTTTCCATGGCCCGGTCATCAAGAGCGCGAAGCTCCCCCAATTCCACGCCGAAATCCTCGTAGAGCGCGCAAAGCGGGCAAAGGCTCCCATGCAGGAGGATCGGCCTGTCATATCCCGCCTCGCGCAACAGCGCGATCATCCGCTGCGCCTTGCCCAGGGAATACGCGCCGACGACATGTGGACGATCCGGGAACACCTCCAGCGACCTCAGCAGCTTGCCGATTTCGCCGTCATCATCCGGATGTTGGAAGATCGGCAGACCAAAGGTGGCCTCGGTGACGAAGACGTCGCAAGGCACGGGCTCGAACGCGGCGCAGGTCGGATCGCGCCTTCGCTTGTAGTCGCCGGAGACCACGACCCGCGCGCCGCGATACTCCAGCACGATCTGGGCGCTTCCCAGCACATGTCCCGCCGGCGCCAGCCACACCGTCACCTCGCCGATCCGCAACCGTTCGCCATGGCGCAGGGCCGTGGCGCCATCCTTCGCGACGCGCCCCAGCCGGACCCGCATGATCGCCAGGGTCTCGGCTGTCGCGACCACCCGTCGGTGGCCGGGACGCGCGTGATCGCCATGGCCATGGGTGATGATCGCCGTCTCCACCACATGGGTCGGGTCGATGTAAAAATCACCGGGAATGACATAGAGCCCCTTGCGGCGGGGCTGGATCCAGGTTTCGGGAGATGCAGCGCGCGGCGCCATCACTCCGGCAGGTTGTCGGTGCGAGCGCGTTTGCCGAGATAGCCGCCGTGGTGCCTGAGGCCGTATTGCTCGCGGGTCACCCCCTTGCGCTCCATCAGCACCAGGGCAAGCGCGTCGCCCACCGCCGCCATCACCGCCATGCTGGCGGTCGGAGTCATGCCCAGCGGACAGGGCTCGGCGATCACGCCCATGTCGATAATCACGTCGGAAAGGTCGCGCAGTCCCGAATCCCTGTGCGAGGTAATGCCGATCACGCCGCCGACATTCATGTGCCGGCTAAGCTCGATGAATTCCAGCACCTCGCGGGTCTTGCCGCTGGTCGAAAAAGCGACGATGCAGTCTCCCTCGGCCACCATCCCGAGATCCCCATGAGCCGCCTCGGCGGGGTGGATGAAAATCGCCGGAGACGCGGTGGAACTCAGGATCGCCGCGAATTTTCGCGCCACGAACCCGGCTTTTCCCATGCCCGTGGCGACGATCTTCCCCCGGGCATTCTGAAGCAGGTCCAGCGCGGCACCGTAGGTTGCGTCGACGGCGACGGCGCGGATCGCCTCGGCCTCGGCGGCGAGGATCTCGCGAATACGGTTCTCGACCGGTTGATCCACCGGTCGGGTCCGCTGATTTGTGGTGCTATCGCTCATGGAGGCGGACAATATCCACCAAGCGCCAAGCGCGCCAGAATTAATGTCGGCTAAACGATCGCGCCTAACGTTACGGCGCGGCGGGGCTGGAGCTATCAACCTGCGCCGGCGGCACAATGGGCGCGACGAAGGTCGGAAGAATGTTGGCGAGCTGCGGCACCGTTACCGGGACCTGGGGCGTGTTCGGCACGTTCGGCGTCTGGGGTGTGTTCTGCGCCGATCTAAAACCGCTATTGGTATTCTGATTGGCGCCGTCATCGAAACTCACGCTAAACACCCTGGTGTTCTGATCGCCGGCGTTTAGCGTGATGTTGTTGGCGACAACGGTCTTGGCGCCATTGGTGGCGGAACCCGTGAGGGTCGCGGTTCCGGAATTCACCTCCGCCGTGCTTTCCTGGGTCGCGGGGTTATAGCTACTCGAGACATCGCTCCCCGTGATCGCGACGCCGTTTCCGTTGGAAATCGTCACGGTATTCGTGTTGCTGCTGGAGGTGGCGCTCGCCGATCCGCTCGTCAGGTTTACGGTCACGTTGTTGCCGCTGGACGAGACGGAAAAACTACTCCCCCCGGCCGGCTCGACCGACGAGCCATCGCCCATTGCAAACGCTACGGTTGACGTCGCCGGCACCGCGATATCTTGCGACAAATCAATGACGTCGCCAGCGTTGAAGGTTTGTGGCGCGCCGTTCACCACCAAGGTGACGGAGGTTTGTCCGGGAGGAATAACCACCGTGGCCTGGGTTCCCGTTAGCGCGGGTTGTTGATTTTGTCCCTGGCCCTGTCCCTGTCCCTGGCCTTGATTCTGCGCCATGGCGTCATTCATCGGAACAATCAACGCGATGGCAAGAGCAAGCGTCGCCAGAGGGCGAGCCGATCGCTTCGCCAACTTCAAGCATTCAATCGAGAACACCGACATCGAAGTTTCCTTCCAGGGGCGCAGTCCACGCGGCACCACGACACGTGGTATTGCCGATCTCGCGCGATCATGCGTTAGAACATATAAAATCATACACAATCGATTGATTTGCGTCAATTCGACCAACGCCGCGTCTCGAAAACGGACGATCTTGCCGAACCGGCGTACATTGCCTAGGGTTTCGCCCAATCCAGCACTCGCACAAACGGAGTCCACCATGTCCAATCCCGTCGTCCTCATGGATATCGACAGCCGAGGCGTCGCCACGGTGACCATCAACCGCCCGGAGGTGAACAACGCCTATAACGGCGAGATGATCCAGGCGATGATCGACGGGATCGCCCATTGCGCCGAGAACGACGCCGTGCGGATCATCGTCATCAAGGGCAATGGCCGGCATTTCCAGGCCGGGGCCGACCTGAAATGGCTGAAGGGGATCGGCGTCCTCTCTCCGGAAGAGAACCTCGCGGTCTCGCTCAACACGGCCACCGCGATTCGCGGCCTGACGGAGATCATGAAGCCGACCATCGCGCTTATTCACGGCGGCTGTTTCGGCGGCGGTACCGGGATCGCGGCGGCCTGCGATATCGTCATCGCCAGCGAGGACGCGCTGTTCTCGATCACCGAAACCCGCTGGGGCGTCATGGCCAGCGTCATCATCCCACAGCTGAACGCCGCGATCGGCCCGCGCAACACCCGTCGCTACGCGCTCACCTGCGAGCGCTTCGACGCCGCCAAGGCGCTTGAACTGGGCCTTGTTCACGAGGTCTGTCCGACCGGCGGTCTCGAAGAGGCGGCGGCCCCCGTCATCGAGAACCTATTGATGGCGGCGCCGATCGCCACCGAACAAACCAAACGCGCGACCCTGAAGGATGCCGGGCTCCTGGTCAGTGACGAGTATTTCAACGAGCTGGTGGAGATGCACGCCGCCAAGCGTCAGACCGACGAGGCGTCCGAGGGCCTCGCCAGTTTCGCGGAAAAACGGGCGCCGTCATGGTATCCTCAGGGATAGATCGCGACGCGCGCCCGGGATAGTCAATGGCCGGGACGATGGCCCCGCAATCACCGGTTATCGGCATGCCAAGCGAACCGACGACGCTGTCGGAGAGGCTGTCGTCCTGGTTCGACGCCAAGGGTTGGAGCCCGCACCCGCATCAATTGGAGATGATCGCCGCCGCCCGCGCGGGGCGCTCGGCCCTGCTCATCGCTCCCACCGGCGGAGGCAAGACCCTTGGCGGTTTTCTGGGTAGTCTGATCGAGCTTGCCGAAACCCCGGCACGCGGCCTCCATACCCTCTATATTTCTCCACTGAAGGCGCTGGCGGTGGACGTTCACCGCAACCTGCTGGATCCGATCGCCGATATGAGGCTCGAGATTTCGGCGGAAACCCGGACCGGCGACACCCCCCAGTCCAAGCGGCAACGCCAACGCAAATCGCCGCCGAATATCCTTTTGACCACGCCGGAGAGCTTGGCGCTGCTGCTCTCCTATGCCGACGCGGGCCGGATGTTTCGCTCACTACGCTGTGTCGTGATCGACGAGTTGCACGCCCTGGCGCCGAACAAGCGCGGAGAGCTGCTTTCCCTGGGCCTGGCGCGACTCGCCACCCTCGCCCCCGCCGCGAGGCGGGTCGGCCTTTCGGCGACGGTCGCCTATCCCGACGAGATGGAAGCCTATCTCTCGCGCACCGGGCGGGCCGGTTCCGGTGATGTCGCGCGGATCGAGGGCGGCGGCGCGGTCGAGGCCACGGCACGCATCCTGATCGGTGGCGACCGCCTGCCCTGGTCCGGCCATATGGGCACCTACGCGGTCGAGGAGATCTACGCCGCGATCCGCGAGCATCGCACGACCTTGGTTTTCGTGAACACCCGCGCCCAGGCCGAGCTCGTCTTTCAAGCCCTCTGGCGGATCAACGAGGACAATTTGGAGATCGCGCTGCATCACGGCTCGCTTGCCGCCGAGCAACGGCGCAAGGTGGAAGCCGTCATGTCCAAGGGCGGTCTGCGGGCGGTGGTCGCGACCTCCTCTCTGGACCTCGGCATCGACTGGGCCGCGGTTGACCTGGTGATCCAGGTCGGCGCGCCGAAGGGCTCCTCGCGCCTGCTGCAACGGATCGGCCGCGCCAATCACCGTTTGGACGAGCCGAGCAAGGCGCTTTTGGTGCCCGCCAACCGCTTCGAGGTACTGGAGTGCCAGGCGGCGCTCTCGGCTCTCCGGGCCGGACAACTCGACGGCGACGCTCCCAATCCCGGCGGTCTCGACGTCCTTGCGCAACATGTTCTCGGAACCGCGTGCTCGGCGCCGTTTCACCCCGACGCGCTGTATCGGGAGGTTACCGCCGCCGCGCCGTATCGTGGCCTTACACGCGAGGAGTTCGACGCGGTCGTCGCCTTCGTGGCCACCGGTGGATACGCGCTACGGGCCTATGATCGGTTTAACCGGCTGGAGCGCTTCGAGGACGGCACCCTCGCCGTCGCCGGCCCGACGGTGGCGCGGAGCTATCGCATGAATGTCGGTACCATCGTCGAGGCGGTCACCCTCAAGGTCCGTTTCAAGAGGGGCCGGTTTCTGGGTGAGATCGAGGAATATTTCGTGCAAGGCCTGACCCCCGGGGACACGTTCATCTTCTCCGGCCAGTTGCTGCGATTCGAGGGACTGCGCGAAACCGTCGTTGAGGTCACCGCGGGGCATGGCGACGACCCTCAGGTTCCGGCCTATGCGGGCGGCCGCTTGCCCTTGACCACGCATCTCGCCGACGGCGTGCGAGCCTTGCTGGAAGCGGACGAGCAATGGCCTACCCTGCCCGCGCCGGTCGAGGAATGGCTGCGGGTCCAGCAATGGCGCTCGGTCCTGCCGAAGCGCGACCGCCTGCTGGTCGAGATCTTCCCCAGGGGCGAGCGCTATTACATGGTCGCCTATTGTTTCGAGGGGAGAAACGCGCATCAAACCCTGGGCATGCTTTTGACCAAGCGCATGGAACGGGCCGGGCTCGACCCGCTGGGCTTCGTCGCGACCGACTACGTGATCGCGGTTTGGAGCCTCCAGCCGGCGCGCGACATCGACGTCCTGTTCGACCAGGACATGCTGGGTGACGATCTGGAGGCCTGGATGGCCGAATCAAGCCTTCTGAAACGGACGTTCCGCAATGTCGCCGTAATCGCCGGGCTGATCGAGCGCAAGCTGCCGGGCCACGAGAAAACCGGCCGCCAGGTGACCTTCAACGCCGATCTGATCTACGACGTTCTGCGCCAGCACGAGCCCGACCACATCCTGCTCCGCGCCACCCGGGCCGACGCCGCGCGCGGCTTGACCGACATTCGCCGGCTCGGCGAGCTACTGGTACGGGTTCAGAACAAGATCGACGTTCGGGTCTTGGATCGAGTCTCGCCGCTGGCGGTCCCGGTGCTGCTGGAGATTGGCCGTGAGAGCGTCCAGGGCGGCGCGCTGACGACGTTGCTGGAAGAGGCCGAGTCGGACCTGATCGCCGAGGCCATGGGCGGCGACATGCAAGGCGCGCTGCCGATATGAAGACCGTCCATGCCGCCCAGAGCCTATCCCGAGATTATCAATCCGACCTCCACCCTCCCTTCGCCCCAGCACACGGCGCGGGGGCGAAGAAGGATTTTGACGCCGTCTTCTTGGTCGCCCTCTACGCCTTCTTCCCCCGTGTCGCCGGTGGGCGGATGACGTCGAAGGGTTCGGGGAAGACGCCGACCGGGACCTCGATGATGGTCGGGCGGTTGGCGGCGAAACCGGTTTCGATCGCCTTTTTCAAGCCGTCCGGCGTGTCCGTGCGCAGGCCCAGCGCGCCGAAGCTTTCGGCCAGTTTGACGAAATCCGGGTTGGTGAACTCGGAGCCGATGACCCGGTTGTCGTGCAGATCGCGCTGCATGCGGAGCACATTGCCATAGGCGCCGTCGGCGAAGACCACCGCGACCAGGTTGATGTTGTGATGCACGGCGGTTGCGATCTCGTTCATGGTGAACATGAAGCCGCCGTCGCCGTTGATCGACAGCACCGACTTGTCGGCATGCGCGACCTTGACGCCGAGCGAGGTGGCGTAGCCGTAGCCGAGCGTGCCCTGATAACCCGGCGTGACAATATGGCGGGGCTTGTAGACCGGAAAACCGACTCGCGAGACATAGCCGACCTGGGTGAACTCGTCGATGAACAGGCCGTCCTCGGGCAGCACCTCGCGCATGGCGCGCAGCCAGGACATTTGCGGGCCGGCCTTGGTCTCCATGATCTCGGCGGCCTGGGCCTTGACGCCCAGCATCTCCTCCTCGCGGGAGGAACGCTTGATATTGTGCTTGGCGACCGCGTTGGCGAGCAGGCCGGTGGCCTCGGCGGCGGCCTGGCAGATCGCCGCGACCGAACCGTCGCCGGCCTTGCCGGTGCAGGCGTTGGAGTTGCCGGAGTTCACAAGGAAAGCCGCGCCCGTGTCACTATCGTTGCCGATCTTGGCCGGGCGATCCAGCACCGGGGCCGCGCGCGTGGCGGAACGGGTGAAGACCCCCGCCACGGTGCTGCCGGGGTCGAGCACCGCGAGC
>Ga0181593_10001373_pt1 | contig 22009 bp, 20 predicted proteins | sample 071ome_19_FD_133756 | JGI IMG/M metagenome (GOLD analysis project Ga0181593, IMG submission 133756) | Coastal salt marsh microbial communities from the Groves Creek Marsh, Skidaway Island, Georgia - 071413AT metaG (megahit assembly) | ecosystem: Environmental > Aquatic > Marine > Intertidal...
GCCCTTTTCCATCGGATAGACGAGACGGGTGCCGTTGATGAACTCGCCGGTCCCCTCAGCGATGGCCTGATAGAACTTCGGCAAATCCTCGGGCGCCACCGTGAGGTCGGCGTCGAGGATCATCAGGATATCCTTGCTCGAATTCACGTTTTTTGAGTGATGGCGTTATAGCAGATATCGCTATCGTCAATGGAACATGCGTTGAAAATAGCGCTGTAAACCATGAGAATCAAAACGTTGTCAAATAACCCTTTGATATTAAACATATTATTTGATCGTCCGTTGTGATGGCGGGCACAGCCAGGTTCAGAAAAACCAGTCACAATCGTCAAAATCGAGGAGAGACGCGGGATTTACGTAAATAGGTGAAATTATTAACTCTTTATGTTATAATACGGATCTCGCTGGATAGAAGATCCGGCCGTTATTGGTAGAAACCATGGTAGACAGTTTACAAACGATCCTTACCCCCAATGCTGGTCTGGGGACCTTTACGGTTCTTACGCCCGCAAATGCTGCGGCCGTTAACGATTCTATCTTCCTAAATCAAATCAATGCCCTGAATACGCCGCAAATCGTTCAGGCGCAAAACCGCGTTCAATCGACCTTGCAGCGGGAACTAAATCAGCTTGGCGATGAGCAAATTGCCTTAACCGATCTGCAAGATGAAATCGATAATGCACTAAAATTCATTAATGACGGTATTAGCCGGGCTACGCTGATTCATACGCGCCTCGATGCCGCAATCAAAACGGCCTTACAAGCAAATGAAGGTGATGCCAACTCGTTCCCAGCCCTGGCAGCTTCTTTTGACTCATCTGTGAATTCTATTATCGATACGGCCAACACCGGCCCGACACCAAACTTACTGAGCGAATTACCGCAAAGTAACCTTACGTTCCGGCTCAATACACGCGGTACGACGCTTACCCTGTCGCCGAAGTTTCTCGGCACGAACTACACCGTAACGGAAGATGTCAGCGGCGATGTGTTTGTTCGGGTCGACAGTACCAAAACTTTCCGTGAAACGAGCGCGGCCGACGGCACGTTTACAGGTAATTTCGGTGCCATTTTCGGTGGCATTCGCATGGATTCATTCGATGCCTCAACCAATGCGATCGGTTTTACGACATCCCCGTCAACAGCCGGTGCACAATCCTTTACTGGCACGCTCTCGAAAACGGGACTCGGTGTCGGTAATGCGTTTATTTACGATAATCTGGAATCTCAGGCTGGCCGTGACCGTGCCATTGCCGATTTAGAATCAGCAAAAATTTCGGTCGATCAGCAACTGATTAGGTTTAAGGCCGCGTTAGCTCAAGCCCAGCTAAGTGCCAGCCGAACCAGCACGCGTTTGAATGATCTGTTGGTTGAGACCGAAACATTGACCTTTAGTGCTTCGGTTGAAATTCAAGGTATCGCGGCCCGTGCCGAAGGACTGAATCAATTAAACGTCAACTTATTGCAGTCGCAAAAAGCGTTCCGTCAGGAACTCCTCAACCTGATCCCGGTCAAAGGCGTGATCGGCAAGGTTAACGGACTGTTGCTGGATCTTGCCATTTAATGGCCGCGCTTATTGGCTGGCAGCTTCTTTAAATTTTGCGAGTAATGTGTCGTAATCCGTAACCAGCGGAAATTGCGGGAAATCATTTACGACATTTTCCGGTGCACAAAAGAAGTAGCCCTGGTCAGCTTCACCCAACATGCCGGTGTCATTGTAGGAATCACCGGAAGCATAGACTTTAAAATTTAAATTATGGAAAGCCTTTACCGCATGGCGTTTATGGTCGGCCATGCGCAGGGTGTAGTCAGCAATACGGCCGTTGTCTTCTATTTCGAGACGGTGACAAAAAATAGACGGGTAATTCAGTTTTCCCAAGATCGGCTGAATAAACTCATAAAACGTGTCCGATAAAATCACGACCTGAAAGTGCTTTCGGACCTCATCAAGAAAGGCTTTAGCGCCATCAAGAGGTTCCAGTTTTTCAATAACCTCTTGGATATCGTTAATCGTCAGCTTGTGCTGATCCATGATGGAGAGACGGTGCTTCATCAGCTTGTCGTAGTCCGCGATTTCCTGGGTCGTCAGCTTTAAATCATCAATGCCCGTTATTTCGGCCAAACCGACCCAAATTTCTGGAATGATGACACCTTCAAAATCTAAACAAACGATCTGCACGGCTTTTCTCTTTCTTTATCGATGGCTCAAAATAGTCGTGTGGGGAAATTTAGCTGGAAGATGATGGGGTATAGCAAGCCTGGATAAATACTCAATACTTAAATCATCAAGACTGCATTGCGTGCGCCCGATAGCGGTCGGTTAACCGAGAGCTTTGATTTTCTTGAATACTTGATGAAACATTGCCGGGGTCAAACGCCCTGTATTCGTATTGTATCGGGAGCAATGATAGCTATCGACGACGGTCATACCATTCGGCAAATTATGCACAGACGCGTGTTTGAATTTTCGTGCGCTCAATTTTTCACCGAATACGGCCATTACAGCGTTATGCGCCACGACACCGAGCGAAAGAATAATCCGCAAGGATTTTAAGCCATTGATTTCTTTAGATAAAAAATCGCGGCAGGTTTTAACTTCCGGGCCTGTCGGTTTGTTTTGCGGGGGCACGCAGCGCACGGCATTGGTAATTCTGCAGCCGATCAGGGCCAAGCCATCGTCGGCCCGCTCATCGTAGGTCCCTTCGGCCAAACCGAATTTGAGTAACGTTGGATACAAAAGATCGCCGGCATAGTCACCGGTGAAGGGCCGGCCCGTTCGGTTGGCTCCCTTGAGGCCCGGTGCCAACCCAACGATCAGGATTTTTGCATCATCGTCACCAAAAGAGGGGACGGGCGCATTATGCCAATCTGGATTGGCAGTGGTGTTTTTTTGGCGAAATGCAGCCAGTCTTGGACATAACCTGCAATTAGCCGCTGGAATCAATCGAGAAACCATTGCCAATATTGCCGCTAAACCGTCTCAAGAAATTCATCTGGCGTACTTGGCGGTCCATCGAAATCTGGGCCTTCATCACTATTCGAACTGCGCGCGATTTCATCTTCAAGCTCAGCAAGCTCGATAAAGGTATCGGCTTGTCGTCGCAATTCATCGGCGACCATGGGCGGGGACGATTCGACCGTGCTGATGACGGTCACGCGAACACCTTTACTTTGAACAGCTTCCACGAGGCGCCTGAAATCGCCATCGCCCGAAAACAGCACGATATGATCAAGGTGATTGGCCATTTCCATAACATCGATGGCCAGTTCGATGTCCATATTGCCTTTAATTTTTTTCCGGCCCGTACCATCGGTGAATTCTTTGGCCGGTTTGGTGATCATCGTAAAGCCGTTGTAATCGAGCCAATCAACCAATGGACGGATCGGCGAATACTCATTTTCTTCCAAAAGAGCCGTATAGTAATAAGCCCGGATCAACCGTCCTTTTTCGGCAAAGCATTTATGGAGTTTTTTATAATCGATATCGAAGCCCAGCGATCGGGCCGCGGCATAAAGATTAGAGCCATCGATAAATAGCCCTAATCGTTCCTGACTGTAAAATGTCACAATAAATTCCTTTAATTACAATAAGTTGTGATAAATAAAATAAATAATGATCGAAACTGAAATAATTTCGAATTTCATATCATATTTGTGAAGACTTTATGGCCACCACGTTATTTCAAGTAAGCAGTACTGTCCGGTAAAGCAAGTTATGTGTAAGTAAGTCTTATGATTTATGTCGGCATTGGCGCTAATCTGCATCATCCCGAATTTGGCGGCCCCCTTGATACCTGTGGGGCGGCCTTAAATTCCTTAGGGAAGGATAATATTCATATTTTGGGTATTTCGCGATGGTATCGAAGCGCTCCGGTTCCCACATCGGATCAACCAGATTATGTTAACGCCGTTGTCGAAATTGAAACGATGCTTAATCCCCAGGATTTAATGCAACGATTGCTCGACCTAGAGGCTCAATTCGGGCGGGAACGTGGAGAGAAAAACGCGGCACGGACACTCGATCTCGATTTACTAGATTACAATGGTATGATCATTGAAAAGGGTGGAATTGTCCAATTACCGCACCCAAGGCTGCACCAACGGCCATTTGTCTTATTCCCTTTATCCGACATAGCACCTCAGTGGCGTCACCCTGTAACAGAAAAAGCAATCGCAACAATGATCGATGAATTGGACGGCGCATCATCGATTACGGTTATCGCGGATCAAAAGAGTGCCTTTGGAACCGTTTGGCCTGTCAGAAGCCCTAAAATCGCCTAATTATTGGGAAGTTTGGCGATATTCGCCTTGTCAGGGACAGGCCGTACAAATATATATGCGCTACAATTTTTCGCCCTGGTCCTCATAGAACCGACCAGATCCATTTAGGAGAGCAAAAGTATGGCCCGCGTCACAGTTGAAGATTGCGTTGAAAGAATTCCGAACCGGTTTGACCTGGTTATGATGGCCGCACAACGGTCCCGGAATATCTCCGCCGGCGCCTCACTCACGGTCGAGGCCGACAATGATAAAAATCATGTGATTTCCCTGCGAGAAATTGCCGACCTCACGGTCGATCTTAAAGATTTAGAAGAGCAGCTTATTCAAAGCATGCAACGCCATGTCGAGGTCGATGAGCCTGAAGAAGACGATCTCGATATGACTTCAATTCAGCAGGAAGTTTTAGGCGAATCCGAAGAACCGGCTCCGGCACCCGCAGCCAGCGCACCGGAAATGTCCTCGGAACCGTCCGCTGAAGAAACAACGGAACCGGCACAAGATGCTGCTTCGGCAGAAATTAGTGCCGAAGATGTTTTTTCTAAAAGCCCGAGCAATGTTTTTGCTAGTATGGAAATTGATCCGGATAAAGAAGAATCCGATGAGGGCGATATTCCTTCACCGGATGCGCTTGGCTCTGCTGCATCCACGGATCAAGCTGAGACGGGTTCTCAGAATACGGCAAATGAGACACCTGATGCATCACAAGTATTTGGGCCTGCGCCGGAGAGTTCCGAAGATGCCAATACAGCGGACGATACCCCCGAGGCGTCGGAAGACCGTCAAGAAGGCGGCGAATCAGAAAAGTTTTAATTTTTTTATTTCGGTAAAACCCGGGATTGTATTCGCGCCTGAAGGGCAGGGTGGCGCATGATCCGGCAATTCGAGCTGTTGGAACGGGTTAAATCCTACGATCCAAAGGCAAACGAAGATGCGATCAACCGCGCTTATGTTTATGCGACAAAAATGCACGGATCGCAAAAACGTGCCTCCGGTGATCCGTATTTTTCTCATCCCATCGAGGTTGCCGGCATCCTGTCGGAATTTAAACTCGACTCTGCTTCGATCATCACCGGCTTGCTGCATGATACGGTTGAAGACACTGAAGCCAAATTGGATGACATCAAAAACTCATTTGGCGATGAAGTGGCCCGTCTTGTCGATGGTGTCACAAAACTAACTCAGCTTGAACTTCAATCTGAAGATACTTCGCAAGCGGAAAATTTTAGAAAATTTGTCCTCGCCATGTCCGAGGATATTCGCGTCCTGTTGGTTAAGCTTGCCGACCGTTTGCACAATATGCGGACCTTGAATTTTCTCTCATCGATAGAGAAACGCCAACGCATTGCCCGCGAGACCATGGATATTTACGCGCCTTTGGCCGAACGTCTCGGCATGCATGATATGAAAGACGAACTTGAGGATTTATCCTTTGCCGAACTCAATCCCGATGCGCGAAATTCTATCATTAAACGGCTTGAATTTTTACGCCAACAAGGCGGTGGCCGGGTTTCATTGATCACGGATGAGTTGAAAACCACATTGCGTAAATCCGGCATCAAAGCCACTGTCGTCGGCCGTGAAAAAAGGCCTTTTTCGATTTGGCGTAAAATGCAGCGGAACAATATTCCGTTCGAATTGATGTCGGACATCATGGCCTTTCGTGTCATTTTGGATTTTGAAGAGGACTGTTATCGGGCGCTCGGTGTGTTTCACTTAAAGTATCCGGTAATTCCCGGCCAATTCGATGATTATATTTCCACACCGAAACCGAATGGCTATCGCTCAATTCATACAGCTGTTATCGGACCCGGCCAATTCAGAATTGAAATTCAAATTCGTACCCGCGAAATGCATGAGATTGCCGAACACGGTGTCGCCGCGCACTGGGTCTATAAACAAGAAGCCGATAAAACGGATGGCCTACAATTTAAGTGGCTTCAAGGGTTGGTTGATATTCTTGAGCAGGCTAATGAGCCGGATGAGTTTCTTGAACACACCAAGCTTGAAATGTACCGGGATCAGGTATTTTGCTTCACACCAAACGGTGATCTGATCAATTTACCGCAAGGGTCGACACCCGTTGATTTTGCTTATGCGGTTCACACCGAAGTCGGCGATCATTGCGTGGGAGCAAAAATTAATGGCCGTATGATGCCATTGCGTACCGAACTACAAAACGGCGATCAGATTGAAATTGTTTTATCTAAAGCGCAGACACCATCGCCCATGTGGGAGCGCTTTGTTGTAACGGGGAAGGCGCGGGCACGGATCCGTCGCTTCATCCGCATGAAACAACGCGACGAATACATTCAAATCGGTCGAGCGATCTTGGACCGGACATTCAGCGAAGAAGGGTACGAACTAACCGAAAAGGGACTTGAGGGGATTATCAAAATTTTTGATGCCGACAATGTTGGTGATTTGTATTCAGATGTCGGTTCTGGGCACATCGCGGGACGGGAAGTCATTGAGGCCGTATTTCCTCGATTGAAAACAAAGAAGAAGAAAAACGACAAAATTGTCCCCTTGGACCGGGCGCGCCAGAAAAACAAACAGGGGAAATCCATGCCGATCCGCGGGTTAATTCCCGGCATGGGGCTACATTTCGGCGAATGCTGTCATCCGTTGCCAGGAGAACGGATTGTCGGGATTGTTACTCTCGGAAAAGGGGTGACCGTTCATACCATCGATTGTGACACATTAGAGGATTATGCCGAAACGCCGGATCAATGGCTCGATGTCAGTTGGGATCCTAATGATGACTCAGCAGAAAACCATACCGGGCGTTTGTTAATCACCATTATGAATGAGCCCGGCAGCCTAGCCAGCCTCGCAACGGTTATTGCTAAAAACGAGGGGAATATCAGTAACTTTAAAACAACACACCGTTCACCTGATTTCTTTGATTTAACGATCGATGTCGAAGTCCGGGACGTTCGGCATTTAACCGATATTATAGCCGCCTTGCGGGCGACACCTGAAATCAACACTGTTGAACGGGCCCGTGGTTGAATAATGTCAAATTCCTTGCGCTTAGGCGTTAATATTGATCATGTCGCAACGGTCAGAAATGCCCGTGGCGGCATGCAACCCGATCCCTTCCGGGCGGCCCAAATCGCCATCGAAGCCGGCGCAGACGGAATCACTGCCCATCTTCGTGAAGACCGCCGTCATATCCGGGACAATGATATCGAACGGCTTAAAAATGAGATCGCCGCACCACTGAATATGGAAATGGCGGCAACGCCCGAAATGGTTGAGATCGCACGACGAACGCGGCCGCACGCTGTATGTCTGGTCCCGGAAAAAAGACAAGAGCTCACGACGGAAGGCGGACTGAATGTCGCCGGCGGACATAATCATATTTTGCCGATTGTTCAATCGCTCAACGATGCGGGAATCCGTGTCTCGTTATTTATCGAAGCCGACCGTCAGCAAATCGATGCCGCCGTTTCCGTTGGCGCGTCTGTGATCGAACTGCATACCGGTACCTATTGCGATGCCGATCCGGCAAACCGGGAAATTGAGCTTGAACGTTTAAAAACTGCAGCGGCTTATGCGGATCAAGCCGGCTTGGAATGTCACGCCGGTCACGGACTCAGTTTTGAGACGGTCAAACCGGTTGCCGCTATTCCGGTTGTGAGAGAACTGAACATCGGCCATTTTCTCATTGGCGAGGCTATCTTTGTAGGCTTAACGGAAAGCATTAAAATCATGCGGGGTCTTATGAATGACGCGCGGTCGGAATCAAAAAAATAATGGAATACCCCAAACAATGATTATCGGTATCGGGACGGACCTTATGGATATTCGCCGCATGGAAAGAACACTCGAGCGGTTCGGCGACCGTTTCATCCAGCGCATTTACACTGATCAAGAACGGCAAAAAGCTGAACGGCGTTTCAACCGGGCTTCAGCTTATGCCATTCGCTATGCCGCGAAAGAGGCTTGTTCGAAAGCCCTTGGCACGGGACTCCGCGAGGGTGTGTATTGGCGCGATATGGTGACGGATTCACTGCTGTCCGGTAAACCGCTCATGACTTTGAGCGGCGGTGCGCTGAAAAAACTGCTAGAATTGACCCCGCCGGGCATGATTCCAAAAATCGATGTTTCTATGACCGATGAATACCCCATGGCCCATGCCATGGTGATCATTTCCGCCGATCCGGAACCATCGTAGGACTTAAAAAGACGACAGCCCCAATCAGTTAGACGCTTGACAGATCAGCATGAGGCTGGCTTGATCCAGTCTTTATCGGTCAGAGTCTATTTTATTCATTATTTTCCAAATACTTAGTTTCTGCAAATGAGTCGAAGCACGGACAGCAGCTTTCGGGACACGGTCAAAACCGTCCTCTATGCGATCATCATCGCCTTATTCGTACGCACTTTTGCCTATGAACCATTTAACATTCCGTCCGGTTCGATGATCCCAACATTGCTAGTCGGTGATTATCTTTTTGTTTCTAAATTTTCTTACGGCTATAGCCGGTATTCGCTGCCGCTTGGATTGCCGTTAATACCGGATCGTGTGTTTTTTACGCAGCCAAAACGCGGAGATGTCGCCGTTTTCAAACTGCCGTCTGACAATAAAACCGATTACATCAAACGTATCATTGGCTTGCCTGGTGATAAAATTCAAATGATCGATGGTATTTTGCATCTCAACGGAAAAGCGGTTCCACGCAAACGAACGAAAGATTTTATATTTCGCAGCCGGGCCGGCAATTCTGAACGCATTCCTCAATTTATTGAAACACTGCCGAATGGCCGTCAGTACCAAATACTTGAAGCTGACGGTAATCAGGGACCACTCGATAACACACCGGTTTATTCCGTACCGAAAGGTCACGTGTTCGCCATGGGCGACAACCGGGATCAATCAAAAGACAGCCGATTTATCAACGATGTCGGGTTTATCCCAATGAACAATTTGGTTGGCCGGGCCAAAGTCCTGTTCTTCTCCATTGACGGCAGTGTCTGGCAATTTTGGAAATGGCCGTCTACAGTTCGCGGATCGCGGATTTTTAACTCACTTGACTAATTCCGGTTTTATCGATGACTGAACAAGACCAATTAACCGAGGTCTTGGGCTATGCATTCAAAGACCATCGATTGCTAGAACAAGCCCTGACACATTCAAGCGCGGCTCAGCAGAAGACCAGCCGTCTCGATAGCAATGAGCGCTTGGAATTTCTCGGTGACAGGGCCCTGGGACTTATCATGGCGGAATGGCTGTACCGCCGGTTTCCCGATGAGGAAGAGGGCGCACTTGCCCGCCGTTTTGCTGCATTGGTGCGCCGTGAAACCTTGGCCATGGTGGCCGAAAATATCGAGTTGGGCCGTTTTATCATTTTAAATAAAAACGACGAAAGCACGATCGGCCGAAATAATATCAGCATCCTCGCCGACGCCTGCGAGGCTATTTTGGGCGCGCTTTATTTGGACGGGGGACTCGAAGTAACCCGCCGGTTTATCGAACAGCAATGGGTTGCATTTCTTGAATCCGACCTCAAACCGCCGCAAGACGCGAAAACAGCATTGCAAGAATGGGCTCAAGGTCAGGGGCTGCCGTTGCCGCAATACTCTGAAATCAATCGGCAAGGGCCTTCTCACGATCCTGTTTTTACCATCGAGGTCGCGATAGAAGGACAGCCTTCATTTCATGGTGAAGGCACATCAAAACGCCTTGCCGAACAGGCTGCTGCTGAACTCTTACTGGCTCATATCCGTCAATGATGACCGAACAAACATCTGATAGGGCGAATTCTCGATGCGGCTTTGTCGCCATTGTCGGTGCGCCTAATGTGGGAAAATCGACGCTTATTAATCAAATTGTCGGTGCCAAGGTTTCGATTGTATCGCCAAAAGTGCAAACCACACGGAGCCGGTTTCGAGGACTCGCCGTTCATGACCAATCGCAATTGGTTTTCGTTGATACGCCAGGAATTTTTTCGCCGCGTCGGCAACTAGACCGCTCGATGGTTTCGGCCGCTTGGCAAGGCGCGAACGATGCCGACATCATTACTCTACTAGTAGATTCCGTCAAAGGGATTGATGAAGAAACCGCTCATATCATCAAAACACTTCAGGAACGGGAGAAAAGGGCGGTTGCGGTTCTCAATAAAATCGATCTTGTCGATAAATCAAAATTACTTGAATTGGCCAGGCAGCTCGAAGGTACCAAAATCATGAGCGAAATTTTCATGATTAGCGCAGTTAAGGGTGATGGCGTTGAGAAATTGGTTGAATATTTGGCCCAAACTGTGCCGAAAGGACCATGGCTCTATCCCGATGACGAGATCGCCGATACACCGCTAATGCTGTGGGCAGCAGAAATCACGCGTGAACAGCTTTATCTTCAGCTCCATCAGGAACTGCCATATGCCGCCACCGTTGATACTGAATCCTATTTGGAAAAAGAGGACGGAAGCCTAGCCTTTAATCAGGTGATTTATGTCGAACGACAAGGGCATAAAGGTATTGTGCTCGGTAAAGGTGGTAGCCGGATCAAATCGATCGGCGAGGCGGCGCGTCGGGAACTCGAGAAATTATTTGACCGGCGGGTCCACCTGATGCTTTTCGTTAAGGTCAGTAAAAACTGGGCTGAAGACCCCGATCACTATCGTAATCGTGATCTCGACCCAAAAGCGTGACATTCGCGCAACCTATCCAAAAGAACCACACGAATTGTGATTTTTTAATGGCGATTTGCGATTCGATTCGCCACAATGCAAATAGTTAAGTAAAAATTAATCGGTTGTGTTGGAATCGTGCTCTTCCCCAAAAAATAACAAGAGTGCGAAAGCCTGGGGATTACTATGAAACGGGGCCTTTTAGTTCTTATTCTATCGACCTTTCTGGGTGGCTGTGCCATGCCGGTCGGGGTTCAGGTCGCCTCCTGGGCGATTGATGGAATCAGCATGATTGCTACGAAAAAATCGATGACAGACCATGGAATCTCCTTGGTTACCCAGCAGGACTGCGCTTTGTGGCGCGTCGTCAGACAAGAAAATATCTGTGTTGAAAACGAAGACGCAGCAACGGCCATCGCCGCGGTCGATGATGAAGACGATAATTTCGATCATTCGGCCATTCTTCAAACGGCTCAACTGGATCAGATTTACAACAAAATCGACGGAAAAAGCCCATCCACACCGATCGTCACCGCCGAAAACTCGGCTGACACTCCTGCCGACATTGCAAAGCTGGCAAATTTTGAAACGGCAGCCGGTGCTGAAATCAAGCATAATGTGGCAAAAACGGCTTCCAAGCCCAAGCTTTTCACCCAGTATGCCGGCTATGCTGCTGATACATTCAGCGCCGCTACAACAGAATTAAAATCACGGCATGATGGCGTACAAATTTTTGCAGATTTATCCGTAAAAGCTAAAACCCAGCCGGAAAAACCGATTTCGCATAGTGCTGATCGCTCGATTGATGGGATTGCAGGATACGCTGCCAACGAATTTGCCGCGGCATGGGCATTCAAAAAGGGTGAGGCTAAACCGAAAATTCAGTGGGTATTTGTCGCCAGTCCCGCTCCGCAACAGGAACGTGAATTCAATTCAGAGACTATCAATGTTGCCAGTGCAGAGCCTGAACCTGAAGAAATTCATGAACCGGCCGATACGAGTGATGAGGTAACGTTAGAAAAACCATCTAATTCACTGAAAAACAACATAGAAAATAATGAGAATAAATTAATTCAGGGGAATAAGCCACTGGCACAAACCGTGATGCCTGCTGAGGTAACGCCCCAAGAACCGCAAATTATTCCCGTTACCCAAACCAGTGAAACCGGCAAACCGGCAATCAATGTAAAAGTGCCGGTCCCCGGGAGTGTCTATTTTGTGATTGCGAGTTTTGACGATACTGAAAGTGCTGTACCGCTGATGAAAAAGCACAGATCCTTAGATATTCAGCTTGTCGTTGGCAATTTAGATGGCCGACCGGTTTACCGAGGCATCGTAGGGCCATTTGCGTTGAAAGATATCACGCAGGCCAAGCAAAGAATCTGGCGGGCAGGGGTTAAGAATCCATGGGCCGTACGCCTGGATTATTCAAAATGGACCTTCCTTTATTCTGCGTCCATTTCTGAAGAACTCTCTCTAAGGCGCTGATTTTTAAAAAATTAAATTATTAGCACGCCTTGCCGCTTTTACGCGAACGCTTCTGCTATAGCTCTTAAGCAAAATCCCATAAACTAAAACCATGGAATGGAACGATACGGGCATCGTGCTTGCCACGCGCAAACACGGTGAGTCATCAATCATATTAACGGTTTTAACCGAACACTACGGCCGTCACCTTGGTTTGGTTCGCGGTGGCGCGGGGCAACGCGCCAGAGGCCTCTATGAAGCCGGTAATTTGCTATCGATCCGCTGGCGGGCCCGGATTTCTGATCATTTAGGCAACTTTACCTGTGAACTTGTCAAACCACGAGCCGCATTGTTGCTCGATGATCCGATGAAGCTATCCGCACTCAGTGCGGCGTGCGCCCTGGCCGATGTGACACTGCCCGAGCGTGTCGCGGAACCGAAACTGTTTCAGGATTTCACAGATCTTCTTGATTCACTCAATGCCGACGATTGGCCAAAAATATTCGTGTCATGGGAGCTCAATCTGCTGCGTGAATTGGGCTTTGGCCTTGATTTATCGGCCTGTGCCGCAACCGGCCAAATTGATGACTTGGTGTATGTTTCGCCGAAAAGCGGCCGTTCCGTATCAAAAGACGCGGGCCTCCCCTATGCGAAAAATTTGTTGCCACTGCCGGCTTTTCTACATGATCAGAACCATCAGCAGCCTGATTGGTCGGATATTTTGGATGGTTTTAAGCTTACCAGTTATTTTCTCGAACACCATGTGCTTGCACCGCATCAAAGAAAATTACCGAACGCCCGATCGCGATTTATTGAACGAATTCAATCACAAGCACAATAAACTTCAGCCAATTTGCGGACTTTTTTGTGTATCTGCCATTTTAAGGCCGTAGACGCAATGAATTGATCGGTGTAAGGGAAAGGACACCATATCTTGCTGGTTCGTGTCACTGGTCCTTAAAGCGTCGTACAATGGCTAAAAATCAACAGATTCAAACAACACCGCTCGCGGATGCCTTGAGCGAACGTTATCTCTCTTATGCCCTGTCCACGATCATGTCCCGCTCACTGCCCGATGTGCGTGATGGACTCAAGCCTGTTCATCGTCGGCTATTGTACGCGATGCGGCTGCTTAAGCTGGATCCGGGGGCCGGCTACAAAAAATGCGCCCGAGTCGTCGGCGATGTCATCGGTAAATATCACCCCCATGGCGATACGGCCGTTTATGACTCTTTGGTGCGCCTGGCTCAGGATTTTGCGGTCCGCTATCCTTTGGTCGACGGGCAGGGCAATTTTGGCAGCATTGACGGCGATAATGCAGCTGCTATGCGGTATACCGAAGCGCGGCTGACTGATGTCGCCTGGCTGCTATTAGACGGGATTGACGAAGATGCCGTGGATTTTCGTGAAACCTATGACGGCGAAGAGTCTGAACCGATTGTTTTGCCTGCTGCTTTCCCCAATCTTCTCGCCAATGGTGCTGCGGGCATTGCGGTGGGCATGGCAACCAGTATTCCGCCCCATAACGTGCTCGAATTATGCGATGCGCTGATCCATCTCATCAAATTTCCCCGTGCGACCATCGATAAATTGGTGGAAATGATCCCCGGGCCGGACTTTCCGACCGGCGGCGAACTGGTGGAATCCCGCGAAAATATCGTTGAGGCCTATAAAACCGGCCGCGGCGCATTTCGCCTCAGGTCCCGATGGGAAGTAGAAAAACTGTCCCACGGGCAATGGCAGATCATTGTGACGGAAATTCCGTATCAGGTTCAAAAGTCGCGCCTGATTGAGAAAATCGCCGAGCTTCTAGACAACAAAAAACTCCCGGTTTTAAGCGATATTCGAGACGAATCAGAGGCTGAACTCCGTCTCGTGCTCGAGCCCAAAAACCGTTCGGTCGAGCCGGAAATGTTGATGGAACAGCTATTTCGCCTGACCGATCTAGAGGGGCGCTTTAACCTTAACCTGAATGTTTTGAATGCCTCCAATACACCCTGTGTGATGAGCCTTCGAGATGCGTTGCGGGCTTTTCTGGATCATCGCCATGATGTGTTGATTCGCCGTTCCAAGTTTCGTCTCGGTAAGATTGATCATCGCCTCGAGGTCCTCGACGGCCTGCTCATTGCCTATCTGAACCTCGACAAAATCATTAAGATTATCCGTACCGAGGATGAGCCGAAACCCAAGCTCAAAAAGGCTTTCAAGCTGTCCGACGTTCAGGCCGAGGCCATTTTGAACATGCGTCTGCGCCAATTACGCAAGCTTGAAGAAAACACCATTAAGGAAGAACACGCTGAACTCACCGCCGAGCGCAAGCAGATCCGCGCCCTGTTGCGGGACGAAAAGCGCCGCTGGAAGCGGATTTCCTCCGAAATTGCCGATATTAAAAAATTATTTTCGGCCAATGAAAATTTAGGTCCCCGCCGGACCGTAATCGGCGAACCGCCGTCTGCCGTGATCGTGCCGCTCGAAGCTATGATCGAACGAGAGCCAATTACTGTGGTCTGTTCCGAAATGGGCTGGATCAAGGCGGCAAAAGGGCACATCAACGATGCCGATAAACTAAAATACAAGGAAGGGGATAAGCCTCGTTTCGCCTTACACGCTCAAACAACCGATAAACTGCTGGTTTTTGCGACAAACGGGCGGTTTTACACGATTGGCTGCGATAAATTGCCATCCGGTCGGGGCCACGGTGAATCCCTACGCCTGATGGTCGATATCGGAAACGGGCACGATATCGTTAATTTGCTGATCCACCAGCCAGACCGGCGTCTGCTGGTCGCTTCCGATGCCGGACGCGGCTTTATTGTGCCGGAAAATGAGGTTGTGGCACAGACTAAGAACGGCAAACAGGCCCTCAATCTTAGTGGCGACGAAGAAGCCGCTGCCTGTTCTCCCATGGGCGAAAATGACGATTTGGTTGCCGTTGTCGGGGAAAACCGGAAGCTCATCATATTTAACCTAAAAGAATTGCCGGAAATGAATAGGGGCCGGGGCGTAATTCTACAGCGTTACAACAAAGGCGGTCTTAAAGACGCTAAAACTTATAATGCGAAGGAAGGGCTCGTTTGGCAAATGAGTAAGGATCGCAGCCATACTGAGACCAGGCTAAAGAAATGGATTGGGAAACGCAGCCAAGCGGGCCTCATTGTCCCGAAAGGCTTTCCCCGTTCGGGCAAATTTACCGCTTAAGTTTAAATTGAACTCAATTCAGGTTAATTGAATAATATTTTCGGTAATCCCGTCGCCAAAACGGGAAATAACGCCAATAACACCAATCCAATCAGCTGAATACCGACAAAGGGCAGCGCGCCTTTGTAAATTTCACGGGTTGAAACACTCGATGGCGCCACGCCGCGCAGATAGAATAAGGCAAACCCAAAAGGCGGCGTTAAAAATGACGTTTGCAGATTCATGGCCATCATGACTCCAAGCCAAACCGGATGAACGCCCATTTTTAACAAAACGGGGGCTACAAGCGGCACGACCACAAAGATAATCTCGATAAAATCCAGGAAAAAACCCAGAATAAACATTACCAACATGACGATAATAACGGCACCAATTACACCTCCTGGTAATTGACTTAGGGCGTTATGAATTAGATCATCACCGCCAAACCCTCTAAAAACCAAAGAAAATATAGAGGCGCCGATTAATATTGTGAAAACCATGGCCGTAATTTGCAACGTGCTGATCATTACCTCTTTTATGATAATTTGGCTGCTATCATCGCTGTATTGCCGACAAGTCACAACAATCGCTTTAAATAAACCCCATGCAAAAATTATGAGGCCCATAAATGCAGCTATAATTGCAATAAAATCGCCTATCGGAATGGATTTTCGTCCCAGGCGTAAATCAACCAGGTTTGCCAAAATGAGAACGGTCAATAAACATATACATGAACCATAAATCGACTTTTGATCGTCAGGTGATAATCGAATGGCTGCTAACAAAATGCTGCCAACAGCCCCAATAGACGCGGCCTCTGTCGGTGTGGCAATGCCAGCCAGAATAGACCCCAAGACGGCTATGATGAGAATAACAGGAGGAATTAACGCCGATAATAAATTTGTTGATTTTGATCGATCATCCGTAAATTTCGGAGCCGACGGTGCAAATTCAGGTTTTGTCCAAGCGACAAACAATTGATAGGCGATAAATAGGCAGACTAACATCAACCCCGGCAGTAAGGAACCGGCGAACAAATCTCCAACCGAAACAGGGTCCGGCGACCAATTCCCCAAAGACCGTTGGGCATCGACATAAGCGTTCGATATCTGATCTCCCAATAAAATGAGAACGATAGATGGTGGGATGATCTGCCCCAGCGTTCCGGAGGCACAAATGGTGCCGCAGGCGAAAGCCGGTTGATATCCCCGTTTCAGCATCGTTGGCAATGACATGAGGCCCATTGTCACTACCGTCGCACCGACAATGCCTGTTGAAGCCGCTAATAACGCGCCGACAATGCATACCGAGATACCGAGACCGCCTTTAATGCCGGAAAACACATCTGCCATTGCTTCGAGCAATTCCGCCGCGACCTTCGATCGTTCCAGCATCACGCCCATGAATACAAATAGGGGAACGGCAATCAGGACCTCGTTGGTCATTGCTGCCCCATAAATTCTCGACGGCAACGCGCCAAAGAGAGAAAAATCAAAGATGCCGATCAACGATCCGATGGCCGCAAACAAAAGGGCCGTACCGGCCAACGTAAAGGCGACAGGAAATCCGAGCAATAAAAACCCGAATAAGGATAGGATCATCAGAATGGTGATGACGCTTTTTATTTCCATAATTCGCTAAAACCTAGGATTACCAGCAGTAAATCATGACTTTTTAAGGTTTAAGAGTTCTAATAATGATCTCAACAAGATTGAAATTGCTTGTAAGCCCAGTAATACACTGAAGATCAAAATAGTTGTTTTAAGCAAATATACGAAGGGTAGCCCACTTGTTTCCCGTGAGCCTTCGAGGACCCGCCATGCCTGAGAAACATAGGGAAATGCATATATCCATATTAAGATACATACCGGAATGAGAAAAAAAGTAACCCCGAAGACGTTTATTATTGATTTATTTCGCTTACTTGTTTCACGGTAAAATATATCTAATCTGACATGCTTATCGGATAAAAATGTATAAGCAGTCCCCAGCATAAAAATCATGGCATGCTGGTACATAATTGATTCTTGGATGAAAATAGATCCAATACCGAAAATGTACCGCAATATTACAATTAAGAACTGCAGAATGACCATGAATAGGGTCAAAAACGCAATAATACGGCCAAACGAACGATTAAACCGATCAATCGATTGGGAAATATAATCAAGTCGATGGATCAATGATTGACCTAAAATCAGCCGCCATACTTGAAGGGCAAGAGGCGGGCATTGGCGTAGGCATGATCGGCGGTTTTTGACCATGCGATCATTTTTTTACGGAAATCCAGGTAACTCTTCGCAACTTTTGCCGTCATAGCATCACTTTTTGCGGCATCCGCAATCACCTGACCGGATGCGTTACCGATGCCTTGCATAATTTCATCGGAAAATTTACGCAGTTTGATTTTATGCTTGGTCTTCATTACCTCGAGCGTAATAGCATTTTTGGCATTGTATTCCGCGAGTGTGTACGAATTTTCTGCCGCAGCGGCGGCTTTCACAATGGCTTTTTGATCGGATGTCAGCGAATTCCATACTTTCAGGTTAAAACCACAGCAAATGGCGGGGCCGGGCTCTTGAAAACCTGGATAATAGTAGTATTTCGCCACTTTATGAAAGCCGAAGGCCATGTCATTCCAGGGACCGACCCATTCCGTGGCATCAATCGCACCCGATTTGAGAGAGGGGTATATTTCACCCCCCGGTAATGTGACGGCCGTTGCCCCCATGCGGCGGAGGACTTCACCACCCAATCCGGGCATACGGATGGTCAAGCCCTTAAGATCCTCTAAGGTGTTGATTTTCTTATTAAACCAGCCGCCCATTTGAACGCCCGTGTTACAAGCCATCATAGCTTTGATGTTAAAACCGGCGGAAAGTTCGTCCCAAAGTTTCTGCCCGCCGCCATGATAAATCCAGGCGTTCATTTCATCGGCCGTTAGGCCATAGGGCACAGAGGTAAAAAAATTGAAGGCCATGGACTTGCCTTGCCAATAATATTCAGAGCCATGGTACATATCCGCCGAGCCCGAAGAGACGGCATCAAAGGATTCCAGCGCCGGAATCAGCTCGCCGGCGGCGTAAACTTTAATATCCACCATACCGTTACTCATTTCCTTGATTCGTCTGGCAAAACGTTCAGCACTGGTGCCCAGGCCCGGAAAATTCTTCGGCCAGGTGGTGACCATTTTTAATTGCCGCCGATTTTTAGCGATGGCCGGGGCCGAAAAGCTCGATGCCGCACCGGCGCCGGCGACCCCGGCGATCACGGAATTTTTAAGAAACGATCGGCGTTTCATAGTTTGTGTCTCCTGATTGAACCCGGCTAATTTCCGGTCGTTGTAATGGTCTTGTCGATAAACCGAATAGGCGCAAAATACTGCTGTTTCGGCTTAGGCGACATCAGCCCCTCTTGTCGAGAGGTTTATTCAGGAGATTCGTTTACAGGATCGAACGGATGCCAATCACCGTCAATATAGGCTTCTAAGGGCTGGAATTTGGCCTTGTAAGACATTTTATTGCAGCCCGCGATCCAAAAACCGAGATAGACGTGTTTTAAATCCCGGTTTTTAGCCTCGTTGATCAGCCACAAAATCATATAACTGCCCAAGCTACGCTGCTGGAGTTCGGGCTCGAAAAAACTATAGACGGCCGATAACCCATTTTGGACCTGATCCGTCAAACAGGCCGCCGTTAACAATCCCCGTTCGTCGGTAAATTCAAACAATTCCGTTTCGACGGGAGTTTCCTCGATCAGCGCCTGATAATCAGAAAAGTTCATTTTTGCCATGTCACCCGTACTATGGCGTGTTTTTTGGTATCGGGAAAACAGTGCGAATTGTTCATCTGTCGCCTCAGGCGGCCGATAAGCTGCATGCAGATTTTTATTGTTATTCATAATCCGCCGTTGAGACCGGGACGGTTTGAACTGATCCACGACGATCCGCACGGCTATGCAGGCTTGGCACGTGGGGCAGGCGGGAGCATAGGCAATTGAATGACTGCGCCGGTATCCGGCAATTGTAAGGTTGTCGTGAAAAACCGACGCCTGGCGGCCGACCAGTTCCGTCACTATTCTTCGCTCTACACGGCCCGGCAGATACGGGCATGGCATCGGCGATGTTGCAAAGAAATAATGGGTGTTGGTAAACGGTTTATGCTTCATAAGCCCAAATATTGGGGATTGTGATTACAGCCGAAATCACATGTAGCAATTAAAATTGGCCGAAACCAATGATTATTTAGAGGGTTTGGGCCCGCCGATCTGCAATTGAGGCCGCGCCTGGGGCTTGGCGCTCTGGGTTTCAAGCTGATTTTTTTGAATAGCCCGCAAGCCCGGCAGCTTTTCTTCCGGCAATTTTTGATCGCCCGTGCCCCGTAACAAAATAATACTGAGGCGGCGATTACGGGCGTTTTCCGGATCATCTTTCATGAGCGGTTCTTTGGCAGCTTTCCCGACGACACGGCCGATCCGTTTTTCGGGAATATTAAGATCGAGCAATTGCCGGCGCGCGGCATTCGCCCGGTCAGCCGATAGGTCCCAGTTCGTATATTGGCCCGAGCCACCGAACTTTTTGGAATCCGTATGCCCCTCGATGGCAAGGTCTTGGGGTTGCGTTGCAATGACCTTGGTGATCAGTTCCAGAATCTTTTTGGTGTGCAAAAACATTTTTGAACTGCCGCTTGAGAACATCGCCAAGCCATCTTGATCGACGATCTGAATACGCAAACCTTCGGGCGTGTTATCAATCATCAAGCTTTCCGCAAGGCGTTTAAAAGCAGGATTATCCTGCATTGCCTTTTCAAGTTTTTCCTTGGCCTCTTCGAATTGCCTCTCTTCTTGTTTTTTTAGGGCTTCTTTTTTGGGATTGGATTCCCCCGGATCAGCCTTCGTCTCTTTGGACTGAACCTTAGGCGGCGGCAAATCGAGCTTCGCCGTTACCTTTGATGTCTGCGCTGTTAAAGCACCTTCTTCAGACAGAACCTTACCGCCCAACGCACCATCGCTGCCGCTGGTCGATTTCGATGCCGTCGTCGGCGTGAAGTAATTTGAAACACCCTCGAGCTGTTCTTGCGTCACGGAATTCAACAGCCAAAGTAAAAGAAAGAAGGCCATCATCGCCGTTACGAAGTCGGCATAAGCAACTTTCCAGGCGCCGCCGTGGTGACCGCCATGCCCCTTGTTGACCTTTTTGATGATAATCGGTTGTTCGTCAGCCATGGCTGATCGGGCTCCAAACCTTAATCAAGGTTCTGAATCATGTCTTCGACTTCGGTAAATGTTGGTCGAACACTCGAGGTCAGGGTTTTACGCGCGAATTCAATCGAGACTTGCGGCGCGTAAACTTGAATATGCGCGACAAGCCCAGCTTTAATGCAGCCAAGATAATGACCGTCTTGTTCGAACGTTTTATTCACGAAATTCGCGATCGGCGCCATAAAACCGTAAGAAACAAGAATACCGAAGAATGTTCCGACCAAGGCGCCGCCGATCAGAACACCTAAGACTTCCGGCGGCTCGGTGATCGAGCCCATGGTGTTAATAACACCAAGCACGGCGGCGACAATACCGAGGGCCGGGAAGGCATCGGCAATGGCACCAATGATGAAAAACATTCTGTTGACTAATTCCGATTACGTTATTGGTTGGTCCCCAAGCGACTAATCGCACACCGGCGCTACCATAAATCACTCGATTCCAACGCCAAACGATTTTTTCTTGATAGCGCGCCTTAAATTAAACGCTTGAGCGCATGAGAAAAAGGCATTCAAACCATCTTTTACATCGGCGTTCCGCCCGAGTAGCCTGTAAACATCTGATATATAATGATATTTATAGTTAATGGAAAGCTGTTTATGGTGTAAACCGGATCGTGCCTTGCTGGGACTTCTTCATAATTATTCTCGGTATATCTAAAAAAACCGACTTTCCTTGCTTCCACATCTCAATGAAGTGGTCGTAATTCGATGATAATGGATGGCCGGACTGGCCGGTTGCGATCATGAACGTCGATTTTGCCGAATCGGATAGATCATAAACGCCGCGATAACCCGCGCCATGACGATTTTCGAACAAACGGTCATTATCCCGGTAACGATAAGCGCCTTTATTCGGTGTGTACTGCCCGCCACCTGTTTCGACCGTTATGTTGAAGAAAGACCGGATAAGGGGAATTTTACTCAAGATCAGGTGCTGAAATTTAATGTGATGAACTTTCCCCCAGCGCCACGTTTTTATGGAGTCGCCGAATTTATTTATCAGCGACGCGACTGATTGATCGAACGCTTGCGTAACGATTTCATTACAAGATTCAATTTTCTCTTTCGACAGTACGTTATCGCACCATTCATTTTTTTCAGTTAATGCCAGCCGGATAAAATGAGGTCTGACATACCAATACCCTTTAGAGTTTTCACCGAGTTCATCTTCGGCTAAGGCACGGA
>Ga0181593_10001374_pt1 | contig 22000 bp, 23 predicted proteins | sample 071ome_19_FD_133756 | JGI IMG/M metagenome (GOLD analysis project Ga0181593, IMG submission 133756) | Coastal salt marsh microbial communities from the Groves Creek Marsh, Skidaway Island, Georgia - 071413AT metaG (megahit assembly) | ecosystem: Environmental > Aquatic > Marine > Intertidal...
ATCGATATTGCTGAGCCTCGCGGCCAACGCTTTGGCCGCCCCGGCGCCTGAGGGCGCCGAGGTCTATTTCATCACCCCGCGGGATGGGGACGTTGTCAGCAACCCGGTGGTTGTGCGCTTCGGACTGGTGAACATGGGTGTCGCGCCGGCGGGGCAGGCTGTGGCCAACACGGGCCATCATCACATGCTGGTGGATCTGGATGAACTGCCCCCGCTGGAACTGCCGCTGCCCAAGAACAACAACGTTATCCACTTCGGTGGCGGCCAGACCGAGACCACGCTGGAACTTGCGCCGGGTAAGCATACCCTGCAACTGCTGCTGGGCGACCACGCGCACATTCCTCACCAGCCCCCCGTCATTTCCGACAAAATCACGGTGACCGTTCAGTAGATCACCCGGCTTTTTACGCGTATCGCAGTGCGCCAGGCTATCGCCCACCGGCGCCGGGCGTGGTCATACCAAGGGAGAAAACGGAAGAACCAGAAAACGGCCGGAAAGCCGCTTAGACCAACATTGGAACTGGACGCGTTAATGCGCACCGGTCAAAGATCTGTTCACCCTCTGGCGGGTAGGCGAAAAAACCGCTCGGCGTTTTGGGTGGTTGCCTCAGCCAGGGCCTTGGGGTGCTCGCCCCGAACGGCGGCCAGCGTACCCAGGATCCATGGCAGCCAGCGGGGCTCGTTACGATGCGACTTCACTCGCGGCCTGAGGTTACGCGGCTTAAGATACGGCGCATCGGTTTCGATCATCAGCCGGTCCTGGGGAATCTCACCCAGGTATTCCTTCATATGCGTTCCGCGGCGTTCATCGCAGATCCAGCCGGTGATGCCGATATAGCAGTCCAGGTCCAGGTAGGCACGCAGTTCTTCCTGGCTGCCGGTAAAACAATGCACGACGGCGTCGGCCAGTTGATCACGCACGCCCTTTAAGATGGCATGGAAATCGTCATGCGCATCACGCAGGTGCAGGAATATCGGTTTGCCGCTGTCGATGGCCATCTGCAGTTGCGACTCAAAGGCTTCGCGCTGGGCATCACGGGGTGAAAAGTCCCGAAAGTAATCCAGCCCCGCTTCGCCGGCGGCGACGACCCTGGCGTCTTCCAGCAACGCTCGTAATGTCCGGTCGGTGTCCTCATCGTAATCTGCCGCATGATGCGGGTGGACCCCTGCGGTCGCGAACAGCACTTCGGGGTGCAGCTCGGCAAGCTCGCGGGCATGCACGCTGCCCTCACGGCTGGCGCCGGTGACGACCATGCGCGAGACGCCCGCCTCTCTCGCCCGTGCAATCACATCCTCGCGATCACGGTCGAAGGAGTCATGCGTCAGGTTGGCGCCGATATCGATCAGGTCCATGGGCAGTCAGGTAGAATGGCGAAACGGCCATTTTACCTGACCGACAGCGTCATTCAGAGCACCCCTATGAGCAGCACCGCACCCATGCCCGCGCCATCGAAATGGAATGCCTACTGGCGGCTCATGCGCTTCGACCGGCCCATTGGCATCCTGCTGTTGCTGTGGCCTACCTTGTGGGCGCTGTGGATCGCCGGCGCCGGTTCGCCCCATGTGAAAAACGTTCTGATTTTCGTCGCCGGTGTGATCATCATGCGGGCCGCGGGATGCATCATGAATGATGTGGCGGATCGAGATTTCGACCCGCATGTGGAGCGCACCCGCGCCCGCCCGCTGGCCGCCGGTGAGCTGACGGTCAGGGAGGCGATGGTGCTGTTCGCCTTGCTGATGCTGGCGGCTTTTGGCCTGGTGCTGCTCACCAACGCGTTGACGGTGAAGCTGGCATTTGTGGGGGCCGCGCTGGCGGCCAGCTATCCCTTCTTCAAGCGTTTCACACATCTGCCCCAGGTCGTGCTGGGTGTGGCTTTTGGTTGGAGCATGATCATGGCTTTTGCCGCGGAGACCGGAGCCGTGCCCGGGGTGGCCTGGTGGTTGCTGGCCATCAACACGGTTTGGTCGGTCATTTACGACACGCTCTATGCCATGGTTGACCGTGAAGACGACCTGGCCATCGGCGTGAAATCAACAGCCATCCTGTTCGGCCAGCACGACCTGACGGCGTTGCGAATGCTGAAGGTGTGCATGGTCGCCATGTTGATGGCGCTGGGCTTTGCCATGGACTTTACCTGGCCCTGGTATCTCGGTGTGGCGGCGGCCGCGGGCCTGTTCATCCGGCAGCAGATTCGGGTGCGTGACCGCTCCGAGAAGGCGTGCTTCAGCGCGTTCCTCAACAACAACTGGGTGGGTCTGGCGGTGTTTGCCGGCCTGCTGGGGCACTACGCGTGGTTGGCTTATGGCTGAAATCGCCTTTCCCGCGCTGCGCACCTACCTGGCCCGGCCGCGTTACGGAGACGGTCCGGCCTTCATCAATGCCATGCAAAACAGCAAAGGGCTGCACCATCCCTGGGTAGCCGCGCCCTGCGACATGGCCGCCTGGCGCCGCTATATCCAGCGCCTGGAGCGCGACAACGAGGAAGGTTTCCTGGTGCGGCGCGTGGGTGACCGCTCGATCTGCGGGGTCGTCAATCTGAACGTGATTACCTACGAGGCCTTATGTAGCGCGTATCTCAGTTACTACGCGGTGGAGGCGCATGCTGGGCGTGGCTATATGAAGGAGGGTCTGCAGCAGCTGATCGAGATGGCCTTCCAGCGACTGGGCCTGCACCGGCTCGAGGCCAACATCCAGCCGGACAACCTGCGATCCATTCGGCTGGTAGAGAGCCTGGGGTTTGAATGCGAGGGTTATTCACCCCGCTATCTCATGGTCAACGGCAAGTGGCGCGATCACGAGCGCTGGGCGCTTCTTTCCGACAACACCTAGTGTTGACTCAAGCTCAGTCTCAGAGCGTAATACTGATCTATCGCACCCTTTTCCCAGGGCCGCCAACGGGCGTCACAACACGTTCGTTGATGTTCACGATTTTGCGGTAACATGGCGCAGCATCGCCCTGAGCCATGGAAGCCTGTCTTGTTGTATCCAAATTATTGTTATGTCCCCGGCCGGCCAGCCAGGCCTGGGTCAACTGACCGGGGGCTGTCGTAATGGTCGGCATTTTCAGCGTTAGAGGCTGGCGCTCCGCTTTACTGATGCTGTGTGTTGTCACCCTGGTCTGGTTGCTGATCATCGCAGGGCTGGGCTTGCTGAGCGGCGGCGCCGGCATCTGGGCGCGCATGCTGGCCCTGGAGCCGGGTATGGCTGAATCGGTTCTGGGCAATTTCCCTGAAGTGATTGTGGGCGTGCTCGGTATCACCATCACCGTGGTCTCCATTACGCTGCAGCTGGCCGCAACCCGATATACCCACCGGGTCACCGAAATGTTTTTCCACGACAGGGGTAACCTGGCCGTTTTGGCGTTCTATGTCGTAGCCTCCGTGCATTGTGTTATTGCCGCCATATTGGTGCGTAACGGCATCGCTCCGCAGCTGCTGCTGACCAGTACTTTGCTTATCGTAGTGGTGACGGTGCTGTTGCTGGTGCCCTATTTCATCTACGTCTTTGCGTTTCTTGATCCGGCCCGTCTTGTGACGCATCTCAAGCATGAGGCGGTCAGCATATTTCTACACTCCAGGGCCGAGCAGGATCTCCGCCAGCTCCGTCAGTCGCAGCTGGCGTTCAGAGGCGCGGTCGAGCAACTTTCCGACGTGGCCCTGCACGCGTTGTCACAACAGGACCGGGGGATTGCGTCGATGACCAGTGATGCCCTCAGGGACATTGCGACCACCTATGTCGGCCATAAATCCGGCATGGTAGAAGAGTGGTTCAAGATCAAAGGTCAGGCCAGCCAATGTGCGGAATTGGAAATCCTGTCCGAGGAAAGCGTGGAACGGCTGGAGCACAGTCGCAGCTGGCTGGAATGGATGGTCTTGCGACAGATGTTCACCATCTACCAGGCATCACTCAACCGCATGCGTGATGTGGTCCGGCTGGTTTCGATCAACTTGCGCCAGGTCTCAGAACTCGCGCTGCGAGAAAAAGACGAGGCCGTTATAGACTTGTGCATCCGCTATTTCAACAGCTTTCTGCGCTCCGCCATCAACCGCAAAGATGTCCGCAGTGCTTACAACGTTTTGGACCAGTACCGTAATTTTTCCGAATCCGCGCTCGAGGGCGGAGCGGAGCGGGTGGTGGACGGGGTCACCCAGCACCTGGCCTACTATGGCCGGCTGGCCAATCACAGCGGTTTGCCCTTCATCACGGAAACGGCCGCGTTCGACTTGGCCTCATTGTGTGAGTTGGCCTATTTACGGGCTTATGACGGCCATGAGTCGATTCTCGAACGTTTGCTGAAAGTCGATGAGCAACCCGAGTCGAAAGCCGAGGAGAATTCCTTACGCGGTGTTCGCAAGGCTCAGATCAAGCTTGCGTGCTTTTACCTCAGCGCGGGGGGCGATGACCTGGCCCGCATCATCGCGCACGATATGGCCGATGAGGATCTCGAGCGCCTGAAAAGATTGCGTGGAGAACTTTTGGCTGCGGTCGAACCCGAATTCTGGGAGGTGGTCGACAGGGGCAGGAATTTCGATTACCTGCCGCCGGAACAGCGTGAGCAGATCGAAAATTTTTATCGCATGCTGTCCATTTCCGGTGACGACCCAGCGCCGGCCGATCAATAGTCAGCCTGAGCTTGCCGGGTGCACGAGCTGATCGCGATCGGGCCCGCTCAGGGTCTCTTGTGTTCGAGAAACCAGTCGTACAGATCCTCGCCCGCATATACCTGTATCCATACCAGGTGACCGGCATCTTCGTGCACCGTATAGCGAAGAGTTCGATGCCCGGCGGCATTGATGGCTTCGGCCATCGTTGCAACCCAGCCCTCGGGCACGGTGGTGTCACGCCCACCAGCAAACATCCAGATCGGTAAATTACGCTCGGCGAGCAGAGGGGCGGCCGCCGGGTTGCCGGCCCCCGCAATGGGCGCGATCGCCGCCCAGCGCTCTGGGTAGGCCTCTACCATTTCGAAGGCGCCCCAGCCACCCAGGCTAAGGCCCGTAAGATAGACGCGGTCGGGATCTCCCTGGAATTCCGTAATGACACGGTCGACCATGGACATGACTTCATCCGCAATCTTCCACCAGCCGTCTTCCAGTCGAGACTGGTAGGGGCCGCGCCCGGCGCCGATATCGATCTGGCTTTCAAAAGGCCCGGTCGGCCGATGGTCCGAGGGCCGCTCTGGAATCACGCCTTCCAGGCGCTGGGGTTTGGGCACGCCCACTGAATACCTCAGCCGGTCCTCCTGCTCAAACAGCGGAAGTTGCGGCCCGATCATGACGAAAGGCAAATCTCTTTGTTGCACCCAGGCTTCGCCCAACGGACCATGCAGCATGACATAGTCCAGCCGCTCCAGACCGTCGCCGACTTCGCCGCTGCCATGCAGGAAAAGCAGCAGCGGCCAGCGATGCTCTGGATCATCGCGAAAACCTCGTGGCAGATACACCAGGAATTCCCGTTCCTTGCCGGTGGCATCGCTCACATACGGCAGGCGCAACAGCTCAGGCTCGGACGGTGGTCTTCTCATGTTCACGCTGCAGGCGGCGTTGAGGCTGAGTAAAGCGGCCAGGAGCAGACGGAAGATCATACTCGGCATCAACGCGTCACCCCATCCAGAAACCCTTGCGATGCGATACCCCCAGCACTTTTTTGCAGTGGTCGCAGAAATAAAGAAAACGGACCCCGAATTTTGCCTTGATCCGGGTGGCCTTGATCTGACCTATGGGCTTTTCGCAATGGGGGCACAACGGTTTTTCGCGATCGGTCTCGATGAATTCCATGAGCTCGCTCCATGGGGGGTTAGAACATTGTAACCGCGGCCAAACGGGGGGGGCAGGGAATTTATGCGCGCGTATCAGGCGCGTGCTTCGTACCACGGTCGGGTCCGGTTGACGATCCAGACCACGGACAGCATCACCGGGACTTCCACCAGCACACCCACCACGGTAGCCAGGGCCGCGCCCGATTGCAGGCCGAAGATGCTGATGGCGGCCGCCACCGCCAGCTCGAAAAAATTGCTGGCGCCGATGAGCGCGGATGGCGCCGCGACGCAGTGATCTACGCCCAACCGGCGATTCAGCCAGTAGGCAAGGCCCGAGTTGAAGTAAACCTGTATGAGGATGGGAATGGCCAGCAGCAAGATGATCACTGGCTTTTCGATGATTTGGTTGCCCTGAAAGCCGAACAACAACACCAGGGTAGCCAGCAGGGCGCCCAGGGATATGGGGTGCATTCGGTCGAGCACACGCTTAAGCCTTGCTTCGCCCTGTTCGTCCCGCATGAGCCATTGCCGCCAGAGGCCGGCGGCAATCACTGGCAGGACAATGTATAGCACCACGGAAAGTAACAAGGTTTCCCAAGGCACATGGATGGATGAGATGCCGAGCAGTAGCGCGACGATGGGCGCGAAAGCAAACACCATGATCACGTCGTTCAACGCTACCTGCGACAGGGTGAAGCCGGGGTGGCCGTTGCTGAGGTTGCTCCAGACAAACACCATGGCGGTGCACGGAGCGGCGGCCAGTATGATCAGGCCTGCGACATAGCTATCGAGTTGTTCGGCCGGTAACCAATCGGCAAACAGGTTGCGTATGAATAGCCAGGCCAGCAATGCCATGGAGAACGGCTTGACACCCCAGTTGATGAACAAGGTGACACCGATGCCTTTCCAGTGCCGCCGGACTTCGACCAGAGAATGGAAGTCGATCTTCAACAACATCGGCAGAATCATCAGCCAGATGAGCACAGCCACCGGAATATTCACCCGCGCGACCTCCATTGCGCCCAGTTGGTCGAAGGCGTCGGGGGCGGATCTTCCCATCAAAATGCCGGCGATGATGCACAGTGCTACCCACAGGCTGAGATAGCGCTCGAAGAAAGGCATTTCAGAGGCGCCCGCCCTGCGCCGGGTGGGTTCAGACTGAAGGCTCATATCAATCAGTGACCGCCGTCGAGCGGCACAATCCCCTCATCGGCCAGCAAGTGACGGACACGTCGCTCAACTTCATCGCGCGTACCCTTAAAGGCCTGCATGATGTCGCTTTCTGTGCCTGTGGCCTTGGCCGGATCCGACAAAGGCCAGTGAAGTTTTCGCGTGTCCGACGGCATCACCGGGCACTGCTCATCGGCATGCCCGCAGACGGTCACCACCAGATCCGCCCGGTCCAGCATGCCCTGATCGACAATGCTCGATTCCTGGGTGCTGATGTCGATTCCGGCTTCGGTCATGATGGCGATGGCGCGAGAGTTTTTGCCATGGGCTTCGATGCCGGCAGATTCGACATGCACACGGTCACCGCCGAAATGTCTGGCCCATCCTTCCGCCATCTGGGAACGGCACGAGTTGCCCGTGCAGAGAAACAGCAGGTTCAAGATGTCAGGCACAGTCACTTCCTCCCAGTCGGTGGGCCATTCTTTCGCGTCATATGCAGGCCCGTCGCAAGGGCGCCAACGCACTGCTCCGCCGGGTCGCGGTTAAGTGTTGGCGATCAGCGTACACTGCATGCATCATACGCCGAAAAGCATGTCTTTAGCGTGACAGTGAATGGGTTTTCTTCGCTGTCATCATCTCTATGCAATCATCGTTATACTGGCGTGGGCTGGAGGGTTGCCATCATCACCGGCAAGGCCGACGGCTCCACACTTACAAGGAGGGTAATACGGTTGAGTGATAAAGATCGCAACACGGACAAGGGTGCCGGCGGTTTCGGCTTCGTGGATTTCCTGGCGCGTTTGGCGGCCGCTTTGGTGCTGGTGTTGGTGACCTACAACCCGACCGGCTGGTCTTACGTTCACTGGCTGAAAAACGCGTTCAGTGGAGACGGTCTGGGCCCCGTGCATTTTCTGGCGGGCGCCGTACTGATCGCCGGCTGGACGATTTTTTTCGTCGCCACCCGGCGTTCGTTGGGTGACCTCGGCCTCGTCATCGTCGCCGCCATCCTGGCCACGCTGGTCTGGCTGTTGGTCGACATGGGCTGGTTGGGCTTCAACTCGGTCACCAGCATTTCCTGGGTCATCCTGGCATGCCTGTCGGTCATATTGGCGGTGGGCCTGTCATGGTCCCACATCTGGCGCCGACTCAGCGGTCAATTCGAAGTCGATCAGGTAAGCGACTGAGGCTTTACCCGCGGGCGGTCTCAGGCGTCAGTCGATCCGGGCGACAATGCGCAGCGGGCCACCGCTGCCGCCTTTGATCTTTACCGGAAGCGCGACCACCCAAGCCCCTGTTGCGGGTAGCTGGTCGAGGTTGGCAACATTTTCGAAGGCCGGCACATTTTTCTCCATCAGCACGACATGTGTTTTGAAGAGCTGGGATTTCCCGCGGTCGATACTGGCCGTGTCGATGCCGACCGATTTGATGGCGCGTTGCTGAATCAGCCATTCGGCGGCGGCCGGGTCGAGACCGGGAAATGAGAGTTCCGCGACCGCCTCATCACCGCGGCTGTTGGTGCCCAGGTAGCGCTCGGCATCGGGCCAGTATTGTCCGAATCCTGTGTGAAACAGGACGATCGATGCCTGGGGAATAGCGCCGTTCCCGGCTTCCCATGCTTTGATGTCGGCAATGGAAATCAGGTGGTCACGATCGGTTTGCACCTGCGCGGCCACATCGATCACCACGGCGGAACCGATCAGGCGTTCCAATGGGATTTCATCGACGTGCTGCCTGCCCTCGGCAAAGTGAATGGGCGCGTCGATATGGGTGCCGCCATGTTCCGCCGTCGAGAATGAGTAGGCGGAGTAGTAAAACCCTTTTTCGGTGACACCCTCGAAATCGGTGGTTTTGTGAAACCGGTCAGCGGTCGGCCAGAAAACGGAGTCCTCAGACAGCACGTGGGTCAGGTCTATCCACTTGCCTGCTTCTTCAGCCGGCGCCCACCCCGGCAGCAAGAGCGAGATGAGGACAATAACAGCAGCTGGTTTTCGCAAAGCGACGACTCCTTTTGGCAGTGAACGCCCGATCTGGCGTATCCAATGCGCTACACGGCAAAGCATACCAGCCGGCCGAACCTGCTTACCACCGGATTCACCGGGCACGGGCTGCGACCCACACATCCACCGGCCCGGCGCCAGCCCGTTTGAGGACACGCGCGCATTCCGCTGCGGTCGATCCCGTGGTCATCACGTCATCCACCAGGGCTACCCGCTTGCCCGCCAGTCCGGGTCCGTTCCACGAGAATGCCCCGCGCAGGTTAACGCGCCTCTGCCTGGCATTCAGCCCCGATTGCTGAGGGGTCGGGCGTTTTCTCCTGAGCGACAGCGCGGGCGAAGGCAAGCCCAGGTCGCGGCAAACATGGCTTGCCATGTCGAAAGCCTGGTTGAATCCGCGACGCTGTTGGCGCCACGCGTGCAGCGGCACCGGCGCCACGAGATCGGGCCTGGGACAACGCTGGGACACCAGCCGGTCGCGCAGCAGCCCAGCCAGCACTTTGCCGGCGACAAGCTTTCGCCGAAATTTGAACTGTTGCACCAACCGGTCGACAGGGAAGTCATACCAGGCGGCGGCCCAGACCGCGCTCCATGGCGGAGGCGACTGCTGGCAGGCGCCGCAGGCATGGGAGCCCGTCATCTCGATGGGCAGGCCACACACCGCGCAGCCGCCGGAACAATGGGGCAGCCCCGACCGGCAACCCGGACAGATGGCAGACGCTGGAGCGTCCAGCCCGCACAGGACACAGTGGCCCGGCAGCAGCAGACTGAGATACTTGTCGACTTTTTGGCGCCATCCAGGTTGACAGCGTTGGGCGCGCTTCACATACTGCATGACCTCTCCAAGTGCGCTGCTCATTTCACCCCGGGCAGGATAAAAGGACAGCTGGGTATGGACATACGGCAAAACTGGACAAAAACTGAAGTACTTTCGCTTTTTGAGCTGCCTTTCAATGAACTGATGTTCCGTGCGCAAACCGCGCACCGGCAGCATTTCGACCCTTCCGAGGTGCAGGCCAGCACGCTGATGAGCATCAAGACCGGCGCGTGCCCCGAAGACTGCAAGTACTGTCCCCAGAGCGTCCGCTATGACACCGGTCTGGAGCGGGAAGCCCTGGTTGCGCTGGAAGATGTTCTGGCCGCCGCCGAGGCCGCGCGGCAGGGCGGAGCCACCCGGTTTTGCATGGGCGCCGCCTGGCGTCAGCCGAAAGACCGGGATCTCGACGCGGTCGTCGCGATGGTGCAGGGCGTGCGTGATCTTGGCATGGAGACTTGCCTGACGCTGGGAATGCTCTCACGGGGGCAGGCAGAACGGCTCAAGGATGCCGGCCTGGATTATTACAATCACAACCTGGATACCTCGCCGGAGCATTATCCGGAGATCATCTCCACGCGCACCTATGATGACCGGCTCGACACGCTGCGCAACGTGCGGGAGGCGGGCATGAAGGTTTGTTGTGGCGGCATTGTCGGTATGGGCGAAACCCGTGCTGACCGGGCCGGACTGCTGCTGGAGCTGGCCAATCTGCCCGAGCAGCCGCAAAGCGTGCCCATCAACAACCTGGTCCAGGTTCCGGGGACACCGCTGGATGGAACGGCGCCGCTGGACCCGCTGGAATTTGTGCGCACCATTGCCGTGGCCCGGATCATGATGCCCGCATCCGTGGTTCGGCTGTCCGCTGGACGATCGGAGATGAGCGACGAGTTGCAGGCGCTGTGTTTCCTGGCGGGGGCCAATTCGCTGTTTTACGGCGACAAGCTGCTGACCACCGGTAATCCGGAGGCAGAACGTGACCGCGCTTTGCTCGAACGGCTCGGCCTGCGGATGTCAACAGCGTCAGTCTCCGGCCCCGTTTCACCGGCCTGAAACCCGGGGCAATGGTGGAGCGGCTGGATACCTGGCTGGACCAGGCCGCGCAGCAGCGCGAGGCCGGAAGCCGGGTGCGCCGGCGCCGGCCGCTCAAGCCGGTGGATGCCGTGCGGGTGCGCGATGGCGACCGGGTCCTGGTGAATTTCAGCGGCAATGACTACCTGGGGCTGTCTGGCCACCCGGAAGTGGCAGCGGCGGCCGTGAACACCCTTCAATCAGGCACATGTGGCGCGGGCGCCTCGGCGTTGGTGACAGGCTATCGCCCTGAACATCAGGCCCTGGAGGCGCGGCTGGCGCAGTTTCTCGAGCGGGAATCCGTTGTGCTTTTTTCCTCCGGGTTCCTGGCCAACCTGGCGGTCGCCAGCAGCCTGACGGCTCGCCGGGACACCATCGTCCAGGATCGCCTGTGTCATGCATCGCTGATCGATGGCGCGCGGCTGAGCGGGGCGCGACTGCTGCGCTACGCGCACCTGGACACGGCCGCGGCCGGCAGGCAGCTGTCCCGGGCGGGCGAGGGCAATGCATTGCTGGTGACGGACGGGATATTTTCCATGGATGGCGATGTCGCGCCGCTAGCGGATCTTGCCAGGGCCTGCGGTCAGGCCGGCGCCTGGATGGTGGTGGATGATGCCCACGGTTTTGGCGTGACTGGCCCCGGCGGCAGGGGCGTGGTGGCGAGCGCCGGGCTCAGCCAGGAAGAAATCCCTGTGCTGGTGGGCACCCTGGGCAAAGCCTGTGGGTCGGCCGGGGCGTTTGTTGCGGGCAGCCGGGCCCTGGTGGAGCACCTGGTCAACGAGGCCCGAAGCTATATTTACACGACGGCCATGCCGCCGGCCGTGGCCGCGGCAGGGCTGGCGGGCCTCGAGCGCGTGATCGCGGACGACTGGCGTCGTGAGAAACTGTGCGAGCTGACTGGCCTGTTCCGTGAGGGTGCTGCCGCCATGGGATGGCGGCTTCTGCCGTCGCAAACGCCCATTCAGCCCTTGCTTACGGAGACCTCCGAGATGGCACTGCGCCTGGCTGAAGCGCTGCGCGCACGCGGGTTCCTGGTGGTTGCCATCAGGCCGCCCACCGTGCCCGAAGGTGGCGCGCGGCTGAGATTCACCTTTTCAGCGGCGCATGAAACCGGGTACGTCGAAAAACTGCTGGAGGCGCTGGAAGAATGCCGGGACAACCCCTGATTGAAGTCACCGGCTCAGGGCCTGATCTGGTGCTGGTGCACGGGTGGGGTATGCACCGTGGCGTATGGGGCCGGGCGGCGCGAGACCTGGCCATGCACCATCGGCTGCACCTGGTCGATCTTCCGGGTCACGGCACCGCCCGTGGAGAGGTTCTGGATGATGATCTCTCCGCGCTGGCATCAGGCATCATGGAGCGAGTACCCGAGGCGTCCTGGCTGGGTTGGTCCATGGGTGGTCTGATTGCCCTGCAGGCGCTGTTGGACAACGGCGCTCAGATACGGAGAGCGGTGCTGGTCGCCTGCAACCCCTCTTTCGTGGTTAGGCCAAATTGGCCTGAAGGCGTTTCAGAGGACCTTTTCATCGATTTTGCCAACCAGCTGAAGCAGGATTTTGAAGGCACGTTGAACCGGTTCCTGGTGCTGGAAACACTGGGCTCGGACACCGCGCGTGAAAGCCTCAGAACACTGCGCGAGGACTTGCACTCGGGGCCCATGCCGGATGTGCATGCGCTGCGCGCGGGTTTGAGCATCCTGCGCGACACCGATTACACGCATCGCCTGGGCGAACTGGCGCATGAAGTGCTTTGGCTGGCTGGCGGGCGCGACCGGCTGGTTCCGTCGGCGGCAATGGAGCAGGCGGCGGCGCGCACCCGGCGTGGCAGCTTCAAATGTTTCAATGGCGCCGGGCACGCCCCTTTTATTGGTCACAGCACTTCCTTTGTCGAGGTGGTCAACGCGTTCCTTGGAGAAGACATATGCCACTGAGTTTGACCGATCTGGATCACCGGGCTGCGCGCCGATCGTTTGATCGCGCGGCGGGCAGCTATGACCAGCATGCGGTGCTGCAGCATGAAGTTCGCCGGCGCTTGCTGGAGCGGCTGGATTACCAGGACCACACTCCAACGCGGGTGCTGGATCTTGGCTGCGGCACCGGGCAGGGCAGCGCGGCCTTGCGGCGGCGCTTTTCCGACGCGCAAATCATCGCGCTGGATTGGGCGCCCTCCATGCTTGGCGCGCTCCCGGGCGGCAACGCCGCCCCCCTGTGTGCCGACATGCAGAAACTGCCGCTGGGCAGCCGCAGTATCGATATCGTGTTTTCCAATCTCGCGGTTCAATGGAGCACGGACCCTGAAACGCTGTTCGCCGAAATCAGGCGGGTGTTGAGGCCGCGCGGTCTGTTCCTGTTTTCGACCTTCGGTGTCGATACCCTGCATGAGTTGAGGGGCGCCTGGGCCAAGGTGGATGCTGATCCACACGTGAACGAATTCGCGGACATCCAGGATCTCGGCGACCTTTTGATGGCCATGGGCTATGTCGAGCCCGTCCTGGATATGGAAATGTTTACGCTGGATTATCCGGATGTCATTTCCCTGATGCGTGATCTAAAGGCCATTGGCGCGCATAACGCGGCCGCGCGCCGGCGTGCGGGGCTGACGGGCAAGCAGCGGATGCAGGAAATGATCGCAGCCTATGAGGCGTATCGGGCAGATGGCCGTTATCCCGCCAGCTGGGAGGTCGTTTACGGCGCGGCGTTTGGCCCGGAAGACGGGCAGCCGTATCGGACGGGGCAGGGCGAGGTAGCGGAGTTTTCCCTGGACGCCTTGCGTTCGTCCCGGGTGAGGCGGGAATCATGAAGCGCTGGTTCATCGCCGGCACGGACACGGAGATCGGCAAAACCTGGGTAGCCTGCGCCCTGGTGCGGCACCTGGTGGCTTCGGGCCTCAAGGTGGCTGTGATGAAGCCGGTGGCCTCTGGCTGCGAACGCACGCCGCAGGGCCTGCGCAACGAGGATGCATTAGCGCTGATGCAGGCTTCTAATCTGGCGCAGCCCTATGATGAGGTCAACCCCCTCGCGCTGGAACCTGCCATCGCGCCGCACATTGCGGCAGAACGCGCGGGTGTCACCATCGATCCGCAGCAACTTGCTGGTATTGAGCCGCCGTCGCAGGCGGATGTGATGATTGTCGAAGGCGTGGGCGGTTGGCGTGTGCCTTTGGGCAATGGCCTCATGCTGGCTGACCTGGCACGCGCTCTGTCAGAAGAAGTGGTTCTGGTGGTCGGGGTTCGATTGGGATGCATCAATCATGCTCTGCTGAGCGCAGATCGCATCGTGCGGGACGGTTTCAGGCTGAAAGGTTGGGTGGCCAACCTGATCGATCCCGATATGCCCGCACTGGAAGAAAACCTGGCAACGCTGGAAGCTCAGTTACCCGTCAAGCGCCTGGGCACGCTGGCCTTTGGCGACACTGCCGGCGAGTTCTTACATGATCTCGGGTGAGAGTCTTACGTGGCGGGCAAATCCTGAGAAAACTGACAGGTGCAAAACGGTGATCTTGGGCTAGAATTAGCTAGCAGATGACATAAATCTGGTATAATGCATATAAATTGATTTAGGGTCTTGAAATAAGGATAAGTTGTCACTAGATTGCAGTTTCGGCGGCGATGCTCCCCCTTGCATCACTGCCGAATGGAGGCCGGTGTTCCCCTTGCGCCAGGTCTCTCGGAAAGGACCGGTTTACCCCTTGCCGGTCCTTTCCATTTTATTCCTCCCCGAAATGCTTACGGCAAATGAGGCCGCGCGAGGTATTCATGGCCTTGCATTTCGACCAGTCGGCTGTAGGTTCTCTGAAATTCGAAAGCGAGACGTTCACCGGTATATATCTTATCGAGTGGGCAAGAGGCCGAGATGATCAGCTTGACGTTGCGGTCGTAGAATTCGTCCACCAGTGTAATGAAGCGACGCGCGGTGTCGGCCTGGGTGTCGCCCATCGGGCCGAGTCCCGACACCAGCACCGTATTGAAATCGCGGGCCATCTCGATGTAATCGATCGCGCTGCGGGGTTTTTCACAGAGTTCCTCGAAGCCCACCCATAACACACCCAGTGCCCTTCGCCGGGCGTGAACAACGCGGCCATTGATCAAAAACTGGGGGTCCTGGTCGGCCCCGCCCGCAATACCTTCGAAGCGCTGCTCCATCAACGTGTCATTCTCAGGTGCCGCGGCACTGTGAAAGACGCCTGCCCGCTCAAGAAATCTGAGGCGATGGTCATGACTGCCTTCCAGCTTTAAAACCTGGCAGTTTTGCTTGATGCGTTCGATGGCGGGGAGGAAGCGCGCGCGCTGGAGTCCGTCCCGGTAAAGGTCATCCGGATGTACGTTGGAGGTGGCGACCAGCACCACGTTTTCCTCGAACAGCGCGTCGAGCAAGCCGCCCAGCAGCATGGCATCAGCGATATCAGATACAAAAAACTCATCCAGGCAGAGAATGTCGCAATCTTCGGCCCATGACCGGGCAATGCGTTTCAGAGGATGTCGTGCCGACTCGAAACGGACCAGGTCATCGTGGACCCGGGCCATGAACCGATGAAAATGAACGCGGGTTGTCGAGAGGCCTTGTAGGCTCTCGAGAAAGAGATCCATCAGCCAGGTCTTGCCCCTGCCCACGCTGCCCCAGAGGTAGATTCCCCTCGCGCGATCCTGGCGCCTCCCCCGCAGTCTGTCCAGCAGGCGCTCTGGTGATTGTTGCTGGAGCTGGTGCCAAAGGCGCTCGAACTCAGCAACGACCACTTCCTGGTCGGCGTCGGGTCGGATGGCCCCCTGTTCCAGCAGGGTGTTCCACGCATCGAGCGGTGAGGGCTGGCCTGAGGCGGGTGAGGGGCTCACGCGCTTGCGTCGGGCCAGCGAGCTCTGACGCCGTTTTTGAGCAAGCTCCGCAGGTCCATCAGTCGGTGGTGGAAGAAATGATCCGCCAGTTCCATAACCGCCAGATTCGGTTCTGGCTCAAGTGTAGCGGCCCAGCTGCGTACCTGGTCGATGTCGACCAGCTCATCCCGGTCACCTTGCACGACCAGCCATGGGCAACCGGGGTGGGGCAACTCCGAAAACTCGTAGCGTCCAACGGGCGGCGCGATGGAGATCAACTGGCCCAGTTGAAGGCTCTGAGCGGCCTTTAAAGAGACATAGGCGCCGAAAGAAAACCCGCCAAGCCATAATTCATCCGATGGGCGGGTTCGTTGCACCCATTCCACCACGGCGAGCAGGTCATTGGTCTCACCATCGCCATCATCGAATTCACCTTCACTGGCGCCAACGCCCCGAAAATTGAACCGCACGGTGCGCAGGCCGAGTTCCCGCATCGATCGCTCAAGAATCGTCACGACCTTGTTTTGCATGCTGCCGCCATGCTGTGGGTGCGGGTGACAAATGACGATGGTGGCGGGCCGGATATCGTGGTCATCCGGAACATCGCAGACGCATTCCAGGTCCCCGGCCGGCCCCGCCAGCATCAGTGCGCTGCGCTCGGTGGGAAAGCGCTCCAGGGGGTGCGGGCTCTGCGTCATCGTTGGTGGCGCTGGTTCAATGGAAAAAGCATGTCACTGCAGTCAGGCTATTTTCGGGCGCCCGGCGGGACCAGCTGAAGGTCGACGATGACCGGGTCATGGTCTGATGAGCGCAGCCAGGGCAGATCAAGATTCACGCCGGCGGGGTACCCCGCGTTGATATTCATGATTCTGCCGCTGCGGACCAGCGGAGCCATCGCTGGCGATGCAAAAGCGTGATCCAGGGTGCCTGCCTGGCCGCCGTACACGTAGCTGTATTCCTGTCTCAGGCCGGTGGATGCCGTGAGGTCCTTGTAACCGGACTCCAGCATGAATTGAATCGGGTCTTCCATGCGGTAGGCATTGAGGTCCCCGAGTATCAGGGCGCGGCCCTCGGTGAGGTCCTGGGCGAGTTGATCAGCCCACCGCGTCATGCTTCTTGCGGCATCCTCTCTCGCAAGGTTCCAGCAGCCCTGCCCGTCCCGCTTGTCGGCATTGGGGCCGTCCTCCGGACAGCTGCCCTTGGATTTGAAGTGGTTCACTGCAACGAGGAAGGAACGGCTCTGGTCGAGATCCAGGAAGGCCTGTGCCACTGGTTGCCGACTATGATATTGAAACGGCGAGCTGGCCAGGACCCTGCCCGGCCCAATGGCCTGCAACCGCTCAAGACGGAAAAACAAGCCCACAGTGATCTCATCGCCGCCCACGGGGCCGCCCAGCGGATTGACCACAGCCCACTCCACGCCGGTTGCCCGCTCCAGGTCCCGAATCAGATCCTGCGCGGCGCTGCTCGGGCCGAAGCCGTCATTTTCGAGTTCCTGCACGGCCAGGACATGTGGGTCCAGAAAGCGAAACGCCTCCCTCAAGCGGCCCCGCTGCCGTTCAAACTGATCCGCTGTCTTTGCGCCGCGAGCGGTCGGAAAGCCGCCGCCGCGGCCATTACCATTAAAGTAGTTTCTCAGGTTGAACGACACCACCCGGGTTTCGTCCGCCTCGGGTGCTGGGTTTCGATACTGCACGACCGGCGTGAACGGTAAGGCGTCACGGGCCCATAATTGCTGGTAACGACCATCGTTTCCCATCAGGCCTTCGGCCGCCATGACCATGGCCCCGATGGTGTATTGCTGTTCGTCCGAATCATCCAGCCACACGTGCAGCGAGTTGTCGCGGTTGACTCCGGCCTGCCGCCTGGCGTCATCACCCGGCCGCGCCACTTCAGTGGGCGCCGGTAATATCCGGTTCGCGCTGATGCGGATGCGGCCATTGGCGCGCCGATAGATATCAGTCACCGCAAGCGCCTGCCGAAAGCTCACGTGCATCGCTTCCAGTGATTCACGCTCAGCCATGCGGATGGGCAGCCTCGTGTCGGTAGAGGGTAGCGGAACGCCGTCTTCACACACCCGCATCCCGGTAACTTCGGTGAGTGACGTGAGCGTGTCCGGTCCCTGTCCGATTTCGGAGGCCTGTCCGGATACCACGGTCCGGTCACCTTGACTGAGCTGCAGGCTGAGCTCGCTGCTCTCAACAAAGAGCGCATTGGAGGTGGCCGGGTCGGCATCGGACGCGACTTCTTCGAGAAAGACACCCGCGTCAGGGCTTACCCACGTCACGACACCGCGCACCGTTACGGGCTGTCCCTGCATCGGCGAGCGATTGTCCCGGCCCTGGACTTCAGCAATGGGGATGGTCGCCTGCTGGCAAACCGACTCCGGCAGCTCAGACACGCCCGAGGTGGACCGACAGCCTTGCGACAAGGCAGCGAAACAAAAAAACGCCGCAAACAGCGGCGTTTTTCGGCTGAAAGCATGCACCGGCATCACTGGGCCAGCATGTGGTCTACCGCGGCCCTGACCGCTTCATCGCTGAGATCCATGCGTCCGCCCTTGGCCGGCATCGCGTTGATGCCGTTGATGGCGTTGGCGTAAAGCGCATCTGCGCCCTTGGCGACGCGCTCTGCCCAGGCGTCTGAGCCCGGGACGGGAGCGCCGGCAGCACCCACCATGTGACAGGCCTGGCAGGCCGATGCGTAGGTGGCGGCGCCATCGGGTGCCGATGCCACCTGTTCGGGCGCCGCGGCGGCCTGAACCAACGCTTCCGCGGCCGGCATTTCAGTGCGCACTGCGCCCACGGGCGCGACCCGGTCGGCGGCGAGCGCCAGCTTGCTGGGGTTCTCGGAGGGGTCCGGTTCTTTCTGGTAGGTAGAAGCGAGGATCATGATCACGACGGTGATGGCCACCAGGATGCCGATCACAACGCTGAACCGCTTCATAAATAACTTGTCTTCGTGCTTACCCATGCTTTACCTCTGGGGTCTTTTCAGCTGCCGGGACCGCACGCTATGCGATCCCGAAAAAGGGGCAGCAATTATAGCCAGTCCTGTGTCTCACAGAAAGGCATCCGAGACCTTCTCAGTCAGGGGATTCACCACTCGCGTCACGAGCGGAATCAGCAGCATGCCGAGCACGATGCCGAAGACCCCGTCCAGAAACGCGACGACCAGCCACTGGACAAAGCCTGTCGCCTGGCCTGCTGCCTCGGCAACGGCGACCGCCAGGTGGTGAATCTGATCATAAATCCAGGGCATCCCGAGCACGTCCATGCCGTGCAGGATGATAGAGCCGCCCACCCAGAGCATGGCCGCTGTGCCGACGATCGACAGCGTGGTCAGCAGGATGGGCATGCCTTTCACCAGGCCGCGACCCAATCCACGGCCGATCGGCGTGGGCGCGTTGGATACCAGCCACACCCCGATGTCATCCATTTTCACGATCAGCGCCACGGTGCCGTAAACCAGGACGGTTACGGCAAAGCCGGCCAGCGCCAGCGTCGAGGCCTCGAACCAGAACGAGCCGTCTTCGATATTGGCCAGGATGATGGTCATGATCTCGGCTGAAAGAATGAAATCGGTTTTGATGGCGCCCTTGACCCGGGTTTCTTCCAGCTGGGCCGGGTTGCCGATGTCCATGTCCTCCTCGATGTGCTCGTCCCGATGTGGAAACAGCCAGTGAAACACTTTCTCTGCCCCTTCAAAGCACAGGTAGGCTCCACCCAGCATCAATAAGGGTGTGATGGCCCATGGCGCAAACGCGTTGAGCAGCAACAGCACCGGCAACAGGATGACCATCTTGTTGAACAGCGAACCCTTGGTGATTTTCCAGATGATCGGCAGTTCGCGGCTGGCCTTGAAGCCGATCAGGTACTTGGGTGTGACCGCGGTATCGTCGATGACCACACCGGCGACCTTGGTGCCTGCCTTCGCGGCTTGCGTGGCGACGTCGTCCACCGAGGCGGCGGCGATCTTTGCGATGCCGGCGACGTCATCCAGTAATGCCAGAAGTCCACTCATGTTCCTGCTCCAGTCCTGTGGGATCTGCCGGAGTTAACGGGAGTCCCGGGGCGGCGTCAACTGTCGTCGCTAGAGTATAGACTTGCCTCGCACAGACAGGCACGTGGATTTACTTAACGGTGTTAAAACCGCTAAACTACGCGCCCTTCGGGAAAACAATGCGCCCGTAGCTCAGCTGGATAGAGTACTGCCCTCCGAAGGCAGGGGTCGCAGGTTCAAATCCTGCCGGGCGCGCCATACAAAAAATGCCACCCTTGCGGTGGCTTTTTTGTATGGGGTGTTCTCAAAGGGGATGGACTATCGAGACATCGTCGAGATTAAGGATCAACAAAACGGCAGGACTGCCGTTTTGGAGGCGCCGAACTCTGCGAGGCGACCCGGGCAGGGCGAGGGTGGGCTACAGGGATGTGGCGAATAAATCCTGCCGGGGCCGTTCCCGGCCATCCATGGCCTCCACGGCACTTGTGCTTCCTGCACATCGCGCGCCATGCCCGCACGGCCTCACAAACACCGGGCATCGGGACTCTGGTATTTCAGGGTTCCGCCAGCAACTCATCGGTGAGCCAGGCCAGCCTGTCCGCTGCCTGGGCGATGCGCAAGCGAGCCAGCAGCCAGGATGCCGCGGCGAAGCGCTCACTGATCTTGGCTGCGGGTGGATAGGCGAATTGCCTGACCAGTTCGTGAGATTCTGAAGCCCACAAAAGCACCTCCTCATCGAGTGGCGCTCCGGGGGTGGTGGTGCCGGTCAGGTAAGCCAGGTCCTGGGTCAGTTGGCGCCAGTTTTCATAGTTTTCCTCCAGCAGCGCGTGATCCCAGAAGTCATGCAGATCCATCGGTTGGCCGCGCCATGAAACCTCGACGTCATTGCCGCCGCGATCCGATCGATATCCCACATGCAGCGGCTGGTGAATGTCACCCATGAAATGACACAGGCGGGCCCAGGCATTTTGGCGGACCTCCTGAGACAAGCTTTCATCCGCGAGTTCACTGGCGTATCGGCTGATGGCGCCCGATACACACATGCCCGACGGGCAATCACGAGCGGGTTCAAAATCAGTGCCGCCATCGGGCACGTTGATGTAATGCTGGGGGGCGCTCCAAGCGCCCTGTTCCGTTGCGCGGTACTGGTCAGGCCAATTACAGGTGGCCGCAATATCCTCAGTGCTGTCCGTGGCCATCAATTGATGCAAGGCCCCGGCCACTTTTTCATCCAGTTGCTGCTGCGCCAGCAGGCCAATGACGTGGTGTACCTCGGGGCCCCATGCATGACATTGGGTCGACAGGCACAGCAGTAGCGGCAGACATTTCGTTACCGCGAAAAGGTTGGGGATATTCATAGACGTGGAAACCTCCCAATGGCTGGCCTGCCATGTGCGTGTGGGTTCCGTGGCAGATTGGAACCACCCAGGCTGACCAGTAGACTACCTTAACAATACCTGAGGCGCGCGGGTGGCATTTGAGCTTCGCGCAAGGCGTGGATGGTTTGCCTCGCCCTTGCTGATCGTAGCGGGTCCCGATGTGTTTCCCGAGACTCCACTGATTGCTATCGCTACACGATACGTTCCTCGACCACGCTCTGTGTCGAGAAGCAATAGCGCATATTGCGATACACGCAAATATCGGTGATGTCCTCGGGCGTGCCCGAAGGCGTCGCCCGGTAATTGGTCGAGAAACGAGCGCCTCCGGTCACGGGCAGCACGCGGTGCCAGGTATGACCGTGCAAGATGACCAGCGACCCTTTCCGCGGCTTAAGCACGACCTGTCCGCCCATGTTTGCCCATGGGTCTCCGGGCGGAAGCTCCCCCTGCCGGTGCGACCCCGGCACAACGACCGTTTGTCCTCCGGTCACTGCATTGATGTCTCGCGTGTAGACGAGGCGGTTCAAATTGAAATGGTCACTTGCCTCAGGCGAGCAGTCCTGATGCCAGGCCTGGCCGGCAGTGCCTGGCTTCGAAAACATCACCATGCAGTAGAGGGCGTTCCAGTCGGCGCCCAGTATCGAACGGGTGAGCTCAGTCAGCCCATCCAGCTCGCTGATCCTGTCGAAAGCCGAATGCCCACCGTGCTGGGGGAACCACGGTATGACCTCCGTCTTTGACCTGTCGAGGAACTCCTCGGTATGGGTGAAGTCCGGCTGTTTTCCGAAGTGCTCAACGACAAGCTGGTCAAGCTCGTCCATTAAGCCGCTGGCGAAAAAGTCATCGACGGCCAGGTAGCCCGCCTCCCAGAACTGCACGGCAAGTTGTTCGTAGTCCATCATGCTCCTCAAGAGCCGTTCCGGTTGCGGCCTGAAGCGGGCTGACAGTGGGGGCAGCGATAGAGCCGCCGGCCGGCGTGGTTTTCCCGCACGATGCATTCACCG
>Ga0181593_10001375_pt1 | contig 21980 bp, 16 predicted proteins | sample 071ome_19_FD_133756 | JGI IMG/M metagenome (GOLD analysis project Ga0181593, IMG submission 133756) | Coastal salt marsh microbial communities from the Groves Creek Marsh, Skidaway Island, Georgia - 071413AT metaG (megahit assembly) | ecosystem: Environmental > Aquatic > Marine > Intertidal...
AGAATAATGTGGATCTCGTAAGCAAGAGAAAAAATCACATCAGGACGATCAGCTACGCTATGTTGTGTATAGCGCTCTCGTCTTGTGCTGCGATCAATGATCAGCAAACTGGTGCGAGCCCTGACACCGCAACTGGACAGGCCATTGCCAATCAGAATCAGACTCCGACCAGCCAGATAACCGCCATAGCCGAAATTGACAGCATTGATAACGCAGAACGACTGGCGCTTATTAACGAAATAAATCGCGATGGCCAGATTCCTGCTGCGCCGGGTTACCGGGAACAAATTCCAACACCGGGACCAGTAGAGGGTGACGACGTAGTCGAACTGAACTATGAACAGGCGCAGTTGCGGCTGGTACTCGAAGAGCTTGCCGAAGCGCTGGATATGACGATCATCATTGATCCGTCTATCAATAGCGTCGTCAGCATTCGCACATCAGCAGATCGTCCGCTGGGTCAGGCAGATATCTGGCCATTGATGCAACTGCTGGCGCGGGATGCCGGTGTGGTGATTGAGCGAGCCGGTAATGTTTTCAATGCGCGTGTGTTGGACAGTAATTTGCCCGCCGAAATTATTACACCCGACCAACTTGGTTCGGGTACCGCTGCGAGAGTATTACAGATTACACCACTGCGATTTATTTCGGCTGAAGCGGCCAGTGAATCTATCACGCCCATGCTCGAACCTGAGGGCGTAGTCAGGCGCATTACCTCCAGCAACACCCTTGCAATTGAGGCAACGGAAAACCAGTTGATGCGTATTAACCAGGTGATTTCCCTGATCGATACAGATCCTTTCAGTAATCAGGGTATTCGCCTGTATCAGTTAAGTAACTCCAATGCCCTAGAAGTAGCTACCGAACTGGAGGAGATTCTGCAATTGATTGAAGGCCCCCTGCCTGCTTATCAGGTCAAGGGCATCGAACGTATCAATGCTATTTTAGTTACTGCACCGGCCACGCGAGGCTTCGACGAAGTACAGCGTTGGGTGCGCATACTGGATGCTGATGCCCAGGAACAGGTGGAACAGCTTTTCCATTACCAGGTAAAAAATCTGAGTGCGGTGGAATTGGCAGAAACGCTGACTAATGTGTTCGACCGGGATGATGATGAAGGTCCGGTAGTGGTGTCCCAGCCTGGATTGATTGGCTTACCGGCAGACAATGACAATGGAGATCAGTCTGGCGCAGATACTGTGCCTCCATCTGCATTCACCACCAGAACCACTGTGGTTTCTGCCGATCTGAATGTCACCATTGTTGCCGACGAGCGCACCAATAGCTTGTTAATCCGCAGCACTGCCAGAGATTATCGACAACTACTCACCACAATCAATCAACTGGATACGGTGCCTCTGCAAGTCATGATCAACGCAGTCATTGCCCAGATCACCCTGACCGATGCCAATGAATTTGGCGTGGACTGGTCACGAGTTGCTGCAGACAGCGCGGTGAATGACATTTCCACAGCCACCAGTACCAGCTTTCTGCCCGGTGCTGGCCTTGGCGGCTTGTTGTTCAGCAAGACTTTTATTGATGGTGCTGCGCAGGTTGACGCAACACTGGAAGCCATATCAGTGAACAACGACGTGCGTTTGCTGGCGCGGCCTTCTCTTACTGTTACCAATAACCAGGAAGGTGAGATCCAGATCGGTGCGCAGGTGCCGGTGGAACAGGGCGAATCAGTGGGCGGTGGAGGAATCGCCACTACGAATATTCAATATCGCGATACGGGCATCGTGCTTTCCATTACACCGCAAATTAATCGCGATGGCGTGGTGAACCTGATTATTCGTCAGGAATTGTCTTCAGTCGATAGTAGCGCCGCGGGAGTCAACAACAACCCGGTATTCAACAACCAGGAGATCAACACCACTGTAGTGGTGCGCAATGGCGAAAACGTCGTGCTGGGTGGCCTGATACAAACCGATAACGAAAACCTGAATTCCGGTGTTCCTGGACTCAATCGCATTCCGGTGCTGGGGCGGCTGTTTTCCTATCAACAGGATAGTGTTGAAAGGCGCGAGCTGTTTATCGTATTGCGCCCTGAAATTATCAACCTGAATGAGCAAAACAGTGTGCAGTACGCGGAAATTCTCGAGCGCTTTGAGCTGGCATCAGAACTTATCCAGGAGAGCGGAATCTGATACGGTGCTGTTAATGAAACTACATTCTATTTACAGATATATGCAGGATAGACCATGAGCAACTTCGATGCAGGAAACAACGGCAAAAGACATAAAGGCTTTACGCTAATTGAGATTCTGGTAGTCATGGCAATAATCGGCATGCTGGCAGTTATGGTCGCACCGAATTTATTCAATCAGCGGGCAGGCGCCATGCAAGACGCGGCACGCTCGCAGATCTCGGCGCTTGAAGCAGCACTGGATACCTATCGGCTTGATATGGGTGACTACCCGGATTCCTTGCAGGGTCTGGTGGAAAACGAAAGTGGACGAGCGGCATGGAACGGGCCTTATCTGCGGCGCGATGTGCCACTTGACCCCTGGGGTAATGAATACGTCTATGACGTTGATGGCCGAAGTTTCACTTTAGTCTCATATGGTGCCGACGGCGAGCGCGGTGGCGAAGATGTGGATGCAGACATCGGGTTATAAGACCCGCGTATATCCCCGCATTTCACCCGATTCTACACGCGGGTTTACCCTGCTTGAGATATTGCTGGTATTGACCATTATTGGCATGGCCAGTGTGCTTATCATACCCAACCTGTCCACACTTGAATCCCGTAGCTTCAGTACCCAGGTGCGCGAACTCACGGCACTACTGAATCATGGGCGGCGTATGGCTGTTGTCAGTGGCCAACCCGCAGCAACTACCCTGGTTACCGGGATAGACCAGCAGGCCAAGGAGTTAAAACCGCCACGCAATAGTGTCGGAACCTGGGAAAGCCAGAATACCACCGTCGAGTTCATCGACAGTACGGGTACTGAAACCCTGGTAGAGACCTTGCTTGCAGTAACGTTTTTTCCGGAAGGCGGCAGCACCGGCGGCATCATTCGCTTGTCCCAGGATGAGCAGGAAATAAACATCTCCGTAGATCCTTTTTCCGGTCGGGTAGCCATCCTGGAAGACGCGCCATGACATCCAATGGCAAAACAGACATGACTCTGCATCAGTGGAATTTCAGAAAGTGCAAACAGCGCGGGTTCACGCTGCTGGAAGTTATCGTGGCATTGGCTATTACCGGCTTCATTCTCGGCAGTTTGTTCACGCTGGTGGGTCAGAGCAAACAATTGTCCTGGCGTGCAGAAGAATCCCTGATTCGTGCGACGCAAATGCGTACTGCTGCCAATTTCGCCTTACTCGAAGACGAATACAATGATGTTGAACCAATTCTGGTTGACGAAATCTACCAGGTACGTAGCGGTGAATTCCTCGAGGACCCGGAGCGTAAAACCCAGGCCATGAATTATGCGTTGCAGGAATTCGAACTCTATGACCCCGAACGCGACGTGACCATCAGTGCCAGTCGCTGGGTGGAACTGGAACTGCCAAGATGAGTGCGAAGTCTCGAAACGAAACAGTGCAGGCGATTCATCGAGCAAGGTCTGCTGGTTTCACGTTAATTGAAGTCATCATGTCGCTGGCATTGACTACCATGCTCTTGGGTCTTCTAAGTACTGGTGTATATATCGTGGCGGATGACTGGAACCGCAATTCGGACATCCTTGATGAGGAGCTGGATGAAGCGCTGGTTATTCTGCAACTGGAACGCGCGCTGCAGGCGGCTTTCCCACACAGCTTTACGAATCGGGAATTACTGGCACGCCAGATTCACTTCACCGGTGACAGCAGCGAGATCAGTTGGGTGTCCAGTGTGTCGCCACAACGTACGCCGGGTCTTATGGCGTGGTATCTGCACTCCGAACGGGATGAAGGCGTTTTTCTCACGATGGCTCCGGCCATGAGTGATGATCCACTAAGCCGTCTGGAAGAAGCAGAACCCATCCTGATTCTGCCTGGATACACGCTGGAGGTTTCCTATTTATTCCAGGATCTGAATGAAAGCAAATCCTGGACTGATGAATGGGAGGCGCGCGAGCTCAATGCGCTACCGTTAGCGGTTTATATTCGCTTCGAGCCTGAAGATGATACCGACGCTCCACTGGAAATTGTTGCGCGCATTCGCAACAACGAACATCGCAGTATCCGTCCCAATGACTCGCTTTTCATGGACCTATGAATAAATCCCGACAGAGTGGCGCAGTCATAATTATTGTCCTATGGACCGCAGTATTACTGACTGTGCTCGTCACGGCTATGGCGAGCAAAGTCAGGCTGTCTGCCAGAACAGTGCAACACAATCAGGATTTGAGTCAGAACTGGGCAGAGCTTATGGGTGTTGTAAGTCATGCCGAAATGGAACTGATGCTGGAACGTATGCCGCGACCAGTGGGCGAAGTTCAGGAAGAGACCGAGGACGGCGAAATCCGCATCGACGCCTATCGCTTCAATGGTCAACCATTAACGCTCAATTATCCGGTTAGCGAAAACTATATGGTGCGTGTCTATGATCATGCCGGCAAGATCAACCTGAATCGAATTCCGCGCCGCAACATGCAACTGTTGATCGAAAAGCGGCTGGGCGGCGAAGATGCGGATCCGGAAGAAGTACAGGATTTACTCTCGGCCTGGACTGACTGGACCGACCTGAATGATTTGCCAGGTCTTAATGGTGCCGAGGAAGAGTACTATCAATCACTTGAAGTGCCCTTTAGCCCACGCAATAATCCGGAACTCGATTCCGTGGATGAGATTCTGCATATAAGAGGCTTTGCCGAATTATTCGAAGGTGTGAACCTCGACGCGGCTTTTACTGTTTACGGAAACACGCGAACCGTAAATTTGAATCTTGCTACACGGGAAGCCTTGCAACTCTTACCTGGTCTGGATGAGGAAATGATCGAAAACATCCTGGCATTCAGGCTAAGAGAGGATTTCAATAATCGCGCCGAGATTGGCGAGATTGTGCCATTTGAAAACATGCAGGAACTCTCGGCATGGGTTGGCACGAATACTTCCAATATCTATTCCGTCTTTGTTTATCCGCGGCTGGAGATCAATGAACTGGAATTGGAGGAGTTGCTGGAAGAAGATCCGTTTGCCAATCCGGATCCGGTGACACAGGCCTACACCGAAATCATCGAGGTACGCTCCTATAACGAGCTGCCTCGCATCATGATGATCGACCCGTTCGGGGAGCTACCCGATACGGCGCCTCCACGGGTGTTCGAGGAAGACTTCCTGTTTGATACACCCTGAGGTCAGGAAAGGCTGACTGTTAGCCCTTCTCGTTCTGAGTCACAGTCCACTGCGACTCCATGATGATCGGCCCCACGCCTTTATTGGCTTCCACTGTCAGGAGTTTACTGAACTTGGTTTCATACCAGAGCAGCCCGGACTTGTCTGCCAGGCCACCAAGCACATAGAAGCCACCCACACGCATGGCGACCTTCTTCACGGTGAGAGACACGGTAAATATATCGCCCCGATGAAATGGCCCTTTGTCGATGTCGGGCAGTTCGGTGGTCAAAAACGATGCCACGGGCTCTTCGGCTGACTTCATAAAGGCAAAGCCGAAGTTGCCTTCGATACCATCGGCGAGCACTTCCACCTCCATTTCCATAACCACATCATCCAGGGGCTTGATGGAGCTTAGCTCTACGCCTTCAGGTGACTTCACAGAAATGGAATTGATCTTGCAATCCTGGACCTTGGCTGATTTGGCACTATCCCCCTCAGCGCCGCCGGGAAGGTCATCGCTGATGCTGTGATAGACCTTTTTGCTATTGCAGTAGTCCTCATAATGGCCAACGACTTTGTCGCTTTCCCCCATTTCACGAATCGCGCCTTTGTCCAGCCAAATCGCCATGTCACAAAGCTCCTGGACATGAAACATGGAGTGACTACAAAAAATCATGGTTTTACGTTCTTCCCTGAACTGGTTCATGCGATCGACGCATTTTTTCTGGAACGCCATATCGCCTACTGACAATGCTTCATCAATTACCAGGATGTCAGGTCGTACCATGGTGGCAATTGAGAATGCGAGACGCACGTACATACCCGACGAGTATGTCTTCACCGGTCTGTCTATAAAGTAATCCAGTTCCGAAAACGCGATGATGTCATTTTCCAGTTCGGGAATATTGTCATCGGGTACGCCAAGCAGGGAGGCATTTAAATAAATATTCTTGCGGCCGGTAAACTCGGGGTGAAAGCCAGCGCCGAGTTCCAGCAAGGCTGCTACCTGGCCGTTTACATCGATGACACCCCGGGTGGGCTGTAAGGTACCAACCAGCAATTTCAGCAAGGTGGATTTGCCGGCGCCATTGTCACCGATAATACCGAAGCTTTGTCCATCTTCCACGGCGAAGCTGATGTCGCTGAGCACATGATAGAGGCGATGTTGGGGCTTGCGTACCAGAATTTCTTTCAACCGGTCCTGCGGTCGTTCGTAAATCTTGAAATCCTTGTAGAGGTTTTGCACCGATACTGGGTTCATGAATAAACCTTTAGAGCACGTCGCCGAAGGCAGGCTTCAGCTTCATGAACAACCACCCGCCAAAAATATAACTGATGATTGATACCGGTATGATTATTTTAAAATGTTCCATCGGCACATTATCCAACAGGATAATCTCGCGATACAGATTGACAAAACTGTGCATTGGATTGAACAGGTAGAGTTCCTGCACAGCAGGATTGCTGATCATTGAAATGGGATAGATGATCGGCGTCAGGAAAAACCAGATCATCACCATTAGCGCAACCAGTTGCTGCAAGTCGCGCAGAAAAACGCAAAGTGCCGACAGCACGCTCACAATGCCCATCGTAAAGAGAAACTGGAGGAAGAAAATAAATGGGATAAACAACCAGTTGAGGGAAAAATAACCCTGCAGGCTTAGATAGACCAACAGCAGGCTAAATCCGATTACGTGGGTAAGATAAGGCACCATCGTGCCGACCACCGGGATAATCTGCACCGGGAACATGACTTTGGTGATGAGTGGCGCTTTTTCCAGCAGCAAGCCAGTTGATTTGCTGACGGCGTCGGCAAAGGCAAACCACGGCAAATAGCCAATCATCATAAAAATGACAAACTGGGTTTCGCCGAACTCGGCGACGGCCCGTACCTGGAATATATAACTAAAAACGAAGGAATAGACGATGATGTGAACTATTGGTGTAACAAATAACCAGAGAAAGCCTCCCAGAGAACCCGCGAACTGGATAAAGAAGTCCTGCCGCACAAAATTGTGAAGCAAGCGGCGGTTCTGAAAAGGCGTCAGAGCCCATTGTTTGAGTAATAGCGTGAACATCAGTGCCTGATGGCCTTGGTTTGCTGCGATAACTGAGCGACGAATTTAACCACGAATAAACGGCAAATTGCTAAAAATCACGCCTACAAATCTATATACTTGGCAGCTTCGACAATTTACCCCGTCATTCATATTCCATGCTGAATCCCGAACACGTCCTGATTCCATTCGAGGCGGCAGATTTGCCACCCTCGCCCTGGCTGGTGTTTGTACCTCATGCAGACGATGAGACATTTGGCATGGGTGGAACTCTGCTGCGAGCGAAACAGGAGAACATAGAAGTTCACCTGGTGATTGTCACTGATGGTGCGCTTGGCGGCAGTGCCACTGATCTGGTCGCTACCCGGATGGACGAGATAAATGCCGCCGCAGAATTACTGGGCGTATCCAGCCTGGCGTTCTGGGCAGTGCCTGATCGAGGCGTGGTTTTGGAAGACTCACTGGTTGAACGTGCGGTGGGGGAAATCATGGACAAGTCCCCTGCCACAGTGTTCTTCCCCGGCGCCATGGAAATTCATCCCGACCATCGTGCCACCGGGCTAATCGCCTGGGCAGCTCTACAGAAGATATACAACGAATATCAGCTACTGCCTCAGGTAATTTCGTATGAGATCACTGTGCAAAACCCGGTCAATATGATCATTGATGTGACTGCACAGAAATCTGCAAAGGAACAGGTTATGCAGGTTTACGCCAGCCAGAATTCGGAAAACAACTATCAGGAACTGGTGCTGGCATTGGACAAAGGCAGAACTTTTTCATTGCCTGCTGAAGTGAAATACGCGGAAGGATTCTACCTGTATACAGAAGCTGATATCGAACTCAGTTTTCAGCAAGTTATTCACAAGATTGTGGACAAATACATATAGGCTGGCGCCAGACTTGTATCAGTGAACTGGGCGGCTACTTGCAATAGCGCCAGGCTCCACACTCTTTCGAATCCACTGCGGCCATAGATCAACTGGCCATTCTGCTTTGACCCAGTGGTGATGCACCACCACCAGCCACTGCCTCAGTTGCTGTGAATTGAGTGGCAGGCCAAACTCACTGCTATCTTCATCCTTGAATACCAACACCACGCCTTGCTCCAGCTTACGAATATCCATTTCTTTCACCAGCCAGGATCGGCTACTTTCTTTTGGGTTTACAGGTTTACCCGGTTGCAAATTGGCGATGGCGCTTTGCTGCGCAAAATTCTGTAGCTCACTCGTCATCTGGTCGCTATTGTTTGTCCTGCCCGGAGTCTCGGGCAGATGCTTAGCCAGCCATTCGAACAGGTGGCCAAATACCCTGCGCAATAGTTTTTGCGTTAGCCAAATAGTATAAGTGTCATCGTCTTTGGTGCTGACGACTAACTTGATGCGGTCTTCGAAAGGGTCGTAATCGGTATTGACTCGCTCAATCAGTGTTAGCTTGCTCATCGCTGCGATGGAACTAACCAGCTGCCAACTTCGAGTAAGTCTTCGGCCGACAGCATACCTGCTTCTCGCTTGAGCAATAACAGATACCTGATGTGTTCGTAGCGGGTTCTTTGCAATTCACGCTGAGCCTGGAATTGATCACGCAGGGCGATGAGCACATCCACATTGGTGACGGTGCCGAGTTCAAAGCCTTCTCGCATTGCCTGTGCTGACAATTCAGTGGCTTCCACCAGGGCTTGGGCAGCCTGGGTGAGTGTAGCGCTGGATTGTGCCTGCAGATAGGCCGATCGTACGATTTCGCCAGTGGCCAGTTCTATTTGGCGTAATTCATTTTCCGCAATGCTATGTCTGCTTACCGCTTCACTTATTCTGGCTCTGTTGGAACCGCCCGCATAAATTGGAATAGTGATGTCGAGCCCGAGAACCGTTGAGTCTGTTACGTCGCTGAGCAATGCATTATCGAAGCCGAGGTTAGTTTCCCGCTTTTGCGCAATCAAACTTACAGTGGGCATATACAGGCCTTTGCTTTCGGAAATCCCCTTTTCCGCTGCCCGTAACGCCGATTTTCTGGCCTGGACCATTTGATTGTTCTCACGCGCAAGTTGTACCCAGTATTGCAGACTGTTTTCTACGCCTGGTACTGCTATCTCATTGTCCAGCGTGAACAGCGCTCCTACATCGAGCCCGCTTACTGATCGCAAGGCTTCCTGTGCCAGAGATAATTCACTCTGCAGTCGGATCTGCTGGGCCTGTATGGCAGAAAGTTCGGCCTGGGCAAGGCGCAGATCTGTTATCTGTGCCAGTTGTAACTCGAACAGACTGTTAATCTGGTCCAATTGATTCGCCACTGCCTCTAACTCAGATTGCACCGATACCAATGCATCCTGGGCCTGTAATACTGTGAAATATTTATCTGCTACATCGGTTAACACTGACGAAAGTTCGTAAAAATATTCTGCTTCTACTTGATCTTCAACGTCATCGAGACGCTTGCGCGCCATAAAACTTCGCCAGTTAAACAGCACCTGGCTCAGTTGTAACGAATATCGTTCACCATCAAATTTGTTGAGGACATCATTCGCGGTACGCCGGTTATCTGACAAATTGGCATTGGCGCTTACCTGTGGCAGTAATTGGCCCCTGGCGACATCCTTCTGTGCGCCGGAAATCTTGAGATTTTCTTCAGCTATTCTGAGTGAGGGGCTGTAATCCAGGGCGGCAGTGAAAAAATCTTCCAGGGTGTATCCAATACTCCCAGGGTTGTTGGCCTGTGCGAGGAGTAGTGGGCTGTAGAAAGCCAGTAGCGAGCACATCACGACTATCGCTGACAGTAGTTTTGGCATAGTGATTTAGTCTTCTCTGAAGCTTCTGGTTATCGCGTTAGTGAATGGTTTGAACAGGTAAGAAAACATGGTGCGCGAACCAGTTGTAATAAAAACCTCGGCAGGCATACCTGGAACCAGAGTAACGTCTCCCAATTCATCAGCCAGGTCTTCACTAGCTACCGCAACCCTGACCGAATAGTAAGGCATACCGGTTACCGCATCCGGCATACTGTCGGCAGAGACACTGATTACGGTGCCGTGGAACTGGGGCACATCATGACGGCTGAACGAAGAGAATCGGATCATAGCTGCCTGACCGACAGCAACGCGATCGATGTCGACGGGTGCGGCTTGCGCTTCTATAATTAGTTCATCGTTTTGTGGCACGATCTCGGCAATAACGGTTCCTGGACCGATTACCCCGCCAACGGTATGGAACTGCATGCCGTTGACAACACCATTTTCCGGTGCTCTCACTATAGTCCGCTTCATGACGTCATTAAGCGCCGTATAACGTTCCGACACGTCTCGCAGTTGTAGCTGGATATCTGATAACTGACCTGCCACTTCATTCTGGAACTGGCGTTCTTCCTGCAAAATCTGTAGTCGCGCCTCTCCAATTTCAATTTCAGTAGAAGAGATGGTGGCTGTTAGCTCGGCGGCCTCCCCACTGTACGTGGCGTAGTTACGCTCCAGACCTCGCAGTCGGGTTTTATCAGCAAAGCCGCTTTGTAAAAGGGTCTGCACGTCTTCCAGCTCTTCCTGGTAGGAAGCAGCCAGTTGTTCCTTGGTGGCTTTCAGGGCACGCAGGCCCTCAACGCGGGACTGCAATTGCTGAATACGTTGTTCCAGGACTTCCCTGCTGCCGTTGAGAGTGTTTCTGCGTGCCTGAAATATTCGATTCTGGCCATTGATTTCAGCCGCCGCTTCGAATTCTCCAGAATAGAGTTCCTGCGGATATTCCACTGCTGGTAATTCATCCTGCTCGGCCAAGAGTCTGGCTTCGGTTGCCTTTAATGCGGCGTACTGAGACTTGACGATTTCCAGCTGAGATCGGGGTTGAGTGTTGTCCATGACCAGCAAGGGATCTCCGACGGTAACCGGGTCTCCATTATTGACTAGAATCTCACTGACGATACCGCCTTCGAGATGTTGCACAACCTTGGTATTGGATTTGACTGTGACTTCACCGGGGGCATGGGCGGCACCTTCTATCGGGGCTAGTGAGCCCCAGGCGCCGAAACCGCCAAAAACGACGACCAGCATGACTATGCCGATGCGCTTGGGTCGTTCGATACTGCCGTCGACTGTCTCTTCTTCATTAGAAAGTCTGGCAATTTTAGATTGAAGTTTGCTCTGTATATCGTTCACTTTAATGTCCCATGTTTGTGCCATTCATTCAGATTTTCTGTCTGAAATCAGGCATTCACACTCTTGTTACCTAATTGCTGTTTGGTATTTTCCTGCTTCGATTTAACCAGCTCCGCCAGGACATGATCACGCGGTCCCTGGATTGCGGCAATGCCATTGCGCATAACGAGAATCTGGTCGGCAATGTTCAGTACTAGCGGGCGATGGGTTACGACAACGACTGTGCAATCATCATCCTTGGCTCGTTCCAGTGCTGCAACAAGCTCTTTCTCGCCCGCTTCGTCAAGGTTTGAGTTGGGCTCGTCCAACACCAGTAAGCGTGGATTGCCGTACAGTGCCCGTGCCAGACCGATGCGTTGACGCTGGCCGGCAGACAGGATTCCACCTTTACCGCCAATTACCGTGTCATAGCCATCCGGGAGCTGCAATATTAATTCGTGCACGCCGGCCATCTTTGCGGCGGCTACCACTTTCTCTGAGGCAAACTCACCAAAACGACTTATGTTCTCAGAGATGGACCCATTAAATAGTTCAATATCCTGCGGCAGATAGCCGATATAGGGACCCAACTCAGTGCGGTTCCAAGCGGCGATGTCTGCTCCGTCGAGACGAACCTTGCCGCTCATGGCCGGCCAGATGCCGAGTAATGCCCTGGCCATGCTGGATTTACCTGCCGCACTGGGGCCGATAATTCCCAACATCTCGCCGGGCTGGAGTTGTAACGAAACATTGCGTATCACCGGGGTATTACTGCCAGGTGGCGCCACCATAATTTGATGCGCGCTAAGCTGTCCTTTCGGTGCCGGTAAACTCATGGTTTCCGTTTCCGGCGGAATAGTTTGCAATAGCTCATTCAGGCGGGAATATTGTGCGCGAGCAAGTGAAAAACCTTTCCAGTTGGCCACCAGCAAATCAATGGGTGATAAAGCGCGTGCTAACAGCAGAGAGCCACCGATCATCATACCCGGGGAAATTTCTCCACGGATTACCAGAAACGCACCGAGCCCCAGCATGGAAGATTGCATGATGACCCGTAACGCCTTGGACATGCTTGTTATCAGACCTGCAGCACGGCTGGCCTGAGACTGCATCAACAATACTTTATCTGACGCCGTCTCCTGGCGTTGTTTGATATTGGACGCCATTCCCATTGCCGCAATAACTTCAGCGTTATAAAAGCTGCTATTGATCTCATTGGCTGATTTCGAAGCCTCAGCATTGGCCTTTTTCAGCTTGTCGTTGGTTGACATCTCGTTGGCCAAAGCCAGAACAATCATGACGACACCGGCCATGATTGCACCGATACCAAACCAGGGGTGGAACATAAACATTAATCCCACATAGATGGGAAACCAGGGTGCGTCAAAAAATGCGAACAACGCCGAGCCGGTCAAAAACTGCCTGAGTGATGTCATATCACTATTGGCTTGCGCACTCGCGGTTGCGTTACCGGAATACAGGGCGTTTTTAAATGAGGCATCAAATACCCGGCCACGCAGGCCTTGCTCCAGACGGTTACTCGCTGATACCAGCAGCATGGATCGTACCCATTCGAAACCGCCCATGGCAGATAGCAGGAATACCATGATCAGGATCAGCATTAGCAAGGTATTGACGCTGCCGATGCTGATTACCCGGTCAAATACCTGCAGCATGAATATAATTGGAGTAAGGGCGAGGATGTTAACTGCCGCACTGAAAATGCCGGCGTATATAAAGTAGTGCTTGATGGACTTGACCGCTTCAATCAGCTCATCGCGCTTGGATGTTTTTTGCATAACTTGCTCTTGAATTTTTCTCTACGGCTAATGTTATAAGACTTATATTCAGTGCGCAGACGACTGGGTGTGTGAAACGAGCTGAATGAAGTCTTCCTACATAGGGTGTAAACCCCGGTTTTTCAAGTGCCTTGCTTCAAAAAAGCCTGATTCGGCACCACTGGTTTATTAATAACTACAGTTCTGCAATCCTTACAGCTCTGATTTACCCTCGGCAATCTGTTTCAGACTTGGTAAGTCATCAATATTGAGCGCATTGGCACCATCCCGTTTCACTATCTTGCGACTTTGTAATGCCTGAAAAACCCTGGAAACAGTCTCACGACTCACGTTGAGCATAATCGCTATCTCCATGTGAGTAGGAGGGTTGAGAATTTTTGCATCTTTTCCCGCTTGCGCCCGGGCAGTTTCCGGTACCAGTACCCAGAGCTGGCAGCATACACGTTGAGCAATATTCGGCAGCCCCAGCAGTGTACGTTGATAGGATAATTGCCGAATGCGCCGGGTCAGTTTTGAGCCCAGCACATTGACCGCGAGCGGGATTTTTTGCAGGGCCTCCCGCAGTATATCGACCGGCAAGGTGACCACAGCAGCGCCGGTAAGGGCGATTACGTATTCTGGTTGCGGTCCATCATCAAATAACCCCAGTTCTCCGCAAAAGTCACCAGGTTCGACAAAAAACAGGCCAACTTCCCGCCCGTCTATCGTGAAATCCACCCCCTGCAGTCGACCTTCGAACAGGAAGCACACAACTTCCGATTTTTTGCCGGACTCAATGACAACCTTCCGTCTGGGGTAGCGCACCAGTTTTGCATATTGAGCCAGTTCCTCGAGAAGATCGCCGGGCAGGGTTTTCAACAAGGGGAAGGCGCTGAGTAATTGAGCGGTAACTTGCATGCGGTGGATGGGTCCGGGAATCCTGATTGTGAGGGCTTTGTAAGCACCTTGATGGTATTATAAGCGCTTGAAAAAACGGCGCTAAAACAAGTATTAAGCCTTCGTGTGACTGTAATCACGCGGCAAATAGCGCGCCTGGGTTAACTTACGCTAACCTTCCGTTTAATTTTCGCATGCGACTTATTAACATTCTATCGGAAGCCGCTGAAATACAAGTATTTTTCAATGTGATGCAACAAGTTTTCGTCAGATTCAGGAAAAGCATTAGGGCTATGTCAGGCGGCTTGCTGATATTGGCCTTGTGCTTGCCTGCGCCAGTGCTTTTGGCCGATGAAAGTAGTGCCGGCTATGCCCCGGCTGAGCGAGCAGTGGTCGGCACTGTACAACTGGTGCTCGGTCGTGCATACCTTGAATCTCCGGGCAAACGCCCCCTGCGCCTGCAATCTGGCGCAGAAGTCAGGGCTCAGGATAGCATTTCCACCGAATCCAACGGCCACGTTCATGTGCTCTTTGTCGATGAGGCGCTGGTGAGTGTCAGACCGGGCAGCATCCTCGAAATTGAGCGTTACGATTACAAGCCGGACAAACCGGCGCAATCTGCAGTGAAATTTAATCTGCACGAAGGCGTTACCCGCTCTATATCTGGTGACGCAGCACACAATGCGCGGCAACGTTATCGGCTCAACACGCCGATCGCGGCAATTGGTGTACGTGGCACTGACTTCGTGGTGAGTGCCAATGCCGAATCAGTCAGGGCCCTGGTGAATGAGGGCGTGATTGTAGTCGCACCTTATTCCGTGGATTGCCAGGTGAATGCGCTGGGCCCTTGTGCCCTGAATGCAGTCGAACTGAGCGAAAACTCCTTACAAATGGTTGAGATGGAAGGCAGTTCACCGCTGCCGCGACTCGTGCCTGAGCCGGAAGCCGGGAATAACCAGAGCTTGCAGGATGATGTGCAAGTTGCTTTGCAAGACAGTTCAGATGATGACGAAGAGAAGTCGGCTGAAACAGATATAGTGCTGGAGAATCTCACATCGTCGCGGTTACAAAATGAAGTTGCGCTGTTAAATCCGTCCGGCCCTTCGAATAGCAACGGGCCTGCCGACTTCACTCCTGATGCACCAATTTCTGTGCAGACTCTTACACAGCGTCAGTTGGTATGGGGGCGCTGGTCTGGCGGAGTTGGTGTGGAAGATCTGATTGCCCTAAATGCTGATGCTGCGCGTCAGGGCCGCGAAATCACAATTGCCACAAATGACTTTTTGCTGTTCAGGCAAGAAGACGGTTCCAAGCGCGTTGACCGTAGTCTTGGCGTTGTCGGATTTTCTCTGAATAGTGCACAAGCAAACTACACAGCAAATTCGAATGGTCGTTCAGTGCCTATGGTCGTAAATGGCGGGGCGCTGAATATCGATTTTATAGAACGTCAGTTCAACACCGAGCTGAACATGACGCACTCACTTACCGGCGATGTGGATTTTATTGCCAATGGTACGGTTTCTGATGGTGGCTATTTTAATAGCCGCGGAGAAAATCACTCGATGGCCGGTGCGGCCAGCATAGATGGCAGCGAAGCAGCGTATGTATTCGAGCAATTGTTGCAAGGCGGCAGCATCGAAGGCCTTACCCTCTGGGATAGCGAGTAGTTATGAACGCCAGATTTTCCCCAGTTTCATTCCTCAGAAAAATTGTGGAACAGTTGGTTGTCCGACAACGAAGTGGTCGTGCCTTCGTGCTGTTGCTGGCATTGCTTGGCTCTGCAGCAATTCTATTGATAGCACGTGCGCCGTTGCAGATTCTAGAAGAACGCCTGGGCTCACTTGGCTGGACTTTGTCGCCAGACACAGCGGTAGAAGAGCGCATTACTATTGTTGCAATTGATGAGCAGAGTCTTGCCGAAGTTGGACCGTGGCCGTGGTCTCGCGAAATAATGGCTGAGCTTTCCGAGAAAATTAACCAGGCAGGAGCACAGTTACAATTACATGACATCACTTATGCTGAATCGATGCCAGGTGATGCTGCTCTAGCTGCGGTGCTGTCCAATTCACGCGGTGCAGTTTTGGCTCAAGTGCCCCTGATACAGTCGGACCAATCAATTAGAACTGGCACCCTTACCCACCCCGTAAGTGGCGCCACATGTAATGGGCCATTTCCGGCTACGCAAAATTTTGTTGCCAACAATGCAACTTTTTCCAGTATTCCCAAGGGTCATATTTCTCCTCTTGTAGCAAGTGATGGCAGCATTCGCCAGATTCCCGCCCTGATTTGTGTCGATGACAATCTCTATCCTGCGTTGGCTATCTCGGCATTATTGCAAGTTACTAATCAAGCAGATTGGCGCATCGAAATCGAGCCTTCTGCATCTATGTTCGGGCCAGATCTGACCCTCAGCATGCCCAGTTATCCTGGTCTAAATATTCCGCTTGATGCCGATGGCAATCTGCGTATTTCTTATGCAGCCTCGCCAGACAGTTTTCAGGCTATTTCAGCAGTCGACGTACTGCGTGACAATTATCCGTCCGAGCTGTTCGATAACACCTGGGTATTGGTAGGCACCAGCGCATTCGGCATTGGTGATATCGTGCCAACGCCATACAGCGGCGCAGCCCCGGGAGTTGAACTGCAAGCCAGATTGCTCAGCAGCCTGCTGGATGCAGCCATTCCTTACACCCCACGCAATGCCGATGCATTTTTGTGGGGGCTGGCACTGGTCTTTGCAGGGCTGCTGTTTGTGCTGGCCGGCAGGGGTGAGCGTTCTGTTGCCATAGCTTTGCCTGTCACCGGAGTTCTGCTGCCAGTGGTCGCGCTCAGTGTTCACTTCTATGCACTGGGCACCAGCAACCTCTGGCTGGGCTGGGTTTTCCCGGCCTTGTACGGCATGACTGCTGCTGCCGCCCTGTTACTACTGGAACTGAGTCGAGTACGATCAGAGCGAACCCGTGTATACAGTAACCTGCACAGTTATCTTCCAGAGCAGATTGCCAAAGATGTGGCCTACAATCTGCCCAGTTCAAGCATTAATGCCCAGCGCCGTAATGTGACCTTGATGAGCGCCGATTTGCGTAATTTCTCTGCCTACGGAGAAGCCCGCCCTCCCGAGGAAGCGGCAGCGGTGCTGCATTTTTTCTTCGCCAAGGCGACAGAGATTATCGAGCGTCATGCTGGTCGTTTGCACGAATTTAAAGGCGATTCATTGCTGGCTGTCTGGGATGATCATTCCCAGCACAGTGCAGAACAGGCCTTGGCGGCAGCACAGGAAATGCAGGATTTGTTATCTCTGGAGCTTGCCGCTTATGCACCGGCTGGTCTAGAGCCATTGGATCTTGGTATCGGCATCGAACAGGGGCCGGTGTTGATGGGCTCTATCGGGCCTGCCCATCGCCGCACCCATACCCTGCTGGGCGAAACCGTGACTGTCACATTGCGTATTCAGGAACTCACAGCCGATATCTCGCAACCGATTTTATTGGGTGAATGTGTCGCACGGCAGCTCGATGAGCAGGACATAGAATCCCAGGGCAGTTTCCTGTTGGATGGTCTGCGCAACCCGCATGTGCTTTATGCGCCAGAAATTCCCAAGGCCCATGTGGCACAACGTAAACCAGTGCAGCATGGCACTCCGAAATTGAGAATTGTTTCCAGCACTGATTCCTGACAGCAGTAATTTTGAACTGTGCTTCAGTTGTCGCGCTTATCTGGCGATACAGGCATAGAGATTCTCACCAGTCCGGGCTTTTAACGATACCCTTATGCGAATGCAGTATGCCCGCAGTCAATCACATCTGTAAAAATTACTCAGCAATTTCGATTTAGGTCGCAAACGTGACGCATATTGCACAGCTTTGGATTAGTGCGCGACAAATCGTTGTAAGCGGGGAGTCGATTCAAGATAATCAAGCGCGATCTGCACGTTGTTTAATTCGTTGCACTCCAGCACAGCAAAAAGCCTGCAACCAGGAGAATTCAATCCAGATGTTTCGATATGTCTTCGCATTACTTCTGGCTGCGTTTATCCAGCCTGGCGTAGCGCACGCATGTCCCGATTTGCAAGTCTACTATTCCGAGCAATTCTCCTGGTCAGAAAAACTCAGAGATCTCAGAGCACTTATGCCTGAGTGTTTGCAAAGTTCTGAGTACTTCGCGCTGCGTGGAGCGGCTGAGCTGAATACCAATCGGGTTGATGCAGCTCTCGAATCCCTCGAACGTTCACTCTTGCTGGACCCGGGCAATGCCGCGGCCAGGATCGACTATGCCCAGGTTTTGTTTTCAGTAGGCCAGGTATTCGCGGCGATGGAACTTAACGAAGAGTTACTTGCGCGACCAGACTTACCTCAAGGAATTGATACCTTACTGCAGAATCGGCAAAGCAATTGGCGCGCGATGACGCGGCAGCGCAGTTATCAGGTGGACATCAGTACTGGTTACGACGACAACCTCAATGGTGCACCTGACCCCAGTCAGATTACGCTGACGCTCTCTGGTGAGCCTATAACCCTCAATCTGAACGATGATTTCCGACCGATAGGCGATACTTACGGCAATTTGCGGCTGGGTACCCGATACCGGCAGTTGGGGCCGGGCAGTCAGCATAACTGGGTCACCGAACTACGCGCACGCAATAGCAGTCATGAAGACTCCAATCTCTTGCAGTTGGACAATCGCTATGTTTTCTCGCGCAATGCCAGAAATGCGACCTGGCAGCTTGGCGGATCGCTCAGTAGCCTGCATTTCGGTGGCAATCCGCTGTTTACCGCAACAGAGGCTCGATATCGGCGCCAGAGTCGCAATGATGGCAATTCCAGCTGTCACCCATTGTTTGATCTCGCAGTCCAACATCAGAACTTCCATGGCCAGGCTGAATTGGATGCAGTGGAAACAAGGGCTGCCATCGGGGCCAATTGCATTTTGGAGACGGCTTCGGGGAATCAATCGTTTAATATTGAGCTAGGCTTATTGGATAACTCAGCCTTAAGTTCGCGCCGACCCGGCGGCCACAGAGGTGGCTGGCAGGCCCGTGCAGACTGGCAAACACAGGCAGGTATCGGCACATTCAGGTCGCAAGTCAGTTATACGGAAATCAACGATCGCAAGGCCTTCAGCCCATTGCTTGCCAATGGCGCCAAACGGGAAGTTTCGCGGGCTTACGTGTATCTGCAATACCTGCAGCCCCTGTCCCTGTTCGGCCCGAATACCACATTATTGGTCAATCTGTTCCACCAACAGCAGAAAAGCAACCTGGAGCTGTTTGAAAGCACGGACAGCAGCTTCGAAATAGGGCTGAGTTTCAGTTTCTGAGCCAGCCTTTGCCAAATGCGAAATTTCTTACATATTTTTGATTTATTTCAATGAGATATAGACGAAGTGCTATATTTCAATTTAATAATTAATTGTTGTGACCGATACTCATTACCGTGTACAATGCTGCGCTTTAATGTCGCGGAATCGTTGACGATGCCGTGATTTAACCGTGGAAAGTATGTTTCGCCTTTCCTGTGACTGCAGTCACTCGGAAAAGGTGTCTGTTGTTTTAATATACAGTCCGCAAACTGAGCTATTCCACGTGAATGGTTCTTATCGATCGATAAAATACTAGTAAACTCAAGGAGTTAACAAAAAGATGGCTATTACAGCTGAAACAAGAACGGAGATAATCCAAATGGTAGTGGGCACGCTCAATGCCGCTCCGGGTTTCACCATTCTGACTGAGTTAGTCGAGGCATATGACGCAGGTACTTTGGTCAGCCCCGAACTCGTTCAGATTATGGTAGATAACCCAGCGTTTGAGCAGGACTACCCACTATTCCTGACTAACGAAGAATTTGCCGAAAGATATTTCGAGACTCTTCTGAGCCCTGCAGTACCAGAGCTGGAAGATGAAACTGATACTTTGATGGACGAAATCGTCGAACTGGCGGCTGGTCTGTTGAATGGCGGCATGACTCGCGCAGAACTGATTTTTACAGCAGTAGAATTCCTGTCCGGTGCGTCAGAAGACGATCCGATTCTGGGTGCAGCTGTAGCGCAATTCAACAATAAGGTAGAAGTTGCTGAGCACTTCTCAGTAGACGCTGAGCAGGACGCCGCTTCTGTACCTCTGTTGCAGCAGGTTATCGATGGTGTGACCAACGATGAGGCAACTGTTGATGCTGCGATTGCGGTCATCGACGGTGATGTAGCTGCTGGTGAGACTGTCCTGTTGACTACTGACCAGGACAACATCGAAGGCACCCCTGCCAACACCACAATCAAGGGTTCTTTTGGTTCCGCCACCGCCACTGAAAACACTGCCAATGCTGGTGACACCATTGACGGTGGTACCGGTACTGACACTGTTTCCCTGACTGCGACTGGCACAAATGCTTCATCTGCTGCATTTGAAGTGATGAATGTTGATGCCATCGAGATCAAGGACGTCGTTGGTGCGACTTTCAACGCTATTGGTGTTGAAGACGATCCGACTATTCGTTTTAACAGCACACTCGACGGCCAGGTGAGCTCGGTGACCAATGCGTCTGAGACTTCTCAAATCGGTATGACTGGTAAAGGTGACCTGACCGTGACTTACGCGGGCAGCGCTGATTCAGCCGATCTGTGGTTGGGTGGTGTTGGTACTTCTGCCTCTAATCGCAGCACTATCGATGCGTCCAACGGTGGTGACACCGAGTCCGTCACAATCGCAACTACTGGTACTAACTTTGTAACAGCAGCATTCGGTGGTGAAACGGCTGACGTCACTATTACCGGTGATGGCACCAACTTCTGGAACTTCGGCACAACTACTGCCGCAGCCACCAGTGTTGCAGTCGATGCATCTGAGTCAACTGGTACTAACACTTTCGACTTTGAGGCCCAACTGACTGCTGGTGATTCAATTCTTGGTGGTACAGGTACAGACGAACTGCGTGCAGATTTTACAACTGCATCATTGTTCTCACCTGAACTGGCGGGAATTGAGTCCTTGCGTGTGGACTTCATGGCTGCAGCGACTCTTGACCTGCAAAACAGCACAGACGTAGCCAGCATTCGTATTGACGATGGCGATGACGCCATCGAAATCAAGAATGCCAACTCTACGCTGACATCGATGACAACTATCGGTGCGACCAACGTCAAAGCTTACGAAGTAAGATATGACGAAGATTCTCCTGGTACTTTGACCAACTTTTTTGCGGCCAACGCTTTCTTTAATGGTGTTTACGAAAACGTTACGTCATTGAGCATCGTCAATGTCTACAACGGCGTTTACGATACCCTGCTCTTTGCTTTTGGTGTTGATATCGAAGGTGGTCTGGATATGTCTTCGATACGCATTACTGGCAGCACGGATACAACTACTGATACCGGTACCATTGAACTGGTAGACGGCGGTAATGTTGGTGCGTTTACTGTTTCTATCGGAGACGACGCAATCTACTCTGGCGGCCTGTATCTGTCTGATACTGGCGATGTGGGTCCTGTTACCATCACTGCCGGTTACGGCGGAACCGTTGCGATCGATGTAGAAACTGATGATGGTTCAATTGGTGATATCACCATTAATTCCGAGAGCCAGCTTTACAGTGCAGCTTTTTATGCATCTGGTGGCAGCATCGGCAATGTCAACATCACGCTGACTGGTGATGATGCTTCCGGTTCCACTGTTTTTATTACTTCCAGTGGTGGCTCGATTGGCAATGTCACTATTGATCTGCAAGATGGTGCGTCCGAGCTTGACCTGTCCGTGTCGGCCAACAATGATTACAACGGTGACGACGAAACCGACGACGCCGACGGTAATATGGGCGATGTCTCTATCACGCTGGGTGATGATACAAGTATCTCAGGTGACTTCGACGCTGA
>Ga0181593_10001377_pt1 | contig 21962 bp, 25 predicted proteins | sample 071ome_19_FD_133756 | JGI IMG/M metagenome (GOLD analysis project Ga0181593, IMG submission 133756) | Coastal salt marsh microbial communities from the Groves Creek Marsh, Skidaway Island, Georgia - 071413AT metaG (megahit assembly) | ecosystem: Environmental > Aquatic > Marine > Intertidal...
GTAAGATTAACTCTTGAAGTGATAACGCTACCTGATTAACTGTCGCCTGTATACCCAATTGCTTAAGTTGAACCGCTTTCATATTAGTTAATCCACATGGATGGATGTATGAGAACGGCTTCAAGTCCATATCTACATTAATCGCTAGACCATGGAATGAACAACCTTTTCTTACACGTAAACCTAATGAAGCTAATTTAGCATTATCTACATATACACCAGGTGCTTTATCGATTCTATATCCTATAATATTATGCTTAGCTATAAAGCGAATGATAATTTCCTCAAGTCCATAAACCAATGATTTAACACCTATATTCAAGCGGCTCAAATCGATTAAACAGTAAATGACAAGCTGCCCTGGGCCATGATAAGTAATATCTCCTCCACGGTCAGATTGTACTAATGGGATATCCGACGTTTTTAGCAAATTACTTTTATTACCGTTACGCCCTAAAGTAAATACTGGAGCATGTTCTACAAACCATATTTCATCCTGTGTATCTTCATTGCGCGCATCAGTAAATGAAAGCATGTCATCATGAGTCTGCTGATAGTTATGTCCATCAATATACTTAAAAATTGGCAACGAAGTAGACATCGTTACACCTGAGTCTTTCTGTGTTCCATTTTATGCGACAATAAATCAGCGAGTATTTTTACTATAGCTAACGCAATCAAACCTAACTGTGTAACACCAAATGTTTGTAATGCCATGGCACCGAAAATAATAAACACATGTAAAACAATAATTCTCTTATATGGCATAAACATAACATCTTTCGTAGATAACTTTTTATATTCGCCACGCATATAATAGTTGCTAAGCATTGAAAAAGAATGACTAAGTATTAAGGCAAGCAATGCCCATTTAAGGCCGCTGTCTAATATTAATAATGGCACTTGATTTAACGATGCATCGTCGTTACCAAATAGTTCAACTACAAATGTTCCATGCCCGAAACAAAACATCCCATAGTGAACTACAAAAAAAACACTCATAAATAATTTTTGCAGAAGCAAACCACCATCGGCACAGCTTAACATTTTAATGATATTTAATACTCCAATGACTAAATTTTCTAGCCAATAGAGCAAGACAATGGGATATAGCTCCCATGAAAAAAATATTACGCCTATTATTGGTATCAAATTACCAATAATCAATGCCAGAGAAGATGAGTTAAGCTTTAACAAGAGACAAATGTATTACGACATTACAACGGCCAAAATGAAATCCCTTTAACCAAAAATGTGATTGCAGAAATCACACATAATCCTGATACAACCATCATTTTTACATCGAAGCCTTCAGCATACATTTGTTTAATTGAAAAATATGCAGCAATAGCTGTCAGAAAAAAAGCAACCTCACTAATTATTAATAAAATCAACAGTGGCAAACGCGTGTTATTTGTTTCCTCATTAACTTGACCGCCAAAAGTCACTGCCAGCATGAACATCATGCCCAGAAACAATGCAATATATGGAAAATTTTGTTTGCCCATCTAGTTTGGCTACTCAGTAGTTTTTACTAATCAGACTAAACAACTAGTCAGACAAATAGTATTCAACTGTAGACACCACTCGCACTCGCTTGATATGTGGATTATTTTTATCACGTGCACTAATACTAAATTGTCCTTGCGATGCACGCTTGATTTTACCTAGTGTACTCTTTGAGTCATTTGCAAATTTATCTGCAACTTCTCGTGCTTTTCTTGTTGCCTCTTCAATCATTTCTGGTTTCACTTCATTGAGACGCGTGAAAATGTATTCAGTTTGGTATTGATATCCGCCACCAGTAAAAACAATCCCTTGTTTACCCAATTCTGATAGCTTATTCATAACCATACGTACTGCTTCAATATTGCTAGAATACACGGTAACAGTTTGATTAGCCGAATAACGATACTTTGGTGCAGGTCCACCCCCATACTGTTGAGCAGTTTTATCGTTAATTGATGGAGTAGTAAATGAAATTTCTTCTGCTTTTATTCCATGCTTCTCAAGGAATGATTTTATCTTAAATGTATTATCATCAATATTGCGATAAAGGCGTCCCAAATCATTATCAGCAACACTGAACTCGATTGGCCATATAACTATATCTGCCAAATACTCACGTTCTGATAAACCCTTTACCGTGACACTACGATCATATTGTTTAAAATCTATCGCAGCTGTTGCTAACAGATAGCCAAGAATTGACAAACCCAAACATATAAATGCACCCAAGATAAACGCGCTTGTTTTATTGTTAATTTGCATGTCGCTTACCTGTCTATAGAAGTTACGTTATTATAATGAATTGCTGCCTTCAAGTATTGTACTTTCCCCAGGTTGTAGTTCATTTAGCTTCCAGTCTCCAATGCGATGCCTTATAAGCCTTAAAGTCGGATGCCCTACCGCTGCAGTCATACGGCGCACTTGCCGATTGCGACCTTCTCTTATCACGATTTCTAACCACTGCGTAGGAATAGATTTACGAAATCTTACTGGTGGATCACGTGGCCATAAATTTTCTGGTTCTAGTATTCGTTTAACTTTAGCTGGCTTTGTTAAACCATCCTTCAGTTCAACTCCTTGTACTAAATTCTGGATTGCTTCATCATTCACTTCATTTTCAACTTGCACCCAATAGTACTTTTCTAACTTATTTTTAGGATTAGCTACTTTATTTTGTAATGCGCCATTATCTGTAAGTAATAACAAACCCTCACTATCTTTATCAAGCCGTCCAGCTGCGTAAATTTTTTTAATATTAATATAGTTGGCCAATGTAGACCGACCGTTACCATCTGTAAACTGACTTAATACATCATAAGGCTTATTAAACAATACCAACATAATGATTCAAGCTGTTACCAAATCTCGATAATTTGATGACCCAAATAAACAAACATAAAGATACCAATTAATAACAAAAGAAATGACAAAATTAAATTTGTCTTTTTAACTGCATAAGGAAAAATCTCAGAAGCCTCAATAGCTTTCTTATAAGAAAAGAATCTCATCGTAGCACCTATAATCACCGTAATACCTATTATAAATAACGCCAAGCCAACCAGTTCCGCTGAAAGTGACGGTTTAAAGTTATCCTCATCACTCAACATTTTTCCAATATAAGATATAAAAAAATCGAATTTCTCAATCAAAAAACCAAAAGCCATAATTGCAATAGCTGTTCTTATCCATGCTAGATAGGTGCGTTCATTTGCAGCATGGTCGGTGTAGCGATTTATCATAATATTATCTCACTTAGTTATGTTTTCTTTTTGATTGCACAAATAATTTTGCCAAACTATAAACTAGCCCTGCCAATCCTAGCGACACCAGAAGCACACCAATAGGCATAAATAAACTTTCATGCAAAATGCCCTCCTCATCAATATATTGATAGAAGGTATTTTCTAAAATCATGCATAATGCACCTACCACTATACTTATCGCACTTATAGTTAGCGCTCTCATATAGACTTACACTGCGCTTATAATTGTTTTTCTTCGATAAAGCATCATCACAATCACTAATATACATGCTATCGATATTGATGCTGGAAACAACACAGTCACCAGGGAATAGTGTTCCAGCGCTAAAACAACCAATGCATCTCTGACAGAAAATATAGCAAAGAAAATGATTGATTCACTATAAGGCATTACAAAGGTTTTACGTATAGTTGGTCCAAATGCCATTAAATCAATAGCAGTTAAAATAATCACTGTCCAAACCGCATCTGATGTAATAAACCATAGTGACAACGAAATCATCGCGGCAACAAGAAATGCCCAATCTGTTTTTGTAATAGTAATTTCAGCACGCTTAATATATGCCAACAATGCTATAAATACCGTCACACAACCCGATATTCCTGTTGACCATGCTGCAAAGCCTGCGCCATCATCCCATTGCGCTACAAAGACTGTCAGCGTTGTAATACTCCATATGATCCATGAGAACACATGTGGCTTCACCCTGCCTTTAAAAATTAACAAGATATAAGGCACAAATGCGACAAAAGTTAGTAATATCGCAATAAGTGTGAGGACTTCTTTATACGCCAGCATAACAATCAATAAAGCATTAATGTTTTCTGTTCAGCCGCCCAGTCAACATGCCTATATCTTTAATTCTATAACGAATTTCTTTGGATTCTGCATTTATTCCCGCTTTACCATAAATAAACTCAAATTCTATGTTGAACTGATAGTCAGGAATAATACTAATAGTGGTAAAGCATTTTTCTTGCTTACACTCATAGCGAGCTTCGCTCCCCAGTATGAGATCTTTCTTACTACTATAAAACAGCAATTCAACTTTAGAAATTTCTCTTCCGTGAATCTCTTTATTAAATACTAAGGTAGTCTGTTGCATACCATCGTCATCAACTAGACCCACAATAGGCGTCAGTCCGAATTTCCCGTAATCTGCGGGCAATATCTCTATAATATTAGTTTCTGCACGCTTATCCGCATTTACAATGCCAGCAAATAAAATAGCTAGCGTATATAAACTGACTAATAATACATTTTTCATACTATTTATTTGTTTAGATTTATTGATATTGTCACTGGTCTGGTGAATGATTAAAGCAAATTTTACCGTTATTCAATCAAGCTAGCATGAAATCTATTAAATGGAAATGTAAGTTATTTTCTCAGCTGAATACTGATGAATTCTATGAATTGATCAAATTACGTATTGATATTTTTGTGGTTGAACAAACATGTCCATACCATGAACTCGACGAAAAAGACCGCCACAACCAAACATTGCACATAATGGGCTTTAATAATGACAATTTGATTTGCTGTGCTCGTTTACTTGCTCCCAGTGTCAGTTACGCTGAAGTAAGTTTGGGCCGTTTTGCCGTCGTCGAATCTTACCGACGTCAGAAAGTAGGATCTGAGCTCATGACACAATGCCTGATACAGGCAGAAAATCATTGGCCTAATAATAATATTCGTATAAGCGCTCAACACCACTTAAGCCTTTTTTATGAAGATTTTGGCTTCAACCAAACATCCGACATGTACCTTGAAGACAATATCCCTCACATAGAAATGCTCAGAACAAACCAAGATTAATTAAAAACTAATGAAATCATTACCACTAGGAGAAATCAGCTTAGAAGTATTTTTAGATCAATATTGGCAAAAAAAGCCATTGCTAATTCGTAATGCATTGCCTGATATTATGTCACCTGTGTCACCCGACGAACTTGCAGGCTTGGCTTGCGAAAGCAATATTGAATCTCGTCTCATCATTAATGATCAAGACAATTGGCAAGTAAAGCATGGCCCTCTTGAGGAGACTGTTTTTGAAAATTTGCCCAAGACAAACTGGACATTACTCGTACAAGCAGTTGACCATCATGTGCCTGGAGCAGCTGAACTATTAGCACGCTTTGATTTTATCCCTCGCTGGCGTATTGACGACTTAATGGTGAGTTACGCACCTAAAGGTGGTGGAGTTGGCCCCCATTTTGATAACTATGATGTGTTTTTGGTTCAAACCCTAGGACAAAGACTTTGGCAAGTGGGTGGACACAACAATGATAATTCTTCTTTAATAGAAGACCTGCCTGTTAAAATTCTGCAGCATTTTGAAGCTGAGTACTCTTGGATTCTCAATCCAGGTGATATTTTGTATCTACCACCCGGTGTGGGGCATAACGGCATCGCTCAAAGCAATGATTGTATGACGTGCTCAATTGGGTTTTATACACCCTCTCATAGTGAAGTATTACGTGAATATTGTGATTTTGTTGCCAGTCAACTTAGTGAATCTGAACGTTACCAAGATCCAGACTTACTCCCTCAAGATAACACTGGAGAAATAAGCAACACTGCATTAGAAAAAATCCATTCTATTATTACGCAGCATCTATATGATACAGACACCCTCAAGCACTGGTTTGGACGCTATATAACTACCCCCAAGTACCAGCAATTGAACGATTTAGAAAATTCACCGTCAGAGGACATGTATTCATTATCTGAACTAGAACATCTTCTTTCAGCTAATGCATGTTTACATCGAAATGAAAGCTCCCGATTTGCTTACCAAGCAAACCAGCTACAGCATAATCTGTTTGTTGATGGAAAGTTAATTCAAACCGATGCACATGACAATGAACTAATAGAATTACTCTGCAAACAGAGTACAATCTGCGCCACAAATTTTTCGCAGTGCGATAGTAATCTCAACTTGCTATTAGAGCTTCTTAATCGTGGCGCTTTATATATAACGGAATAATCATGTCTAACCATTTACATAACATTATTATCGTTGGCGGCGGCGCCGGCGGCCTAGAACTTGCGACCAAACTTGGCAAGAAGCTTGGCAAAAAGGGCAAAGCAAAGATCACATTAGTTGACTGCGAACTCACACATATTTGGAAACCACTATTACATGAGGTTGCCGCAGGCACACTTAATACTTATGAAGATGAAGTAAGCTACCCAGCTTTAGCCTATAAAAATCATTTTATTTATCGAATCGGTCGCATGGACTCATTAGATCGTGATAAAAAAGAAATTTCACTTGCACCGACCCATGATAAACACGGCATTGAATATATCCCTAGGCGTACGTTTAAATACGACACACTGATTTTTGCTGTTGGTAGCCAAACCAACGATTTTGGTATTAAGGGCGTGAAAGAACATTGCATGTTTATTGATACACCTGCTGATGCTGATGCATTTCATCATACTTTACTACGTGATGCTTACACAGCCCATGCTCAACAAACACCATTGCGCGAAGGGCAGTTAAAAGTAGCCATTGCTGGTGCTGGTGCAACCGGTGTTGAATTATCTGCCGAGTTGCATGAAGCATTTAATCAGCTGATTAAATTTGGTATCGATGAACTACACCGTGAAAATATTAAAATAACTATTATAGAAGCAGCAGACCGTGTATTACCGGCATTGCCAGCAGAGTTGTCGGTAAAAACCACTAATGCGTTAGAGAAAATAAATATTGAAGTATTAGCCGGACATAGAATCATTGAAGCAACTAAAGAAGGTTATATGACTGACAAAGGCGGTTTAGTCCCTTCTGAAATGAAAATTTGGTCAGCCGGCATCAAAGCTCCAGATTTTTTAAACAATATTGATGGCCTAGAAACGACAAGCAATAACCGGCTAGCAGTCAAGCCGACATTAGAAACGACACGCGATAATAGTATCTTTGCCTTCGGCGATTGTGCAGCATGTCCATTGAATGATACTGATATGACGGTACCACCAAGAGCACAGGCTGCCCATCAACAAGCATCATTGTTAGTAAAAACGATTAAGAACAGATTAAAAAACAAGCCATTACCCAACTATCGTTATGTCGACTATGGTTCGTTGATAAACCTTAGCAATTATGCAACGGTAGGCAATATGATGGGAAACTTAATGGGTAAAGCCGCTGGGAGCTTTATGATTGAAGGCATATTAGCTAGGTTTGTGTATCTGTCGCTCTATAAAATGCATCAACTAGCCATAATGGGATTGATTCGCGTCGGTTTGATTACTGTAGCAAATGTACTGACACAGAAAACGCGACCACGCATGAAGTTTCATTAGACACTATATGAATAACTTAGTCATTATTTACGTTTCTTCTCTATCAACTCTTTGAATATTTGTTTGGCAAGTTTTTCCATTGAATCAAGTCTGGCATACTAATGATCTTCTATAGATTTGATATTTTTAAGTGCAAATTAATCTACCGTGGCTGTCTTAGCGAATAATACTCAAATGGCTAATCTGCCGTCATCATGAAGCTCTATTATGTTCATGACCCAATGTGCAGTTGGTGTTGGGCATTTCGACCAATATATTTACTATTAAAAGACAGATTACCCAAACAAATTGAATTTATTCGTTTACTCGGCGGGCTTGCGCCAGACAGCGATGCCCCTATGCCCGAAGCAACTAAGCAGTATGTCATTAGCAACTGGCATCAAATACAGCACGAGTTGCCAAACACACAATTCAATTATGACTTTTGGAAAGCTTGTCAGCCACGTCGTAGCACTTACCCCGCTTGCCGCGCTGTGATTGCGGCCAGACATCAAGGTGAACATTTTGATGAGTTAATGACGCATGCCATACAACATGCTTATTATCTTAATGCAAAAAATCCTTCTGAAAGTGATACACTTATTGAGCTGTCTGAAAATATTGGTTGTGACAAAATAAAATTTGAGAACGATCTAAATGCTTCTCGCACTGAAACCATACTTAAAGAAGAACTTTCTACAGCACGTTCTTTAAATCTTAACTCTTTCCCTGGTTTGCTTTATATCAGTGAAACAATCAGTCAGCATATCCCGATTGACTACCATGATGTTGATAAAATTGTTGCAAACATAAATTTGGCAATTAATCGTTAAGCTTTATCAAGAATAATCACATACTCATAACTAGCTTCAGCATTTGGCAATTGCTTGGCTATCATCAATTCACGTTCATGTGGATTTTTTCTTTGTAATAGTCGGTCAATGTCATTCAAAGATTGACCAGGAAAATACATCTGCGTAATCAACTCTTTATAACCTTGTTTATACACTTTGAAGTATATATGAGGCGGCCTGATCCAACCATTGCCTACTGGATATGCACCAGGAAAAACTGTCTTAAATTTAAATTGTCCTTGATGTCCGCTTTGAACAATAGCCCAGCCTTGAAAGTTATTATCAATTAAGGCCTTGTTTGGATCTCGTGGATGAGCATATCTGCCGGCAGCATTCGCCTGCCATAAATCTACCGTAGCATCTTCGATTGCATGCCCATTGACATCTACCACTTTTCCTTGAATGAAAATGTGTTTACCTAATGCAGACTCTGCATGTCCATTGATTGACGTCAGATCAAAGTCTTTATCTTTCTCTGCAGCAATAGGATAAAATGGCCCTTCGATCTCATCAGGTGTAGGCATTAACGATGCTAACTGCGGCTCTGCCATAGATTGATAACTTGTGATAATTAGCGCGCTTATTCCGCTGGTTTTAATGAAATCACGGCGCTTCATAAATTATTATTTACCTAATATTAAATTCTTCTCACACCAAAGGTGACTGAGGGTGGAATACCCATACCTAGCTCAATATCAGCGACACGATAATTACTCCCTCTTTCCTGCAGAATAGCATTCACCTTCTCTTGTTTCTCAACCGCTTTTATTACTGTATTTGCAATCACTTCATCACTACTAAAAGTAGCAACAGACTCATTAACTTTATCGCCGATCTCTTTTTGCTTTATCTAATATTCCCATGATAATTTCTCCAAATATAATTGAATAAAAGATTAGCATAGAAATAAACATATAAATTGAAGAATTAACTATACAAGCAAGGAACAAGATCAAACATTAAATTCAATACTGGTGTAGTGGTTAATTATTTAACCACTTATACATTATCAACGCATCAACATAACTTAAAGTTGGATGATTAAATGCTTTAGGCAAACACCCTACTATTTCAAAACCAAGTTTCTTCCACAACCTGACTGCACCTTCATTACTAGAAGCCACAAAATTAAACTGCATGGCTTGATAACCCAGTTCGATTGCCACTTTTTGTGAGTGCTCGCACATTGTTGTCGCTAACCCACGGCCTCGCGATAAAGGTGACACCATGTAACCACAGTTACATACATGATCACCAGGGCCAGCTTGATTGGTTTTTATGTAATAAGTAGCAAGAATTTTTCCATTCTCTTCAAATACAAATGTCTTACGAGGTATATCTAACCAAATTTTCTCGCCCTGCTCTTTAGACGTATTTGGATCATAAGCATAAGTATCACCAGCTTTCACTATTTCATGAAATATTGGCCATATTGAATCCCAATCTTCTTTTTTAGTTTCTCTGATTTTCATAGAGTTATTATTAAGCTATATTAGCCAAATTAACACACTAAGTAGCTCAGGGTCCAAGCTAAAAGACTTACTTACATTTAATCAACTATGGGTTTATATGTGATATTTGAGCAACTTGAGGTTACAGCGCCATAATCACTTCGGGGCAATTGGTGACAGCGGCGCATACTTTATCGAGTTGTTCCCGATTACGCGCAATGATGACAATGGTATAGCTGATATATTTGTCGTTTTTACTCAGCGTGGTTTTTGTTGAGGACCAATCTTCTCTTGGTACAAACTCTTCTACAGTTTTATCGACTGACGCAATAAAGTGGAGGGTGTTTTTACCAAACATTTTTAATGGAAAATCACAGGGAAATATTAGCCCTTGAGGCTCTTCCTCCTGACCAGAGCCATTGGCACTCCCATTACCATTAATTTTTCCGTTATGTTCAGACATGTTGTTTACTTGCATTGTTGGTAAGCATCAAACACACGCTTCCATAATTCACCTGGCTTACCTGTATTCACTGCCTGTCCATCAATTTGTGTCACTGGCACGCATTCTTTTGTTGAACTAGTGATCCAGACTTCGTCCGCATCTTTTAGTTCTTGTTTTGCGACTGCTTGTTCAATTAGAGGCACATTTAACTCATGCAATATATCCACCACAACATCTCGTGTAATACCGGGTAGTATCATATTGTTTTTAGGTGCAGTATTTACCTCATCATTTTTGACCACAAATACATTCGTCGATGAACCTTCTAACACATAGCCATCGCGTACAAGTATGGCTTCATGAGCTTGATGCTCAATAGCTTCTTGTTTCTTCATAACATTAGCCAACAAGCTAGTCACTTTAATATCGCATCGATCCCAACGCATGTCTTCCACCGTTACTACACTCGCACCATTAGCATATATGTCTTCGTTGGTTTGTGGCCATGGGTTTGTCATACCAAAAACTGTTGGAGGTGTTTCTGTTGGAAAAGCATGATCTCTGGGTGCGACACCACGCGTGACTTGCAGGTAAACTGACAGTTTCTGCAACCCAGATTCATCAATTAAGTGTTGAATGATATCCATCCATTGTTGTTTACTATATGGATTAGCAATATTGACTTGATCCATACTACGAAACAGACGTTTTAAGTGAGCACTCAAGTAAAATGGCTTGGAGTCATATACGGGAATTAACTCATAGATGGCATCACCAAAGATAAACCCACGATCAAGTACAGAAATTTTACATTCTTCGAGAGGCTGATACTCGCCATTTAAATATGCGGTGCTCATGTTTACTCGAAGTAACTCATAACATAGTCACTAATTTTCTGAAATATGCTGCCTTCAGCTATATCCTCTAACGCAATCAAATCAACTTCTGCATAAGCTGTATCATCCAGGTTAATGATCACCTTACCCACTGACTGGTATTTTGAAATGGGTGCTTCTAACTTACTCGCCACTTGCATGAACGGCTTTAAGTCATTGTAACGTCCACGAGGTATAGTAATCGTTATGTCTTCTTTTATTCCTAAGCTCACTTCTTTTTTATCACCATACCAAGCTCGCTTTTTAATAAGTTCTTGACCAGCTTCATATACCTGATGAGACTCAAAGAAGCGAAAACCATAATTGAGCAATGCCTGCGAATGTGTCGCACGAGCATCGGCTGAATTAGCCCCTAGTACAACGGAGACTAAGCGCATATCATCGCGCGCAGCAGATGCTGCTAAACAATACTTTGCAGCATCGGTATGACCTGTTTTTAACCCATCCACGCTTGGGTCGCGCCATAGTAACTTATTACGATTATGTTGAGTGATCTTATTAAAGGTGTATTCTTTTTGCGAGTAACGAGTGTATTGATCTGGAAAATCACGAATGATGGCACTACTTAAGGTCGCGATATCACGCGCTGTCATAAAATGTTGTTCATGTGTTAAACCCGTGACATTTGTAAAGTGCGAACTTACTAGACCTAATCTTGCAGCTTCAGCATTCATCATGCTTACAAAAGCATCTTCACTCCCTGCAATATGTTCAGCTAAAGCAATACTAGCATCGTTACCTGATTGAACAATTAAACCTTGTAGCAAATCATCAACTTTCACCTGCTTGCCCACTTCAACAAACATGCGCGAACCGATTGCACGCCATGCTTTTTCACTGATTAGCACATTATCATCTAACTGCAATGTACCTTCAGCTAATGTTTTATAGACCACGTAAGCCGTCATAAGCTTTGTGATACTGGCTGGATCATTACGTTCATCAGCATTAGTTTCTGCAATCACATTTCCTGTATTATGATCGAGAAGAATATAGCTTTTAGCACTAATCATAGGTGCTTTAGGGATGGGCATCGGATCTGCATTGGCGATCGATACCATAGTTAATAAAAGCAGCAACACGCTAAAAGCATGAACAACTATTTTTTTCATAAGTGTTATATTAGATAAAATTTTATTCATTTGATGGGGTTATTGTTTTTCCTGGAACACCAGTTTGTATTCTTTATGCCCGAGCTCTTCTAACTTTGCGACAGTTGCATCAGCAGCCTTGACTGTACTTAATGGCCCTATCCATACTTTATATATGGGTGCACCTTCAAGGTCTTCACTATGCACATCAATTTCTCCTAACTGATACGCTCTGTATTGATTTCGCAATTTATATGCATTTTCTTGGCTTCGAAAAGCGCCAAGTTGAACAAAAATTGCTATTTCGTTCTCTATGTCTTCGGCGCTTGGTAGCGTCTTTTTATTGGAGTTATTATTAACAACATTAGCCTGCGGTTGATTAACATCAGACTCACTCGCTTCAGGGTCTATGATTTCTACACTGCTTGCCGGTGATGCGACATCAATAATTTCTTTAGGTTGATTTAACTTTTCTTCAGTAGATTTTGACTCTGCATGGCGTTGTGCTAACCGACTCGTTCGGGGATCAATGGCTCTGACCTCAACTAGTCCTGTACCCATAGTAACAATGCCCAACTTAATTGCCGCAGCATACGATAAATCAATAATTCGGTTGTCGTGAAATGGCCCTCGATCATTAATGCGCACAATAATAGAGCGACCATTCTTTTTGTTTGTCACTCTAGCATAAGTCGGTAACGGTAATGTTTTATGCGCTGCTGTCATAGCATACATATCATATGTCTCACCACTTGATGTGCGTCGCCCATGAAACTTAGTGCCATACCATGAAGCAATACCTTGCTCAACATATCCTTTTGATGTTGGCAATGTGTAATAACGTTTACCAAATACTACGTATGACTTAGGATTACCGTACTTACTCTTGGGTTCAACTTTAGGAATAACTTTTTCAGTTCTGTCTACGCGAGTAGGTTTTTTAGGTGCAGAATCTTTGATGGTATATGGATTGCTACATGCAGCCATAAATGCTGCTGTGAACAATAGAACAAAGATTATCTGTAGGTATTGAGTTAGTTTGCGCTTTGCGCAGTCAAAATCCATTGCTTTTTGATTTCCCGACTCAGTTGGTATACCGCCATGGCATACATGTGACTGTGATTATAACGCGTGATCACATAAAAATTATGTTGCCCTATCCAGTACTCTTCATCATTCTTACTAACATCAAGCACAAATAGAGACACATCTTCATCCATACCAATAGGCTTGTCAGCAATAAAACCTAACTTGTTTAACTGTGAATATTTAAACCCAGGCTTTAGTGTATTTGAAGCATCGATACCACTTGGATCCCCCTTAAATTGTGCCGAACTAGCAACAGCATGATGTTTTTTCCAACCATGTTCTTTAAAGTAATTTGCAACACTGCCAATTATATCTTCATTACTATTCCACAGATCACGTTTACCATCTTGATTATGATCTACTGCATATCGGCGATAACTACTAGAGATAAACTGCCCAACACCCATCGCACCAGCATAAGAGCCTAATAAACTTGAAGGGTCAAATCCCTCTTCTCTACATAGTAGCAAGTAGTGTTCCAGTTCACTTAAGAAAAATTTTGAACGCTTAGGATAACCAAAACCTAATGTAACTAAACTATCGAACACAGGATGCTTACCTGTAATTCTTCCGTAGTAAGTCTCTACTCCTATAATTGCAACGATAATTTCTGGCGGTACACCATAGATTTCTTCTACTTGCTGTAATATCTCTTGATTCTGCTTCCAAAACTCAACACCTGCATCAGCACGCGCTTGTTGTAAAAATATTGGGCGATATTCAAACCACTTCTTTTTTCTCTCTGCAGGTGTCGATATCGCTTTGAGTACGCTTTTTTGCTGTTCGACACTTTTAAAAAGTAATTTTAATTGTGTGCGTTCAAAACCATGTTGATCAATCATTGATTGAATAAAATTCTTAACGTCTTTACGCGCATAATACGTGTCAGCTAATCCAAGGGATGCTTGCAGCGCAATGGTTAGCGCTGTGATGTATAAGATGAAATGTCTCAATGGCCTAATAATTTTCTGTGAGAATGGATTGACATCAATATTCCAAACATAGTCAGTAACGTTACCATAGAGGTGCCGCCGTAGCTAATTAAAGGCAACGGTACGCCCACTACTGGCAATAATCCTGACACCATGCCGATGTTAACAAATACATAAGAAAAAAAGGACAAACTAATTGCGCCCCCCAGTAATCGTGCATAACACGTTTGCGCACGTGCTGAAATTACTAAGCCCCGCACGATAATAAATAAGTAGACCATTATTAGTAGCGAAGTTCCAAAGAAACCAAATTCTTCACTCATTACAGAGAATATAAAATCTGTTGATCGTTCAGGAATAAAATCCAACTGAGACTGAGTGCCATTTAGCCAACCTCTGCCATAGATCCCTCCAGAACCAATCGCTATTTTCGACTGAATAATATGGTAACCCGCGCCTAGAGGGTCACGCTCAGGATCAAGTAAAGTGAGAATTCTTCCGCGTTGATAGTCACGCAGATAAAACCAAAAAACGGGTGCCGAAGCCAATAACAATCCAATAAATACTGCAATGACGCGATAACGAATGCCTGCAAGGAAAATAACAAATAAGCCGGCCAAGGCCACCAAAATAGAGGTACCCAAATCAGGCTGCTTAATAATAAGTGCTGTAGGAACAGCGAGTATGGCAAAACCAACAAATATATCTTTTAAGCTAGGTGGTAATGGACGCTTAGCATAGTACCAAGCCATCATCATTGGCAGCCAAATTTTCATGAGCTCAGAAGGCTGGAATCGCACAAAACCTAGATTTAACCAGCGTTGCGCTCCTTTACCAGTGTCGCCCGAAATCAGCACAATAACTAATAATGCAACACCTGCTATATATAATGCTAAAGACCAACTCTTAAGCTGATCCGAAGACACTTGAGCAAAAACAAGGAGACCCGTAAACCCTATGGCCAAACGAATTAACTGACGCTGAATTGCACCTAGGTCGCCACCGCTAGCACTGTAAAGTACTACCAAGCCACTCATACTTAAAATGACTAACGCCATAAACAACGCTGTATCTATTTTTAAAAAATGATATATCACCCTTAAAGGGTGTTCATACAAGCTAGATTTAGCGACTGACAAATTGCTTACCCTCTTGCTGATGACTATCTGCTTTAACTATTGTTTCTATGGGTTGTTCATTAAGCAAATATGCGTCTAAGATTTTACGCGCAACAGGCGCTGCAGACGAACTACCACTACCTCCATTTTCCACTACCACAGCGATTGCTATTTGCGGATCCTCGACTGGTGCATAGGCAATAAATAATGCGTGATCGCGTAAATGTTTTGGTGTGTTTTCTTCATCATATTCTTCATCTTGCGCTATTCCATAAACTTGTGCTGTCCCTGTTTTACCTGCAATTTTATATGTGACATCAGCGCCAATTCGCCGCGCCGTACCATTTGGCGCATGGACAACATCCACCATTGCTTGCTCGATCGCGCGCCAATAATTTTCTCGTTTAACTTTAACTGGGGTCATTTCAACAACGGGTGTAGTCTCAAATTTAAATGTATCTACATTTCGCATTGCACGTACAAACCGCGGTTTAAACATTTTCCCGTGATTTGCAATATACCCTGTCATCACTGCGAGTTGTAAAGGCGTTGTAAGCATATAGCCTTGCCCAATACTTGTAATAATAGTTTCTCCAGGGTACCAAGGCTCACCACGAGCAGCACGTTTCCATTCTCGCGAAGGCATCAATCCTTTTACTTCTCCTACCGTGTCTAACTGAGTACGTGCACCTAAATTAAACTGAGTAAGAAACTCATGCATACGATCAATACCTAACTCATCACCCAATTTATAAAAATACACATCGCATGATTGAGAAATTGCACTATACATATCGACAATACCATGCCCTTCTTTTTTCCAATCTCGATACTTGCGTTCTTTACCGGGTAATTGAAAGAAAGGCCCGGCATACATAGTTTTTTCGGGCCAAGTGAGGTTATATTCCAAACCAGCTAAAGCAACTATCGGTTTTACAGTCGAACCTGGTGGATATTGTCCAATTAATGCGCGATTATACAAAGGTCGGTGTTTATTATCACGTAAAGCAGCATAAGCCACTTGACCGATACCATTTACAAAAGCATTAGGATCATAGTTTGGACGACTTACAAAGGTAAGCACATCACCGTTATTGGGATCAATAGCAACAACAGCACCATTCTCATCTTCGAGCGCATCCTGGGCAACTTCTTGGAGCCTTGCGACGAGAGATAATTGAATGTCTACACCAGGGATTGAAGGTTGTGTTTTTAATACTCTTAGCGCTCGACCTTGAGCATTAATCTCTACATGTTTATGACCTACTGTTCCATGCAATTCTTTTTCATACCGCTTTTCAATGCCTAGCTTCCCTACATGACTAGTACCCTGATAATTCTGATTATCAAGCTGACTTAATTCTTTTTCATTAATGCGGCCCACGTAACCTAATGCATGTGCAAATGTGTTTTTTTGTGGATAATAACGTGTTGAATGTGCCGTTATCTCTACTCCAGGAAATCGATGTTGATTAACTGCGAGTTTTGCTACTTCTTGTTCTGTTAATTTTAATTTTAGTGGCGCTTGTTGAAACGCTTGTTGACGTTTTACGGTTTTATAAAAGCGTTCCAACTCATGATCTTGAATTGTTATAAATATTGATAGCGTCCTAATAAGTTGAGACATGTCTTCAACTTGCAAAGGTGTTATGACTAATTGATAGTTTGGTGTGTTATCCGCCAAGATCTCACCATTACGATCAAGAATTAACCCGCGCGTAGGTGCAATCGGCAATACACGCACACGATTATCGTCTGATAGTGTTTGATAATGAGAAAAGTTAGTAATCTGCAAGTCATATAAACGTACTAACAGCAATATGAACGTGCCCGCAACTAAAATAGCTGAAAGAATTGCACGCTCTCGGAATATCAAATATTCCAGTCTAAGATTTTTGAGTGTAATTCGACGTGCCATTTTTAATTCATCATTAAAGCCATTAATTAATCTAATTGAACATTGGCCGTACAATAAGTATTGGTTATATAATGCCCTTGTAAATTAATAAAAATTATAAGTTGTTACCTCTTAACCAGTGAAAGCTTTTTAAGACATAACAACTACTACCGGGAGTAATACTAACCATGTCTATCGATCAAATTCCAGTCGCCTTTGGGGTGTTCGGCTTGATTGCCGCATTTGTTGTCTACCAAGTCGTGTTGCGCCACTCTCCAGGCGAAGGAAAAGTGAGGGAAATTTCGGATGAAATCCATGTTGGTGCAATGACCTTCATGAGAAGAGAGTATTCCATACTATTTGTATTCGCTGCATTAGTCACTTTAGCAATTTATTTTTCTGATTTAGGCCTACCTACTGCCATTGCTTTTGTAGTGGGTGCAATCTGTTCAGCTGGAGCAGGCTACATTGGCATGTACACAGCTACTCATGCGAATGTCAGAACAACAGTCGCGGCAAATCAGCATGGTTTAGATAAAGCATTGGATGTAGCATTTTTTGGTGGATCAATCATGGGATTGACAGTCGCTGCGATGGGATTGCTCGGCCTAGGCGCCTTATACTTATTATATGGGTCTGATCCTGAGACTGCTCATATCATCCATGGTTTTGGCATGGGAGCCTCAACTGTTGCGTTATTTTCACGTGTAGGTGGTGGAATATTTACTAAAAGTGCTGACGTCGGAGCCGATTTGGTTGGGAAAGTGGAAGCAGGTATACCTGAAGATGATCCCCGTAACCCTGGTGTGATTGCTGATAATGTAGGAGATAACGTTGGTGACGTTGCAGGAATGGGATCGGATATTTTTGAATCTTACTGCGGATCTATTATTGCAACAATTGCTATTGCTTCCACCTTAGGCGCAACCATACTTGCCTCACTTGGACCACAAGACGCTCTTATGTTTTTACCATTAGGTTTAGCATCCATGGGGTTATTATGTTCTTTAGCTGGCATTATCATTGTAAAAGTACAATCCAATATGGCACCAGCAAATGCATTACGTCTGGGTACGTTTTCAGCCGCCATTTTATTCATCATCGCATCTTATTTTGTTATCGATTACTTAGGAATTTCTGTTGGTGTTTGGGCGGCAGTGTTAAGTGGTGCTGTAGGAGGCATTATTATTGGCTTGGTTACAGAGTATTACACGGGTGGTAGCCCAGTAAGAAAAATTGCCGCTGGCGGTGAAACTGGTTCCGCCACAGTCATGATTATTGGCCTAGCAACAGGCATGCAATCTGTGTTAATTCCTGTGCTAAGTATTGCGGCAATTATCTTTTTTGCGAATGAATGGGCTAGCTTGTATGGCGTTGGGATTGCTGCAGTCGGAATGTTAGCAACAGTAGGTATCACTATGGCCATTGATGCTTATGGCCCGGTGGCAGATAACGCCGGCGGCATTGCAGAAATGGCTGAGCTTGGTGAGGAAACTCGAGAAATTACCGACAGCTTAGATGAAGTAGGCAATACTACTGCAGCTATCGGTAAAGGATTTGCTATCGGCGCAGCTGCTTTAGCTGCACTAGCTATCATTACTGCTTTTATTAGTGAAATTAGTAGTCATGGCAGCGGCGCTGTAGATCTAGACTTGAGTAATCCGATGGTATTAATCGGTTTATTCATTGGTGGTGTATTTCCATTCTTAGTTGCTTCACTCACTATGACTGCTGTGGGTGATGCTGCATTCGATATGATCAAAGAAATTCGCCGTCAATTTAAAGAAATACCAGGCTTACTTGAAGGTACCGCAAAACCCGATACGGTTCGTTGTGTAGATATTGCGACGACAGCAGCATTAAAAAAGATGGTGCTACCTGGATTCCTCGCGGTCGTAGCTCCAGTTGTCGTGGGCTTTGGTCTCGGCCCTCAATCTTTGGGCGGCATGCTTGGTGGCGCACTACTTGGTTGTGTATTACTAGCATTAATGATGGCAAATGCTGGCGGCGCATGGGATAACGCCAAGAAGTATGTCGAAAAAGGTAACCTCGGCGGCAAAGGCTCAGATGTTCATAAAGCAGTGGTAGTTGGTGACACAGTGGGCGATCCGTTTAAGGACACCTCAGGACCATCGATGAATATCTTAATCAATGTGATGGCAATTGTTAGTTTGGTTATCGCACCTTTGCTATAAGATTCAAAAAATATGTAGCGTCTTAATTTACTAGGCGCTACATATTACTATTTCAATAGGTCGTCATTTTCTAAATATTGTTTTTTCTTACGTGCAATTATATCTGATTGCATATCATTAAGACGCCGACATTTTTTTACATGTGGGCGCAACAATACAATAAACTTTTCCACATCCTCACTCAGTTTAAGCTGATCCCGATACTCATTTAAGTAAGTATTATAAATTTCACCTACCATTGCTTGCTCGAAGTTACCTGCTTTAGCTAACTCTAACGCTACGACTCTTGCATCCAACGACGCATGGTGCTGTTCATGATTATAAAATTCTTCTTCTGACTCGCTTAATATATTTGCCATCACATTTAACACTGCTTCGCATTTAGCGTACTTATTCACTTGCGCATAATAATCGAACCCTTCGGCTTGCACTGCATGTGACATAACGAATGATAAAACATAAACATAATATACAAATATATACTTAGACATCGTTTTACATCGACCACCGAATACATTCATAGCTTATCCATCAAAAATATAAATAACTTAATCAATATATGGAAATATCCCTTTCATCGGGAATTAACGGTCAAACTATAGCAATACGTTAACTAAAGCACATCTTCGCTTCACCTAAAGAGAATAATTTAGCTCTAAGAAAGCTATTAAATCTTCTAATTTCAGTTTGATAGTCGCCGATAGCTTGTTTAGAAGTATTAAAAAAATAATAACAAAGGAGTAAGCCATATGTGTCGTATCATTATTATTTGCAGTATTCTTTTTATGGCGACAGCGAGTGCCAACGACTGCACAATGAATATAGAATGTGGAAAATGTGATCGCAAGTCAGAATTTGCTTGGAATCCTGATACTTCTTTTATTACTGATCAATTAGCATATTTCTATCAATTACCGGAACTCATAGAAGCACATTACCAACAGGGTAATATTAACGCTGTGGATAAATATGCAAATGATTATCTTGATCTTGCATTAGCATATCGCTGCAACTGGAATCATGGTAATGCCATACACGAAGCAAATCGCTACTTGGGTTTAATTAGCCTGAGAAAAAACGACATCGACAAAGCCACTATCTACTTACTTCGTGCCAGCAAAACTCCTGGCTCAATGCAAATTGGAGCATTTGGACCGGAATTAGACTTAGCCAACTTACTATTGGAAAAAGGCAAACACGCTGAAGTGATTGAGTATCTTAGCAAGATGGATTTAATTTGGGATAATGATCAACAGATTAATAAGTGGATTAGCAAAATTGAAGAAGACAAAAAAATCACCTTGCAACGCCCTAGTGAAGCACAACTACAACAGCGTTTTGCGTCTAAAAATATTTTTTAAACCTATATATTTTTACAGATAGTATTACAACAGATAGCAGTACAACCATGCTGCTAGAACAAGATATAAAGCACATAGTGCGAGCTGTGCACAATCATCGTTGATTATATTCAGCATCAATTTAATCTCTGTCCAAATAATTACTGAGACAGAGCAATATGTTTAAATTTACAAAAATTGTATTAGCATTAATTTTATTTTTTTCTTCAACACATAGTTATAGCGCCACCATAAATACCGGCGACTTGCTCATTACCGAATTAATGAGTAATCCTATGTTGGTATCCGATACAAATGGCGAATGGTTTGAAATATTCAACGCATCAGCAAGTGCCATAGAACTTAATGGCATAACAATTAGTGACGACGGTGGCAATTTACATGAGATAAATAATACAGATAGTTTATTGATTCAAGCTGGTGACTATTTCGTACTCGGTAGAAATGGAGATACTTTATCAAACGGTGGATATAACGCTGATTATGTTTACAACAATTTCACATTAGGCAATGCGAGCGATCAAATCATATTATCAAAAAACAGCATAGAAATTGCACGCTTAAATTATTCTGGCTCAACATTTGGTACTGCAGGCACTAGCGCTGAATTAATTTTTCAAAGCATCAGTCCATCACTGTTAGATTACCAATTGACACCACAGAATTTTATTTATGGTTTAGGAGACACAGGTACACCAGGTGCTGCAGGTTCACTTAGCCTGACTCACGCAAGCCCCGTCCCAATACCTAGTGCATTATGGTTATTTATCTCAGGAGTAGCTTTGTTATATAGGAAAACAAGCAACTCAACTAACAGGCAACAGATTCGACCCATCTAGAAAAAATTTTGCTTGCAGATGTTTTCCATGGATTGCTGATACACTTTCTTAACTCTTCCTCAGGAAAGTCATCTAACATTATTTGCTTATTAGTCGCATGCTCTACTTTTGATTGATAATCAGCAATATGCTGCATTGCTTGCTGATTAAAGTAATTCTCAGGAGCAGGCGGATAAACATTTAATTCGCCTGTTATGTAACGAATAATTTCCCGCTTATATTCTTTAA
>Ga0181593_10001382_pt1 | contig 21939 bp, 17 predicted proteins | sample 071ome_19_FD_133756 | JGI IMG/M metagenome (GOLD analysis project Ga0181593, IMG submission 133756) | Coastal salt marsh microbial communities from the Groves Creek Marsh, Skidaway Island, Georgia - 071413AT metaG (megahit assembly) | ecosystem: Environmental > Aquatic > Marine > Intertidal...
AATACCATCCGGGGAAACCGGAATTTGATGCGGGCCCGCGAGCGCTCGAACGTCCACGGAGTTTGGGGAGACCGATTCTCCGATCTGCGACCCATCGTCCAGCCCGATCTTTCCGATTCCGCCAGCTTCGACAATGCCCTACAGCTCATCACCCTAGGCGGACGCAGCGCCTTGCATTCCGCCATGATGATGATGCCACCCGCCTGGGAGAACAACCAGGGGATTAGCGAGGAACTCAAAGGATTTTATGAATATCACGCCTGCATGCTAGAGCCCTGGGATGGTCCGGCAGCCATTGCCTTCACGGATGGCCGCTTTGTCGCCGCCTCGCTCGATCGCAATGGCCTTCGCCCTGCCCGCTACAAGATATATGACGACGGCACCATTCTGCTTGCCTCCGAACTGGGGCTCATCGACGAGACCGATCTTAAGACCGTGCGGTCCGGCCGACTCGGTCCCGGAAAAATGGTGGCTGTCGACCTCGAAGAGAAGCGCTTCCTCGACAACGACGAGATCAAGAGCGCCATCGGCAAAGACCCGAGATTTAAAACCTGGTGCCAAGAGCACCTGACGGATCTTCACGAACAAGCGAGCTCTTCAAGCGTCAGCCTGGCCAACCCGAATGATGAGGAAACCCGCCGCCTACTCGCATTCGGCTACGAGAAGGACGAGTTCGATGTCATTCTCAAACCCATGGCTGAAACCGGCATGGAGGCAACTGGCTCCATGGGCGATGACACGCCGCTGGCCTTCATCAGCCGCAAACCCCGCCTGCTCTACACTTATTTTAAGCAGCTCTTTGCTCAGGTGACTAATCCGCCAATAGACTCCATTCGCGAAAGATCGGTGATGTCTATCAATATGTTTTTAGGCGGGCGCCTGGGGCTTTTCGAAGACATGCCGCAAAGCGCTGGATTCGCAAAGATTTCCTCACCCGTTCTCTATAACAGCGAGATCGATACGCTATTCAACGTCGAGGGCGTCAAAGACCGCGTGATTCGTTTGGATGTTACCTTCGATGCTTCCGCGGGAGCTGAAGGGCTTGAAAAAGCGGTCAAAGACTTGATGGAGCGGGCTCGGGCGACCGTTGATGAAAAATCGGCAAAAGTTCTGATTCTAACGGATCGCAACGTTGACAAGGACCGAGTCGGAATTCCCATGCTCCTGGCCACTGGGGCTGTCCACCAAACGCTGGTGAAGGCCGGTCTTAGGCTAAAGTGCGATATCGTCGCTGAAACAGGGGAAGCCCGCGACGTTCACCAAATCGCGTGCTTGCTCGGATTCGGAGCTAACGCTGTCAACCCGTACATCGCTCTGGCGATTATGAACCGCTTCGGCGAGTCGGAAGAACTGGAAGGCGTCGACGCCAATCAAGCTTGCCAGAACTACCGAGCCGCCATCGAAAAAGGTTTGCTGAAAATCATGGGCAAGATGGGTATCAGCACGCTCTTCAGTTACTGCCGGGCTCAGATTTTCGAGGCAATCGGTCTCTCCCAAAGCCTCGTGGACGAATGCTTTTTCGGCACACCTACGCCAATCGGAGGAATCGGATACCGGGAAATCGGCGAAGAGCTTTTGGCTCGCCACCAAGCAGCCTACGCAGACAAAGACGTCGATTTCGCCAGTGACGGCTACTACAAAGTCGTTCGCAAAGGTGGCGAATTCCACGGTTGGAATCCGAAAGTGGTAGGAGGCATGCACCGCTTCCTGAAACGCGGAGATCCCGAGGACTTCGACAAATATAAAGAAGAATCCGACAATCACCAGCCCTACGCTATCAAGGATCTTCTGAAAATCGAATTTCCTAGCTCGACCGATATCTCGCTGGAACAAGTCGAGCCCATCGAGGATATCCGACGCCGTTTCACGACGGCCGCCATGTCCCTTGGCGCCCTATCGCCTGAATGCCATGAAACCTTGGCTATCGCCATGAATCGCATCGGCGGCAAATCGAATTCAGGGGAGGGCGGCGAAGACCCGCGCCGCTATTCGTTGTTGGAAAATGGAGACAACGCCTCCTCAGCCATTAAGCAAGTCGCCTCGGGCCGCTTTGGCGTCACCGCGGAATATTTATCTACCGCAAAGGAGATCGAAATCAAGATGGCCCAAGGAGCCAAGCCTGGGGAGGGAGGCCAACTGCCCGGCCACAAAGTCTCTCCCATGATCGCTCGGCTTAGATTTAGCGTGCCAGGTGTTACGCTCATTTCGCCGCCTCCGCATCACGACATCTATTCCATCGAAGATCTCGCTCAGTTGATCTTCGACCTGAAGGAGGTCAATCCCCGGGCCAAGGTCTGCGTCAAGCTGGTCTCTAGTTCTGGCGTTGGCACAGTTGCCGCCGGCGTAGCCAAAGCCTACGCGGACGTCATTCTTGTTTCAGGACATGATGGCGGTACCGGCGCGTCCCCCCTTTCCTCTATTAAGAATGCTGGTTCGTCTTGGGAAATCGGTCTGGCCGAAACGCATCAGGTTCTGATGATGAACGGGCTTCGCAACCGGGTCACGCTGAGAACCGATGGCGGCATGAAAACGGGTCGCGACATCATTATCGCCGCTATACTAGGCGCCGAGGAATACAATTTTGGCACAGCAGCTATGATCGCCGCTAGCTGCGCAATGTTTCGTGTTTGCCATTTGAATACGTGCCCTGTTGGTGTGGCGACGCAACGAGAAGATTTGCGGGCCAAATACAAGGGGACGCCGGAAAACGTCATCACTTACTTCAACGCCGTAGCCGAGGATGTCAGAGCTTACTTAGCTAAACTAGGTTTCAGAAAAATGGACGACCTGATTGGGCGAGTCGATTTGCTCAGTCAAATCGACGATCCTGAAAACCCGAAGACCCGCATGGTCAACTTGAGCGGACTGCTTCACGATCCGGATCCCACAGGCGAATCTCCGCGAATACACACGAGGCCGCGCAATGAGCGTCTCGGTTTTGAAGGATGCCTGGACCAATCGATTATCCAAGAATCCAAGGATGTGATCTCCGGGAAAGTCGCGTCATACCGAGGCAAATACAAAATCGGAAATACAGATCGTTGTATTGGCACGCACCTGTCTGGCGAAGTTGCCTACATTCGCGGATCTAATCATCTGCCGCCCGCTTCGATCGATTTAGAATTCACCGGAACCGCTGGCCAAAGCTTTGGCACCTTTCTTTCTCCCGGGATTCGCATGCACCTATTTGGCGAAGCCAATGACTATGTAGGTAAGGGCATGAGCGGCGGCGAAATCGTCATTCGCCCTCGGGAAAGCGAAACCTACGAGTGGTCGAAAAATACGATCGCGGGAAACACCTGCCTGTACGGAGCTACTGGAGGCCACTTATTCGCCGCTGGTACCGCAGGCGAGCGCTTCGGCGTTCGCAACAGCGGCGCAGTGGCCGTGATCGAGGGGCTTGGTGATCATGGATGCGAGTACATGACTGGCGGCCTCATCGTTTGTCTCGGGAATACGGGTTCAAATTTTGGAGCAGGAATGAGTGGTGGACTGGCCTTCATCTACGATGCGGACGGCCATTTCGATCAGCGATACAATCCAGCTATGGTAGATATCGAGCGTCTCAACGAAAGTGGCGAGATCGATGCTCTTAAAAAGCTCATCTCAGCTCACGCCGATGCCACGACGAGTCCGCTGGCGAGAGGACTTTTGGATGATTGGGGCGCGACCGTCGCCAAATTCTGGAAAGTCGTTCCACATCCAGCCACCCCAGAGACGCCCAAAAACGTTCTTAAACTGGAGTCCCTCAATATTCCTGCGTGGGCATAGATCAGAGTTCAAGTAATTCCCATGTGTAGGGCTGGCGCTTGCGCCATGCCGCATCGGCGCTCTTTACCGCTTGCGATTTGTATCCAGAAATTTCTGTAGTCGCTCAGCCGTTATGCGACCGATGCCCTCCACGGTTACCAGCTCTTCAATCTTGGCTTGGCGGAGGCCGTCGATACTTTTGAATCGAGTCAAGAGCCTGGATCGCTTTTCCGGTCCCAATCCGTGAAAGTCGTCTAGCAAGCTTTCTTTGAGTTTCTTGCTTTGTAGATCCGCATTGTAGGTATTGGCAAATCGATGAGCCTCGTCGCGAAGCCGCTGCAACAATCGCAAAGCCCTGCAGTTGGCATCGAGCAGCAATGGCTCGCGTTCATCCGCGAATATGATCGCCTCTTCCTTCTTTGCCAATCCCACTAGCGGCGGGACTTCCAAGTCCTGTATCAAGAAGGCTTTGACAGCGGCAGCCACCTGGCCCTTCCCCCCATCGATAACGACCAGGTCGGGAAAGGGCTTTCCCTCTTGATGCAATCTCCGGTAGCGACGGCCAACAACTTCTTCCATGGACCGAAAATCGTCATTACCTTCGAAGCTTCGGATCTTAAAGCGACGGTATTGCTGCTTGTTGGGGATACCGTTCTCGAATCGTGCCATGGAAGCCACGACGAAGGTACCCGATATATGGGAAATGTCGAAGCATTCGATCGCGAATGGACGTGTCGGCAGATCTAGAATTTCTCTTAGCTGATCAAGCGTCTGGCTTTTGTCTTCTTTTGGCGCTGCATGGCGTTCAAACTTACGGGTCTTTCTGAGAGAGGCTTCTAACGCGAATATAATATCTCGATATTCCGCCGCTTTCTCGAATTGCTTCTTTTCAGCCGCGACGTTCATCTTCGCTTTCAGATCTTCTAGCCACTCCTTTGATTTGCCCTGCAGAAAATCGCACGCTCTGTCCACGCGATCCAAATACATCTCCCGAGTAACGATATTGTCGTGCCCATAGAGTTCTGATCTCACATCCTCGTAGAGCCGATACCGGCCATCTTCGAGACGCTTGGGATTGGAGTCGCTCAGCAAGATGCCAAACTCGCGACGCATCTCGCCCAAGGTCTTGCGAATCTGATAGGCCCGAGCAAATGGGCCGAAATAACGCGCCCCGTCTTCCTTTTTAAACCGAGCCAAGGTAAACCGAGGCAGCTCTCGGGAACGATCTAATCGAACCAGCAGAAATCGCTTATCATCTGTGAAGTCCGTATTGTATTTCGGCCTCCATTTTTTGATCAACTGGCCTTCTAGGATCAACGCCTCCGGCTCTGATTTCACTTCGATTGTTTCGAAGTCGCGGATCATCTCCACCAAGGCTCGAATCTTCGGCTGCTGGGTGAATGACCGAGAGGGCTGGAAATAGGTCGACACCCGCTTTTTCAAGTTCTTGGCTTTTCCCACGTAGATCACAGACCCTAAACGGTCTTTCATCAGGTACACGCCCGGCTTGGACGGAAGTCGACGAACCTTTTCTTTCAATTTGCTCGAACCCAGCGTTGGCATTGTTCCCGTTCTACCTATAACCCATTCCTCTTGAGAAGCCTATTACCATATTCCGTGCCGAATGAGCATTCTTTAATCACCTCGAGCAAATACCTCTGGGCTCCCAACAGGCAGTGCCCGCAGAGCGAAAGCTGTTGCTTTTATCCTGAATTGGGTAGCGGGCGATCCCCGCGCGCCCACATGCCAATCTCGTTCGTGGGCGATCTCCGAATGCCCGCCGCCTGGAATGCTTGGAAGCCCTCAACCGGCATAGCCCCGTATTTGCCGGGAAGAAGACGGTTGGGCCGAGGACTTTTATTTGAAAAAGGGGCTAAACAACTAGTATCACCAGAACACAATGCCCGACAAAGCGAAAACATTCATGCTTATTACGCTCGGAGAAGAACTGCTTCTCGGGCTCACGCGAAATGGGCACCTGACTTACATTGGCGATCAGCTGCGTCAGCGAGGTATCACCCTGCGTAGCAATTACACAATTTCCGACGAGAATCGGGATATCGACGAGCAATTCGCATTTTGCTGGGATCGGGCAGACGTCCTGATCACCACCGGCGGGCTCGGCCCTACCGTGGATGATAGAACAAAAGAGGCCATCGCCAACGCGCTCGGCGAATCCCTCGTACTCGATCAATCCATTCTCGAGTCCATACAGGAGCGTTTTCGTCAAATCGGCAGGCCAATGAGCGATAACAATCGCAAGCAAGCCTATCGGCCAGAAAGCGCGGTCGCTCTCGAGAATCCTAACGGTACCGCGCCCGGCCTATGGCTGGAAAAGGAAGGTAAGATTCTCATCATGCTTCCAGGGCCGCCCAACGAGCTTCAACCCCTGTTCGAAAACCAAGTCCTTCCTCGACTAGAACGACTTGGCTGGATCGCCCAAGGGGAGAGCTATTTGCAAATTCGCAGTATTGGAATCGGCGAATCGGCCTTAGAAACGGAGCTTCGCCCCCTATTTGACCAGTATGAAAATCTCGCTGTCGCCTATTGCGCTCACCAAGGCCAGGTCGATTGTCGCATAAATTTCCAAAACGGAAATGGTCAGGAAGAAAAGCTTCATCAAATCGGCGAAGAATGCCGACGGCTATTGGGAGCGGACTTTCTCGGTTATGGACACGAGTCGCTACCGGAAATCGTTTTGAACTACCTTGCAGAGCGGGAGCAGACCCTCGCCCTGGCGGAAAGCTTCACAGGCGGTCAAATCGCCAACGCCATTACCGACATCCCCGGAGCTTCCAAAGTCTTCAATGGCTCCGTCGTTTGCTACAGCAACGAGGTTAAAATCAATGTCCTCGGCGTGCCTGAGGAAACAATACGCGAGCACACCGCCGTCAGCGCACCCGTAGCGGAAGCCATGGCTATTCAGGCTGCTAAAACCATGAACTCGGACTACGCTATTAGCGCCACCGGCTATGCTGGACCAGAAGGGGGTTCCGAAAAAACGCCCGCTGGCACCGTGTTTCTCGCCCTCCATACGCCCGAAGGTACCGAGGTGCAACGCTACCAGTGGAAGATCGGTCGCTTGGCAATCAAACGTCGGGCTCTTCATACCGCTTTGGATCTACTCCGTCGAAAGCTTGTCGGCATTAGTTAGTTTCTTCTTACTCACTCCCCGTTTGGAACTGTCGATGAGCCAATCCGTTACAGACAAGCTTGGACGCCCCATTAGGGATCTGCGCATTTCCCTGACGGATCAATGCAACTTCCGATGCAGCTACTGCATGCCGAAAGAAGTATTCGGGCCCGAATACGCATTCCTCCCTCACAGAGAGTTGCTGGCCAACGACGAAGTCGTTCGCCTCGTCCGCTGTTTCGCTAAGCTAGGTATCGAAAAAGTGAGGCTAACCGGAGGAGAGCCGCTTCTTCGAAGAGATCTTGTCGACCTCGTCCAGGCAATTAGCGAAATCGAAGGCGTTCGCGACTTGTCGCTGACTACCAATGGCTCTCTCCTCCCGCGCTACGCCAAGGACTTGAAAGTAGCCGGACTCAGTCGTATCAACGTCAGTCTCGATAGCTTGGACAAAGAGATTTTCCGCAAGATGGCAGGCGGACGAGGCGATCCGAAATCTGTCATTGCCGGCATCGATGCATCTCTCAATGCAGGCCTGTCTGTAAAGACCAATATGGTCGTGAGAAAAGGGGTAAACGAAAGCGAAATACTTCCTATGGTCGGCTACTTTCGGGAACGCGGAATCACGCTGCGATTCATTGAATACATGGATGTGGGCAACACGAATCAGTGGAAACTAAATGAAGTTTATCCCGCTAAGAAAATTTTGGATACTATTAGCAAGCGATACAACTTCGTGCCGGTAGACCCCAACTATCGCGGAGAGGTCGCCGATCGCTATCGCTATACCGATATACCCGTAGAGTTTGGGCTGATAAATTCGATCACCAAGCCGTTTTGCTCGGACTGCAATCGAGCCCGACTGTCAGCCGACGGGAAGTTGTATACCTGCCTTTTCGCCGCAGCCGGACATGACCTCAAAACCTTCGTACGTTCTCAAATCGATGACGATGGAATCGTCAATGCCATATCCAAAATTTGGATAACCCGTCATGATCGATATTCGGAGGAACGAGCCAAAGGGAATTCTGATTCGACTAAAATCGAAATGTCCTATATTGGAGGGTAATAGCGGGGCGATGAAGATGGCAAAAAAAATTGCGTAAGGTAGCGGGCGATCTCCGAGCTCCCACGAGCTAAGGGGAGGGAGGACCAGCTCGGTTCTTCGCAAGGGTTGCATTGTTCGGAAGAACGAGCCAGTCCTCCCTGCCAAGCTACCCATTCGCAATAGTCGCAGCTAACTCCAGCTAGCTATGCCGAAATAATTGAGCAGCCAAACTTCTTTCCACACTCGGTAGCGGCCCTCCCAGGTAATTCTCCCGTTTTCTTCCTGCAAATGCGGTGGAAACAGGAATCCCTCTTCGATATTCTTCCGCTCCAAGACCCCTTGCTGCTGATTAAGATCGTCCACTGGATCCACTTCGTAAATCTCTAGTTCCATATTTTGAATACGTGTTTCATGTAGCTTGTAGAGCGAAGCTGCTGAACGTGTCCAAGGACGGCGGACAACACTCCAATTGTCTGGGTAGAAACCGCCATAGGGTGCGTGCATGTTATCCGTTACCATTCTTTCCCCATCTACTGATTCTGATGTAAACGACAAATTGTGGTCGATCAGGCCACTCGGTTGAGGAATGAATAGCACCTGGGCTCGCACTTTGCCGGTAGCATCCTGATAGATAGACGAGCGTATATCGATTCCATTGCCAATATCGGCGATCAGAGCTTGCTGTTTTTTGAATCCTTTGTCTCGGAGCCAATCTCTGAGTTGTATCAGCTTTTTCTGGGCAGGCCATTCTTCACCGGATTGGTTATTCCTGAAGCGAGGGAATAGTGAAAGGCTGCTTTGGCTCATGGCGCTGATAGCTAGCCAAGTGTAGAGGGTTTCTAAAAGCAGCCAGAAGAGAAAGAAAATGATGGCTAGCGCCCAGAAAGGACGGTTAGTCCATTCCATCTTTTCCACTAGAAAGGCAAGGCCGATTGAGACGCAAAGCCAGCGAGACCAGCGGTTCAGAATGCCAATCGTGAGCGAGTTGACTTTACTGTTAACAATTCCCAACACGATGGAGACAATCACCAAGATCGACACTAAAATTTGGATATCCAATGAGACTAGATCGCTTAGATTCATTAAATCTACGGGTAACACCGCCTCGCAGCGACAACCACTCGTTTGCTCCAGAGTATCTGCTAACCAACTAAGCTAGTTAAGTGTAGCGAACTGGCATAATGACGCAAAGGAAGCTCTCAAGCGTCTTGAAAACGCCGGGACTGACCTCGTCCTTGAGTTCGAAGAAAATCTCGTCTTTGGTAAGGGCTCTCAATGGGTCCATGAGGAATGCCGGATTGAATGCTACCTGGAGGTCTGGTCCACTGTAGTCAATCGCTAGAGATTCGTGAGACTCCCCAAAGTCGGGGCTAGAAGCGCTCAACTCCATCAAGTTGTTGCTTATCTGGATCTTCACCGAATTCGACTTATCCGTCGCTACTAAAGCAGCCCGATGGATCGATTGGAGAAAGAGTTCGCGTTCGACCTTTATCCGCTGGTGCGTCTCTTTAGGAATGACTTGCTGGTAATTCGGATAATTGCCTTCCACCACTTTTGACACGAGAAGAATATCGCCCACAAATCCGTCGGCTTCGTCTTTGGTGTGGATTTGAAAAGATACCCGGCGGTCGTTGAAAGCTATCTTGAGCGTTTCCCCTTTGTCCAAAAGTCGGCTCAACTCGGATACGGTTTTAGCTGGAAGAATGAGGCTGCCTGACAAGCCTTCGCCTACTTCCATCTCATGGTCGATCTTGGCCAAACGGCGCCCATCCGTTGCCACTAAGCTCAATTTTCCCGAACCATCCGCATCTTCAGGCTCCGAGAAGGTGAAATAAACCCCATTCAGCATATAGCGGGTTTCATCCGAAGACTGGGCATAGGCAACGCTCCGCAGCATCCCGGCCAAAGTTGATTGTTCGATCGTGAAGGAACGGTCGTCGGCAAATTCAGGTAGGGCAGGGAACTCATCGCGGCTGATACCCATTATCTTGAAGAGCGAGCCTCCTGACGCGATTTTCACCTGATTGTTAGGCGACGCTTCCACGCTGACATCGCTGTTGGGCAACTCCTTCACGATTGTTGCCAGACGCTTAACCGGCAGCGTAATGGCTCCCTCGTCTTCCACGCTCGCTTTGATCCGAGCGCAAATGCCCAGATCTAGGTTAGTCGTGGTTACGGAGAGCGTATCTCCCTCCGCTTCGATGAGCACGTTGCTCAGAATTGGCATCGATGCCTTCGATCCAACTACGTTGAGAACTTGCTGGAGACCATTGCTGAAATGATCGCGGTTGATTTTGAACTTCATTGGGCGTGTAGTTAGGATGAATTTCTAGTTACTGACAATTCGAATGAATAAGGATCTAATATCTTAATTAAATCACTCCTATTAATATGTTTTGTGAATATCCATGACAACTTATTTAAGTGATTGCTCCTAAATAGGTTATAGGGTGGAAAAACGATCGGTTCTACCGGGGGAATCAGGGATTGCCCAGCAACATGTTAAAAAATTCCCGGAATTATCGCTCTGTTACGAGGTTTTTCACGAGTTATTAGTGATTTTCTCCTCCTTACCCGAGGACTTCGATTGTCGCCGAATTCGCTGCAGCATTAGCGCATGGCGGACGACTCCGAACAGCAGATAGCCTATGAACAGAAGCACCAGGGCATACTGGCGATACATGAAAATGATTGCTCCGGATGCCAGAAGCAGAATGAAGGTGCGAAGTCTCACCTTTGTGTTCCAGTCCACGCTTTTGAAACTCGGGTAGCGAATAGGACTCACCATGAGGTAGGAAATGAAAAGCATCAGGAAGGGTAGTCCAATCGCCCAGCGCTGCATATCGAGCTGGTTGATCACCAAAACTAAGGTAGAAATGATGCCAGCGGCAGCCGGAACCGGTAGGCCGATGAAATCGCTGTTGGAGCGATCAATATTGGCAGGATAAATGAGCGGATGCGTGATCACATTGAAGCGCGCGAGTCGAACGCCAGCGCAAAGCAGATAGATGAAACTTAGAAACCCACCGATGTTTTTAAAGAAAAGGCTCTCTTCCGGGCTGAGGATCAGGAAGAGCACCATCAACGCTGGAGCTAGTCCGAAGGAAACCATATCGACGATGGAGTCGAACTCCTTCCCGAAAAGCGATTCCCGACCACCTAGGCGAGCCACTCTTCCGTCAAGTGAATCGCATACCATCGCTCCCAGTATGAAAATAACGGCGGCCGTGTAAAGTTGGGCTGGATTCTCGATCGGCTCATCGAGCATTACATTGTAGCGCGCCTGAATACACTTCATGATAGCCATGAAGCCGCAAAACAGATTCCCGGCTGTGAAGAGATTCGGAAGCAGGTATATGCGGCTAGCTTGCGAGCTGTCTATCCGGCTTTCGGAAGATTCCGTCGATTCGTTTGGAGCAGTCAAATTAATCGGATCGGGTCAGCGTTTCCAAGTACTTCCAGAATGAGGAATGCTGCTCGATCAGCTGTTCCTCGGATATTGGGAGCTTCGTTCTGAAAACGAAGTCGGTCAATGTATTCTTATGGAGAATGCAGATCGTGTGCAGAGTAATGCCGTCGCGCTCGAAGTAGATGCGGTATTCTCCGGAACGGAGGCGGTAGATCGTCTTCTTCCCTCTGGAAAATCGGCCCAACGGCTCCTTGGGACTGGCTAGCTGCGATTCCGATAATTGGCTCAACGGGCTAATCACCTCTAGTTGCTCGAGAGTATCGATCTTCTTGAGCTCAGCCAAGCTCTGGTCGCTGAACGTTACTTGAAACATAGAATTCCGCTAGTTGCCTCTGATTAGAAAAGCGATCATCTTGTTCCTCGGGACCTCGGAGGCAATAGCTTACTCAACGAAGTTGCGTTTCGCGCGCGAATTCATTGTATTCGTGTCGGTTCGCAGGCTGTGGATGATATCGGGTTTTCTAAGCGTTGAGGCCGCCTTCCCAGTCTCTACGATACATCAGCGATTTTTTACAAGGGCTTGCTGAGCCTCCCCTTGTAGCTCCGAGCGAGTTCTCTATTCGCTTCCATAGCCCCTTCCGTATTTTGGCTACGCAATAGTGGGGTAATGGCCCCGCGATTCAAAAGCGTTTCCAGAACCTCCATCTGCAGCAGATTTATCAGCAAGGCTCCCGCTAGGGTCGATGTGGGACCTGCGGATTGCCCCTTGCCAGGAAGATCCACTACAGCGTCGCCCAAAACGCCGCAATTCTCTAATGTGTAGTCGGCAACTTCATACAGCTTTTTTCCGGAAGGATGGGTCGTCTGAACCTCGCGAGTCATCTCCATGGAAGTAATCGCGATAACGTTGAGACCTTTTTCCTTGGCGTACTCCGCGACTTCAATTGGCGAGCAATTCTTGCCAGAATTGGAGATGACTATTATGAATTCGCCCGCTTTAGGATGAGGATTACGATCATACCTCTCCGCTAGTGCCCGTCCGTAGCCATGCAGATTTTCCACGAAACCGCCAGTTGTATCCAGTATGGCGCTGACACACACGAGCCCACCCGCTCGCCCCACCATCTCCCTGCCGATGATTTCCGAATGGCCGCTTCCAAATGTGTGAATCACTCCTCCGGATTCGACCGAATCTGCTATCAGCGGAGCGACCGTCTCGATCGTCGATTGATTTTGCAGAAATACGCGATCCAATAGCGATAGGCTGGTCTTCAGATAGCTTTCCTTAAGCATAGAATTTGGTTACGAAATTGCAAGGGCTCTCAAAAGAGATTATCTCAGGGATTATCAAATTGCTCGCTGGCAGAAGATTTGCAATAATGCAGTTCCAATTCGCCCGAAATCCTAGATTGTATTTCTGGGTCTACTTCGAAGCGATAGCCAAAAGGAATCACCATGTCAGACGTCGCCACTTCATCAAACCAGCTCGATGAGCTAAAGCAATTCACCACGGTAGTCGCCGACACCGGCGATTTCCAAACGATGAAGGAATTCGCTCCTCAAGACGCGACGACCAATCCTACCTTGATTCTAAAAGCGGTCGAGAAGGAAGAATATGCCTCCCTAGCCGATGAAGCCGTTACCTCCTGCCTAGGTAAAGGTTTAGATGGACAAGCGCTAGTCGATGCCATCGCCAGTGAGCTCTTGGTAGGTTTTGGCTTGGAGATTCTCAAAATCGTACCCGGTCGCGTTTCAACAGAGGTGGATGCCCGCTTGTCTTACGACACCGAGGGTACGATAGGCAAAGCCAGGGAGATCATCGAACTCTACCGATCCAAAGGGATCGATTCGGATCGAATTCTAATTAAGATTGCTTCCACGTGGGAGGGTATCAATGCAGCCAAGACGCTGGAAAAGGAAGGTATCCATTGCAATCTCACACTGTTGTTCTCGCTCGTGCAGGCAGTGCATTGCGCGGAATCGGGGGCCACGCTTATTTCTCCTTTCGTTGGGCGCATTCTCGATTGGAACAAGGCCAAGACCGGGCTCGATTGTGCCGCTCACGAAGATCCCGGAGTTCAATCAGTGCAAACAATCTATAACTATTATAAGAAATTTGGATACAAGACGGAGGTGATGGGAGCCAGCTTCCGCAATAAAGGGGAAATTATCGAGCTGGCTGGATGCGACCTGCTTACCATATCCCCGGGGCTCCTCGCGGAACTGCAAGATTCTACCGATCCAATTGATCGCAAGTTGAGCCCAGATGCCGCCTCGAAAATGGATATCGAGCCCATCGAAATTACAGAAAAGACTTTCCGCTGGCTCCTGAATGAGGATGCTATGGCAACAGAGAAAACGGCCGAAGGTATCCGCAATTTCGCTGCTGATATCCGTAAATTGGAGACAATGATCCAGTCGAAGCTGTCCTAGGTAGCGAACAAAGGAAGAATTACCAAAGGGGTCAGTGGACAATATTCAACTTTCTGAGTTTCGCCGCGTAGCCGCAGTCTCTTTCGCGCAGCTTGGCGTAGCGGCCGCAGAATGTGCTGACACCCTTGGGGAAGCCCATGCATAGGCGGGGTGAGTTTAAGGGCCGTAGGGAGCTTCCAATCAGCGGAGTATTTTTCCTTTAAAGCGTCTTTGGTCGACTTGCCCGGACCGGCGTGCAGGGCCCATACATCTACCCGGACTTCGCTTTTCCAGGTTTGAGGAACGGCGGGCCTTTGAACTCAATCGTTCCAAGGCCATCGAAAGTCGGAGGCTTTAACTGTCTGAGAAGGTTTATTCGGAAACCGTGTTAGGGGTACCATTTGCGCCTGCAAACACCACTAATATCCTCGCTATTCCATCGCCGGTGTTTTCGCCGTTATGCCGAGATCCCAGGGCTTCGATCAAAGTGTCGCCTTCTTTGTAGACACGCGTTCCATCCTCGCCGTAATCAACGGTCAACTCACCTTCAAGCATATAGGCGGCGAGCGGGGCGTCATGTCGGTGCCAGCCAGTGACTTGCCCTTGTTCCATCGTGACAATGGCAACAGTGATTTGTGCAGGACCCTCTGGGTAGACAATCTCTTGCCCAATGATTGTGGTTTCTGACTGCAGCAACACGTCAACAAGCGGGTAGCTGTCCTCGGCAAAACCTGGTCCAGCCGATGCTATGGCCGCCCCGAGAGCAAGGTTGAAGATCTTTGTTTGCAAAGTCATTGGCAGCACTCTTTGGCAGACGTTGATGGGAAATATCTCCGCCATCTTCACTCCGCTACGTCAATTGTCCCGATTTGATACGGAGGGGAGTCCATCGTGGAGATGGATTGGGATTGGCCCTGCGCCTAGTGTGCGGGGTATGGTAGTGCCTCGGGTAGTGCAAGTACGGTTGCTATGGCGACGGTGAGTGCGATGGCAAGCTTGATGGCGCTAGTAACGCTTTGGGTGACGCCGTTAGCGATCGCAGGTTTGATTAGCTCTATTGAGCTGCGAAGTTCGCGATGGCGATTTATAAAAAATGGATTCATTCTAGACCTTCGGTAATGTGAGGCACATTCTCAGAGAAGCAGCGAGTCATGTTTTGCGATTGTAATGAGAACGGTCCGAGTACCAGATTCCTCTTGATGGCACAGCTCCTAATATACAGTTCCTTGTGTTTCTTGGGTACTTCGATTTTAATCCGATCTCTGCAAAATTAGGGCTTAAGGGCGTGACAATCAAATGTTAAGTAACAGAAAATTTTGGCTATTTCTATTTTCATGATAGCGTTGAGGATTGGATATATTTGAACTCTCTTGCCTTAAAACATAACCCGAAATTCAAGGCCTATCTTGAAAATTTTTTCTATATCTCTTGAATCGACAAACTATCTCATTTTTGTCCCGGATTAAGCAGAAGTCAGGATCGACCCAATTTTTTCTTGATAAATTTAACTCGCTTTTCACCCAGACAACCTCGAATCCAAGCTTTTAATTGCCTAGGAAGCCTTCTCAACAATACAGAAATTAAGTAGCTACTTTTGACGTCTAACATTACATGATCCTGGTACCTACTTTTCCAATGGATAGCAAGTGACTCTTTTCCCACTCGCTTGTAGTACCGATATATCCAAAAATAGGTATTGATGTGATCATCGCGCTTCACATCATCCGGTTGCATAGACCATATTCCACCTTGATGATGTCGATAACAGGCTGGAGATATTTCATCGTGATATTTGCTACCACCAAATTCTCCTAAGCGAGATAGCGTGAAATTATCTCCGTTTTTAATGTGCCTACTTTCAGGAATAGGCTCCTTTGATAATATATTTCGGATGACCCATGTTAAAGGCATAATGTCAGCCCAACCCCTTTTCTGTAATTCTTCAGCAGCAAAATCTCTTATATGTATTTTTGGGGACCTAGAATTTGAGATTTTACTCCCGTGTTCATCAATAACAATATGGTCGTGGCCTGAAATCACGCATTCTGGATGCATTTCCAAATAACTGACCTGAATCTCTAGCTTCTTAGGATCAGTCCAATAATCGTCTCCCTCGCAAACTGCAATATATTCTCCTCGAATCAGGGGAGCCAGGAATTGGCTCGCTTTGTTGCCCTTCGAATATTGATTCTCCATCTGGTAAATTACCTTAATCAATCGGGAATATTTCGCCTCATACTTACGCAGAATTTCTGCAGTCCCGTCCGTCGATGCATCATCATGAATCAAAATCTGGACAGGAAAAGTAGTTTCCTGCATCAGGAAACCCTCGATTGCATCGCTGATGAAGTTCACATGGTTGTAGGTGATGCAGTGAATGGTCACCAACGGCACCGTTCCATCTATCCACTGATGGTCTGTGATCCTCTCAGGTTTTTCCAACGGGGTGTAGCTGTATTGAAAATCTGCGTCGGTCAATGTGGTTCCAGTCATCTGTCAATCTCCATAGTCTCAAAAATTTTAACCCCCCTAATCCCACTCGCCATCCGCAACCATTCTGGCTTGGCTTCCTGCCCCATCGCCCATGCAACCAGCGCTGCAGGCACATTGGCGCCGGCAAGGTGACAAAACGGATAGGCGCCGGTGAATCGAGGATTGATGTCGAGGATAATTGCCTGCTCGCCGTCCCAAATCAGGTCAAGACCCCAAATACTGTTGTGCACAAACAACTTACTCAGGCGATGTGGCAAGTCATTCAACAGATCAGGGTCGCGGGTGGTCACGGATTCGGATTCACCAAAACGCATTTGATGCAACTCACAAATAAAGTGTGAGGCATAGCGCCCTTTCAAATCGTGCAGCAATTCCATCCGGTATTCCTTACCCGCAATCCACGACTGGATTAACACACGTTCGCTTTCGTGCAAAGGAAAGACCGCCTGGGACGGAGAATCCCCCAATTCGATAGCCGCCTTATGATAGGCGGATACCAACTGCGCCCAATCTTGGCACACCGCCAACGCCAAAGATCCAAATCCAAGTCGCGCTTTGATCACCAAAGGAAAGTTCAAATCGCCCTTTGCAAGCGACTCCGCGGTCTCCGTCAATGACGTGCTGGTCCAAGGCGCCTCGAACCCAGCATCGCGCAGAAATACCCCGCAAGCCAACTTGTCCAAACACAATCGCGCCCAATCGTGTGAAGGTAAAATGGCCTGAATGCCGGCATTAACAAAACGCTGCCTATGTTGCGCGAGTACAAAACCTTCCACATCGTGTAATGAACAAATAAGACCCGCTTGCGTTCGCAATGCCAACGCAAGAACCCAGTCAACATAAGCCGGATCATGCGCAGGCGGTGCCAGATAGCGTTCATCGGCAACTAGCATCGCTGGCGAATCGAAATTCGTATCTAGCGCAATTACCTTCCCCCGCCCCTGCAAAGCTTGCTGAAATTGGCGAACGAGGTAAGTTCGACGTCCAACGGCGGAGAGTAGGATGTTCATCGAAAAGCCTTATCTATACGCGATCGATCAAACTTCATCTGCAGGTTTGTTTTGCAAACGCGCAGGGGAACCAACATAAAGCCCGTTTTCCTCGGTATCCTTTACAACCAACGAGCCAGCGCCGATGAATGATTTCGTTGCAAGTTTCGTATTATCGCGTACTATAGACCCCAAGCCTATAAAGCATCGCTCGCCCAGACTCACATTGCCACCCGTAACAACGCCTGCAGAAATAAAACAATGGTCGGCTACTTGTGCATGATGTGAAATATGCACGTTGCTGCGCACCACGCAGTTGTTCCCGACAGTCGCATAAGGTTGAATCACGGTGTTTTCATAGATCAAGGAATTGTCGCCCACCACCAGACTGGGCCAAACCGCTGCGCGAGACGATACATAACTCACGCAAGCATACCCACGCGCTTTCGCTTGTTCATAACGCGCTTTACGCAAACCATTGATATTCGTGTAGCCAATTGAAATCAGCAGATTCACTTCATCAGGCGCGAAATTCTGCTCTAGTGTTTCAAAGGAAAAGACTGGCAAGCCATCTTTCTGTTTGCTGCTAGAATAGGCCACGTCCACGGTATGCCCAATCACGCGAAAAGGCGAATCATGCGACAACACGTAAGCCGCCAACTCAGAGAATGTATTCAAGCCGAATACCAGCACCGGCTTTCGGGTATCAAATCGTTCGTAGAAATCTTTCATTATTCACCCAACAGGCGTTGGCGCGCTTGCTCCAAACTAATCGGTTCCTTACCCAACAACTGCGCTTGTTGTATCACACGCTCAATTAACTGGTTGTTTGTAGCCAACGCACCATCCAGCATCAGGTTATCTTCCAAACCCACGCGGACGCCATCCGCAAACAACAGGCCAAGCAGATTCGCCGTCGTCTGGTAGCGACCTAAACCGCCGATACACACCACTGCATCGCTTGGTAACCCGGCCAGCAACGCCGAAAGATGATGCACATTGGCCTGCGCAGTCGCTATGTTGCCCAATAGCAGGTTGATATAGAACGGCGGGTGAATAAGTTTCTTACGAATTAATACATACACCATATTCAGCATACCCAAATCAAAGACCTCGAGCTCAGGTTTTATTCCAGCTTCGAGCATTTGCGCTGCTAGATACTCGACGGTTTGCGGTGGATTCACACTGGCAGAATGCATGAAATTTAAGGATGACAACGTCAAGCTGGCCATATCAGGTTTGGCATGGCCCTCGAGCGAAAGAACACGTGCACGTGATTCAGGATCATTCTGGTACCGCCCCGTCGTGGTTACACAAATGATCGCCTTCTGTCCCTGTGGGGTAGCCCGAAGACGCGTAATGATCTCGCCATAAACAGCCGGGTCGCCCGTTTGCTCCCCGCGCTCGCAACGGCCATGCAGATGGAGTATCTGGCAACCCATTTCCAAAGCGGCTTTGCAGTCAGAGACAATCTCCTCGACTGCTATCGGAAGGGCAGGATTGTCGTGCTTGGTATTCACCACGCCAGTGGGGCAAAAGTTGATTAGGTACGGAACGCTTAGCATAAAAGATATTCAGAGATTACAACAATCGATCATGATCATCGATAAGCATTTGGTTTGACTGATACTCAACTGAAAATCGAGTGAGATTCCTCTTCAGAACGTTTCCTTTGAGTCCCTATTTAGTCTTACCAAAATTACTCATCAAGGATGATAATTCGATCAATAAATCAAACGATCCCAAGCCGGGAGCAATATTTGCCTGTTAAAGATCTGATAGATACTTGATGATAATACTCATCAAGCAATTTTGGGCAATATTCACGGTCGTTGAAATTTAATACATCGATGATAGATAAATTTGTAACGAATTCCTTACCCAACTGGCGGTAATTCAATGCCCTCAGCTGAATAAAGGAGAGTTCCAACCAGCACGAGGCGAACGATCTTGCGCAACCTGCCAATCTCGACCTGATTAATAAGCTCACTATGGCCTCGCGCCTTGCATGAGCATGGTTATGAGTTGCCTGTTGCTATTAGCTAGGATGAAGTTGGGATTTATCCAGCCAACCTTGATGTAGCTCACATCGTCATATAGCACGAATTCATCCACTGCTTAGATTAAAAATAGCCAATTTAAGGGAAGAAAATATGGCTGCATAGATCCCAGTTTCATATCGCTATTGCCTCATCCCTCACTAGATCAACAACTTGTTTGGTGCTTTCTTTCGCTAAATCAGCATAAATCGGCAAACAAATCACTCGTTCGGCCGCACGTTGTGCCGATGGCAAACCAACACCGTTAGTTACTTGCAGACCTTTCTCTTTGTACATCGCAAATTCAGTAATCAGCGGATAAAAGTAACGTCGCACGTTTATGCCGTTGACTTTAAGTTTTTCGTAGAGCCGATCGCGTGTGAGCGGATACTCGTCTTCCACAAAGATGGGGAAATAGCTGTAGTTGCTTTTCTGCGGCGCTGGCGGTGCGTGGCAGCGAATGCCAGGAATGTTTTTCAGCCCTTCGCGATATGCAGCATCGATGGCTTTGCGCTTTTCAATCTGCTCGTCGATCTGTTGCAGTTGTAACAAGCCAAGAGCGGCGCTAAATTCGTTCATCTTACTGTTGATACCAGTTTGAGTGACGCTGACTTCGTTTTCAAAGCCAAAGTTTTTCAGCTTGTCGATGTAGCGCTTAGTTGCGGCATTTGGGCTCACAATCGCGCCGCCCTCGAAGGTGTTGAATACCTTGGTTGCGTGAAAGCTGAGCACTGACAGGTCGCCATGGTTCAGCACACTACCGCAATGGCACTGCACCCCAAAGGCATGCGCTGCATCGTAGATCAACTTGAGTTTATGCCGCTTGGCAATGGCATCGATCGCATCCACATCGCAGGGGTGGCCATACACATGCACGGGCATGATGGCCGTGGTCTTGGGCGTAATGGCGGCTTCGATTTTGCTGGGGTCGAGATTCAGCGTGACCGGGTCTATGTCCACAAACACCGGCGCGATGTTATTCCATAATAGTGAATGCGCAGTGGCTACAAATGAATATGGTGTGGTGATGACTTCGCCAGTGATATTCAGCGCTTTGAGTGCAGTAATCAGCGCGATGGTGCCGTTCGAAAACAGCGAAATGTTCGATACTCCCAAATAAGAACACAATTCCATCTCAAATTCTTTGTGAAATGGTCCGACATTGGTAAGAACCTTACTCTCCCAGATCTGTTTTAGAAACGGAATAAGATCCTCTAGCGGTGGAAGGCTGGGTTGAGTGACGAAGATGTTTAGCTTACTCCCTTCCATACTATCTCTAAAGGGAAATGCTAAAGATATTCCTCACAAAGATGCCAAGAGAACGTATTTTGAAGGGGGTTTTTAACTTCATCCAATTTATCGCTAACTCTTGGACATATGTCTGTTGCAATATTTCGTGAAATTGACCTGCTCCGCGAAGGCAGAGGCATTTAGATCGAGAGTAATCTGGCGAGTTTGGGGGGTCAAGAAAGGTCTACCGTGGGCTCCGCAGCCTTTCTGGACCGGCTAGGGAGCGATGATGAGACGCCCGTGGTGGGCTGCGTAAGCGGTCTCGCGATGAACGTAGCAGACGTCACCTCGGTGGGGGTGATTGGCGGTTGAAGAGGCGAGAATGTGGGAGTCACAGAGGAGGGTATCGATGCTGCGGCGATCGGCTTCCGAGTGGTATTCCAGATAGACGACGCGGGCGTTGGTCGCCTGCTCAGCGAGAGCCCGCAGGATGGGGATTTCACAGCCCTCTGTGTCGATTTTGAGAATATCGATGGCGTCGATCTGCTGCTGATGCAGCCATTCCGCAGCGCTCGTGAAAGCCACCTCGTCGTAGTTGGTCGTGTTCTCGGCACTCTCGAGGACTGAGCCGGACATCGGGTCCCACTGGCTGCGGTAGAGCCGCAGGGAGCCGGTGTGATCGTGGAGGCCGTGCCGATGGACGTGAATCTGAGGCAGGGGAGCCGTGTTCTCATCGAGCAGCGTCAAGGCGGCGGGGGCCGGCTCGAGCGCGTGCACCTCTGCGTTGGGGTACTTGAGGGCAAGCATCACGCTGGCAGAGCCCACGTTTGCCCCGACGTCCACGATGGTATTGACCGATCCGATCTGTGGGACGATGGGGTAGGTGCTGCCCTGCAGGATCCCGACCACATGCTGCTTGGAGGCCGTGTAGAAGCGAAATGGGATCGCCGCTGCACGATTAGGGACCGTGATCGAGAGGGTTTCGGTCGCTGATGCGTGGAGATTTAAGGAGCTCATCGTGCGTCCAGGCAGGTGGTGGTCAGTCGGCCGCGGAGAAGAATGCGGCCGGGATTGAGATGCTGAATATCGAGTTGGGGCTTAGGGCATTTTCTTGATGCCCCAGGCTTCGGCCCAGATGCCGTTGTTTTGGGCGACTATTTGCGAGAAGTCGGCTTTTTGGAGGAAGATTTGGAGTTCTTCGACGGTGGAGGCTTTGCTGATGTGGGCGGGCCGTTCTTGGGGGGCGATGCGGCGGTGGGTTTCGAAGACGTTCCACCCTTCTTCGGTGGTGAGGGAGAAGTTGTCTACGAGGAGGCGGCCTCCTGGCTTGAGGATGCGGCGGGCTTCGAGGATGTAGTTGTAGCGGTCCCATTCGTCGAGGTGCATGAAGACTACGGTGCAGTAGACGAGATCGACGCTTGCGTCGGCGATGGGGGAGA
>Ga0181593_10001387_pt1 | contig 21923 bp, 33 predicted proteins | sample 071ome_19_FD_133756 | JGI IMG/M metagenome (GOLD analysis project Ga0181593, IMG submission 133756) | Coastal salt marsh microbial communities from the Groves Creek Marsh, Skidaway Island, Georgia - 071413AT metaG (megahit assembly) | ecosystem: Environmental > Aquatic > Marine > Intertidal...
ATTTCTTATCATCCACAAAAATGCTCATATAGCCTAGGGAGAGAACTATGAGTAATAATCGAAAAATAAATATCATCCCAATTCATGGAAGTAACTTAGCCCTAGTAAATGATTACTCTAGCGGCGAGCCTCATCTGTATCTTGAGGTTCAAGGTGAATTTCCAGATCGGCATCCTGTGAACTTCGGGTTTAGTTATTTTCAGGGTTTGATTCGTGAGCTGTGCCCTCGGTTGATCACCACAATGGTAAATACGCCCTCTTGGTACTCAAGAACATTAAATACACTAATGCAGCCATACCATGACCTACATGGAGATAAAGTCTTTCTTGTTGATCAAGACCGCATAATCAAGATTACCGCTTAAACAACCTCATACACAGGGGCGGGACCACCGCTCCGAACTTCCCGAACTTCCAAATCGTGAAATCGTTATATAATTCAGGCATCCGAACTAATGATATTGCCAGTGTAATGCGTATCGCTTTCGGGCTTTGTAGGTAGAAAATCTTGTGTTATTTGAGGGACAAACGATGGAAATTGACTTGAAGTATTGCTCCGATGGCGAGGCGACTATTGAGCCAGCGATGAAAATTAATGGTATTCCTCATATTTGTGTTGGGATATTGGGAACAAATAAAGTTATTGCGATTTGTGGTGTATCTGGTGCTACAGATGAAAAAGAATCACTGGCAAACGCATACCTAATTGCTTCTAACTGGAATAAAACCCAAAGGGAATCATAGGTATCTTATATTGAGGGGCAAGTTATAATGGGGCGCCCTACACCGCATTTTATGATTGGTATCGATCAAAGAATACAGATACCCTTGAATTCCACTGCAAACCCAATTTCGCGTGACAGATGTGACTCAATCTTTTTTTACCAAAACGTGGGGCTTCAATCCCACAGAATACCCTCTTGTCGCCTTTTACGCTTTAGGCCACTTAACAACTCTTGTAAAAGAATACGACGCTGCGACGGACTGGATCTATATCGGCGGTACCAAAACCAAAGACACTGCCTCAACTGATCAAGGACGCATCCTAGGAAAGGTTAGAGTGGACCCAAATGTCACTCTTGATACCAGAGAGTCACTTGAAGCGATCGGTACCCACATTCCACAGAACCAGTATAAAGAAGACGGCAGCTACAAGTGGCCATTGAGCCTGCTAATAGTTGAAGCATACGCTTTTACCAATCCCCCTTTAATTGCCGATGTTTTCGGAACAGCGGTCAGCGACAGTATCTGGAGCAGCTCTGTTAGAAACCTCAATAAGGCCGACGGGCTGACGCAAAGCGATATTGAATATCTAGATAGTCTTGAGGTAATGCCAGCAAAACTGCCAGACTCTTACACGCTCAGAAGTAGGAACAAGCTCAAGAACCACCTAAATAACACTAAGGGCAATAGTGGACCTGGGCCATCCAGTGATAGATCCGCACCCAATATTAAAGAAGGGAACCCGGTTACATACTGGCTGAAACTGAAATCACCTAAGTTTAACCAACACATTCACAAGATTGGTTGGACCAAAGACATTCAAAGGAGATTGGGCGAATTGAACAGCGGCCTAATTCCGTCTATCACGGGCTACCGATGGGAGGAATACAAAAGTCAGCCCCAAGTTACCGAAGATCAGGCATTTCAATGCGAGCAATTAATAAGGCGCCAATTGCTCCCCTATCTGGTTGAAGGGGAAACTGAGATTTTTTCCTGTACGGAAAGGGTCTTTAATGATGCATGGATCAGAGTAATCAGCGAAGGCAAGTATATTGATGAGCCTTAGCGTGACTCATACAGGATCTTAGAGCCAATCGACGGATTACAAGCCATGGCGCAATTTGTGTACGGCTGTCTCTGTATTCGTCCTAGGCCAATCTAAACACCCCTCTCGATACGCGAGTAAAATAACGCTCATCTTGAAGTATATTGCGAATACGGGCTTGCCAATTCTTGTTTTCCTTTGTTTTTGAGAATGGCTCCAGCTCCTTATAAAGCTCCGTTAACGAGAGTACCGGTGAGCGAACAAAGGCGCTTCTTATTGCAGCTCGCCATGTAACACTTCGACTTTTTATTAATTTTTGATCCATCCAGTTCGCATAAGCAAATGAGTACAATTGTTTTAATTTCTTAAATACAAAGAGCTTCTCATGCTGTATGCGAACAAGCTGGCGGCTGTATTCCTTTCTGCCAGAGACGCAGTTATGTTGCACCTTGATTATTTCATCAACCATTTCTCCGGGGCAAAAGCGCTCAAGCATGGACGATAAATTCAAATACTTACCTTGCTTTCGTTGATTGCCAATTAGTATTCCGTAATGACCCCCAACTTCCAAAGCGTCGTAGATATTTTGAAATGATACGGCGCAAGCCTCAATAAATTCCGAAAGGCTAGGCTGATTTGATATGTCGTATCGATCGCATTTATCGCCCCACATTCCATCGGCCCCTGCGTACTTAATCATGTCGTGATACGGGGGATGCCAAAAGATAGTGCTAGCGTGCTCTCCCAAGGCGTCAAGTAAGGAATGGGTTAATAAATTAAACCCTTGGTGTAGATCCAAGCCCTTGAAGTTAATCCCCAATTCAGAGGCAACATCAGCCGAAGTGCCACCACCGATGCTTGGGTCAGCAAATAATTGCTTGCTATCCGGGTGATAGGTTTCCAAAAAGTCTTTTATAACATGCCCACTGCAATTTCCGCGGTATCCACTGCTTCCCCAAGGCCCGCGTGACGGGTAAGAGACTACGCTCGATTCAAATGCCATAAATAATATCCAAATTAAATTAATGTATGGATAAATTTTATTCCTTAGAAATTTTCCCAAAAGCGGCCACTTTAAAAATATTAATATGATTAAGTTTTTATTGATTGGGGTGGTCTAACACTTTATGCTTATTAGTTATAAGGAAGTTTGCAGTAAGGAAATAATAAAAATGATGATTTTGTCTGCACCGAGCCCCAACGCAATCTCTCAGCATGTCCGTTTTAAACACCTTTCAAGCCGGTTTTGGGAATTTTTACATTCGATAGGATTTCTCTGAATTTAATTTTGGAGAGACCCATGACGATTAAATATGGAAAGCTACTAGACAGTAGTATCGAAGAAGTTCTGATTGAAGAATTAGAGATCCGCAATCAAGAAGCGAAAGGAATTTTGATAGTTTCCTTTATGGAGCCAGCACGCATGAGCGAATGCCTGCCAAAGCTTGAGGCATTAACCGGGCCAATGATTCGCACTGGCAATAAAGCGTATACGCTAAAAGACACAATGGCTGAAGCGGAGTCGGCTAAACAAGTTATCAATAAAACACTTTCGCTCTTTGATCGGAAATTATTAAAAGAACCATATCATAAAGACTGGATTTATGATTTTTTCAAAATCAAGCATTACGGTATCGGCGATGTCCAAGTTCACAAAATTTGGGATCATCAAGATCTAACAGAAGAAATTGAGAAAATTGAATTCGGTAGTGAGCTAAAACTTGCTAATAATGATCTATCTTTGATCAAGGTCACCAAGTCTGATTTGGTCAGTTATCTATCCACCAGCATCTTTTCGGTAACCCAGGGTTTTTCTTCCCTTGAAGAATGCGAACTCTGGATTAATGCGGCTATCCAGATTATCGATAGTGTCACCAATGAGCGACCGTTCTACAATAAGCATTCCGGTGGTCATATCTTTGAGGCTGTTTATAACAAATACAAGTTAATGCAGGAGGCAAAGCGCAGGCAAAGCCCGGAGCTTGATGATGTTGTGGTGAAGGATATTTCAAACCTAATCACAGAGACAGGCATACTGACTGAAAACAACGCCATGAACACATTGGCAACATCAATTAATCAATTGATTCGAAAGACACCAAAAATTCAAGTGCTCGCACACCAGCTTGGTCAGCTTAGAGCAGTTGCATCAATTCCATTTGTCGCAAACCCAGGCTATGGGATTGTGGACCGATGCATTGAAATTGCCGTTACCGAAACCGCAACGCATCCATCGCAATTGGCGGCTGCAGTTGTGAACTATTTGTATGATTTTTATTTCGCATACCATTCTGCGAGATTTCGCTCTTTAATGATCACCTATAGCACAGAGATGGATAATGTGTCATTAGGGCGCCGGCTCATGGAGATCCGCATCCTCGGCAATAACATTTCAAAAGTGCCAAACCGCCTCACCGCCTAATAGAGAAACTTGACCGGTTTTGTCATGCAAACCGGTCTTTCTCGTTCTATTATCTGTAGAAATCAAAAATCGGTCCAAACTCATGAAAGCATACAGCAACCTTGATGACTTCTTTGCTGAGCTAGAGCAAGCCAATACTCGATTCAAATATGCCTCTGTGGTCGATCGCTTGGAGGCCTCTTGCTTTGAAGGTGTCTTAATCATCAAGAAAGAAGATGTAGCTAAGGTGGTTCAGAGAATCAAGGCCCAAGAAAAATCACTGCAAAACTCTAAAGCTTCATAAAAAATTTAGTTTAATTCCCGATTTTGCTTATTTTTGCCAATGCCATAATTCATCTCGTAATCACAAACATGAGATGAGATCTAATGAAAGCTTTAAATATTATTCAAACCCTAAAAACTGTTGAGTCAAATCACTTGATCGAATTCGTAAATGCACGCTTACGAACGACAAGCAAACGTGTTCGCGCCCAGGCAATTAAAGAACTCGGTGAGACCGCTATCTTTGAAGGCAGCCGAAATGGCCGATTGGTAGTTGAATTCATGAAATCCGGGTTGTCGGTTAAAGTCAGCTCAATCAAGCACTACTTTTCCAACAAAAAGCAAGGCGATGTCGAGGAGGTGGTTTTTTGTGCAGACGCTAAAGATCCATCTTTAGAGCTTAACCAAGACAGTTACCTTGATGCTATTGATGAGATTGCTATGCCTGGCTCATTTGCTGAGCTTGTAGCAGCCGCCAAGCTTATTACCGATAATCAACATAATTTTGGAAATAAATTCTATGCATAACGCAATTGATAGCTCGAAAATAATGATCCAAGGGCTCTTTAGGACAAAGCCGGTGATGAGCAAAGGGAATATTCAGGCACTACAACAGTTCGTAAAATCAACGCGGATCGTGCTGTTTAATATTCCGGGCTATCACGGCTTCAATACACAGAAGCCCAGTTCCGCAGGTATTCGGTACGAGATGCTGGTGTATTCGTTTCTTAGTGATGCGGTTTTGGCGAGAAGTGATATTGACTTGGATCTTTATTTTAAAGAATTGCCCGAGGTGCTTATCGAAGCTCTAGAAGATCTATCGAGCCACTGCCCTGTTAGAGATGTAGAGGAAAGTAAATTAAGCGCATTTGTAAATAAATTTGGTCTGACCGATGTCATCCAGACAACAAAAGATCGTGTTCTCGGATAACCCAATATTAGTTAATTCGCGAACATGCGCTATAATTTGCTAGTCGTCTAAAGGGGCCAACCATAGACGACAGCTTGCTAGGACTCAACCGACATTGACCTAGCAAGCGCCCTTCCGGTCTCATCTTGATAATCAAGCCTAGCTACCTGTTAAGCGAATGTGATTCATTCGTCTATCCATTAAAATAATCGTTTCTTCAAGCTGTTGCTTCTCCCTTTCCATTTTAGCAAGTAGATCTTTAAGAGCCTCGCTATCTTCTCCCGACTCTTGAATAGACAAGATCTGCTGTTTTAGAATCTCATTCTCTCGCTTAAACATTTCCAACTCTGTCTCATCTATCATGGTTGCTTCTAATTGAGAGAGATCGTTTTCAGCACGCTCCAGTCTCGCTCGGTATGCATCCCTTTCATCGGCAATCATTCTCAGATCTTCATTTGTAAAGGATGTTTTAAGGCGCTTTACAAGTGAGCGATTTTCTTCGATCAGGGTTTTCGTAGCGCCTCGCTCGTTAGCTATACTGGTCCTGAGCTTATCCATCTGCTTTCTCAATCTGGTAACCTCACGACCTAGTCGCCTCTCACTTACCTCAGCCGTACTTGTCTTCATTACCTTCCTGTGCAGCTCTATGCTTTTAGCTTTATAGGCCTCTACCTCGCCTCTAGCAGATTTAAGTTGGCTTCGAAGGCTTTCTAGCAGATTCTCGGAATTCGATAGCTTGGCTTTGAGATCCTGAACCATATCGAATGTAGTAGATCCGACATCAAGACCAATCTCCAATGAGCTGGCGATTTTGAACTGGCTGGCATGAACATCTTCCAGCCGGGCAATCTCACTCTCAAACCCATCGAAACCGGTGTCAAACCATTCCGTTGTCAGCTCTTCAAAGCCGCCAGCCTCCGCCTCTATGACATTCTCCAGCGCCCTAGCCTTTCTTTTAGCCTCATTCTGTAACCGGGTAACATCAGACTGCAGGCCTGTCAGTGAGCTCTCCAACTTGTTGATTAGTAAGCGTTTTTCACGATTTACATACCAACCAATACCAACCGCCAGCGCCAAAAGTGCTACAAGCTCCGCAATTAAGAACCATTCAAACGCCATTCTTTTCGAGACCTATCGTTACAAATAAGAATAAATACTTACATTAAGGTAGGTACTTTCAAAAATTAGGACAAACATGGTCTAAAACAATGTCTATTTTAATCGTTAATCAGAATGCGGCGATGTCGATCGCCATCAGGTATGCTCTTGAGGATGCTGGGTATTACGACAATGATATTTATGTGGAGCACGACCCAGCCCAGGCACTAAGCCAGGTAATCCTGCGAGAGCCAGAATTAGTGCTTTCTGATCTGCACATGCCTAAAAATGAGGGCATATCACTGATTAGCCGTATTCGAGCCGAAGGTTTATCGACTAGCTTTGGACTTCTTACCTCTGAACACTGCAATGACACCATTTCCAGCGCCCTAACAGCAGGTGCGAGCTTCGTCCTTAAGAAACCCTTTAATCCAAGAGATCTTAGATCGGCTATTGAGCCACACTCAGGCACTTTGACTGTCGGCAACATGATGGATTGGTCAAATTCTACGGTCTCAGATTTAACGCCACAACAGACAGCCCCAGATCAGGCTATGTCACTGCCTTCTGCCGATGCCATTGCACAGGTGCTAAACAAAGGTCTACTCAAATCCGTACAGGTAAAAAATCTGGCGGCCACTGAGATTACCGGCAAGCACGCGCCACTGCATATGGCTCTATTCGGCTCCGCTCAAGACAACCTTGTCCGCGGCTTCATTCTCCTAGACATAAATGCCATGGCCATTCTACATGCATCCCTAGCCGGCGCAGACGATGAACTGATTAACTACATTATTCAGAGCAAGACTATCTACCAGCAAACGATCGGAACCATTGAAGGCTCCATCTCCGAGTTGTCAAAATTATTCAAGGATAATGAGTCGGGTACAAAGTCAGGTTTCGACATCTTGAGCTTTAAGACCGTAAAGGTGCTGTCGGATAAGATCTCTGCAATTATCAATGCACCCAACAACACTCGAAATGACTATCAAATCATTAGTCAGTCAGGGAAGACCGGGCGAATGATTGTTCTTGGCAAGGAATAAAGCAAGCCAGAAGAGGTGCAATTGTGACTGCCATTTTAAGCGACTGTAGAAAATACAGGTACAGGCTATACCGGGATGTAGGCCTGTTCGGGGATAAGGTCATTGCCTACTTTGGTATCAATCCTTCTACAGCAGATGAAAGTATTGATGATGCAACCGTCAGAAAGTGGCGAGGATTCACTAAAAGAAACGAAGGCAAGGCATTTGTTGTCGGAAATGTGTTTGCTTACAGGGCGACAAATGTCAATGAATTAGGAAGAGTGCCCAACCCTGAAGGACCGGAGAACCACGCTCATGTGATGGCCATTATACATGAGGCTGATGTGCTCGTTCCTTGCTGGGGAAGTCGCTCCAAAATTCCCATGGAATTGCATTCAAAGATAGACGATTTGCTTGGTGTTCTATTGAACTCAGGAAAGCCTGTATTGTGCTTTGGCAAAACAGCGAGTGGCGATCCCAAGCACCCCTTAATGCTGGGCTACGATACTAGGCTGACACCATATTAGTCGGCTGATCAGTTTAGACACCGAAGAAACCGGTTGTGAGCACCCAGTCATGCGCTATGATCAAGATTTAAAATGTACGGGGCTAAGCCATGAACTTGCAAAGATACATTAGCTTTGATGCAGATTTGGCTAAAACGATTGGTCTACAAGAATCCATTCTTGTGCAAGCCTTGTTTCAGCATTGTGAGGCCGGAGATGGCGTCTGGCATCACATCCCTTGCGAGCGCTTAGCTTCACTGCTGCCCTTTTGGTCATCCGAGGAGATCCGGGCAATAACACTAAGTCTTGAACATCAAGGTGTTATTTCGGTTAATTCCGCTCCATTCGGTCAGGAGCAAGTATTTGTGTTTGCTGGTGGCTCTATTCACGCACCAAATAAGTCAAAAAGCGAAGCCGAGTTTCAGAAGACCAAGAGCAACACCAAAGCATTGATCCAAAACGACTGGAAGCCAAGCCCGGACACCCTGAAGTTTCTCTCTCAGAATAAAAATTACAATCCTGATGATCAAGAGCTTCTTAATGACATATTGGAGTTCAAGCTCTATTGCCAGGGTAAGGGGGTTTTAGCCAGAGACTTCGACCCCTTATTCATCAAGCACATAATTAGCAATGCAGCGTATAAATACCAAACAAAAGCCAAAGGGGAGCCAATGTCGATCGCTTGGCGGCCTTGTGATGAAATGACTGCCATCTTGGCTAAGGAAGGTATTGACCAATCATTTATTGCGGATTGTCTCTTGAGCTTCCAGATGTACTGGATGGAAAAGAAAACCGAATCAGATCACTGGAATACCATCTTCCTGAAATACGTTAGGCGAACTTGGAAGCAGTATTCAGGTGTGGAGCCACAGTTAATTGATGAATGGCATCCTAGTAAAGAAACCTATCAAATTCTTCAGGACAACGGGATAGATCAGGCTTTCTCTGAAGCCGTTGTGCCTGAATTCAGACTGTATTGGCAAGACCGGGGAGAGCCACACTTTAACTGGAACACTCGATTCATTGAGCGCGTGCGGTATCTTTGGGTCAACAGGCTCGCACCAAACACCACGAACCGCATTGACCCACATGATTTATCATGGGCGGCAGATCTAAATTGATTCATTGTTTGAGGTGAATATGGAAGGCAAAAATACAGCACAGGCAGGCAGCGTCCACAAAGACATTTTTTTTGTAAAGCGAGACAGCGAGGAGTGGAGCGCCATGTGGGATGGAATTGCTAATCACCCGATAAATAAGGGACTGACCGACCCTTATGCTGCCTTCCATGGCGGTGAGTGCTGGCAATACATGGAAAGCGTTGTAGCCGCATATGGACCCATACATAGGTTTCGACATCGCCTACATCCCGCCACAAAACGCATTGAACGAATTGAGATTAGAGCCTCTGATGGATATAAGGTCGAGCCCAGCGCTTGATCGGGCGGCTAAGTGTGCTTTCTCTAAATATGAGCTGGAACTTTAAAGGGAAGCTCATAGCGATCGTTTAAGTAATCTATCATTGCTTTAAGCGCCCTAGCATATTCATAACACTTCTGGATATGCAAAAAGGTGAGTGTGTGGTCTGAATCCCACCACGCCGCTTCAGCATCAATGATTGGACTCATCTTATCCTGAAACCTTTTGTATTTTTTTTTGCTATCTTGACGTTCAAGGATGTATTCAATCAGTTCGTTTGCATATGTGTTATAGTACTGCCCGTCCAAAAGCTTGCGTGAATTAACACAAAACTCTTCAAGCTGAGAAATTTTACGCTCTGCATTTTCTAATTGCACTCTGAATTGCCTTTTATTGTAATCACCCAAACCCCTTTCAATGATCTTCGCTATCGCTTGAGGGCTTCTGTTGTATGCGGCCACACCCATTGGATTTCCTCCGTTATGTTTTTTGAAATCTTATCTGATCGCTGAATTAACAAAATCGGAATATCTGTCCGCTGAATTGAAATTTAATCCACTTCCCGGTTTTGGTTTTGTTTGATGCCGGCAAAATAAACTCAATATCAAACGAGGAAGGCAACATGAAACAACAACTACAAAAGCTCGGTATCACATCAGCACACCTAAACAGTCTAGTAGAGACTGCTGGCTCACGCTTAGCCAGTCGCGCAAACAACGAAGGAATGGCTGATCAATTAACCCTATTAGATCAAGCAGGTTACAACGATGAGGAGATCTGGGCAGAGTTGCTACAAGAGATTCTGAAGCCAGGTATGGAAGTGGATGTGACCGACCCCAAGCATGACAGTAGTCCGCATAGCTTTGGTTTCCGGGGCACGGTTCATTCAATTGGTGATGAATATATCACCGTGCGCGACATGGAAGACGATCATTTTGATATTGAATTTGACGAAATTGAAAGCTTTGAATTGGGCGAGGAGTAATTGTATGACTGAACTTAAATGCACTCTTGTAAAAGAATTTCAAAATCGCGTGGTTAAAGCCATTTCATTTGAAGATGCCACAAAATTCGCGTCGGCCTTTATTGAAAGCGTAATCATTCCCACAATGACTAAGGCTAAGTCGCTCGACCAAGGGGCTCTATCCGAACGAGAGCAGGCCTTTGTCGCAGCTGATTTTGATGCGTCTACAAAGTCGCTTAGTGGATTTAATTCACCCATCAGCACTGATTTTGATTATGAATACTACAACATTGTAGCGGTGCTAAGCTTGCCGCTTGGAAATGAGCTGGAGCTTGATGCGAAAGTGAAATATAACCTGCATGGTGATGGGCCTGAAGTCACTGAGATTGACGTGTTATTCAATGAAGACTCTGTCATTGACCTCTTAGGCAAAACCAACACAGAAGACCATTTAAACGATCTGGTATGCAATTCGTATGATAGTTACGGCTGGTTTGATGCCAGTGCCAAGCCGCTAACCGAAGATGACCTAAATAAAATTCTAGCCATTCTGAAATAGAGCCTCTAAAGCGCCACCGCTTATGGTGGCGTAATTCTTGAAAATTTCACACCGTATCCATTGCGAGTAAAAGCCGCCAGCAACCCTGATCTTGCCGATGGAACCGAGCAGTAGTGATGACCTTCCCCTTCCACCAGTTTTTCTATTACGTGATCAACATGCACTTCTGCCTTGCTGTCAGCATACAATTCTCGAAAAGCCGCCTCAGCAGCACGAAAGGTGCGCTTATAAGGTGTTGAGATATACGCCTTGTCCGGCGTGACACCTGGAGCGCTTTTTTTCATATCGTCACATAAATGATCAAGAAGGTGTTTTGCGGTTTGTTTTGAGCCCGGTTGAATTCGTGGTATGAAGCGATCATTGTTCTCAATAGGCCAATCCAAACTTTTTTGTGACCACCTCTCGTATTTTGGATTGCCCTGATCGCTAAAATACTGAGGCTCAAAAAATGAGGATAGGGTCCATACGCCCACCCGATTGTCTTTGAGCAGTCGCTTTGTGAGGTTTGATAATTTCCCGCAATACTCTACTACAGCATGAATGTAGTGCGGTCTATATTGATCATTAGAGGCCCAATCATAGAGTTGCTCAAGAAGCGTATAATTAAATCGCCTCTTGACCTCCCAGACATGGATGAAGCCGTCCTTGCGTGACACAACATCAGCCCTTCGACCCGAGGGCATTTGAACTTCTGTCCAAATTTCGTGACCTTGACGATTAAGATAGATAAGCAGCGCCCTTGCAATTTCTTCTTCTGAATACTTTTTCATTATGCGTATGCCGCATGAGGAGATTGTGCAAAGTCAGGGATCGCTATTGAGTTGCCATCATGCAGTAAATCTTTGCGCAGAATGGATATGACTTTGGACCCAATGTAGCTAGACGGCCAGATCTTGAACGGCCTATCCGAAAGCATTCTGTATGAACCGACCATACCTTTCAGGATAAGCATGACATCGTCATACTCTATTGTTTTGCCCTGAGCACCCTCAAAGCACAAATATTCACTTTCTTTATCATCAAGAACCTGTATGCAATATAGCTCGCCCTTACTATTCAAGGACTCCTCTTCGCTCACCGCGCTGGCCGGGACAACCATTCGAAACATTCTTTCAGCGAAGCTTTTGTAAACCGGCACAGAGGCACCCTTAGTGGCATTGTAAATCACCCTCGCCTCTTCTGGCGTGTAAAGTCGGGCATGATTCAGGTCGATCGTGAAACCTTCATTTGATTCATGGGCGAATGATAGATATTGGCCTGATGAGCGCTCTGGGTTAGTGATATATACAAGTTCCATGACATCCTCGCTTCTTTATTATCTTTAACATCAAGATAACCATTTATCGAAATATGACACGCCAGAACCGGCCATCTTCTCTTGCAAAGCCTCCCGGCAATTTGCTAGCTCCCGGTTTTGGTTTTATCGGGGTGCCATATGATGGGTACAGCCTTTCGGGAATAACCTATAGGAATCATCATGCATCAGGTCTACATAAAATCACGCTCAAAGCCTTCTACGTTGTTTGTCGTTGAGGTCGATGGAAACCTACCTCGCATCATGGCAGCCACCGTTGCACGCGATGTCATTAGTGCTGATCAATCGGGCATCCTTGGTGATGTGGCGCTTGTAGATATTGAGTATTGGTTAGATGACGCAGAGCCGTCATTGCCATCGAATGACACGCCAATCGGAAGCCTGTGCCAAAAAGGTCATATTGAAGAAGAATTTTGAGGCAAGTCAGACCGGGATTCATCTAGGGCTTTGAATCGCCGGTTTTGGGATTTGCTAGATGAATAATAATGCCACTTGATTATAGGAGTGTCTCATGACTACCAGTGTTCTTTCTGTAAAGTCTTGTTTCGGCACAACGGCTGACGACATGAACTACAAAGCCAAGCACGGCTTTTGTACTGAAGAAGATCTTCGATACTGGGCGGAAACCCAAAACCCCAATCTTTGCTCTATTGAGTGGTATGTAAGTACTTATAAGAATGAGCGTGGATTTATCGTACCTCAACTGTATTGCCGGGAAAGGGCGTAACAGGCGTTCAAATTCTCGAATGTACCTATATTAATGAGGCGTAAAATTGCGCCGGTTGTCATATGGAGTGCCAAATGTCACTAGCGGATGCTAATTCAATCAAATCAATTGAAACCATGGCCATTACTCTTTTTTCAGAGCTGATGAATGAGAATCGTTCTTTCTCCGGTAAATCAACTGACGCATGGAATCAAGCAAGGCGACTAGAGAAGGCGCAAACAATCGACCCTTCCGGTGTGACATCCTTGATACTTCTGAATGATTTTTTTCAATCAAACTTGAAGCTAATCGAATTCTCAGCATATGACATTATCAATCAGACCGAGTATTACGAACAACACATGTCTCGACTACGAGCGCTGAAAGACTGTCTTGATGATGAAGAGATTGTGTCTTATAGAGAGACTTTTTCACAAAACCTTGAAAACGCGCTTAAGCACTACAACCCCGACGTAAATGTAGCTGACATAGATGGGCTTTACGGTCAACTGCGCCTTGATTCGTTGCTTAGTATTAACAAGCTAGAGCGTCACACGTTCTTCAAGTCTTCTACCCCATGGACCGCTAAAGGCCTCAAGTACTCAGATCAAATCTTTAAAGCATGGAATATCAACTCCCTGCTTTGCCTGAGCGATAAATTGCCGGACGGACTATCTCTTTGCCTTATTTGTGATCAAAAGATTGTCGATAGCTATTTCGTAGTCATTGTTAAAGCTGGTGAGAGCTTGTCCATTCTCACGGATAGAGAAAAATGGGCCTACCCCGGCCAATCAAATGCCAGAAGAAATCACCGTAGCCAGCTTGAAAGAATGGATGGCAATTGGTTCCCGTACCATCTTCTAGATCTAATCTATGACGAGAGTACAAAAAAATTCAAATCCGGCAACTCAACCCAGGATCTCACTCCCTATCAGCCTGAAGTCGATGTGCTTGGCCGTCTTAAAGATCTAGGTGCAGACGAACTAGCATGGTTGATTATGCTTTTTGACTTATGCAAAGACATGTTTGACACGCTAGGTGAGCAGCCTCATCTCTCGTATACAGCCGGCATGATCGCTAGCAAGAGCAGCTTTGAAGAAGAATCACAAAAGCTTCCCATTAAGCTTGATAAGTCGATCCTGATAAACCCCCTTACTCTAGAGGATGTTTTAAGGGCGAATATCGAGAAGCATGAGACCACATGGCGTGACCTACCGTTTTTCAATCAATGGATGGAAGATCTGTATGCAGACCAAATTACCGATGACATTATCCGGCCACCCATTCAACTGCCAGATGACTCAGCAGTACTCATGATTGATCTTAATGATCAAGGTACACCTTGCTCAAAAGAAATTAGCATGAACACTTCTAGAATGGGTGATAGAAGGACCACCATATCAACACTGAACCCGACGACGTTCGGCACGAAAGACAATATTCTTTCTGATATGCGTTATTTAGCCAGATCGAATCTAGCAGCAGCCATTCAGTGTCTGCTAAATAACGACTATGAAAAACATAAAACCGAGATGCTCGATTGGTTTAAAGAGGCTGTGAGTAATAATCAGGATGCGTTACTAGGTAAAATTGCTACTCTGGATAACGATTTTCTAGAGGTAGTCTCTGATGAAGAGCCTAAGCAGTTTTCCGATCGCGTTGGCGGACAGCGTAGACGATATGCAATAACACGAATGCGGCACACAGCGAAACACCTACCCTTTGGAATGCACAAACCATTGTGTCTCCTTTCGAATCTTGAGGGTGATCGTTATAAATGCGCAATCAACCCAGACACCAATGCAACGCTTTTCGTTCATCTAAAGGCTCACTCTGCCATTGATATTCGGACCCTTACCGGGGTTCCTATTGACCAGATTCCGGTTTTCCTTCGCCACTACAAGATGACTGGGTACAACGGAAATAGCATCTTGGATAGATTGGACCCTGTTGATGAGCGGGTTCTCAATCCGTTTGATTCCCTCAATTTAAATATAGTGATTGGTTTTTCCAAAACAGGCTTTAATAAACTCAGAGCCGCCCATGGACTTCAGCGGCTCAATAGTTTCAATGAATTCTTTCACAAGAAGGAGAAATAGATCTTGGTAAATAGGTTGACCATTACCCAGCAAGGAGCGCTATTTAATTCAACTGCAACCATGAGCAATCATGAACTTCCAGATCTATCTGGCTCATTATTTGAACTTTGGCAGTCATCATACGACCTAATTCGGCTTGGTGATGAATGGCCCGTCTTTGATCCTGTGGCCCTATCGTTCTCTTGTGATGCGTACTATGCAGAGTGGCTCAGTTTGGCTGGTGGATACATAATTCGGTTTGCAAACGGATCTACGGCAACAACCAGATTGATTGGAGGTAGACTCGTGCAATCAATGGCTGCTTATGATGATGAATTAAGTAGTAGGCAGGAGTTTTTGGTATACGACTTCACAACTCAAATTAATGAGCTTCTAGATCATTTCGGCAAAAGAGTGCTCAACCAATAAAAAACCGCCCCAAGTATGGGGCGGTTTAACTAGCGTTTACTACGTTAACTGGCCTGAGCCATTTCAGCATCATTATACCCAGCTTTCCATGCGTAGTGCAGTTTGCGCTGCTTACTGTTATTCAGTAAGTATGGGCAATCTTCATAGGACTCACCATTTTTAAAGGCTTTAGCACCATTCTTAATGGCACTATCGACAGTATCACTAAACAAAACAACCTTTGGGCCATTATGTGTAGGTACTTCCCTTCGAGTAGCTTTATTTTGGGCTTTAAAACCCTTTTTCCAAGCCATGAATTGCTCCGACTCCTCATCCCTTAAGAATGGATTGTCAGTGGCTTTCATCCCTTGGTAATAAGCCAAACGTCCTTCCTGCTCAATAATGACTAAAACTTCATGAGATAACATAGACACCTCCGCAATAAGAATTGAGGGGGTGATACGCCAATCCCGACCGGGAGTGAGTTCACCCCCGAAAACGAGATTAATAGTCAGTTTTCATGGTATCTCCAGCGGCATCAATGTATAAATCAATAAGCGGCCAAGTTATCTTTAGAGGTGCTAGAAACCGGTTTTGGAAGTTGAATTATAAAATATAGTGAACCCTCGCTTAGAAAAAAGATCAATTATTTCAAGGGGTAACACTATGACAGCGAATGAGTTTGGTTTTGAGGAAATTCAGGTAAACGGCGTTTCACATTTTGTACTGTATGGACCAAACAGTAAATTGTTGACGATTTCACCGGAGTCGGAATTCTCTCAGTTTATCTCCATGGGGGCTCAGACCTCCATTACCATCGACAGTGATACAGACGGCTATGGACTGGTTAAGCACATGCAATCCATTCTATTTGCCAACGGCATTACTGTATCTATTGATGCCATCTCAAGTACCGAGGATGCGACTGTCCATGATTGCATTATGGATATCGAACAGTTGCGCGGCGCCCGTACAGTTCATGACTATACAGATTTGCAAAGCATACCTAGCAAATCTGAATCCAATGGATTTGAAGCACAACGCTGGTTGAGCGAAGCGTGCAAGAAAATCATTTACATTTTCAGCAATGTATCTTGTGCAAATATTACCCGTGCAGCGCACTAAGGATCATTAATGGACGACTTTAGTCAAAAGAGGAAAGATAGGCTATCTGATAGAATCGGTGAGCTTTCAATGCTCAATGTGACGAGTGATTCATCAGGGGTCGATACCGGGGTATTGGTTTATTCTGTAAGCCTTACTCGGGGCATCCGGGGCATTCTTTCATTAAAACAGCCTGACTTTAGATTGTTTGAGCATCATCTCGAATGCATGCCTCTTGCTCAAAAGAGACAGGATCAAGCCGATGCTATCTCATCGCTTTTAGCGTATGAAATCTTTCGTGGTACAGGCTCATTTGAATTGCTTGAAGATTACCCGGCGAGAGGGCAGCTTGAGGAGTATTTAATTCTTGGGGCTCTATTTTCTGCGCGCACTACAAAGACACGAAATCATGTGCGGATGAATAGCAAGCAAGGTCTAAATATCGTGCTCATTGATTGGATTACCGAAGACAAAAACCCGCTTTTGGTTGCAATTCCAGTCACAAAATCAACCGGGCTAAGTACGGATGAGTGCTTGAAGTTAGCGGATGACATTGCCACATTTGTCACTGTTAATACCCCGAATTGCAAGCCGACAAAACTTCAGGTGACTGACGTACCTGCAATAAAGGCAGCTCTTCTGAAGAATTTTGATCTTCCGATTTGCAATGCAGGGAGTGATGAGTAATTGGGTATCCGCAATTGGCGTTTGAAACCGCTTGTGCGTGATGTGTGTAATGTAGAATAATTTTCATGGATCGTGTTGATCCAGCTGCGCCTCGGGATCTGTGGGCATGGAAACTAAAATGAAGGCAACTATCTACTCTGTTAACGAAACCGGTCTTAATGAAATCAAGGAATTCTTGGCTGCCAATCATAAGAAAGGTGGTGATCATTTCAACCGCTCAATGCTTCTGAGTTGGGCTTCTGACGCAGAATTCCAGCTTTCTGAGGGTAACTCAGCATCCATTGAAATCAGAGCGTCGGACAGTATTCACGGTCGTACAGAAGTATTTACAATCAGTGACGCCGGGCTAGATGCTGAAGAAGTAGAAATCGACGACTAAAACAAGCTTCATTTTAGTTAATACTGCGGAGAGGTGTGACCAGTGTTTGCCAGCTTAATCGTTGAAGAATTCGACAAGCTTACCCACGCTACACAACAGCTTATCACCGGCTTGCGTGCCGGTAATTGTGTGGCCTGGATGCCCGAGCAGCCTGCATTTAATGTCGAAGACACTACGGACGAAATTAATCGTGTGGCGGCGGCGGTTGGGGACTTTTGGTATCGCGACGGGCAGGAGGGTCGTGAATCACGTTCTTACCATGGGCTTGTTGGTGTTCCTGAACCACTCTTAGATATTATTGATTCCATCAATGCGCATAAGACACGATTGAAATCATTGATCGGGGAAATGCGCAAAATCTCTGAACATGAGTGGCTTGAAACAAAGTCTATTTTAAACGATCGCAAAGAAACCGTTCACGAATCTCTTAGGTTCGCAGGGTTGAGCCGCCTTCACCTAAAGCAAACTTGGAGACAGATCCCTACCTTTAGAAACACACCTAAGAAGGTAGGCATGAATTGGTATACGAGCGGAAAGAGCATTAAACGCATCACCGTCGAGGACGCACTAAAACTACTTCGCGATATGGATACCAGTGCTGAGCACATCATTGTTCAAATTGATCAGGCCTCTCGATTAGGCGGTGGTACTGCGCTGGCTCAGGTGCAGCCTCAAGCCCCTGTGATGCGGGCTAACTTGGTCTTCGATGTAGACGGGGAAAAGGCACGCAAAGCCATGAATTGCTCTATGCCGGTGTTCTTCCCGATTCAAGATGGTAATGACTTCCCATCTCATAACGAACCACCTGCTGAACCACCTCATGATCGTGTAAGACAAGTGCGCAGCGACAAACGAATTGCAGATGAGCCGTTCCTACCGTCTATCCGCGTTCATATGTACCTTTAACTGGGCATTTTCTTTTCAATAACGATACAAACCGGTTGCCATGCCATTCGGACATGGTATGTTGCTAATAATTATAGACCTTCTCAATGATCAGCAGATGGAGGGTAACTAATCATGGCTACACCACAGGAGATCATCCCTGATTCTGAAATCGAGCGCGTTCACGCTAATGCGAGCTTTGGATTAGAAAAGCGAGAAGTGGTAAACCAGGCGCTGCTTAAATGTGCTAGCGGCTACTATCAGGGGCATACATCAACTCAAATTATCATGGAGCATGGCCTTATCACTCCAAAGTACAAGCTCACCAAGAAAGGCAAAGAATACTTGTGGGCTGCATTTAAAGCTGAGAACAGTGTTTGATTGCCAGTCCTATGGATAGGGACTAATCCGCCATTCCACAGCAGGGTGATTTAAATTCCCGCCACTTTAGGTATCCTAAAAACCAAGTTTGAAAAGTGAAAGTTGGTTTATCATTTCCATATGCGCCCGTAGCTCAATCGGATAGAGCATCGGCCTTCTAAGCCGAGGGTTACAGGTTCGATTCCTGTCGGGCGTGCCATATTTGTTTATGTATTTTGCCTGCTTTCAGCTCGCATAAAAAAAGGCATTGCCGATATTATCGACAATGCCCTTACCTTTTTATGCTAGCGCTTTGCGCTACGTCCACTATAGCAGGTTTGTGAGGAGGCGCTATGTCTATGATTCAAAAGTTTCACCGGTATCTTGATAATCAAGATATTTATTATGATCCAAAAGATTTGCATTCTGTTGGCGTCCTGTATTTTAGTCATTGGGTTGTCTCTGAGGCCTCTGTTGATAATCCGCCGATTACTCGAGATCAGTGGGTCCAGATATTCAATGTAGGCTTGCAGTGCTTCGATACACTTACCGATGTAATGACAGATATTGCTAATGCAGCAGAACAATTTGATGATCACACGATTACGAGCGATGTCTTTGACGAGATGTTTTTCACCCAGGTAAATGCCCAGGCAGTCAAATCCAGTAGTACAATCACATGCATCAAATACAAAGACAAGGTGGCGGGATTTATAATTAAAGCCAGCGACGGTCATTTTGTTACTGATATCGATGGTGTTATTGATGTTGAATCCAACAGCTATGAACACTGCTTTCAAGCGGTATTAAGTAGCATTAACTTTGAGGTGCACTTATGAAAGTAATCGCACAGCGTTTGATTATGGCCTGCTTGGCGATCAGCATGTTTGTTTTGATTATGGCTTTTGATTATCAAACCAAGACATGGGCCTCAGCCAAATTAGAGTACGGCACCTATATCAGCACCGAAAAGCTGGGAGATAAATCCAACCCAATAATTGATCCTTTTGTTATGGGTTACAAGCTGATCCACAATGAGATGTCGTATTTCGCTACCGCTGCAAGCTGGGTCTATTTTTCGTTTTATGGTGTCGTGGTGCTTTTTATGGGCTTCTTGATGATCAAGGCATTCATTGATCGCGCACCCGCTAGACTGATTGCCACTACACTGGTTATTTCCGGGGCCACCGGCAACACCATTGATCGCTTCGTCAACGGCTACGTCGTGGAGTTTATGCTTTTTGATCCTGAAGGTGCGTACATGAACGTAGCTGACTTAGCGGTGTTTACCGGGCTCACGTTGTTGCTGCTGACGTTTTTTTATCGACACAACCCTACCCCTGTCTGATTTTCCGGCCAACTTGCACTCTCTTAGATAGCAAAGCGGCCAACCTCCCCTCTTCTTATTAACATCTTTTCTAAAGAAGCCTATCTTATTGTAAAGCTTTAGGAGGATGTTTATGCACGTCGTTATTTCATATCTTAGCCATGCTGTCGGCGGCGAACCCTTGGTGTCTGCGGAAGGGGCATGCCCTACGTCAGCGATCAAGAAAGCGCTATGCAATATCCCAGATAGCATAGACCCCTCTGCTCTAGTCACTGCACTGTATTGCAAATATGACGAGACTAAATGCGAGCTTATTGATTTAGCGTCAATGATGACCCCGTGGCATAGAAGCACGCCTTCTTCTTCAAAAAGGATTGTTTGATGTTCCAGATAGAAAAGCCAAGGCGGTGTAAAATCATATTCTCTTACGAATACGGTAATGGAGTATTTAGCCAAGAGATGGTTACAACCATTTTAGCCAACAGTATCGTAGGCGGCGTTCACAAGCTTATTTCGCAATATGAGCGTCTTGATTACCGGGTTACCAATATCAAGCCTAATTACGAGTGCCTGTTATACCCTGTGATCTCAAGTCACGATCAATCCAGTGAGATCAGAGTATCTCAAGAAGGCAGTAGAACCGTCACGGTTACCACCGAAGATCATTCCGTTAGCATCCACGTTGGGCGCAAGTTCGTTTCATTCGATGTGAAGCGTTGCAATCTTGCCGCATGAGCATTTAAGGCCGCATATAAAGCGGCCAACCTACCTTTTAATGTCGTTACATTGATTAATTAATCATCAAAAGTCCCTACCTTATAAGAGAAATAGTCATTTATCAGATCTTAGGTAGGCAGTATGACTTCACCATCCGAAACACAGCCCCAAGAGGCCCAAGTCCTCTTTACCTGTCCCTGCGGGAGTCAGTTTACGCGGGTCGAATCTCTGGTTTCCAAATACGACGAGATCAAAGATGAGTTCCCTTCAGCGGCCAGCTTCTTCAAGCGAAAGTTAACCTATTGCGACACCTGCATTGATCTGAAGATTCGTAACGCCCTTGGCGCCCTGGATAAATCCATCAGATCGCTAACCAAATAAGCTCTGAAAATTTTTCCAGTTCCCGGTTTTGGTATTTTTTCTATTGGTTAAATTATCAACATCGAAACAACAAATTAATTAGTGGAGAAATACTATGTCCCGTGGAAGTGTAAACAAGGTAATCCTGATTGGTACTGCTGGTCGCGATCCCGAGATGCGCTATTTACCAAATGGCAATGCAGTGTGCAGTGTGAGTCTGGCTACAGACGAAGGTTATAAAGACCGTAATACTGGTCAGCAAGTCGATAAGACTGAGTGGCATCGCGTTGAGGCGTTTGGTCGCCTAGCCGAGATCATTGGTGAATTTGTTAAGAAAGGAAGCAAGATCTATGTGGAAGGCAAACTTCGCACTGATGAGTATGAAAAAGACGGTGTTAAGCGTTATGCCACCAAGATCATTGCGAACGAAATGACCCTACTGGACAGCCGTAATTCGCAGGGCGGCAATAGTCACAACAATGCCTCGCAGCAACCGCAGCAGCAACCGGCTCCTATGGCACAACCTTATGGTCAGCAACCACAAGGACAGCAGCAGCAACCGGCTCCTATGGCACAACCTTATGGTCAGCAACCACAAGGACAGCAGCAGCAACCGGCTCCTATGGCACAACCTTATGGTCAGCAACCACAAGGACAGCAGCAGC